>Ga0184632_10000870_pt1 | contig 12170 bp, 11 predicted proteins | sample PLM31_50_b1_FD_133153 | JGI IMG/M metagenome (GOLD analysis project Ga0184632, IMG submission 133153) | Groundwater sediment microbial communities from an aquifer in East River, Colorado, USA - PLM3-1_50_b1 | ecosystem: Environmental > Terrestrial > Soil > Riparian zone | place: USA: East... | reverse complement strand
CACTGAGACTTATCCACGGCACGCGCAGCGGCTTCGCGATTTATCCCGACGCCCTCCATCAGCTTTATGATACCTGCATGGCGAACGCGGGAGTTACCGAAGTTCGCATTTCCGATTCCTGGAACGACCCCGCTGATTGGGCATGGCGCGTCAAACAAGCGAAGAATGCCGGCATCAAACCGATTATCAATCTGATCTACACGGTCTCACCGCGCCATACCGACGAGCACTTTGCGCAGAAGACCCGGGACGCAATTGCGTTGGACATCTACCGCGTCATTCTGAAGGACCCCGGCGGTATTCTCACTCCCGAGCGCACTAAAACTCTGGCTCCCGCGGTGCTCAACGCCGCCAATAACACGACGGTGGAATTGCATACGCACTGCACGACCGGACTCGGTACCCTGTGTTGCTTAGAAGCCATCAAAGCCGGCATGATTAACGTGAACACGGCCATTCCCCCGCTCGCTGATGGCTCGTCGAATCCATCCGTACTCAATGTCGCGATGAACGCGCGCGCCCTGGGTTATAAAACATCGATTGACGAAGAGCCGCTCCGCCAGGTCGCGAAGCATTTCACGGCCTGCGCCAAGCAGGAAAACCTGCCCATCGGCAAAACACCCGAATACGACTACGCGCAATATGTCCATCAGATTCCCGGCGGCATGATTTCCAACCTGCGCCACCAACTGCGCCGCGTCGGCATGGAAGATAAAATCGACCAGACGCTGGAAGAGGCCGCGCAAGTACGCGCTGAGTTCGGCTTCCCGATCATGGTCACGCCGCTATCGCAATTCGTCGGCAGCCAGGCGGCCATCAACGTCATTATCGGCGAACGCTACAAACAAGTCACCGACCAGACCATCGAATACGCCATGGGAATATGGGGCAAAGAAGGCGCCCTCTACATGGACGCAAACGTCAAAGACATGATTCTAAACCGCCCGCGCGCCAAGGAAATCGCCGAGCGGCCACACCCTACCGATTCGCTCCAGGATTTGCGCCGCAAATACGGCGGCCCGGGGGTCAGCGACGAGGAGGTTTTGCTGCGGTTCTTCTCCAGCAAAGAAGACGTGGAGAAAATGAAAGCGGCGGGGCCGGCGCGGAGTTATGCAAGCAATGGGAATCGGGTATTGAATCTAGTTGAGGAACTTACCAAACGCCCGCGCCAGAACAGCGTCTATATCCGCCGCGGCGATCTTGCGCTGCGCCTGGAGAAGCGGCAGTAAGAATAAATATATGGCACGCGTAGAATTAATCGCAGTATTGTAGCCCGGATGAAGTGAAACGGAATCCGGGATCCGAAAACCCCGGATTGCGCTGCGCTTCATCCGGGCTACGCAAATTGGAGAAGCGGCAGTAAGAATAATTATATGGCACGCGTAAAGTTAATCGCAGAAGATGAGCATCCCCAATTGGCCGGCTCCATCGCCAGGATCAAAGGCGCCCGTGGCGGCCGGCTGATTAATATTTATCGCTTGATGCTGCACAGCCCGGCGCTGGCGAACGCGTGGTTCGACTTAAATCAAGCGGTGCGCTACGGCACTGAGATCGACGGCCAATGCCGCGAGCTGGCGGTAATCCGCGTCGCTATTCTAAACGACGTGGAATACGTCCAGCGCGCCCATGGCCCGGCGTATGCGTTAAAGGAAGGGCTGACGCCGCAGCAGGTCACGGCCATCGCGGATTGGCAATCATCGAATTTATTCACCGACAAGCAGCGCTCCCTGCTCGCGTATACCGACGCCATGACCCGTGACATCGGGGTGCCGGACAACATCTTTGCCGAGGTCAGAAAACATCTCAGCGAACGGCAAACCGTCGAGCTGACAATGCTCATAAGCGCCTACAACATGCTCACGAGATTCTTGAAAGCCTTGCAGGTCGATCCGGAACCTTAGAAATAGTTCAAGGTTCTGGGTTCAACGCCTGTCCTGAGCGAATGCGAAGGATCTAGATCCTTCGCGGGACTCGGGACAAGCTTTGAACCTTGAACGGCGAATCCGTCCGATTTATGGCCCCTTCACCCCGACTCAAATTCGTCGTCGAAAACGACACCTTTCTGCGCTTGATCCAGGTCGTCCTCGATCCCTCGGCGCCGCAGGAACGATTCCAAGCCTTCGCCCATTTCTGTTTGCACGATCTTCCGGACTTTCGTGGCTGGTGCGAGAAAGTGCGCGCTCCGGTTCAAAATATTTACCCGGCTGATGTTCATCTGGTCGATGATAACGGCGAACTCCGGGCGAACCTCCCGGGCGCAACCGTCGCGGTCGTCGAGGAATTGAAATTGGGCGCGGAGGAGGTCGCCGCGTCAGGAGGCTCGCTCCGATTCGTCCATAAATATGGCTTCACCACGCGCAATATCGATCACGCCGCGTGTGAGAATGCCGGAATTGAGCTATTAACCATCAGGCGGCGCGCGAATATTTCCACCGCCGAACAGGGTTTGATGCTCATGCTCGCGCTGGCGCGACAGATAACACGGAACGCTAATCTGATCAGCGTCGAGCAACTCAAAGCCGCAGGCTACGAGCCCACGACGTACAATCGCGAGCACACCCCCAACGGCAACTGGGCGCGGATACCGGGAATGGTCACGCTCTACCAAAGGCAGTTGGGCATCGTCGGCCTGGGTGAGATCGGCAGAGAGTTAGCGCTCCGCGCCATCGCCCTGGGAATGAAGATCGTTTATACGCAACGCACGCGTCTGCCGGTGGATGTGGAGCGGCAATATCGGGCGCGCTATGTAAGCTTGGATCAACTGCTCGCGACTTCCGATTGTGTGAGCCTGCATCTGCCGCGCAGTCCGGAGACCGTCGGCTTCATTGGCGCGCGCGAATTTTCGGCCATCAAACCGGGGGCGTTCCTGATCAACGTGTCGCAACCCAGCCTTGTGGAGCGTGAAGCGTTGCGAGAGGCGCTCGCCTCAGGAAGGCTCGGCGGCTACGGCCTCGATACCTTTTATGAAGAACCCGGCGATGCCACCGACCCCTTGATCAAATTCCCCAACGTCATCGTCAGCCCGCACCTCGGCGGTTCGCCGCGGCAGAATTCACTCGACGACATCGAGGAAGTGCTCGTTAAATTGGGGAGTGTCTTGCGATGATTCGCAAGAGCCCGATGACTAGGACGACAAACAAACAGCCTAGAATGCTGCGCGCAGCCGGTTCAAGTAGTTCAAGCCGTTCAAATCGTTCAAGCCGTCCGAGCGAATGGGTTCGTTGAACAACTTGAACGTATTGAACGGTTTGAACGTTTGGAACATACCGAGCGGAAGGCGTGGTTAAATCGAATTCCCCCCTATCTTACGTCAACCCGTAAAACACCCGCGGATTGTCCTCCACGATCTTCTTGTGCATCGCGGCCGTGATCCCGCCGCTGTCCTTCAGCGTTGCCAGCGCGTCCAATTCCGTCGATGAATCGGCATGGCCGTAATCCGTACCGATCATGAGCGTGTTCTCGCCCATGCAGCTTTTGATCAAATACGGCACGTCATCGCCGATCTGGCAGGTCACAAAGATACCATAGCGCTCCACTAGATCGTCGGGCAATTTGCGGTCCACCGTTTCCAAGCGGCGGCGCAATTCATAAATCACCCAGGGCATCCAAGATGCGGCGGTTTCAATGAACCCGAAGCGGAGCTTGGGAAACTTTTTTGGCACGTCGGAATTGATCAAGCGAAAACAGGCGCCGACGTTAAAAATTCGATACTGATTGAAAAAGTCCCGGCTGCCGTCGGGATTGACCATCATATCCACTGCCGCTGCGCTGCCGTTGGCTTGGTGCAAGCCGACGCAAAAGTTCAACTTCTCGGCTTGCTCGTACAGCGGATAGAAATATGGATCACTGATCTGCCGCGAGCCTTCGAGGGGGCGCATGAAGATGCCGCAGCCGCCGTTCTCCTTGGCGAACTTCAACTGGTCCAGCGCGTCCGACATGCTGAGAAGCGGCAGCGTCGCCATCCAGCGCAAGCGCCCTTTGCTTTGTTGCCAGACGTCCGCCATCCAGCGGTTGTAGGCGCCGCAAAGAGCGACATCGGTGTCGGCCCGCTCCGTGCACTGATCGAGAAAAATGCTTGGGTAAAGCACCTGAATATCGATACCCAGCTCGTCCATATGCTTGATCCGAGCCGCAACATCGGCAAGATCACGGGTTGCCATGGTCGTCGTCATCTCTCGGCCGATCGTTTTGGACTTCTCGACGAGATCGTCTTTGGTGAAGGTGAACCGAAACAGCCCGCGAATCTTGCCGTCGATGACCCAGTGGGCCTTCTGTGTATCACCCTCCGGCTTAAAGAGCTGGGGGCGAAATTTCTGTTCGGAAGGAAGCAGATAGTCCCAGGTCAGCGGACTTTCAACGACATGCGCATCTGCGTCTACCCATCCCATGGCAATGACCTCCGTCTAACAATTTTAGATTTTTTCGTCTGCGGGGCCGCGTTTGGATTTTCGAGTATTAATTTTTGAATCCTGACTTCCGTCTCCTGAATTCCATTCTTTACTATTGCCTGTTGCCTCACGCCTACTGCCTACTTAATGAAGCACTGCCCCGCCGTTCACTAGAATTACCTGCCCGGTGACGAACTTGCTCAAGTCCGACAATAGATACAGCGCGGTGCCAACCACATCTTCCGGCTGCTCGATCCGTTTGAGAATTCTCGTAGACGCAGTTCGCTCGTAGTTCACAAGCGCTTCGTCGGTCGGTTTCTCTTCGCTCATAGTCGCACCCGGCGCTAAAGTGTTTACACGAATATTATCGCCGCCGATCTCGCGCGCAAGCACGCGGCTGAATCCTATCACCGCCGCTTTGGAAACGACATAGTGCATCATGCCCAAGCCGCCGTTAAACGCCATGTTGGAAGAAATATTGACGATACTTCCCTCTTTGCGTTGTTGCATCGCGGGCACCACTGCCTTGGCGCACAACCAGAGTCCTTTGACGTTTACCGCCATAATCTTGTCCCATTCCGCCTCGGTGATGGTTTGCAAGCTGCCGCGCTCCGCGGGCACGCTCATAAAAATGGCGGCATTATTGATCAACCCATCGATCTTACCGTAAGCGTCGAGGGTTTGCTGCGCCATCTCTTGGCAGCTCGCAAAGTTCGCGACGTCGACTCTTGTCGCCAGCGCTTTTCCGCCGCTGTCTTGAATTGCTTTTGCTACTCCTTGCGCTGCTTTCTCGTCGATGTCGGCTGCGACCGCCGCGCCGCCTTCGCGCGCGATCCCTAGACAATAGGCCCTACCGATGCCATGCCCGCCGCCGGTAACGATCACCACCTTACCGTCCAATAAGCCCATTGTTGGAATCCTCCAAGCAGTATGAATTTTCGCTATCAAAGCACCCTGACAGATGTCAACAGGTGTTACCCCTTTCGTGCAAATAGAGTTGGCCCTTGCCACGTATTCAAGGACGCGCTAAAGGGTCAGCGTTGCAGTCTAATATAAGTGAACCAAAGGAGCCCAAATGAATTCAATCTTAAGCGTTCCAGTCGCGGCGCTGATTCTACTCACTAGCGCTGCTACGAGCGTTCACGCCAAAAGCTACATCGCCTACATCTCCGACTCCACGAGTTCGTCGGTAGTCTACTGGGTCGCTAAAGAAGCGGGTATCTTTAGGAAACATGGCCTCGATCTGGACACGATTTTTATCGACGGCAGTGTACGTGGGATCCAGAGTCTGGTCGCGGGCGATCTTGGCTACAGCGGCGCGGTGGGCACGGCGGTGATCAACGCAAAATTGGCCGGCGCGGATGTCGCTATTATCCAGAGCCAGGTGAACACTCTGCCCTACTTCATCGTCGGCAACGCCAACATCAAATCGCCGGAAGACTTGAAAGGAAGAACAGCGGCCGTGCATATTCCAGGCACCGCGGCAGATTTTGCCATCAGGCTCGCGCTGTCGAAAGCCGGAATAGCTTACAAAGACATCAAAGCGGTCACCATTGGCGGCGCCCCGGCGCGGCTGTCGGCGACGATGAACGGCCATACGGATTTCACCATTGTGAGCGAAGGCGAAAAGAATCAAGCCGAGAGATCAGGCCTCAAAGTGATCATCGACATGGCCAAGCTCAAGGTGCCGTTTCAGTTCAATTGCAGCGTGGCGACGCGCAAGCGGATTAGAGAAAATCCCGATGAAGTGCGCCGGCTCGTCTGGTCGTTGGCCGAGGCGGGATGGTATTACAAAACCCACAAGGAAGAATCGATCAAGATCGCGCAAAAATACACCCGCGGTGTAAACCGCGCCGTGCTCGACGCCGCCTACGCGGCCAATGTCGAGTTTTTGGTAGAGGACACCTACCCGACGCTCGAAGGGCTAAGGCAAACCCTTGAAATCCAAGCGCTCACCGATCCACGCGCAACCAAAGCGAAACCTGAAGATTTCGTCGAGCTCCGATTCGTCGACGAAATGAAAAAAGCCGGATTCGTCGACAAGCTTTTCGGCCGGAGCAAGTAGGTATCGCGGTGATACTCGAACCACTAAATCGTCCGAAAGACAAAGGGGACGGCTAGGCGTCCCCTTTTTTGTGGTTTTGTGGTGAAATATATTTCTTCTATTTTCCGCTATGTCGCTTAACCCAATCGAGTATCACTGAATTGGTCTCTTCCGGCGCCTGCCAGAAAAATCCGTGAGACTGACCCTTTAAAACCTTCATCTCCGCGCCCGGAATCCGCTCCTTAAGCACCTGTGCTTGCGCCATGTGATTGCTGCCGACGGTGTCGGCTTCGCCGATCAGAACCAGCGTCGGCGCTTTCACGTCGCTCAGGCGATGCGTGCCTTCCCAGTTGTGGCGCGCGATGCAGAGATGGATAAACTCTGGCAGCTTGGCGTGGGTCGCCCAGGCGAGCTTGTAGAATGCCTCGACTTCGGCGCGATGCGTGGCACGGTAATCTTTGGTGAAAAACGTGTCGGACTCCACGGTCTCGTGATGGATGTATTTCTCGAAGCCCATCTCCACCATGTCCAGCACCAACCGGTGCGGCAATCCGGTAACGCAGTCCGAGCCCTGCCTGGCGGCCGGCCCGGAGCCGCTGGCCGCCATGATCAAGCTCCTGACTCGGCCGGGAAAGTTTTCCGCCAGCGACAACGCTATCCGTCCGCCCATCGAGTGGCCGATGAAATGCGCTGATGGAAGTTTCAAATGATCCATCAACGCGACAATGTCCAAAGCCATCTGCTCGATGGTGTAGACGCTTTGCTCGGCCACCGAGCGGCCGCAGCCGCGCGGGTCGTGAAAGATGATATTCAACGAATTTGCCAGCGGCATCTGCGAGGGCTTCCAGACTTCGCCGGAATAAGCGGTGGACGGCACAAAAATCAACGGCTCGCCTTGGCCGTGGGTTTCGTAGTAGAGATCTACCCCGGTAGGCAGTTTTACGTTTGGCATGATTCGTATTCCTCCGGCCCGCGATCGCTAATTCGGCAGCCAGCACACCGCGGCGATCTCGCTTAGTTCTCGCCGTAGCTTCTCCCACGAAGCCCCGCCATCGTCGCTGCGGTAAAGATAACCATAACGGCTCGCCGCAAACAGAATGTTCGGATCCGCTCGATTCGTGCCGAACGTCCAGACCGTTGAATTGGGCTGCACTGGCAAGGGCAACAACTTCCAGCTTTTGCCAAGGTCCCTGGAGCGAGCGATGGCGCCCGATGATCCGGGCGTAAAGTCGCCGAATCCCAAGAAGATGCCTTTCGGATCTGCAGAATCAACAGCGATGCCGCGCAGGTAGGTCTCTTTTCTCGGGTACTCCCAGGGAAGACTTGTCTGCATGCCGCGAGTTTCCCAAGTGGCACCGTTATCGATGCTTGCGTAGATTTCACGATTGGCCATGATAAAAACGGTCTTCGGTGGTCCCGCAGTTACAGCCACATTGTGGATGTCCTTATGACCGGTCACTTCCACCAGCTCCCAGGTTTCCCCGCCGTCGCTGCTATGGCGTGCGCCGTCAACTTCGAGCCCCACCCAAATGTGCTTCGGCTCCACCGGATCGACGGCAATGCCGGTGAATCTCGGCGTGCCGACCGCCTCGCACTCCGCCGCGACTTCCATCGGCCGCTTCTCCCAAGTCCGGCCGCCGTCCTTTGAACGAAAGAGCATCGCCGGCGTCGGCGTGCCGGTTCCGACAAACATGTTGTCTGGATTCACCGGATCGATCCCAATCGCCCAGATATAGTGGGGATTGAGCGCCGAGTCGATGTACTGCCAGTTTGCTCCGCGATCTTCGCTGCGATAGAGCCCTCTTTCGGTGCCGGCAAAGAGAATGTTCGGTTGCCGCGGCTGCATAGCGATACATCGCACCGAGGCTTCATATGCGAATCCGCGGCGCGGTCCGATGCGCGCCCAGGTTTGCCCATTATCTTCGCTGCGCATGATACTCTGCCCGATGGTCCCGACGACTATTGTTACATCCTTCATAGTCCCTCCTGAAACGCTTTGAACAATTTGAACGGCTTGAACGTTTTGAACGAGTTACACATTCACCCTATGCAAATCCCGCGTGCGCGGACCGGCGGCGGCACCAGGGGCAAATAGTGTATTCAACCGGTCGATCTCGTCTCGGCTCAGTTTGATATCCGCCGCTTTGATATTTTCCTCGAGGTGGCGGCGCGACTTGTTGCTGGGAATTGGAATGATATCCGGGCCCTGCGCCATAAGCCAGGCCAACGCAAGCTGGGCCGGAGTGACGTTCTTCTCCTTGGCCATAGCTTCGAACCTCGAAAGCAATTCGAGATTGCGATCGAGATTTTCCGCTTGGAAGCGCGGGTGATTGATTCGGCCATCGCCATCGCTCATGTCCTTGGAGTTGTGCACCGCGCCGGCAAAAAAGCCCCGTCCCAGCGGCGAATAGGCCATGAATCCCATGGCGAACTCGCGGCAAGCCTGAATGTTGCCGCCCTCCGGGTCCCGCGACCAGAGCGAGTACTCCATCTGCAAAGACACGATGGGATGCAATTTGCGCGCGCGCCGAATGGAATTGGCGCTCGCCTCGGACAAGCCGATGTGACGAGTGAGACCGCGCTCGACCAATCGAGCCATGGCGCCGACTGACTCTTCGACGGGAATATTCGGATCGACGCGCGACATGCAAAACACATCGAGACAATCGATGCCGAGCCGCTTGACGCTCTGCTCGCAATTCTGCGTTAAGTACTCCGGCGTGCTGCCGCTACGGATGCCGCTCGCATCCGGCGCGCGCGGGCTACCCGACTTGGAGTGAATTACGATCCGCTCGCGCCGGCCCTTGAGAGCCTTGGCGATCAGCTCATGATTATGCCCGCTGCCGTAACTCGCCGACGTGTCGATGAAGTTGATGCCGAGATCGAAAGCGCGGTGCAACGTCGCAATCGACTCGTTGTCATCAGCGGGGCCGTAGGCGCCGGACATGCTCATACAGCCGAGGCCAAGCCGCGAAACTTTAAATTCCGTCGTTCCGAATTGTACGTATTCCATGCTATGCCCTCCTCAGTCGCTCATCGCGAGTCCAATTTCCGCAACTCAACTATCGCTCGGCCAGTTAATGCTCCGTCATCGCGACAAGAGTTTTTTCATTCGATCGATCAGCTCCGCATCCTTTATTATCACGCTCTTCGCGAGCCTGTCTAACTCTTCCCCGGAGGTGTACTCAATATCGATTTTTCTCCGCTTGGCCTCAGCAAGCAGTTCCGGATCATTTATCGTCTTGGCATACGCCTCGCGAAATATTTTGACTTGGTCCGCCGGGGTGCCCGGCGGTATGACATACGGCCGGCCGAAACCGTTGGACGCGATGACCAAAGTCGCCAACCGTTTCATGATCTCAGACGCCTTGAATTCGTCCAGAATCTCATAAACGGTCGGCACATTGGAGAGTCTCGGATCGCGTTTCTGATGCGTTTGCACAAGCACCCGCGCAAAACCGCTCTTCCGCCAGTTAGCATACAACTCACCAGTAAACCAACCCGCTACGGTAAACGCGCGACATTGAACTTCGTTGCGCTCCGTCGCGAGATCAATCTCGGGTCCGCCGGGATAACCGGTGATGACGTTGAACTTGGCGCCGACGGCGTCATTTAAAAGCGTCGGCAAGTAGTGACTCGTTGTGCCGGTACCGGTCGCTCCACACTTGGGACCTTGAGCCGCATTACGGATGTCGTGAATGCTTTTGAATGGCGAATCGGTTCGCATGTACATCAAGTCTTCGGACCGGTCGGGGCTACCGATGTAGATAAACTTCGACCAGTCGAACTGAACCTCTTTGTTGCCCGCGAGTTGATTAAAATACAAGGCGGGGTTGATAGAGCCCACCGTTAGTCCATCAGGCTTGGCGACGGCGTAGAGAAAGTTGGCTGCAACGATATTGCCGCCCCCCGGCATATTTTGCACAACGACTTCTGGATTTCCCGGAATATGTTTGCCAAAAAATTGCGCGACGAGACGCCCATACATGTCGTAATTGCTGCCGGCAGTGGTACCGACAATCAGGCGGACCGTTTTACCCTGGTGAAAAGGCGTTTGGGCGTATAACGTTCCGGTCGCTACGATACAACATAAAAAAGCAAATAATTTTATTAACATCATTTTCTCCTGCTAATTTCACTGCTACAGGCAAATCCTCCAAACAAAGCTCTAACTAACATCACATCATGGCCAAAAACTCGCACCTGAACTACGAAAACACTCCCTGCGGCCATCCGTCAGCGTTTGCCGAGTCCTGTCACTGCCTCGCTCAAGTAGCTCTGATCGACGTATTTTGCCGGCTCCGGCAATGGCCCTTTAGCGCCGGTTTGCTCGGCGTAAATGCGAATATTGTATTTTAGCCCTTCCATTGTGACTTCGCCGTCGGGAGGCCAAAAGCGATTTTGCGTGTAAAACTCCCAACCTGCGCGGGCATGGGGCGGCTTGAGCTGCATCTCTTTGGCCAAAAAGTCGACCGCGGCTTCTCGGTTTTCATGCAGCCAGCGCAGCGACTGCACCATCGCGCGCATGAAACGCACCGCAACCGGGCGGTTCTTTTCCGCCCAGCTTCGGCGCATCGCGATGACGTTGGTTTGAAAATAGGGCACGCCGTCGGAAAGCTTGCCGATGATATTGAACCCGGCTTCCTCGGCGGCCAAATTGAGCGGCACAGCCACGGTCGTCGCGCCTATCTGGCCCGATTGCAACGCCGCGAGGTTGGTTGCCGAGCCACCGGCGATTATAAGGAGTTTATAATCGCGGGGGTATTCCAGCCCTTTTAACTTCAGCGCCTCGCGCAGCACCGTAATCGTTCCGCCGGTCAACGACGCGGTACCGAAGGTTGCCCCGCGCAAATCTTCGTAGCTCTTGATATGCTTCGCCGCGATGATGAATTGCGCCGTGCCGTTAATGACGCCGCCGGTGAGAATGAAATCCAGGCCCCGCTCCGACGCATCGATATAAGGTTCAGCGCCTCCGGAGCCGATATGCAGAGATCCGGCGGAAAGCGCCTGGACGGTCATCGGCATGCCGCGCAGCAACACCAACTGCACGTCCAGCCCTTGCTGTTCAAAGAATCCCTTCTTCGTGCCGACCCAAAGCGGGCTGTAGCCCAGAGTTTTGCTCGACGCGCCGAGAAAAAGTTTCGGCCTGTCCTGGGCTGCAACCGAGACAGTGAGCAATAAGGAAACCCAAAAAGCGATGAAGGATCCGAGATGGAAAAACATGCGGCCCCCTGTTATTCACAACCTCCGCACCACCGGCATCGCTTCTTTCGCAAACAGCCGCATGGAAGCCAGCGCCTTCTCCTGCGGCAGGCTCCCGGAAGCAATATTGAACATGAGCTGCTCCGGGCGCAGGGCATCGACGTAGAATTTGATTTTCTCGATGCACTCTTCGGGCGTGCCCCAGACGGCCATAACATTGGGCGACTCTGCCGTGACTGCGGCACGCGCCTTCTCCGGCGTGCATAACTTTTCGAACGCCTCTCTTGACGTGCTCTTGGTTGCGTAGGCTTCAATCTGCCCGCTGAGGGTTGGCCGGCTCATTCTGCCGCGTAAGAATACGTCGGCTTGGCTCGACAACGCCAGGGCGCCGTTGGCAATAGCCTCCTCGCGATCGCGCGCGACATGCAAGTGAATACCGAGCACGACATCGCCGTTCCTATCTACGGGCAAATTCTTACGGTAGGTCTCGGTTAGACCGCGAACCAGTTCGAAAGGAATACCGAGATAACCTGGCT
>Ga0184632_10000869_pt1 | contig 12183 bp, 12 predicted proteins | sample PLM31_50_b1_FD_133153 | JGI IMG/M metagenome (GOLD analysis project Ga0184632, IMG submission 133153) | Groundwater sediment microbial communities from an aquifer in East River, Colorado, USA - PLM3-1_50_b1 | ecosystem: Environmental > Terrestrial > Soil > Riparian zone | place: USA: East... | reverse complement strand
CGATCGTAGGCGTCCATCGTGTCGAACATCAGGCGCATCGTGCCCTGCGCGTCCATCGTCCACCTCCCGTCCCAGTATCTTCATCGCCTCTACCGCGCGCGGGCATCCGAACACTTCGTCCTCCAAACCAACGACCAGCGGATCTTGGTCCAGCTCGGCTGAAGCCCGGGGAGCCACCAGGAAGCTGATCCTACGGCCAACCGGCACCGGGTGCGGGTGCCGCAACCGTCAGCACCTGCCCCGTCCGCGTCCCCTCAGCCATGTGCTCGGTACCACGCCACTCGGTCGCCACCAGGAACAGCGTCCTGCGGTCCACGCCCCCGAGCGTGCAAGCGAAGCAGCCGCGGTCAAGGTCGATCGTCTGCAGCACCTCGCCACCTTCGCGGACGCGCACGCACCGTTTGTTGGGGACGTCCCCGTACCAGACGGCGCCTTCGCCGTCCACGCAGATGCCGTCGGGCACGCCGCCGTCCAGGTCGGCCCAGACCCGCCCGTCCGACAGGCTGCCGTCGGCGGCGATGTCGAACGCCGTGAGCTTGTTGCCGTAGGACTCGGCGACGATCAGCGTCTGGTTGTCGGGCGTCACGGCCATCCCATTAGGGAAGGCGATGCCGTCGGCCACCTGCCGAGCCGAGCCGTCGGGGGTGAGCAGGGCGATCGTTCCGGGGGCGAACTCGCCGCCTGGAAACGCAAAGCCCTGGTTGTTGAGGTAGGCGTTGCCTCGACCGTCCACCACGATCTCGTTCCAGGGGTGCTGCTTGTCAGCCAGGCCGCGCAGGTCGGCATGGGTCACCAGCGAGCCGTCGGGCTCCCGGCGCAGCAGCAGCCCCTCGCGCCCCGAGACGATCAGCAGGCGCCCATCCGGCAGCCAGTCGATGCACATCGGAAAGGACGGAAAGCGCACCCGGACGATGACGTCGCGGTTGCCCTCCAGATCGACGGCAACGACCTCCTGCGCCCCCCAGTCCGAGAACCACAGACGGTCATCGTGCCAACGCGGCGACTCGCCGAACGCGATGCCAGTCAGCAGCGTTCGCACCGCAGGCGTTGAAGACTCCTTCGGCGTCATCACCACCTCCTCAGCTCACAGCATGCACCGCATCTCGCGCGATCTCACCCATGCGGCGAAGGCTTCGATGGCGTCGACGACCAGCTCGAAGCGGAGGGAGTGGAACAGGTCGAAGGCGTGCTGTGCTCCGGGAAGCTCGGCGTAGACGACCGGATTGGTCGAGACGCTGTGCAGCTTGTCGGCGAAGTGCCTGGCGTTGTCCACGGGCACCACGGTGTCGCGGTCGCCGTGCGCCATGAAGAACGGCGGCGCATCCGATCTGACATATGCCAGCGGTGAGGAGGCGGCTCCTTGGCCATAGTAGTTGCCGTAGTAGCCGTTCAAACCAACGGCGGCGGTGACCGAGGTGTCCGCATCCTCGAAGCCGGGCTGGAAGGTGGGGTCGTTGGGCGTGAGCGCGGCCAACGACGCCATGTGCCCGCCGGCCGAACTGCCCGACAGAAACAGCAGCGCCGGATCGGCACCGTATTCGTGGCCGTGCGCGCGCACCCAGGCGATCACCTTCTTGAGATCGATCAGGTGATCGGGGTGCTGCGCGGCGGGCCGCAGGCGGTAGTTCGCGCTGACGCATACCCAGCCCTGGCTCGCGAGCCGGTAGAGCAGGGGAAGTGATTGGCTGTCCTTCCGGCCCCGGTTATAGCCACCGCCGTGCAGATGAATCAGTACCGGGCCGCCCGATGGACGGGCGCGGTGACGATAGAGGTCGAGGAGGTTTCTGCGGCCGGCATCTCCGTAGCTGATATCTGCCACCCGCTCGACGCCGTGCCGGCGGCGCGACAGCGGCAGGAGCAGGATGCGGGCAAGCGGAAGGTGGCGGCGCAGCCGTGCAGCAAGCTCGGGGTCGATGGCAGTGCGCCAGTCGGCACCGAGGGCCTCGGCCATGGCCCGCTCCAGTGCCGGCCTGGCCTGCAGCCCGCGCCAGGCGACCACGGCGAGCCCGGCCGTCGTCAAGAAGGCCAGCCCCACCGTCGCCCAGCCGCCCAGTGCGTTGATGTCACCCTGGACAAACGCCAGGGACGTCCAGATGAGCAGCCAGTAGATCCTAGCGATTGGCACCTCGTTGAGGAGGAGCCCGAGACGGAAGCTCAGCTTGCCCAACGAGCGCAGCGGCACCAGGGCGAACAGCGTGCCCAGCGCGGCCAGGCCCACGCTCACTAGATAACCAACAGGCACTTCCCCACCTTCGAGTTAGGAGTCACCACGAAAGAAGCTGACGTGGTGAGCTGAACAAGGTCACGGCGTTCCTCCCTGCTGCTCGAGCACGCGCGTCACGACGGTGAGGTCCTGGTCGCCGAGCCCGGCATCGACGACCTGCTGCCATTCGTCGGCCAGGCAGGCAAGGACGGCGAAGCGGTCGTCGTCGGCTGCCTGGAGGGCGAGGCGGACGTCCTTGAGCGCGAGCGACAGCGCGAACTGGGCCGAGAACTCGCCCCTGGCGATCCGTTCCAGCTTGGCTGCCTGCCACGGGGACACCAGCGGGCCGCCGCCGACGGCCTCAATCACTGTCTCGGTCGCAAGCCCCAACCGGCGAGCAAGGGCCACCGAGGTGGCCACCGCTTCGGCCGCGAGCGCGACCAGCGTGTTGTTCACCAGCTTCAGTCGCGACCCAGCCCCAACCGCGCCGACCCAGATGGTGCGCTGACCGAGCGCGTCGAACAGGGGCGCGACGCGCGAACGGGCCTCCTCGGGCCCTGACGCGAAGATCGTCAACCGGCCCTGCTCGGCAGGGTCCCTGCTGCCCGAAACTGGCGCGTCCAGGAGCGTCACGTCGGGACGCTCGGCCTGCACCATGGCCGCGACGCGCTCGGTTCCGGCCACGCCGATGGTGCTCATCTGCACCCAGATCGCGCCCGGAGCGAGCGCCGCGAGCATGCCCTGGTCGCGGGCGATCGAAAGGACGGCGTCGGTGTCGGTCACCATCGTGACGACGATCGGGGCTCGCCGCGCGGCGTCGGCGACGGTCTCGGCGACGTCCGCGCCGAGCTCGGCGAGGTCTCGGGTTGCCGCTGGCCGGCGGTTCCAGACGATCGTCGGGATGCCGGCGCGCAACGCGCTGGTCGCCATCCCGTGGCCCATCGCGCCGATGCCAAGCACCGCAACCGGCTCCTGCCGAGTCGCCCTCATCGCTGCCTCGCTTCTGCGCTGACGGGCGCGACGGCGGCCAGGCTCCCCGGCCGATCCGGCGCGGTCCCGTCCCGGCGATCGGGGGTGGTCGCCTGGCGCCAGCGTCCGCGCAGGACCAGCAGCCCGATCAGGGCGTCCAGGATGAGGAGTCCCCAGTTGAGAACCGTGAACAGGTGGACCTGCGACTGGGTCACGGCAGGGACCTGGCCGACCTGGAGCAACTGCCACTGCACCTGGGTGGCGGTCAGCAGCAGCGTCAGCCACACCGCGATCGGCTGGGCGGCGTCCCACAGCGCGTGCAGCGCCGCCACCAGCAGGTAGAAGCCGAGCACCGAGCCGGTCGGCCGCAGCCGGCCGCCGCGCGCCGCGGCGCCGAACAGCGCGCCGCCCAGGATCGCGGTCCACAGCCCGTGCCCGACCGGCGTCAGGATGCCGCGCAGCACCTCGGTCTCCACCAGGTTCGGCAGCGACAGGCCGCTGGTGGTGAACAGGGCGTTGAAGGCGTAGCCGGCGCTCTCCAGGGCGGCGAAGCCGAAGCCGACGGTCGCGCCCAGCACGATCCCATCCCGCATGGTGTAGCGGGGCAGGCGGCGGGCCAGCAGCCACAGGGCGGCCAGCTTGACGGCCTCCTCGATCAGCCCGACGTACAGGTAGGTTCCCGCCGATGGGGACTTGAGGAAGCCGGCCTCCAACAGGGATGCGCCGAGCACGCCGAGCACCCCGCCGTAGACGAAGGCGGTGAGGATGCGCTGGGCGGTGACGACCTGGTCGGCGTGGGCGAAGGCATAGGCGACGAAGGTGACCGGGACCAGGAAGCTGCCCAGCAGGATGATGGTGGGGATCAGGTTGGCGTTCTGGGTCACGAGGGTGACCGCCACCGCCGCCACCCACAGCACCAGGCCGCCAAGGAACATGCGCAGCCAGGGTCGCCTGCTCCACCACCCACGGGTCCCGGCCCCGGTCCCGGCCCCGGTCCCGGCCCCGGTCCCGGTGATGGTCGTGTTCGTCGTTTCCGCTGCTGCCGTCTGCGTCATGACGCGCGCTCCCTTCGTGGTCGTTGACGGTGGTTCGGATGACTGCCGAGTGTTCTTGCGGGCTCACATACCTTCGGGGTGAGGGCCCCACACCGGCAAAGCGTCGGCGACGATCACCTCGATCCGGCGAAGGTCGTCGGCGGACAGGTGGCGGTCGGCGGCCACGCTGGTGCCGGCCGCGACGTACATGGTGGTGAAGGCGACACCTTGTCCCAACCCGGCGACGATCGTCCCTGGCAGCGGGTCGGCCAGGGACCCGGTCACGGGCAGCCGCAGGTACAGCGCCAGCCCGACCGCGCCGAAGGCCATGCCGGCGGCCAGCGTCCGGGCGATCCCCAGGCGGCCGACGAGCCGGCCGCCGAGCTGGGTGCCCACCACGACCGACAGTACCAGCGGCAGGAAGCGTAGCCCGGCCTGGAGCGGGTCCTCACCGAGCACCTGCTGGAAATAGAGGGTGAGGAAGAACAGTTGCATGCCGAACGAGGACATGAACGCCGCCGTGAAGCCGAGCGACCGGCCGATGTCGGGCAGCGCGACGTTGACGATGGAGTAGTCGAGCGCGATGACCAGCTGCGCGGTGGCCAGGACCGCCAGCGCCACGCCCTTGGATCTGGTGGCCCGGGCGCCGGACGTGTGGCTGGTGGCAAGGGGATGGCGAAGGTTCATGCCGTACAGAATCGCCCGCCGACGGCTGCACGTCGTCGCGGCCAGCGCCCATCATGGCTTCCCGCCGGCTGGAGTCCAGCGGTACTGGCCAGCAGGTAGGCCAGATTGGCGCTGGCCACGAAGACAGCCGGCCAGAGGGTGGGCGAAGCTGGGAAGCGTCAGGTGAACCAGCCCGGCTCGACAAGCCACCAGGTGGTGCGAGATGCAGCAGATGGAAGGTGAAGCCGTCCCGACGGCTGCCGGATCGAGGCGTTTTGACACCGTGCGACGCGCGGACCCGTTGCTGGTCGGTTTGGGGGTGCTCACCCTGGTCACCGGCCTGGTCGATGCCGCCTGCTACCTCGGGCTGGGCCGGGTGTTCACCGCCAACATGACCGGCAACGTCGTCCTGCTGGCCTTCGGTGCCGCCGGCACCCAAGGCCTGCCCGTGCTGGGGCCGACGGTGTCGCTGCTGGTGTTCCTGGTCGGCGCGGCCGGTGGCGGGTGGCTCGCCGCCCGGCTTGTCGGACCGGCCAACGCCGACGTGTCGGCCTCGGCGCGGCAACGGTGGCTCAGTATCACGCTGCTGATCGAGCTGGCCCTGGTCACCGCGGCGGGCGTGGTGGCGATCGGGCTGCCGGTCGACGGTGGCGGCGGTCGGCGCTACGCGGTGATCGCGTTGCTGGCCGCGGCCCTTGGCCTGCAGAACGCGACCGTGCGGCGCCTGGCGGTTCCCGATCTGACCACCACCGTGCTCACGCTGACCCTGACTGGGCTGGCCGCCGACTTCGGTCTGGCCGGGCGCAGCCCACGGGTGGGGCGTCGCCTGGCCGCTGTCGGGCTCATGGCCGCAGGAGCGCTCATGGGGGCGCTGCTGCTGCGGGTAGATGTCGCGCTGCCGGTGCTGGCCGCGGCGGTGGTGATCACGCTGGCCGCGGTGGCGCTGCGGTTCGGTCGTACCCCCGAGACCTCTTCGGCCGACAGCTTCGCGGCCGTGACCAGGCCAGGATCCAGGCACTCGAGAGGAGCGTGACCCCATGTCCCTCACCGGCGCCTCGGTCACCGACGACCCGTATTTCCCCGGCGGGTTCACGGGCTACCTCTACAACCGGTTGGCCCGGTTCAATATCGAGGAGGAGGACACCCTCACCGCGCAGCTCGCCACGCTCGGCTATGCACCGGCCGACGTGGACACAGCGATCCTGTCCCACCTGCACCAGGATCACATCGGCGGTCTCCCCGACATCCTGCCGGCGCACGATCCGACCGCAGCTCAGCGGCTGCTGGAGAGCTGAAGCTGGAGGCAACCAGTGAACCTGCGGTCCTCAGGATCAGCCCGGCGCCGCTACTACGTCTACGTGGTCGAGTTGGACGACGCGGTCGGTCCCCGGCGCAACCCTCGGTATCCCTCCGTCTACATCGGCCAGAGCGTGGTGCCGCCGAAGGAGCGCCTTCGTCAGCACAAGGACGGCTACCGATCCTCTCGCTATGTGCGGAAGCATGGGAAGCACCTTCGCCCAGGGCTGTATCGGCGCTTCAATCCGATGGCCACGCGCGACGAAGCCGTCGCAACGGAGCAGGAGCTCGCCAGACGCCTGCGGAATCGTGGCTACACGGTGTATGGAGGCCACTGAAGTGGCCGGGAGCGGTGCTGCGACGAGCAGGCCAGCGACGTCCAGCGGGGCCGTGCCGAGCCTGGTGCCCGGCGCGCCCGGGCGGTATCGGCCCATCGGGGACTACGCCTTCCTGGGCGACTGCCACAGCGGCGCGCTCGTGTCGTCGGCCGGCTCGGTGGACTGGCTGTGCCTGCCGCGGCTGGACGACGGCAGCTACTTTGGGCGGCTGTTGGACCGCGATCGCGGCGGGTGGTGCGCGATCACCCCGGCCGACCCGGGGGTGCGCACCAGCCGGCGCTACCTGGACGGCACGCTGGTGCTGGAGACCGAGATGGCGGTCGCCGGGGGCCGGGTGCGGGTCAGCGACTGCCTGACCATGCGACCCGGCGGCGCCCGAAGGCCGTACCGGCAGCTGCTGCGGGTCGTCGATGGCCTGGAGGGTGCGGTCGACCTGCGGGTCGAGGTGGTCCCCCGCTTCGACTACGGGCAGGTGCGGCCGTGGGTCCGCCGCGCCGGGCGGGCCTGGCAGGCGCTCGGCGGCGACGACGGGCTGGTCATCGAGGGCGACGTGCCGCTGGTGCCGTCCGGGCTGCACGACCTGGTGGCCGAGGTGCGCGTGGCCGCCGGCCAGCGGCTGCGGCTGAGCCTGCGCCATGTCCGCCCCGAGGTCCTCGACGGGTCGGGGAGCAGGCCGCCGGGTCCGGCCGAGCTCGACCGGCGGCTGGAGCAGACGGTGGCCTGGTGGCGAGGGTGGTCGGCCCGCGGCGCCCGGCTCGGCCCCGACCAGGCGGCCCTGGTCCGCTCGGCCACGGTGCTCAAGGCGCTCACCCAGGCCACCACCGGGGCGATCGCCGCCGCGGCCACCACCTCGCTGCCCGAGGCGCCCGGCGGGCCGCGCAACTGGGACTACCGGGCGAGCTGGGTGCGGGACTCGGTGTTCGCGCTGCGGTCGCTGGCTGAGCTCGGCTACACCGCCGAGGCCGACGGGTTTAGGCGGTTCGTGCAGCGCAGCGCCGCCGGCAGCGCCCAGGAGCTCCAGATCATGTACGGACTGGGGGGCGAGCGGCGGCTGAAGGAGCAGACCTTCGACGACCTGGAGGGCTACGGGGGCGCTCGGCCGGTCCGGATCGGCAACGCCGCCGCCCGCCAGCACCAGCACGACGTCTACGGGGAGCTGCTGGATCTGGCCTGGGACTGGCACCAGCGGGGCAAGACCCCGGACGCCGACGACTGGCGGTTCCTGGTGGAGCTGGTCAACGAGGCCGCCAAGCGCTGGACGACCCCCGATCGTGGCATCTGGGAGCTGCGCGGCCCGCCGCGGCACCTGGTCCACTCCAAGGTGATGTGCTGGGTCGCGCTGGACCGCGGGCTGCGCCTTGCCGCCGATGTCGGCTTCCCCGCGCCGGTGGGGCGCTGGAGGTCGACGCGGGCGGCGATCCGGGCCGCGGTCGAGCGCCACGGCTACGACCCCGGCCGGGGGGTGTTCACCCAGACGTTCGACCGGCCCGAGCTGGACGCGGCGCTGCTGCTGCTCCCAAGCACCGGCTTCGTCACCTGGGACGACCAACGGATGCGGCGGACGGTCGACGCGGTCCGCCGCGACCTGGAGGAGGACGGGCTGCTGCTGCGCTACCGGACCCCCGACGGCCTGGAAGGCTCCGAGGGAGCGTTCGTTGCCTGCACCTTCTGGCTGGCCGAGTGCCTGGCCCGCCAGGGCCGCGCCACCCAGGCGCGGGCCGCCTTCACCAGGGCGTCGGCGACCGCCAACGACGTGGGGCTGTTCGCCGAGGAGTTCGACCAGGCGACCGGGACGCTGCTCGGGAACTTCCCCCAGGCGCTCACCCACCTGTCGCACATCGCCGCCGCGGTCGCCCTCGAGCAGCCCGGCTGACGGCCCTCAGCGGTCGCCCGGCCGCTCGGGTGCGGGCCGGTCACGGTGACCAGGGCGCCATCGGTGTAGCAGCGCCGCGGCGGCGGCGACGACGACGATCGTGCCGAGCACGACCAGGCCGGCCTGACCGGCGACGCGCTCGGCGGTGCGCCAGGCCGGCCTGGCGGCGAAGCCGAGCAGGACGAACCCGGTCGCCCAGAGCACGCCCCCGGCCAGGTTGTAGGCCGCGAAGGTGCGATACGGCACGCCCGCGAGCCCGGCCAGGCCCGGTACCAGCGCCCGCAGCGCCGCGGTGAAGCGGCCGACGAGCACCGCCCGGCCGCCCAGCCGGCGCAGCAGCGCCGTGGCCCGCTCGACCTGGCGGGGATCGACCAGCCGGTGGGGCAGGTGCGCCAGCAGCCGTTTCCCCACCCTGCGGCCGATGGCGTACCCGACCGAGTCGCCCACCACCGCGCCGGCCGCCCCGGCCACCACGGCCGCCCACAGCGGCACCCGGCCCTGGTGGGCGAGCAGGCCGCCAAGCACCAGGGCGAGCTCGCCGGGGACCACGATCCCCAGCAGCGTGGAGGCCTCCAGCGCCGGCAGGGCGAACACCACCAGCACCAACGGGCCCGCCAGGCGCAGGATGGTGTCGGTGAGCCAGGTCATGAGGTCGCTTGCATCAGATCGTCCCGTCGGCGCGGAGGGCACGGTAGGCCAGCCAGCCGGGCAGGATCGGCAGCCAGAAGGTGAGCAGCCGGAAGGCCAGCACCCCGGCGACTGCCGGCCCGGTCGGGGCGCCGACGGCGGTGAGCCCGGCGACCAGCGCGGCCTCCATGGCCCCCAGCCCACCGGGGGTCGGGCTGACCGAGGCGACCGCCGCCCCGGCCAGGTAGACCGCGACGGTGCTGACCAAGGGAAGGTGAGCGCCGAAGGCGGCCAGGCAGCAGGCCAGGGCCAACGCGTAGGTCAGGGTGACGCCGGCCGAGCCGCCGAGCAGCTGGGCGGCCTTGCCGGGACGGCGCAGCACCCCGGCCAGCTCCCGGCCCGCCCGCAACGCCGGGACCACCAGCCGCCGGCGTCCGAGCGGCGACCATAGGGCCAGCCCGCCGGTCGCCAGCACCGCCGCCAGCGCGACCAGCACCGGCCAGCCCCTGGGGATCTGGGCCGTGTGCAGCTCGGTATGGCCGGCAAGGAAGGCGGCGACCAGCAGGCCGAGCACGTGGAGGAGGGCGCCGGCCGCGGTGTTGACCGCGACCGCGGCCACGGCGGCCGGCCGGTCCGTCCCGGCGCGCTGCAGGTAGCGGACGTTCAGTCCGATCCCGCCCAGGCTGGCCGGCGTGAGCCGGTTGGCGAACGAGCTGGCCACCTGGACCAGGGTGGTCCGCCCGAGGGCAAGCGGCGGGTCGACCGCGCCGAGCTGGGCGACGGCGGCCGCGAGGTAGCTTGCGGCCGACAGCGCCAGGCCGACCGCCAGCCAGGTCCAGCGAGCCCCCTGGAGCGCTCCCAGCGTCTGCCGGAGCTCGCCGACCTGCGGGAGCAGCAGGTGCACGGCGAACCCGGCGACCACCAGGAGCAGCAGGGTCCTGGGTCGTACGCGGATGACCGGGTCCAGCGGGGGCGGTTCGGTCCCGGTGGCGACCGCCGCCCGCTCGCGCAGCTCCGCGAGCAGGCCCGGCCGGCCCTTGAGGTCGGCACGGGTGGCGGCGGCCAGGGCGGCCGGCTGGAGTAGCGGCAGCGCCTGGGCGACCGCCTCGACGCCGAGGGTCCCGGTGGCGCTGTGCACGGCCCGGTCGGCGCCGACCAGGCAGGCCAGCGAGGTGAGCAGCTCGGCCACGTCACCGGCCAGCCGCCGCCGGCTGGCCGCGGCCTCGGCGAACCCGAAGTCCAGCAGCCAGGGCTGTTTGTCGGGGTCGACCAGCACGTTGGCGCGCCGCAGGTCACGGTGGGCGATGCCGGCGGTGTGCAGCCGCGCCACCTCGGCCCATACGGCGGCCAGCAGCCGGTCGTCGACCTGCGCGGCGTCCAGGCGGTCCAGCGTCTCGCCGGCGACGTGCTGCTGGACCAGCAGGACGTGGCCGTCGCCGGTTGGGGCGGCGGTCAGCACCGCCGGGGTACGGACGCCGGCGCGGGCGGCCAGCAGCTGGAGATAGGCCTCGTGCTCCACCGCCTGCTTGGGGGTGGCGAACGGGGTCTCGTCCTCGACCTCCCGGAACACGGCCCAGCGCCAGAGCTTGTAGAGCAGGTCGGCGTCGCGCTGCTCACGGCCGACCGCTTTGACGAACCACCGCTCGCCGTCGCGGGCGCGGACGACGAAGGGGACCGAGCCGCGCGCGTCGGCCCCCACCGGGTGGACCGTCTCCGGCTGGATCCCGGCCGTCTGTAGGCCCTTCAGGATGGCGGGTGCCGTGGGCAGGCCGCCGGGCGCGCCGACGGCCAGATGCGTGGCGGCGGCCACCGCCCAGCCCAGCGCGGCCCCGCCGACCACGTCGAGCGGCAGGTGCGCGCCGGCGTACATCCGGCCGAGCGCCACCAGCCAGACCACCCACCAGACCGCCCGCCGCGCCGGGCGCGGCAGCCACGGCCCGGCCGCGGTCGCCAACGCGGCCGCCACGGCGACGTGGCCGGACGGGTAGCCGAGGCCGGTGTTGAGCGCGCGCTCGACGACCCCTTGGAGCAGAGCGACAGGCCGTGCCCGCCCGACCACACCTTTGACCACCTTTGCCAGCACCCAGGCCAGACCGCCGGACAGGGCGAGGTCACGGGCCAGCCTGGGCCGGCGGGCGGTCAGCGCCACGGCGGCCATGACCGGGACCGCGACCACCGAGCCGAGCTGCATCACCGCCAGCAGCGGCCGACCCAGCCCGTCGGGGAGCTGGTTGACCAGCCGGAACAGGTTGGCGTCGAAGGCGAACACGTGGCCGTGGTAGGCGGCCAGGGCGCCTGCCGCCACCACCAGGCTGCCCACCAGCACCCGCAGCACGTCTCCGGGGTGCCGCCGCACGTGCCGCAGGCGGCTCCTGCCGACATGCGGCCCGGGAGCACCGGACGCCGTGCCAATCGATCGCCCCCGCGGCCCGCCCGCGGCTTCTGGGCCGGCGCCGACGGGCTCCCCGCCCGGGCGCACCGTTGGTGGCGGCGAGCCTGCTCTCACCGCCGCCCGTCCGAAGCCTCGATCTGCTGCCCTTGCTCCCTGCCGTCGCTCGCCGAGCGACCCCGCCGGCGCTGGCCGGCGACGAGCAGCGAACCGGCCAGGGCGAGGGTCAGGAGCCCGGCGAGGATCGAGTTCCAGTCGGCCCGAGCCACCATGGTCTGCGTTGGCTCGGTCACGTCCGAAGGAGCGATGGGGACCAGCGGCCAGGCGTCCGTCCCGTCGGCGAACTCCCACATCGTGGGGGCCAGCAGCAGCCAGACGCCGAAGGACAGGGCGATCAGCATGGGCGGGACCCGGTTGCGGGCCACGCGCGCCCAGCCGGCCAGCACGACCAGGGCCAGGCCGGTGCTGACCGCGCTGACCGCGCCCGCGGTGACCCGCATGGTGGACAGCACCAGCGGCGAGACCACCAGCCAGGCCCCGAGCGCCAGCAGCGCCCTCGGCGGCCAGGACCGGCGGCTGCGGTCGGGCGCTGTCATCCCGGCAGCGTTGTTGCCGGTCATGTGCATCATCTCCTCGTCGCCGTGGCCGGTTCCTCGGTGGGCATGGCCGTGGCGCTGTGGCCGGTGGCGCCGATGGGTTGGCGTTGGCCGGGGATGCGGCCTAGGACCTCGTCGACGTCGGTGCCGTCCAGGGTCTCGCGTTCCAGGAGCAGGTCGGTGAGGCGGTCG
>Ga0184632_10000868_pt1 | contig 12192 bp, 11 predicted proteins | sample PLM31_50_b1_FD_133153 | JGI IMG/M metagenome (GOLD analysis project Ga0184632, IMG submission 133153) | Groundwater sediment microbial communities from an aquifer in East River, Colorado, USA - PLM3-1_50_b1 | ecosystem: Environmental > Terrestrial > Soil > Riparian zone | place: USA: East... | reverse complement strand
CATCTTTGCCACGGGCGACACGGTCCGTGGCGACACGCTGCAATTCCTCGAAGAGCTGGGCCGTCCGTTCCTTCAGAAGCCCTTCAAACTCGATGCACTGCGCCGCGTACTCGCCGGAGTGGAGAAGGCGGGGGCTCGGGGCTAGGACTCGGGCCATGCGGGTGCTCCAGGTGGACTCGGGTCGGGAATGGCGCGGCGGCCAGAATCAGGTTTGGCTGCTGTGCCGCGAGCTCGGCCGTGAAGCCGGGATCGAGCAGCTGCTCGTCACCAAACAGGGTAGCGAGCTGGCCCGCCGTGCCGCCGCCGATGGCACGACCGTGCAGGGTACCACGTGGGAGATCGGGCTCGACCCCAGGGCGTGGTGGCAGCTGCGGCGGACCATCTCGGCATTCCAGCCGGACATCATTCACGTCCACGACAGCCACGCGCTCACCCTGGCGGCGACGGTCGCGATGGGCCGGACGCTCGTCGCCACGCGGCGCGTGGATTTCCATATTGGGCGCTTCGGCGTGTGGCGTCGGCCGGATCGCCTCATCGCCGTGTCCGACGCGGTCAAACAGATCCTCGTCGGCGACGGGATCACGGCGGACGCGATCACCGTCGTCCCCGACGGTATCGATCCGGAGGAAATCCGGCGCGCCGCGGTGCCCGCGCTCGACATTCGCAGCCAGCTGCGCCTTTCCGCAAACGCCCTGCTGGCGGTGAATGCCGCCGCGCTGGTGGATCACAAGGACCAGCGGACACTGGTCCGCGCCGCGCGGCACGCCCGGGCACTCGAACCGCAGCTCCACTGGATCATCGCCGGCGAAGGCCCGCAGCGCGCGGCGCTCACGGCGGAGATTGCCCGGCTCGAGCTCCAGGACCGGGTCCACCTGGTCGGGTGGATCGACCGGATCGAGGCCCTGATCGCCGAGGCGAACATCTTTGTCATGTCGTCGAAACTGGAAGGGCTCGGCAGCGTGATTCTGAACGCGCTGGCGCTCGGCCGGCCGGTCGTCGCGACGGCCGCCGGCGGCATCCCCGAGATTCTCCCACCCGAGCTGCTGGTTCCCCCCGGGGCCGCGGACGCGCTGGCACAGAAAGTGGTGGATGTGCTGCATAACCCTCTGCCCGTTGCCTTCCCGCCGCGCTTCAGCGCCCAGGCCATGGCGCACGGAGTCTTGGCCGTCTATCGGGCCCTCCTCTAGATTGCAGGGCCATGATTTACGTCTGCGTTCCGGTCCACAATGAGGCGAGCACGGTCGGTCTCGTGCTCTGGAAAGTCCGCCAGGTATTCACGGCCTTTGAGCGGGAATACCAGATCATCGCGTGCGACGATGCCTCGACGGACGGTACCGCCGACGTCCTGGCCTCCTACGCCCGCGTGCTGCCGCTGACCGTGATCAAGCACCGTTCCCGTGAGGGGTACGCGCGCAGTCTCGAGGAGTTGCTCAGGGTGGCGCTGCAGCGTACCGATCGACCCAAGCGCGACTGCGCGATCACGCTCCACGCGGACTTCGTGCATGCGCCCGAGACCATGGAGGAAATGGTCAAACGGCTCGAGTCGGGGGCGGATCTCGTCGTCGCCGAGCAGCATCGCCTCCGGGGCAGTGATTCCCTGCCGGAGCGCTGGGCTCGGCAATGGGCACCCCGGCTACTCCGCGTGGGCGGCGGCGTGAAGGATTCGATCTCGGGGTTCACGGCCCTGCGTCTGATCGTGCTGCGCCAGGCGACGACGCGCGGCGGCGAAGGGCCGCCCCCCCCGCTGCTCACCACGGACGGATGGGCCGCCAACGCGGAGCTCCTGGCGCGGCTGGGTGCCCATGCTCGACGCATCGAAGTGGTGGCCAGCCCGGCGCGTTACGATCTCAAACAGCGGCCCTCGCGTTCGAAACCGTGGCAACAGCTTCTTTCCGCCTGGCGGTCGCGCGGTGTGATCAGCGCCGCCCGGAAGGGTTCGGCTATCCTCGCGCTCACGTTGCTGGTAGCGGGCACATCACTCGGAGCGCAGGACTCCGTGTGCACTGGTGTGATCGCTGGTTCCGCACCTGCGACTCCGGCGGTGGCCTTCCCTGTCGGCGAACGACTTTCGTTTGGCGCCAGGTACGGGATCTTCAACGTCGGCAGTGCGGTGATGGAAGTCGTGGGGATCGATACGGTGCACGGGGTGGAAACGGTGCACATCCGGTTTCGCATTACCGGCGGTGCGTTGTGGTACCACCTCGACCAGACGATCGAGTCGTGGGTGGGGCGGTACGATTTCCGCTCGCGCCGCTTCCAGTCCATCCAGGACGAGCGGGACCGGCACCGGGAGCGGCGCTACGAGATCTTCCCCGATTCCGGATTCTATAGAGAGGAAGGGCGGGACACGACGTTTGCCACCGTGCCCGAGCCCCTCGATGACGCCGCGTTCCTGTATTGGATTCGCACCGTCCCGCTCGAGGTCGGGAAGCGCTATGAATACGCGCGCTATTTCCGTCCCGACCGCAATCCGGTGATCATCGAAGTCCTGGGGCGCGAGCGGGTAAGTGTGGCGGGGAAGAAGTGGCGGGCGCTCGTGGTGCGTCCCAAGATTCCGCAAGGTCGCGGCATCTTCGCGGAGAAGTCGGAGACGCGCATCTGGTTGTCGGACGACGCGCAGCGACTGGTCCTCGCAATCCAGTCCAACTTCTCGTTCGGGCAGGTGACGTTGAAGCTCAAGGACTACAAAGTCCCAGTGGTGGGAGGGGCCACGCAGCCATGACCGAGTACCGCGAAGCCGACTTCTCCCGCCTCAAGACCGTCCCCGTTGCCAAACGCCCCAACAAAGTCGATCCCTCACTGCTCGCCAAGCCTCCCCTTCCCTCCGATCGCTCGTTCACCGGCTTCCTCGACGCGCTACCCTCGATCCTCGCCGCGCAGGACTTGCGCTACGTCGTCGATCACATCGTCGCCGCCGCGGGACGCCGGGCGGTCGTCGCGATGCTCGGCGGGCACGTGATCAAAGTGGGATTGGGGCCGTTGCTGATCGCGCTGATGCGCAAACGCGCGATCACAGTGGTCGCGATGAATGGGAGCGCGGCGATCCACGACTTCGAGCTGGCCGCCTACGGCGGTACCAGCGAAGACGTAGCGGCGGGCTTGGGCGACGGAACTTTCGGCATGGCCGAGGAGACAGGCCGCGAGATGAACGCTGCGTTGGCGCGCGGCGGGAAAACGCAGCAGGGGGCCGGTGAGTCCCTCGCCGAGTATCTGCGTGCGCGGAAAGATCTTCCAGGTCGGGACGTGTCCGTGCTGGTCGCCTGTGCCGAGCTGGGTGTGCCCGTCACGGTCCACGCGACGATCGGAGCCGAAATCATCCATCAGCATCCCACCGCCGACGGCGCCGCCGCCGGCGCGACGAGCCATCGCGATTTCAAGCGCCTCGCCGCTGTCCTGCCGGATCTCGACGACGGCGGGGTCGTACTGAACCTTGGCAGCGCAGTCGTGATGCCGGAGGTCTTCCTGAAAGCCCTGACGGTGGCGCGCAATCTCAACGGCGGCCGGCCGAAGAACTTCACCGCCTGCGACTGCGACATGCAGCGTCACTATCGCCCGCGCGTGAACGTAGTCGAGCGACCGACGCTCGCTGGTGGCCGGGGAATTCAGCTCACCGGTCACCACGAGATTTTGTTTCCGCTGATTGCGTGGGCAGTGTTATCGCGGTTGGACGCGAGGTAGGGCGCAGCATGCTGCGCCCCTATACCCTCATTGCCGTTACCCTCGTTATCGCCGCCTGTGCATCCCGGACGATACGACCGCGCGAGGTCACTGCGGTGGGAGGTGGGACCGACGAAGTGCAGGCGTTGGTGCGATTGGCCCTCACGCTCGACGCCGCCGGCGACCGCCGTGCAGACACGCTCTACACGTCGGACGCGCTGGTCGTGGGCAATGCGCGTGTACGCTTGGCAGCGCCGCGCTTTGCGGGCATCACAAGCGCCAGCGCTGGACGCGTCACGATCACGGCAGCGAACGCGACCGTCGACGGCCGGTTGGCCTGGGTGCTAGTGGATTATCGGTGGGTCAACCCGGCCGATCGACGCGCGGAGGCCGGCCGGGCGACTTTCATTTGTGAACGGCGGGGAGACAGCTGGAAGATCGTGCACGCGCACTCGAGCCAGCCGCTCCCGTGGGAGCCTTAAGACGCAGGACGTCCTTTGATCATGTCGCGAATGCGGTCCGCGGTGCGCGGGCTGATCAAGCGGAGTGCGATGTAGACGACGAAGCCGATGAAAGCGAGCCAGAGTACCGTCATCGCGAGTCCGACCAGGCTCCCCAGGATTCCGAAAATCAACTGGAGACCCAGCCATGCGACAACGGCGAGAATCGCGAACCCCAAAATGCTCCGGAACATGATTTCCTCCGTGGTGCCCGGTGCGTGTGCAGCGTACGCCTAAATGTCGCACAAAGTTTCGTCTTGTGAAGTCTTAGTCGCGGGCGGCGGCATCATCGGCTCCGCGTGTGCCCGCGCCGCCGCGCTGCGGGGACTCCGCGTGTTCATTTGCGAACCGGGTCCCGATCCCGCCGCCGCCTCGGCGGCATCCGCCGGCATTCTCGGCGCGCAAATCGAGCGGACGGACGACGCGCTGCGGGCCTTGGGCTTGCGCGGCCGCGATCTCTACGAGGGACTCGCCGCCGCGCTCGCCGAGACCACCGGAATCGACATCGGGCTGTGGCGCGAAGGCATCGCATCACTGGCATTCGACGAGCCGGAGGCGGAGCTGCTGCGCGACGCCGTCGCGCGCCAACGGCAGGCCGGATTGCGCTGCGATTGGCTCGAGGCCGGCGACGTGGCGGACCGGTTCCCCGCGGCCGCTCCCTGCCTCGGCGCGCTATTCGCGCCCGAAGACGGCGCCGTCAACGCCCCCGCGCTGGCCCGGGCGCTGCTCGCCGACGCCCGGCGTTGCGGCGCGCAGACGCTCGCGGCCGGCGTCAACCGGATCACCACCATTCTGGGCCGCGTCACGGGCGTCGAGACCACGGCCGGGAAAGTGCGGGCGGAGCACGTGATCATCGCGGCGGGCGCCTGGAGCAATCGCATCGACCACCTGCCACGCACCATCCCCGTCGAACCGGTCCGGGGTCAGATGGCGGCCGCTCCCTGGCCGGCGGGAATGCCGCGCGCGATCCTCTACTTTGATCACGGCTATGTGCTCGCCCGCGATGGTGAGGCCCTACTCGGCAGTACGATGGAACGTGTGGGGTTTGATGGCAGCGTGACCGAATCGGGCATCGCGCAAATCGTTACGCTGGCGAAGCGCCTCATTCCGGACCTGGCGGCGCCGACACGCAGCTGGGCGGGGCTGCGTCCGGTGACCCCCGACGGCCGTCCCATCGTCGGTCCCGATCCCGACGTGCGCGGGTTGTGGTATGCCACCGGCCACGGTCGCAACGGCGTGCTGCTCGCGGCTCTGACCGGCGAGATCATCGCCAGTCTCGTCACCACCGGTGCATCCGAGATAGAGATTGCTTCTCTCGCCCCGGAGCGATTTACTTCCTAGGATGTTTCGCAGTTGTGGCTTCTGTAACGCAGCGTTTGACGGTGATGGTGGCCCCTCAGGCCTCGGCGTCGGCCGCAGGATTGCGTTCGATGAATGGATGGGCCGCCTGTGGGTCGTGTGCCCCCGCTGTAGTCGCTGGAACCTCACTCCCTTCGATGACCGCCTGGAGCGCATCGAGTCCGTCGCGCGAGCCGCAAGCCAGGGGCGGATCGCGGCCTCCACCGATCAGATCGCGTTGATCCGTTGGCAGCGCTATGACTTCGTGCGCGTGGGAAAGCCGCCGCGGGTCGAGCTGGCGACGTGGCGCTACGGCGAGCGGCTGCGCAACCGCCAGCGCGAGCGCATGAAGGTCGTCGTTCCCTTGACCGTCGCCGCTGTCGGACTGGGCATCGCCGCGAACGTGGTGGCCGGCGGCGGCTTCGGCGTCGTCGTGTGGAACATCCATCGCATCGCTGACTGGACGTACCTCAGGATGGTTGGCGGCCGCAAAGTCGCGCTGCTCGAGCCTCCCATCTGCGCCCACTGTGGCAGCGTGATGCAGCTGCGCGCACGCCACGTCCAGCATGCGCGCGTGGTGCCGGACAGACACGCGGAGATGGCGGTGGTGTTGAGCTGTCCACGCTGCCGTCACGAAGGCGCCCAGCTCACCGGTCCGGAAGCCATCCAGGTGCTCCGTCAGGGCCTCACCTATCTCAACCTCGCTCGTGGCGGACGGCGCAAAGCCGAGGACGCGGCGCGGGAGGTGGATCAGGTGGGCGGCGCCGACCGACTGGTGCGAGACATCGCGCAGCGCGAGCTGACCCTGCGGTCGCTGCGCCCCGAGCGCGGACTGGCCCTCGAAATGGCCGTCGACGAGCGCGCCGAGGTCGAGGAGTTGGAGCGGCAGTGGAAGGAAGCCGAGGAGATCGCCGACATCGCGGACGGGATGCTGGGTACGTCCTCCGAAGTCGAAAAGGAGTTACAACGCCTGAAGAACAAGGAGGGTGATCAACCGTCTGGTTGAAAAACGGCCTACCCCCCCTCATAAGCTGTGCTTATCTTCGAGTTTCCCATGGCCGCCCCCCTTGTTCAGATCATGCCTTCGTCCCCTCCCGCAGGAGAAGCGGCTCGCAAGCCCTCATGGCTGAAGGTGAAAGCGCCTGGTGGCCCCAATTACCTCGCCCTCAAGCACATGATGCGCGACCTCAAGCTCCACACGGTCTGCGAGGAAGCCCACTGCCCGAACATCGGGGAGTGCTGGGAGCACCACGCCGCGACCTTCATGATCCTGGGCGACGTGTGTACGCGCAACTGCGCGTACTGCGCGGTCGCGCACGGCACGCCAGCGCCTCTGGACGTGGGGGAGCCCCAACGGCTCGCCGACGCCGTCGCGCAGATGGGGCTCAAGCATGTCGTGATCACGAGCGTGGATCGCGATGACTTGCCGAACGGTGGCGCCGAGGTATTCGCGGCGTGTATCGAGGAGATTCGCCGGCGGTTGCCGCAGACGTCGGTCGAGGTACTGATTCCCGACTTCAAGGGCAACCCCGCAGCGCTCCGCATCATCGTTGCTGCTCGACCCGACATCCTCAATCACAACCTCGAGACGATTGCCCGGCTGTATCGCATCGCGCGCCCCGGCGGCCGCTATGAGCGCGCCCTCGAGCTGCTCGAGCGCGCCAAGGCAATGAATCCCGAGCTGCTGACCAAGTCGGGACTCATCTGCGGGTTGGGCGAGGACTGGGACGAGCTGCTCGTGGCGATGCGCGACTTACGCGCGGCGCACGTCGATATCCTCACGGTCGGCCAATACCTGCGGCCGTCGGATCAGCATCTGCCGATTGCGCGTTGGTACACTCCGGACGAATTCGCCGAGCTGAAGCGCTACGGGATGTCGCTGGGATACCGGCACGTCGAGTCCGGTCCGCTGGTGCGCTCCAGCTATCACGCGTGGGAGCAAGTGGAGGCTGCCACCGCGTGACCGCCACCGCCAGATCCGCGAAAGACACGGCCCAGGCCGAGCTGCATCTCCGGATGCTGCGGCAGATGCTGCTTGTTCGTCGCTTCGAGGAAAAGACAGCGGAGGCGTACGCGCTCGGCAAGATCGGCGGGTTCTGCCATCTCTATATCGGACAGGAGGCGGTCGGCGTCGGCGCGCTCGCCGCGCTGCGGGACGACGACTACGTCATCTGCTCGTACCGCGAGCACGGCCAGGCGCTGATCAAGGGCATCTCGGCGAACGCGGTCATGGCCGAGCTGTTCGGGAAGGCCACCGGCTGCTCGAAGGGCAAGGGCGGCTCGATGCATCTCTTCGATGCCAAACGCGGCTTCATGGGCGGCCATGGAATTGTCGGCGGGCACCTACCGCTGGGTGCCGGTCTGGCCTTCGCCAGCAAGTACAAGGGCAGCGATCAGGTGTCCCTGTGCTTCTTTGGCGAAGCGGCGGTCAACATCGGCGCGTTCCATGAGACGCTGAACATGGCGTCGGTGTGGAAGCTGCCGGTGATCTTTCTGTGCGAAAACAACCGCTACGGGATGGGCACGGCATTCGAGCGCGTCGCGGCGGTGACCGATATCGTCGAGCACGCCTGCAGCTACGACATGGCCGCCGAGCTGGTGGATGGCATGAACGTGCTCACGGTGTACGAGGCGACCCGCCGGGCCGTCGAGCGGGCTCGCAAGCAGAGCCACCCCACGCTGCTCGAGGTGCGCACCTATCGCTTCATGGGTCACTCCATGTCCGACCCGCTGCATGGCGTGTATCGCACCAAGGATGAAGTCGAGGAACAGAAGGCCCGCGACCCCATCACGCATCTCGCCGGCAAGCTCAAGGAGGACGGCGTCATCGATCAGGCCGCGCTCGATGCGATGGATGCGGAGATTCACGCCGAAGTCGAGGCGGCGGTGAAGTTCGCCGACGAAAGTCCCGATCCCGATCCCGCTGAGCTGTTCACCGATGTGCTGGTAGACTGATGGCCACGCTCACCTACCGGGACGCTCTCAATCAGGCATTGCGCGAAGAGATGCAGCGTGATCCCAGCGTGTTCCTGATGGGCGAGGAGGTCGGTGTGTATCAGGGCGCGTACAAAGTGAGCCGTGGGTTGCTGGAAGAGTTCGGCCCGCAACGCGTAGTGGACACGCCCATCGCCGAGCTGGGGTTCGCGGGCATCGGCGTGGGCGCCGCCATGGGTGGGCTGCGACCCGTGATCGAGTTCATGACGTGGAATTTCGCGGTCCTGGCGCTCGATCAGATCGTCAATTCGGCCGCGAAGATGTTGTACATGTCCGGCGGCCAGATTCCGATGCCGATAGTATTCCGTGGCCCGAACGGGGCGGCCTTGCAATTGTCCTCGCAACACTCGCAGGCGTGGGAGAGCTGGGTCGCTCATATGCCGGGCCTCAAAGTCGTCGCGCCGGCGACTCCCGCCGACGCAAAGGGACTGCTCAAGTCCGCGATCCGCGACAACAATCCGGTGATCGTGCTCGAAGGCGAAATGCTCTACAACGTGAAGGGCGACGTACCCGACGGCGAGCACGTCGTCCCGATCGGCCGCGCGGACATCAAGCGCGAGGGCAGCGACGTGACGCTCGTGTGCCACTCGAAAACGGTCACGGTCGCATTGAAAGCCGCGGAACAACTCGCCCAGGACAACATCTCCGCTGAGGTCCTCGATCTCCGGTCCATTCGCCCGCTCGACGAGGCGGCGATTCTGGAATCGGTCAAGAAGACCAACCGGGCAATCGTCGTCGAAGAGGGGTGGCCACACGCCGGAATCGGGGCGCAGATCGTGGACATCATCCAGCGTGACGCATTCGACGACCTCGATGCGCCGGTGCAGCGCGTCACGCAGGCCGACGTGCCGATGCCCTACAACAAGCACCTCGAGCGCGCCGCGAAGCCTTCTCCCGAGAAGGTTGTCGCGGCCGCGCGGCGCGTTCTCTACTTAGACACCTAACCCCCAGCCCCCAGCCCCTAGCCCCTAACATGGCCACCAAAGTCCACATGGAAGCGCTGTCGCCCACGATGGAGGAAGGGCGCCTCGTGAAGTGGACCAAGAAGGAAGGCGATGCGGTAAAGTCGGGTGAGACGCTTGCCGAGGTCGAAACCGACAAGGCGGTGATGGAGCTGGTCGCCCGCGCCGACGGACAGCTGCTCAAGGTGATGGTGCCCGAGGGGACGACGGTGCCGGTGGGGAACGTGGTAGCCTACATCGGCAAGGCCGGAGAGAAAGTTGACGGGGATGGCGCAAGCGCTCCGGCTGAGAAGGGGAGTGGGGAGAAGGGAGTGGTACGATCTGAGCCCCCGAAGGAATCTCGCCAGCCAGCCGTCGCGAGTTCCGTCCCTGTGGCAGTGGCCGCAGACGCTACGCGAGTCAAAGCATCCCCCCTGGCCAAGCGCCTGGCGAAGGACGCCGGTGTCGATCTGAAGCTTGTCCAAGGGTCCGGACCTGGTGGACGCGTCGTCAAGCGGGATGTCGAAGGCGCCGGAAGCAACGCGAGCGCGCCTGAGCCTGCCGCGACTGCAACGCGACCACTCCCCACTCCCCACGTTCCCGTTCGTAGTGGCCAGCCGTACGAAGACGTCCCGCTCACCCAGATCCGCAAGACGATCGCCAAACGGCTCGCCCTGTCGATTGGACCGATCCCGCACTTCTTTCTCACCACCGAGATCGACATGGAGCGCGCCGCGGAAGCCCGCGACGCGCTGAACAAGCAGCTGGGCGAAGCGGGCGGCAAGATTTCATTCAACGACATCATCATCAAAGCCGTCGCGCTGGCGCTGGTGCAGCACCGCGCCTGCAATGCCTGGTTCCAGGAGGATCACATCCGGTACTGGAACGAGGTACACATCGGCATGGCGGTGGCCATCGAGGATGGTCTGATCACGCCCGTGATCCGCAACGCGGACATGAAGAGCCTGCGCGAGATCGGCGCCGAGTCGCGCGAGCTGGCGGGGCGAGCGCGCAATCGTCGCCTCAAGCCCGAGGAGTACACCGGCGCCACGTTCAGCGTCTCGAACCTCGGCATGTTCGATATCGACCAGTTCACCGCCGTGATCAACCCACCCGAGGCCGGCATCGTCGCGATCGGGAGCATCGTCCCGAAAGCCGTGCCGGAGGGAAACGGCGTCATGGTGCGGCGGCGGTTGCGTCTGACGATGAGCTGCGACCACCGCGTGATCGATGGCGCGACCGGCGCCGCATTCCTGAAAACCCTCAAACAAATGCTCGAAAACCCTCTGGCCATGCTTCTGTAAGGGGTCTCAGTGGCAAACTCGTTCGACGTGATTGTCCTTGGTGGCGGCCCCGCGGGATACGTCTGCGCCATTCGCTGCGCCCAACTGGGCCTGACGGCGGCGGTCGTCGAGCAGGAGAAGCTCGGCGGTGTGTGCGTGAACATCGGCTGCATCCCGACCAAGGCACTGCTGCATTCGGCGTATGTCGCGAACCTGTTGCGAGAAGCCAAAGAGTTTGGGATCGAGGCTGGTGACGTCAAAACCGACTACGGCGTCGCCATGAAGCGGTCTCGGCGCGTGAGCGACCAGAACTCCAAGGGCGTCGAGTTCCTCATGAAGAAGAACAAGATCACGGTCGTGAAGGGCAGCGGTGTGCTCCAGCCGGGCAAGAAGGTGAAGGTGGGCAGCGACGTGTACGAGGCGAAGAAAGCCGTCGTCATCGCGACCGGCTCGCGCGTCAAAGGCATCCCGCAGATCGGCCTCGAGATCAACAAGACGACGGTCATCTCCTCCGATGAAGCGCTGCTGATGGAGCGGGTGCCGGCCTCGCTTGCCATTATCGGGGCGGGAGCCGTCGGGATGGAATTCGCAGACATCTTCAATGCTTTTGGTGTGAAGGTCACCGTCATCGAAGCACTGCCCCGCATCCTGCCGCTCGAGGACGCCGAGGCGTCCGAGACGCTGAGCAAGAGCTACCGCAAGCGCGGCATCGAGGTGATCGCCGGGGCAAAGGTGACCAAAGCCAACGTTGCCAAGGACAAGGTCACGCTCGACATAGAAGCCGGCGGAGAGAAAAAGCAGGTCACGGCGGCCGCGGTGCTCATGGCAGCGGGGCGCGCGGTGAACACCGAGAACATCGGGCTCAAGGAATGCGGCATTCAGCTCACCGACCGCGGCTTCATCAAGGTGGACAAGAATCTGCAGACCAGCACGCCCGGCTATTATGCCATCGGCGACGTTGCCGGCCCCCCGATGCTCGCGCACAAGGGCAGCCGGGAAGGCGTCGTCGTCGCGGAGATCGTCGCCGGACAGAAGCCGCATCCGATCAAATACGACAACGTGCCGAGCGTGACGTATTGTCATCCCGAGGTGGCGAGCATTGGGATGACCGAGGATCAATGCAAGGAGAAGAAGCTCGACTATGTCGCCGGCAAGTTCCCCTTCTCCGCCAACGGCCGGGCGCGCGGGACGGGCGAGACCGAGGGCTTCGTCAAGATCCTCCGCGACAAGAAGTACGGCGAGATTCTGGGCGCGCACATCGTCGGCGCGCACGCATCCGAAATGATCCACGAGCTGACCGTGGCGCGCGAGAATGAGTACACGGTCGAAGAAGTCGACTTGGCAATCCACGCGCATCCCACGATGTCCGAGGCGGTCGCCGAGGCCGCCCTCGATTCGCTCGGTCGCGTGATACACGTGTGACCAACGACGTCACGAAGGACCCGCTCGCTCTCGGGCTGGGTTCGCTCGCCGGCGGTG
>Ga0184632_10000867_pt1 | contig 12194 bp, 10 predicted proteins | sample PLM31_50_b1_FD_133153 | JGI IMG/M metagenome (GOLD analysis project Ga0184632, IMG submission 133153) | Groundwater sediment microbial communities from an aquifer in East River, Colorado, USA - PLM3-1_50_b1 | ecosystem: Environmental > Terrestrial > Soil > Riparian zone | place: USA: East... | reverse complement strand
TTGAAACACCCGCCACCGGGGTATCCCGGCAGCGGGCACCCGCTCAGGGAGAATTAGCGGGAGACGTTCAACGTCTACTGCTTGTGACCAGCGGGGACGGCGCTTGGTTCCGCGCTCAGTGTTTCAGATGCAATCCGTTCATCGCGAGATACCGTCATGAGTTTTTCCTTCAGCGGAAAGTTCCCCCACAAGCGCCAACGCCGGATGCGCCGCGACGAATTTTCGCGGCGGATGATGCGCGAGACGCGGCTCGCCGCTGACGACCTCATTTATCCGGTGTTCGTGCTCGACGGCACCAAACGCGAAGAACCGGTTCCGTCGCTGCCAGGCGTTGCGCGCAAGAGTCTCGATCTCCTGTTTCGTGATGCGGAGCAATGCATGGCGCTGGGGGTCCCGGCAATGGCGCTCTTTCCCGTCGTGCCGCAGGAGGCGAAATCGCTCGATGCCGCGGCTGCATGGCATCGCGAGGGCCTGGTGCCGCGTACCGCGCGCGCGTTGAAGGAACGTTTTCCGGACCTCGGGATCGTCACCGACGTCGCGCTCGATCCGTATACCAGCCATGGCCAGGATGGCCTCATCGATGACGCCGGGTACGTGCAGAACGAGGCGACGGTGGCCGCGCTGGTCAAACAGGCGCTTTGCCACGCCGAGGCGGGCGCCGACATGGTTGCACCGTCGGACATGATGGACGGGCGCATCGGCGCCGTGCGCGCAGCGCTCGACGGTGCCGGTTGCGAACTCACGCGCATCCTCGCGTACTCGGCCAAGTACGCATCGTCGTTCTACGGACCGTTCCGGGATGCCGTCGGTTCCGCGGCGAATCTCAAGGGAGGCGACAAATACACGTACCAGATGGACCCGGCCAATAGCGACGAAGCATTGTGGGAGGTCTACCTCGATATCCGCGAAGGGGCCGATATGGTGATGGTCAAGCCCGGGCTCCCTTATCTCGATATCGTTCGCCGCGTGAAGGACACGTTCGGCATGCCCACCGCGGTCTACCAGGTTTCCGGCGAGTACGCGATGCTGAAGGCCGCGGTTCAGGCCGGCTGGCTCGACGAGCGCGCCTGCGTGCTCGAGGTTCTGCTCGGGATGAAGCGCGCCGGCGCCGACGCTATCTTGACGTACTTCGCGCTCGATGCCGCGCGATGGCTCAAGGGTTAGGCTTGCGCGGGTCGTCGTTCAGCAACGCGGCCACCGCCTCCTCATCCAGCCGGATCTCCTCGTTGCCGTGACGGTCGCGGCGTGGCCGTTGCCGCGCATCCGCCGGTTCCCGCACCGACAAACGCAAGCCTCCGCCGGGCGTGTCCACGAACAGCTCGGCGGCGCCGTCCCGATCGGAATGCATGGCCCGGTACGCGACGCCGCCGTTCAGCAGCGAAAGTTCGACGAGTTTCGAGTCGTTGGCGACGAGCTCCAGCCGGATGTCGCTGTGCAGAGTCGCCCAGCCTGCCGCCACGCCGCCCGCCAGTAGCGGCGCGAATTCCCGGAGCTTCCGCATCCAGCGAAGCGCTTCCTCGCGTTGCGCCCGCAACGTTGCCGCATGCGCGTCGCCGCCGAACAATGCGTGATACTCGACCAGCGCGGTGGCGATTTCGTCGTCGCCGGGCAGCGGTTCGCGGTCGGGCAACATGAGCGCACGCGCGGCCTTGCGCTTGGCGAGCGACCAGTCGGCGATCCCGTGCTCGGCGATCAGCCTGGCGGCGGCCTGCGCGATCCGGGCGCGGTTGTGCGCGCCACGGACCTCGGGGACGAAAGGCCGGCCGCGTGCCATTGATGAGCCGCGCTGTCCCACGTGTTGGCCTAGGCCCTAGAACAGCTGGTCGCGCACGTCCGGCGACGCACGGCCGGGGGTCATCGGCGCCAGCGTATCCTCTCGGCCGCGCGGCGGAAACTCGGCGAAGAAATACTCGCTGATGTTGCTCGACTCGTCGCGCAGCCCCGAGTCGGCATTGATGCGCACGGAAATCACGCCGTCGGGCGTGGCCAGCGGCTTTTCCGGAACGTCCTTCAGCGCGCGCTGCATGAAGCTGATCCAGATCGGCAACGCGGCTACGGCGCCGGTCTCGTTGGTGCCCAACGTCTTCGGCTGGTCGAAGCCGATCCACGCGACACCAACTAGCGACGCGTTGAAGCCGCAGAACCACGCGTCCACGTTTTCGTTGGTCGTTCCCGTTTTGCCGGCGAGGTCCTTGCGCCCAAGGACATTGGCGCGCGTGGCCGTCCCGTACGCGATGACGTCGCGCAACAGCGTCGTCATCACGAACGCATTGCGAGGATCGATCGCCCGCTCCGCGTTGTCGCCGGCGATCGCGGGCTTGGCTTCCGACAACACGTTGCCTTTGGCGTCCGTCACGCGAGCGATGAGGTACGGCGCCACCCGGTAACCGCCGTTGGCGAAGATCGCGTACGCGGCCGCCATCTGCAGCGGCGTCGCGGACCCGGCGCCCAATGCCATGGTGAGGTAGGGCGGATGCAGTTTCGGATCGAATCCGAAGCGCGCGATGTAGTCTTGAACATACTGCGGCCCGATGGCCTGCATCACGCGGACCGTCACCAGGTTCTTCGATTTGGCCAGCGCATTGCGCAGACGCATGGGCCCCTCGAACTTGCCGTCGTAGTTCTTGGGTTCCCAGTCCTCGCCACCGGCCTTGTCGCCCGGGACGAAGAATGGCGCATCGTTGATTACCGTAGCCGGCGAGAAGCCTTTTTCCAACGCGGCCGAATAGATGAACGGCTTGAAGGCCGACCCCGGCTGGCGTTGCGCCTGGGTGACATGGTTGAACTTGTTCCGGTCGTAATCAAACCCCCCCGTCAGCGCAAGGATGGCGCCATCGAGCGGCGAGATGGCGATAAATGCCGCCTCGGCCTGCGGAAGCTCTGCGATCGACCAGCGGACCTTGTCGTCGCGGGACAGACGGACGACCGCGCCACGCCGGATACGCTGCGCCGCAGGTGTCTTGTCGGTAAGGCTGCGCGCGACGAACTTGAGCCCGTCGCCGCTGACGACGACGGTATCGCCGGTCGCGAGAATGGCCCGGACTTCGGTGGCGGTTGCCTCGAGCACTACGGCGGGCACCAGATTGTCGCTGTCGGCGGTTTCCTGAAAAACCCGGTCGAGCGCCTGCTCCTGCTCGGCGGGATCGGCAGGCAGGTTGACGAAGGCTTCCGGTCCGCGATAGCCGTGGCGGCGATCGTAGTCGAGCACACCTCGCCGCACTGCGGCATAAGCCGCCTCCTGCTCGGCCTTGCGCACGGTGGTCCAGACGGTGATCCCTTTGGTGTAGGCATCCTCGCCGTAGGCGTCGAACACGACCTGGCGCGCCATTTCAGCAACCGTGTCCGCATGCGTGGGCAACGAGTCGCGAATCCCCTGGCGAACGGCCAGTGGCGCATTTTGTGCTTCCGTGAACTGCGGGTCGGTGATGAACCGGAGTTCGTGCATCCGCCGCAGCACATAGAGCTGGCGTGTCTTGGCGCGCTTCGGGTTCGTGACCGGATTGTAGGCGGACGGCGCTTTGGGCAACCCTGCCAGCATAGCCGCTTCGGCGATGGTGACCTCCTTCAGTGGCCGGCCGAAATAGATCTGCGAGGCGGCGGCGAACCCATAGGCACGCTGGCCGAGAAAGATCTGATTGACGTAGAGCTCGAGGATCTCGTCCTTGGACAGGTTGGCCTCGATTTTCCAGGCGAGCAACACCTCCCGCAGTTTCCGGGTGACCGTTTTTTCGCGGGTCAGAAAGAAGTTGCGGGCGACCTGCATCGTAATCGTGCCGGCGCCCTGTTGGGTGCCCGAGGCCAGGTTGGCCAGTGCCGCTCGCGCGACACTTAAGTAGTCAACACCGCCATGTTGATAGAAACGTTCGTCTTCAGCGGCCAAAATGGCCTGTTTCATGACATCCGGGACCTCGCGGATGCCGATGATCGCGCGTCGTTCCTCCCCGAACTCGCCGAGAAGCTCGCCTTCGTAGGACACAACGCGCAACGGAATCTTCGGCTGGTAGTCGGTCAGCGCCTCGAGGGACGGTAGTGTAGGCCACAACAATGCGAGCACGAACGCGCCCAGCAGGGCACCCACGACGGCCAGGCCGAGGGCGACGGAGACGAGATAGACGAGCCAGCGCTTTAGCACGTAGGAATATAACTTGCGTAAGGATGCCGAAACGTTGCGTCTTTGGACGCAAACGCGCAACAACCGGTTTGCACAACGGGAAACGAATTGACAAGGTTCATACTTGCTGCCAGAGTTTAATGTAAGTTGTCAGCAGTTTGCCCGACTGCCCATGGTTGCCGAAAACTTCGCCTCCGCGCTCGACTTCTTCAAAACGAAGTCTCCTTCGTTGATCGGGGTCGATATTGCCTCGACTTCGATCAAGCTGATCGAATTGTCGCAGACCGGCAAGGGGACATATCGCTTGGAGCGGTACGCCATCGAGGCCCTGCCGAAGGATATGGTGACCGACGGCAATATCGTCAATCTCGACCAGGTCAGCGACGCGCTCAAGCGCGGCTGGAAACGCCTGGGCAGCCGCAACCGCAATATCGCGATGTCCCTTCCCGCCGCCATGGTGATCACGAAAAAGATCATCGTACCCGCCGGCCAGAAGGAAGAGGAGCTCGAGCTTACCGTCGAAGCCGAGGCCAACCAGTACATACCGTTTGCGCTCGACGAGGTCAATCTCGATTTCCAGATTCTCGGCCCGGCGCCGAACAATCCCGACGAGGTCGAGGTTCTGATTGCCGCGTCGCGCAAGGAAAAGGTGGAGGACCGGGTTGCCATCGCCGATTCGGCCGGGCTGAAACCGCGGGTCATGGACGTCGAATCGTATGCGACCCAGGAAGTCTTCGGCCTGATCTCGCCGTCGCTGCCCGCCAACGGGCGCGACCAGAATATTGCGCTGGTCGACATCGGTGCACATGTCACGCATTTCTATGTGCTGCGGAACAACCAATTTCTGTTTTCCCGGGACCAGGCGTTCGGCGGCAACCAGCTGACGCAGGACATCCAGCGCGCGTTCAACCTTTCGCCGGAAGAAGCGGAATCCGCGAAGAAGAACCAGGGGTTGCCGGAGAACTATGACAGCGATGTGCTGCAGCCGTTCATGGAAACCCTCGCGCTGGAAATCACGCGCGCGCTGCAGTTCTTCTTCACCTCGACGTCCCATAGCCAGGTCGACCAGGTCGTGCTGGCGGGCGGCTGTGCCGCGTTGCCCGGTATCGACGAGCTGGTGGCGAAACGGGCCGGCGTGGCGACGGTGATCGCCAATCCGTTCGCCGCAATGCAGGCGTCGGACCGCATCCGTCCGCGACAACTGGCGCTGGACGCGCCGATGCTGCTGATTGCGACGGGGTTGGCGCTGCGGAGCTTCGACTAATGGCCGTGATGCGCATCAACCTTTTGCCCCACCGCGAGCAGAAGCGGCAAGCGCGGCAGCGGCAGTTCATATCGCTGGCGTTATCGCTGGGCGTCCTGGGGCTCGCGGTCGTGGCGTTGGTGCACGGCGTCCTGGCGGCGCAGATCGACAATCAGAAAGACCGCAATTCGCTGCTCAAGAAAGAGATCGTGAAGCTCGACGAGCAGATCAAGGAAATCGACCGGCTGCGCGACCAGATCCAGGCGGTGATCTCCCGCAAGCAGGTGGTGGAGACGCTGCAAGCCAACCGCAGCGAAGCCGTGCATCTGCTCGATCAACTCGTGCGCCAGCTGCCCGACGGCATCTATTTGCGCAGCGTAAAACAGGCCGGAGCGAAGGTAACGATCGCAGGCTACGCGCAATCCAATGCCCGGGTTTCGACGCTGATGCGCAATATCGAGGCATCCCCATGGCTGACCGCTCCCGAGCTGATCGAAATCAGGCTCGTGCCGGCGCCGGGAGTCCCTGCCGCCCGGGACCTCAAGATCAACGAGTTCACGTTGAACTTCTTGATCAAGCGTGCGGCGCCAACGGAGGTGAGCGCCCCGGCGGCGGTACCGAAAGCCCCCACCGCGCCGGCGCCTGCGAAGACCAAGGCGTCAGCGCCCGCGACCGATAGGCCGGCATGAACCTCGACGACCTTCGCCACCTCAACTTCCGCGACGTCGGCAACTGGCCGCTGTTGCCGAAGATATTGATCCTGATCGGCATCTTTTCGGCGATCGTCGTCGCCGGCCTGGTGCTCGACTGGCGCGACCAATGGGAGACCTGGGAGCTGGCCCAGGCGGAAGAAGTGAAGCTCAAGGAACAATATGGTCAGAAGAAAGCCAAGGCGATCAATTTCGAGCTCTATGTCCAGCAGTTGAACGAAGTCGAGCAATCGTTCGGCGCACTGGTCAAGCAACTCCCCAACCGCTCGGAAATCGACGCGCTGTTGACCGACATCAACCAGGCAGGCCTGGGTCGCGGGCTCCAATTCGAGCTGTTCCGTCCCGCCGCGCAGGAAAAGATGGCGGACTTTTATGCCGAGTTGCCGATCAGGATCAGGATCACCGGCAGCTATCACGACATGGGCGCGTTCGCGAGCGACGTCGCCCAGCTGCCGCGCATCGTTACGCTGAACAACATGGCGATCGCCAACGACAAGGGTGTGCTGTCACTCGATGCCGAGGCCAAGACGTTCCGCTATCTCGACGAAGAAGAGATCGCGAAGCAGCGTGCGGCCGCGAAGGCGAAGGAGAAGGCCAAGGCCAAGAAATGAAGCGCGCGGCCGCACTTGCCACTGTTGCAGCGCTCGCTCTTGCCGGATGCGGCGGCGAGAGCCATCAGGACTTGCGCGCCTGGATGGGTGAGCAGGGCAAAGGCGCGCGCGGCAGGCTCGATCCGCTGCCGCAGATCAGACCGTACGACCCGTTCGCGTACAACGCATTCGATCTGCCGGATCCGTTCAAGCCGCGGAAGATCGAACCCACGAAGGGGGCGAGCAAGCTGGCGCCGGATCTCGCGCGCCGCAAGGAGCCGCTCGAGGCGTATCCGCTCGAATCGTTGTCGATGGTGGGCACGCTTGAACGTAACAAGACCATTTTTGCGCTGGTGCGGACGCCGGACCGTGACGTCTATCAGATTCGCGCGGGCAACTACGTCGGGCAGAATTTCGGCGTCGTGACCGGCATTGGCGAAGGCGAAGTCAAGTTGAAGGAACTGGTGCAGGACGGCGCGGGCGACTGGACCGAGCGTTCCAGTACGCTGCAGTTGCAACAGGCCGACGCAAGACCCCAGGGGAGAAGATGAGCGCGTCCATCGGCAATCGATTTTTCCGTTCGGCGATCGCCCGGCGACGAGGCTTCGCGGCCGCGTTCACCGCGCTGTGCGCTTTTGGCCTCGTGTCGGTTTCGCTGGCGCAAGGGACGAACAGCATCGACGGCGTCACGGTCTCGCGCGGCAGTTCGGGCCGCATCGTGGTGCGCTTTCAGCTCAAGAATCCCCCGGCCAATCCTCCGGCCAGCTTCTCGATCCAGAGCCCGCCGCGCATCGCGCTCGATTTCCTCGATACGGCCAACGGATTGGGCGCGACGCAACGGGCGATCGACGAGGCTGCGTTGCGCAGCCTGAACGTGATCCAGGCCGGCAATCGCACGCGCGTGGTCTTCAATCTCAACAAGCCGCAGGCGTTCGAAACCCAGATCGAGGGCAACACGGTCATCGTGACCCTCAACGAACAGGAAGCGGCCAAGCCGGGGTTGGATACCGTGCAGCGCTTCGCCGAGCCGAGGAGCGGGGAGGCGCAGCACGCCTTGCGCGATGTCGACTTCCGTCGCGGCCGCAATGGCGAAGGGCGCCTGGTCGTCGATCTTTCCGACAGCTCGACCGGCATCGACATCCGGCAGCAGGGCCGCACGCTGGTCGTCGACTTCCTAAAGACGTCGCTGCCGCGGAATCTGGAACGACGCATCGATGTCGCCGATTTCGGGACACCGGTACTGACGGTCGACACGTTCCCGCAAGGTGCCAACGCCCGCATGGTCATCGAGCCGAAGGGGCTGTGGGAGCACTCCGCGTACCAGACGGACAATCGCTTCATCCTCGAGATCAAGCCAATCCAGGAAGACCCGAACAAGCTCATCCAGGGCACGCGGGGCGGCTACAAGGGCGAGAAGCTTTCGCTGAACTTCCAGAACGTCGAAGTGCGCGCCGTGCTGCAGGTGATTGCCGACTTCACCGGCCTCAACATCATCACCAGCGATACGGTGCAGGGCAGCCTGACGCTGCGGTTGAAGGACATCCCGTGGGATCAGGCGCTCGACATCATCCTGCAGACCAAGGGCCTCGACATGCGAAAGAACGGCAACGTCGTGCTCATTGCGCCGCGCGAGGAGCTCGCCCTCAAGGAAAAGCAGCAGCTCGAGAATTCGATCCAGATCGGCGAGCTGGAGCCGCTGGTGTCCGAGTCGTTCCAGCTGAACTACATCAAGGCGCAGGATCTGCTCAACCTGATCACGACGAACCGGCAGCAGCAGTTCGGCCTCGGAGCGGGCCAGACGGCGACGACCGGCGGCCAGGGTTCGTTCATCTCGAGGCGAGGGGTCGCGATGGTCGACCCGCGCTCGAATATCCTGTTCGTGCAGGACACGGCAGCGCGGCTCGAGGAGATCCGGCGGATCATCCGGCAGATCGATACCCCGATTCGCCAGGTGCTGATCGAGGCGCGGATCGTGATCGCCAGCGACCGTTTCAGCCAGCAGCTGGGCGTGCGCTTCGGCCAGCAGACGGGCTTCACCTTCGCCAACGGCAAGTATGCGGCGGGCTCGAGCGGCACGCTCGACACCGTGCCCGTTGTGAGCCTGCCCTGCACCGCCGCCGGCTGCACGCGCCAAACGCGCACGCAGACGCCATTTGAATTGGCGTCGGGCATCGCGAGTGCCGGCTACTCCGATTCGCCGCAGCTCAACGTCAACCTGCCGGTCACCAACGCGGCCGGCCAGCTCGCGCTGACGCTGATCAACCTCGGCAGCGGCAACCTCATCAACCTCGAGCTTTCGGCGCTGGAGGCCGATGCGCGGGGCAAGGTGGTGTCGAGTCCGCGCGTCGTGACCGGCGACAACCAGAAGGCGGCGATCGAGCAGGGCACCGAGATACCGTATACCGTGCAGGGCAGCGCCAATAGCCCTGCCACCACCACCTTCAAGAAGGCCGTTCTGCGGCTCGAAGTGACGCCCCAGATCACCCCGGATGGTCGTATCATCATGGGTGTCGAAGTTCGCAAGGACACCGTCGGCCAGAACGTTCCTCAGTCCGGCGGCGGTTCGGTGCCTTCGATCGACACGCGCAGTGTGATAACGCAGATTTCCGTCAACAATGGCGACACTGCCGTCATTGGGGGCATCTACGAAGAGACGATTCGCAACGACGTGACGCAAGTCCCCTGGCTCGGCAACATCCCGTTGCTTGGGTATCTGTTCAAGCAGACGGGAAGCGCCAGCGAAAAACTCGAGCTCCTGATCTTCCTTACGCCGCGCATCGTCAAGGAAACGGTAACCTCTGTGCGGTGAACGCCACGACGGGCGGCGAGAATACCGCTACCAATCTGCATGCCCCGGTGCCGTTGCACCGGGGCAATTTGTTTCTGGTTGGACTGCCCGGTGCGGGCAAGTCCACGCTCGGCCGCCAGCTTGCGCGGCGACTCCACAAACGGTTCGTGGACGCCGACGCGGAGCTCGAGGCCCGGCTTGGCGTCTCGATTCCGACCATTTTCGAAATCGAAGGCGAGACGGGATTTCGCGATCGCGAGGAAGTGACGATCGCCGAGTTGACCGCCCTGGAAGGCATCGTGCTGTCGACGGGCGGCGGCGCTGTGCTGCGGGCGGCTAATCGCACTCGATTGAAGGAAAACGGCACCGTGATTTACCTGCATGCCGAGCCGTCCACCTTGTGGGCGCGCATCCGGCACAGCCGCAATCGTCCGATGCTGCAGACCACCGATCCGATGGGGCGTCTCGCGGAGCTCTACGCGCAGCGCGATGCGCTCTATCGGGAGACCGCCGACCACGTGGTGCAGTCCGAGCGAGGCGAAGTGATGCGCTTTGCGCGTATGTTCGATGCCGTGGGTCAGCATCATGATGGAACCTGACGTCCGGACGCTCGAGGTTGCGCTCGCGGAGCGGACCTATCCGATCCATATCGGCGCGGGCGCGCTGCGTCTCGCCGGCCCGCTGCTCGCCGGCCTCCGCGTCCGGAACGCGGTGGTCGTCACCAACGACACCGTCGCCGCGCACTGGCTGCCGCCCCTGCGGCAAAGCCTTGCGGAGGCCGGCGTGCGCGCCGAGACGGTGCTTGTTGACGACGGTGAAGCGCACAAGAACTGGGCGACGTTGCACGACGTGCTCACGCGCCTGCTCGAGCTGCGCGCGGAACGCGGAACCGTGGTGGTGGCGCTGGGCGGCGGCGTGGTCGGCGACATCGCGGGTTTCGCCGCGGCGATCTATCAGCGGGGCGTCCCGCTCCTCCAGATTCCCACGACGTTGCTGGCGCAGGTCGACTCGTCCGTCGGCGGCAAGACCGGCGTCAACCATCCACTGGGGAAGAACATGATCGGCGCGTTCCATCAGCCCCGCGCCGTCCTGATCGACACCGATTGTCTGCGCACGTTACCCGATCGCGAGCTCGCCGCGGGACTGGCGGAAGTCATCAAACATGGGGCCATCCGCGATGCCGCCTTCTTCGCATGGCTCGAAGCTAGGATGGACGACCTCGTGCGTCGCGATTCGCACGCGCTGGTGCACGCGATCCATACGAGTTGCCGAATCAAGGCCGAGATCGTCGGCGCCGACGAACGCGAGCACGGCGAGCGGGCGCTACTCAATTTCGGCCACACGTTCGGGCACGCGATTGAAAATGGCGTGGGGTACGGTGCGTGGCTGCACGGAGAGGCCGTGGCGACCGGCATGGTCATCGCCGCCGAAGTATCGCAGCGGCTGGGCCGTATCGATGCCGGCACGACAGAACGCCTGCGTTCGCTCGTTGTCCGCGCGGGACTTCCCGTGACACCGCCCGCGCTCGGATTCGAGCGATGGAAAGCGCTGATGGGCCGCGACAAGAAGGTCGTCGCCGGGGTCGTCCGCTTCGTGCTGCTCGACGCGCTGGGGCGCGCGACGATCAGCGGCGATGTTCCCGATTCGGTGCTGCGAGAAGTCCTTCCCTGATCTGATCGACCCATTGAAAAACGGCGACCCGAGGGTCGCCGTTTTCGTGAGGCTTGCGTGGGCCGGAACCGTGCGCCAACGCTGGCCGATGATGCAGCCTCAGGCTACAGGCGACAATCGATGGTCACCACCTGGGTCTGCGTTACCGCGCTCGAGTCCCGGATGGTGACCTGGTCAATTCGCGGGATAGGCGCAGTCGCCAGGCCGGTGACGGTAAAGCTCTGGCCCGACGCCGCGACTGTCGTGGGAGTGATCGTACCAACGGTACCGGCCACCGAGAAGAACACCGTATAGGGCGCTGTCCCGCCGGTGATCGTGAATGTCGACGTCGCTGCGTTACATGCCGCCCCACCCCCGACGTAAGTTTGACTACCAGGGGTCACGACCAAGGGCGACGATGGCGGCGTCCCAGTGCACTCGATCGACACCGTAACGGCCTGCGGCGGCACCGACGAGTCGAAACCGGTGATCGTCGTGGTCGACGGCGATGTTAGGTTGCTCACGGTCACGGCTTGTCCGGCGATAAGACCCGTCTGCGGGCTGAGGAACGGGGACGTCGAACTGGACGATGCCGCCGTGACCACCGAATAGGGCGTACGGCCTCCGGTCATGATGAACTGGAAGGTATTGGCCGGAGCGCAGTTATTCTTGGCAATCGCACCGGGCGTGACCGTGAACGGGCCTGGCGGCGGCGGCGCCGGTGGGCTCGTTCCCAGTTGGTTGGTGACGAACACGCCGGAGGCAATGGTCAAGCCGTTGGCGTCGGTAACATTGAACGTCTGATTGATGAAGCAGCTCCCGTTGGTGGTTATGTTGAACGCGCCGCCGCTCGTCAGTACGGGAACGCCGGTCAGCGTGACCGCGCCCGAGGCCGGGACGAACGAAACGGTGTAGGGCGGCCTACCGCCGAAAATGTAGTAGGTCAACGTGACCCCGCTGGAGCAGCGGGTGTTGTCGGGGCCGTTGATGGTCGTGGTTCCCAACGGCAGCACAGCCAGGACCTGGCCACCGACGGTAGTCTGCTGAATGACGAACGTGCCGGTGATCTGGTTGCCGGACGCGACGTCGGTGACGCGGATGA
>Ga0184632_10000866_pt1 | contig 12197 bp, 11 predicted proteins | sample PLM31_50_b1_FD_133153 | JGI IMG/M metagenome (GOLD analysis project Ga0184632, IMG submission 133153) | Groundwater sediment microbial communities from an aquifer in East River, Colorado, USA - PLM3-1_50_b1 | ecosystem: Environmental > Terrestrial > Soil > Riparian zone | place: USA: East... | reverse complement strand
TGGCCAACGCCGGGTTCACTCTCGACGCCGAGGAGTTCGTCCCCGAGGGCGATGGCGGTCACACCCTCTTCTGGTGCCGGCGCCGATGATCGCTGATTACGAAACCGCCTGCGCGATGACGGTGAAGAAGGTGAAGCTGGACAGGAACGGGCCGCTTGGGACGGATCACCCGACGTAACTCCGTGAGGTTGTTGCACGGGGGAGGTGCGCAGATTCGGTGAAGAGTGTGTCCTTCGTGCGAAAATCTGACCGTGCAGTCTGACCGTGCTGCCGAAGCGGAGACCGGCGAGCTTGTGCCGATCTTCGCGCTACCGCCAGCGCCGCGGATCGGCGACCTCGAGGCGTTTACGGACGGGTGGCTGCGCAACCGGCGACTCTCCGAGCACACCCGCCACGCGTACCGCAAAGATGTGGGCACCTGGCTGACCTGGTGTCGCCAACGCGAGCTCGACCCACTGACAGCCACCTTCGTCCACGTAAACGCGTATGCGCGCGAACTGGAGTCCACATCAGAGCGACGTACGGGCAAGCCGCTCACCCCGGCCACGGTGGCGCGCAAGCTCTCCGGGCTGTCCAGCTGGTACGCCTTTCTGGTCAAGATCAACGCATTAGCGGCCAATCCGGTCGGGGGAGCGGACCGGCCTCGCGTGTCCCGCGACCACTCCGGCACGGTGGGCCTGAGCGCCACCGAGGTCGATGCCCTCCTCGCCGCGGCCGAGGCCGATGTCGGTCCGGCACGCACCCGTAACCAGGCCATCATCGCCATTCTGGCCGACCTCGGCCTGCGGGTCGGCGAAGTGGTCGGCCTCAACGTAGAGGACCTCGGGTACGAGCGTGGGCATCGCAGCGTGCGCTTCACCGGCAAGGGCGGGGCGCATCGCCGGCGCGCGCTGACGCCGGCGAGCACGGCGGCTGTCGAGACCTACCTGTTGCACCGGGCCGCCACCGCCGGAATAGCTGTCGACCAGCTCGCGGGCCCGCTATTCGTCACCGCATCCGGCGCGAGGCTGGACCGCCATTCGGTATTCCGTCTCGTGCGGCGCCTCGCCGAGACCGCGGGCATCCCGGCGTGGGCGAAACTGTCGCCTCATTCGCTGCGGCACGCCTTCGCCACCACGGCACGTGAGGAGGGTGTTCCGCTCGAGGATGTGCAGGACGCCATGGGTCACGCCGACCCTCGTACGACCCGCCGCTATGACCGGGACCGGCACAACCTCGACCGCGACCCGTCCTACGCGATCTGGGCGGCCCGCGCCCGCCGCCGAACCTCGTCGTGAGTACGCCCACGCTCAGCGACGACGATGTCCGACGGACCCGGGTTGCGGCTCAACTCCTACACCGTCCGGGCCGGACGCGTCCCGCGGTCGCCGACCTAGTCGCTCAACTTCCTGCCTTGCAGGCCCAGGACATCGCCGCGGCGCCCCTTGCACTGCGGGCACGCGCTCGCGGCCTAACCGCCGCTGACGTCACCGCAGCCCGCGAGGATCGCTCCATCGTACGGGCCTGGGGCCCGCGGGGCACGCTGCACCTCATCGCCGCCGACGACCTGGCGTGGCTCATCGCGCTTGTTGGTCCAGCCGGGACCGACGGCGCGATGCGGCGCCTGAAGCAGGAGGGCGTCGCGGGTACGTCCGAGGAACTCGTTCGCATTGCCGAGCGAGCCCTCGCGGGCCAGGGTCCGCTGACCAAGGCGCAGCTCGGTGACCGCCTAGCTGCACTGGGATGCCCGGCCAAGGGCCAGGGCATTGTCTACATGGCGTTCCTCGCCGCCGCCCGCGGCACAGTCGTACTCGGACCCGATCGCGCCAACAGGCCGACGTACGTGTACACGGCCGACTGGCTCGGCCGTGAACTCCGGCCGGAAGCAGACCGTGACAAGGCACTCAGGGAGCTGGCCCGCCGGTATCTGCGCGCTCACGCGCCCGCCGGGCCGGAGGATCTCGCGGCATGGGCCGGATTGCCGCTTCGGGACACGCGGACCCCTTGGGCCGCAATCGCGGACGAGCTGACCGAGGTCGACCACGGCGGCCGTCCACTGTGGCGGCCGCGCCAGAGTGCGCCGAGGCCGGCGAGGGTCGCGGTGGCGCTGCTGCCGGCCTTCGACGAGTACCTGCTCGGCTGGCGCGACCGCGCACTAGTCCTTGATGGAGCGCACAGCCGGAAGATCCTCCCCGGCGGCGGGATCCTTCACCCGTCGGTGATGGCCGACGGGCGCCTGGTGGGCAGGTGGCGACCCACCCGCGAAGGCCCCATTGCCGTGGACCTCTTCGACGCCGATAACGCGGTCGACAAGGCCACCCTCCGCGCCGAGACGGAGGACATCGCCCGCTTCTATATGCAAGATCAGCGCGGCAAAGAAGGACGGCATGATGCGACAGGGTAGCGTGGTCGGCCTGGACGACGAGCCGTCACCAACCGCTGGCACATGGGTAGCGCCAGCCTGAGCGAGAGCGAGATGGTCCATGCGTGACCGGAAGGACGTCACAGTCAACCGAGTTAACCTCTCCTACACCGTCGACGGAGATGCCGACGCCCCGGCGATGGTGCTGCTGCACGGGGCCGGGGCGGTCGGTGCGGACTGGGATCCGGTCATCCCAGCCTTCGCCAAGGACCACCGGGTTTACGTTCCGGACCTACGTGGGCACGGCGCGAGCGACTGGCCGGGGCAATACTCGTTCGAGCTCATGCGCGACGACGTTCTCGCCTTCCTGGACCGGCTCGACCTCAACGACGTCGTCCTCATCGGACATTCGATGGGTGGAACCGTGGCGTGGCTCGCCGCGGAGGACCGCCCGGACCGGCTCAGGTGTGGGGTCCTTGAGGACACCCCGCCGCCCATGCCCGGTACGCCCCCGCTGCCCAAGCGGGTACGCCCGGATCGACCGCTGCCGTTTGACTGGAACGCGCGGGAGGCGATCGTCGCGCAGGTCAATAATCCCGATCCGGAGTGGTGGGATCGCGCCGCCGAGATCCGCCTACCAACCCTGATCATCGCCGGCGGGCCGGACAGCCACGTTCCGCAGGACCTGCTCGCCGAGTTGGCGGAACGCATCCCGGATTGCCGGCTCATCACGATCCCGGCCGGCCACCACGTCCACGCGGAACGCCCCGAGGAGTTCGTCGCCGCCGTCCGCGCGTTTCTCCAACCCTGACGGGGCTTGACCCGCCAGGCACTCGGGCGAGGAACGCCCCCCGGCCGCGGCGACGTCGTCCCCCACGCGCTCGCTCACCCACACAGGATGTCGAAGGTGTGGTGCGCGTCCACGGCCGTCTCGTCGGCCGTCAGCCGCGAGCGTCCCCACAACTCGGCGGCGACCTTGGTCGCCTCGTCGTTGGTCGCCACCGCGTGCTCGACGAGCAGTGCCAGGGCGAGCGCGTACCCCATTGTCAGCGCCAGATGGCGAGCACCCGCGAGCACCTTCTCGTCGCGGGGATCGGCGATCGCGGCCGGTAGGGCGTCCATGAGAAAGAAGCGGGCCGCCCGCAGGCCGTCGACGGCGCCACCGATGAGAAGCGCAGAGGCCTGCGCCGTGGCCTCATCCAGGCGCGCGATGAAGGCCGGGCCGGCGGTGGGATCGTGTGCCAGCGCCCGCAGCACGTCCACCGCCAGCACGTTCGTCGTCCCCTCCCAGATGGGCAGCACCTGGGCGTCGCGCAGCATCCGCGGGATGCCCGTGTCCTCGACGTAGCCGGCGCCGCCGAAGCACTCGAGGTACTCACTCGCCGACGAGACCGCGAGCTTGCCGGTCGCCAGCTTCGCCAGCGGGGCGACCAACCTCAGCTCGGCCTCCGCCGCGTGGTCGTCGTTCACCTCGACCTGGCCGAGCAGGGCGAACGCGTGCGCGGCCAGTGCGAAGGCGGCTTGGGCGTCGACGGCGAGCGTCGCGAGCGTCGTACGGTGCAGCGGGTTGGTCGCCAACCGTCCACCTGCGACACTGCGCACGCGCGCGTACGCCGTAGCATAGGCGAGGCCCCGGCGCATACCGGCCGCCGCCGCGGCCGAGTTGTGTAGGCGGGTAACGACGACGAGGGTCATCATCCGGGCCAAGCCACCCCCGTCGGGGCTGCCGACGGGAACCGCGTACGCGTCGTGGAGCCCGACCTCGGCGGTGGGCACCGCCCGCGTACCAAGCTTGTCCTTGAGCCGGTGCAGTCGCACTCCTGGTGCCGGCGAGTCGGGGGCGGTGGTGAATCCAGCGAGGGGCGAGTCGGCCGCGTACCGGGGGATGAGGAAGGGCACCAGCGTCCGGCTGCCATCGCCGGCGCCGTCGGGACGCGCCAGCGCGATCGCCATCGCCGAGTCGATCGCGGAGCAGAACCACTTCTCGCCATGGATCCGCCACGAACCGTCGGCGGCCGGCAGCGCCGAGGTCGTGGCCCGCCCGACGTCGGAGCCGCCCTGTGATTCGGTCATCCACTGGCCACTCGTGATGGCCACCGCGGGGTCGGTAGCCAGCAGACGCGGGAGCCACGTATCCAGTACGCCTGAGTCCACATCGGAGCGGGAGAGCAGCGCGGCGGCGCCATCGGCCATCGCCACGGGGCAGGTGAACGTCGCCGACTCTGGGCCGTAGAGGTGCAGCAGCGCGTGTTGTACGACACGGGCCCTCGCACCCCATCGCTCCCGCGCGTCGGCAAGGTAGGGCAGAGCGACGACGGCGTGCTCCGCGGCAGCCGCCCGTTGCCGCTCCCAGCCGGCGCTCACCTCCACCCGGTCGACCCGGCCACCCCACCCGTCGTAGCGGTGCAGCACCGGCGGGTGCGATTCGGCGTCGACGTGTGCGGCACGAAGCGGCCCCATCACCTCGGCGGCGAGAGCCTTGAGCGGGCCCTCGGCGTTGGTGAACCCCTCGTCGCCCAGCAATCGCTGCAGCCAGGAGCGCAGCATTGGGTCCTCGGCGTAGACGTCGGGCAGGGCGGGCATCGGTTGTACGAAACGCGGCATGGAGCCTAGTCAACCGTTCCCATCGCCAGCCCGCCACCCGCCGGGCCGGATAGTCTCGTTGAGCGCCCATGATGAGCTTGCATAAATTTGACGGTTCATCATGGCCAACCCAAGACTTAGCCTGGTCAGGCCTTCGGGCCGAGGTCCCCGGCGCGGTAGTGGCGACGGCAGAGCACCTGGTAGCGGACCTCCTCGACCCCGGCCGTCCCCTCCGTCCCGGTATCGCCGATGACGACCTGGGCACCCTCGCGGGCGACGACGCCCCCGACGACGCGGGCGTTGAGTTGGCCCACTCGTCCGCACCAGCAGAGGACCTCGACCTGCAGCCGGGAGACCTCATCGGCGAGCTCGAACAGGCGCCGGGAGGCGGGGAAGAGCTCGGCCCGGAAGTCGGTGGCCAGGCCGAAGGCGAAGACGTCGACGTCGTGCACATCCACGAGGTCCGCCATCTGCTCCACCTGCTCGACCGTGTAGAAACACGCCTCGTCGCAGACGAGGTAGTCCAGGCGCTCCCCAGCGCCCCAGCGCTCCCGGACGAGTTCGACCAGATTCATGTCGTCGGTGACGTCGATTGCGTCATGCGATAGCCCGATCCGGGTGGTCACCCGCGCCCCCAGCGATCGGTCGTTGCGGGTCAACACCAGGCCGCGCCGCCCCTGCCGGGAGTGGTTGTAATCCATCTGCAGGGCCAGGGTCGACTTCCCGCAGTCCATGGGACCGTAGAAGAACTTCAGTGAGGCGCCGTCGCGCAGCCGGCGGTCGCCAGCGGCGAAACAGATCTCAGACAGGGCAGATGTGCTCACGGCCACGCAGCGTATCCCCTCACCGGGCGAGCTCAGTGCACGTGGTAGTGGATCGTGGCGCTTGATGGTGGCCCCGACCGCCACCAAGGGTCAAGATCTAAAGAACTCGGGGCGGCTCGTTGCCCGCGGCGACGATGGCACGGCGCATCGGGATGGCGAGCAGCATGACGAACCCGATGATGAAGAACGCGATCAGCGAGATGATCGCGATTCGGTAGTTCCCGGTGGCCTGGTAGGTCAGCCCGAACAGCAAGGGACCGAGCCACGAGGTGCCCTTGTCGGAGATCTCGTACAGGCCGAAGTACTCGCCCTCCTTGCCCTTCGGGATGAGCTGGCTGAACAAGGACCGCGATAGCGCCTGGCTGCCGCCGAGCACGATGCCCAACAGCAGACCCAGCGCCATGAACGCCAACGGCTGGTGTGCCGGCAGGAAGTAGGCCAGGCCAAGCACGATTGTCCACAGCACCAAGCTCGCGAGAACCGTCTTCCAGGCGCCGAACCTCTTGGCGAGTCGGCCGAGCAGGAGCGCCCCGCCGAAGGCCATGAACTGCACCAGCAGGATCGTCTGCAGCTGGACACTCTGCTCCAGGCCCAGCTGCTTGTCGGCGTACACGCTGGCCATCGTGATGACGGTCTGGATGCCGTCGTTGTAGACCAAGAAGGCGATGAGGAAGAACAGCGACAGCGGGTACGCCTTGAGGCTGCGCAGTGTCTTCCACAGCTGACGGAATCCGTCCGTCACGACAGAGCCGCGGTGCTCGCCGGCGACCGCGGGCCGATTGCGCAGGGTGATCAACGGCAGCGTCGTGAACGCGGCCCACCAAACGCCGGCCGAGACGATGCTCCAACGGGCGATCTCGGCGGTGTTCGCGTCGTCGCCGCCGAGAATGATCGCGACCAGGTTGAGCAGCAGAAGCAGGCCACCGCCGATGTATCCGGTTGCCCAGCCGATGCTGGAGACCGCGTCTCGCTCGTTGGGGCCGGCCAACTGCGGCAGGAATGAGTTGTAGACGACGATGCTCGCGCCGAAGGCGATGTTAGCGATCACGAACAGGAGTGCGCCGAGCAGATAGCGGTCGCCGGTGAGGAACAGCAGGCCTATGGTCGCGCCGGAGCCGATGTACGCGAAGAGGGCGAGCAGCTGCTTCTTGTGCCCGGAGCGGTCGGCGATCGCACCGGCCACGGGCAGCACAATGACCTGCAGGAGAACCGACAGGGACACGGCGTACGCGAACACCGAACCGGGCGCGACCGGGATCCCTAGCGGATGCAGCCGCTCAACGTCACAAGGGTTCGCATCGCTGCCGCAGCCGGCCGCGTTCTCGGCGATCGAGGTCAGATATGGGCCCAGGAAGACGGAGATGACCGTGGTGGAGAAGGCCGAGTTGGCCCAGTCATAGAAATACCAACCAACCCGCTCGCGGCGGGTGCTCTGGCTCGCGTCGTCCGGGGGCGCCGGTACCTCGGTCGTCGGGGCGGTCATGCCGACCTACTCTCGGGGGTCAGGCGGTCCGCTCTGGTCCGGCGGGGCTGCCGGACGGCCAGCGGCCGCGGGCGATCAGCACATCGCGGAGAACCTCGATGCGATCGGTCATGATGCCATCAACACCTAGATCAAGTAACTCATGCATTTCGGCGGGATCGTCGATAGTCCAGACGTGGACCTGCAGCCCGAGTCGGTGGGCATGCCTGACGAAGCGAGCGTCCACCACCGGTATGCCGAAGTAGCGCATCGGGACCTGCGCGGCGGCCACCCCGGGTACGAACCCAGCGAGACCCCGGCCGTGCAGCGAGCCGAACCGCAGCCGCGCTATCTCCCGCTGTCCCATGGACGTGGCCTGGCGCGGCCCGCACACCCGCCGGGCCCAGCGGATCCTGCGGTCGCTGAACGAGGCCAGCAGTACCCGGTCGCGGGCGTTCACCTTCCAGATCGCCTCGATCGTGGGGTCCACTGCGGAGTCGGCCTTCATGTCGATGTTGAGGCGGCACTCGGGCCAGGCGTTAAGGAGGTCGGCGAGTGGCGGCACGACCGACTCACCGCCGCTGCGGAGTGACATCACGTCGGCCCAGGTGAGGTCCTCAACCTTGCCGGGATGGCCGAGCATGCGGTCGAGGGTGTCGTCGTGGAAGACGACCGCGACCCCGTCGGATGTCGCGTGCACGTCCGTCTCGAGATACCGGTAGCCGGCGTCGACCGCCCGGGCGAACGCGGCCATCGAGTTCTCATCGCCCTCGGCGGCACCGCCACGGTGAGCGAAGGCGATCGGGAGTGGCGCGTCCAGGTACGCGTACCGCTGGGGCAACCTCGCCTCCTGCCATCCTCGTCGCAAAGGTCGATCGGACAAGTATCCGGGACGAGCGGATCGGGCGGCCCGGCCACCCGGACGAACCTCTCGACCGAGAGGCCACCGTCAACCGAGACGTGGGGTGGCCGTAGATCGTCGCCCCGCTCGGTGCAGGCGGGCGGTGGAGACCGGTCGCGTGGGATCCCGGAACCGGGGCAGGCGCAGCTCGTCCTTGCGCAGCGGGGCCAGTTCGGCCGCGAGCGCGTCCATGATCCGGTTACTCGCCTGCTGGGCGTGCCCGACCCCACCCAGGCGCAGGTCAGTCAGGTCGACTGGGGCGCCGAAGTGGATCCGTACGGTGGGTCGGCGCCAAATCGACGAGACCAGGGTACGGATCATCGCGCCCCGCCCGTTGTATGCGATCACCTCGTGGGAGCCCCAGGTGGCCACCGGCACGACCGGGGCACCGGTGGCGAGGGCGAGGCGAGCAAGACCGGTCTTGGGCCGCTCCGGCCACATCCCTGGGTCAAGTCCGATGCGACCCTCCGGGTAGATGAAGACCACCGAACCGGCCTGAATCGCGCTTGCCGCGTCGGGGACGGCGTTGGTGATCGTCTCGTGGCCCCGGTCCACCGGGATGTGCCCGGCGGCGCGCATCAGCACCCCGACGACGGGAGCACGAAACAGGCCGCCGGTCGCCATCATCCGGGGGGCCACGCGGCGGATGCGGCTGGCCGCGGTGAAGCAGATCGGGTCGAACGTGCCGATGTGGTTTCCGGCCAGGATCAGCGGCCCGCCGCGATAGGCATCGGGCACGTCGCCGGTCACCCGCAGCCGGCAGACGGCCGGGACGACGACGAGGGCGACCGCCTGGACGGCCCGCCAGAGCAGGGGTGGTCGCCACCGGGGCTGGGAAGCATCCATGGTGGGCCGATCGTGCCACGACGGCGCCGGTCAGCTCAGCCCCGGCCGCTCAACGGCGCTCGCTCGTAGCTGCTGCGTCAACGGCGCAGGGTTAACTGCGGCTCGTCAACTCGGCCAGGCGCGACTCGATCTCGGCCAACTCGGCCCGTAGCCGCAGAGCGCGGCTCTCCGCCTCGGCCCGCTCGGCGGCGATGATGTTCTCCACGGCGTCGTGGACTCCGGGCACGTCGAGTAGGGCCACCATGCGCAGCGCGTCGGTCGGCCTGATCGCGCACGGCTTGGCAAGGGCCTTGGTGCCCTGGCTGGCGGCGACCGTCCATTCCCGGTCGGTGTAGGCGAGTGTGACGGTGAGCGAGGCCGGCGTCTTCGGCTTGACGGTCCTCGTGGGCCTGCGTACATCGGGAGTCGATCCGTTGAGCCCCATGATCGGCGGCGGGACTGACTTCGGCGGCTCTGACTTCAGTGGTTCTGTTCTTGGCGGCTCTGTCTTCGGCGGTTCTGTGGACGTCAACACTGCGGACTCCTCGCGCGGGGTCGGGACAGTAACGGAGACGGTCTTGGATTCGGGCCGGCGAGCGGCCGCTTCCTTTGGTGTTGCCGGCCGACGCTGCACCGGTGGCGGCAGCGCGAGGTCGGCGGGCGCGAAGGGCAGCTCGTCGCGGCCGAAACGGACGACGATCCACTCGTCGGAGGCGGCCGGGTCGGTGAGCTCGACGACCTGGCCGACTTGTCCGGCCACCTGCCCGGCCGAGCTGGTGAAGACCACCTTGGGTTTGCGGCCGGACGCGAGCCCTTCGCGGATGTGCTCGAGGTCCGTGCTCGACAGCCACTGGGGCGTCGTGCGCGCGTTAGCTGGGGGAGCCATTCGCATCCTCCGTACGTGTGTTTGAATCTGTTTACCAGCCAAAGGCGTCAATTGCCAGCGACACTCCGGTGCTTCTCGGGCGAAATGCTCACACTCGGCGGGCGAGGACCATGGTCGTGTCCAGCCGCACTGTGACTGAGCCTCCGTGAGCATCGACGACCTCCGCGATCCGGTCGTGCAGCTTGGCGCGGCGGTCGGGCGGCAGCATGCGGTGGTTGGAGAAGGTTCCGAGCAGACGCAGGTATCGGTGGGTGGGGTAGGGGAGATCGGCTTCGTACGGCTCGACGATGATGTCAGTGAAGCGGCGCGACCCAGCCAGCTCGTCGGTGAGAACCCGGGAAACGTCGCGTTGGCCCGGCTCGTCAAGCAGCTCCGGTGCGACCTCGGCATAGACGCAGTTGAGCGCCGCCTCGAGCGTACGGTCAGCGAAGGCGTGCCGGTGGCCGAAGAGCGCAAGCGCGCCGCCGGGGCGCAACGCCGCGTGCGCCTTGTAGCAACGGGTGGCTGGATCGAGCCAATGCCAGGACTGGGAACAGACCAACAGGGGTACGCCGCCCACGGGCGGCCGCCAATCCTCGAATCGTCCGGCGACAACATTCATGCTCGCTCCGGCGTCGCCGAACTGGCGGCGCAGGATCGCGGCCATAGCCGGGTCGGGCTCGATGCAGGTGACCGCCACACCGCGGGCGAGGAGGGCGCCGGTTGCCTTGCCCGTACCGGCGCCGACCTCCACGGCCGTCAACGGCGCGCCGGCGTAGCCCAGCAGGGCGTCGTACAGGGCGGCGGGATAGGCGGCGCGCACCTCGTCGTAGTCGTCCGCGACCTCGCCGAAGGCCAGACGCTGCTCGCGCCCACCCCGGTCGCGGACGCGGCCGACCAGATTACGCAACGCCGCGGCGACCGGGGCCGGGTGGGTCAGCATGGCGAGGTGATCGCTGAGGTACGTGACCAGGGAGACACCGGCGTGGCGCATCCGTTCCGCCTCGTGCCGGTACGCCTCGCTGAGCAACAGATAGCCGGCGGGCCCAGACCAAGTGGCCGCCGGTGCCGGCTCGGTGAAGTACGCCAGCGGCAGGCGTGGCAACTCGGCAATGAAGCTGCGCCGGAGCGCAGAGTCTGGCAGTAGGTCCGCGAGCGTGTCGGCCCCGAACCACTCGTCCCACGGAGGGAGCAGATCGTCGTCGCTCACACGTTCGCGGAGGTGCCCGGCCAGATCGGATGGAGCGTCGTCGAACCATGTCCGACCCGGCCGGGGGAGGCCTGCGTCGACGTAGATGAGCGCCTCGACCGTACCGGAGTTGATTGCCGTGACGGCATCCGCGATAGCGGGAAGCAGCGGACCGGCGCCGCTGTGTCCTACCAAGACGATCGGCGTCGCCTCTCGGCCGGTGGAGACCTGCTCGACGACCGCCTCGATGATGCCGGCGTGATCTGAATGGCCGGCCAGGCTCGGTACGACCGTTGGGATGCCGGCGGCCTCGAGCTCGGCGGCTACCGCCCGCCACGTGAGCGGCCCGACGAGTGGGCTGTGCAGTAGGACGAGTGCGGCGGCGACCGGCGCTGAGACGGGCATGGCCCGACGCTGCCATGCAGCGCCGGGCCATGCCACCGGTATGTGTCTGGTGCTACTTGAGGCCGGCGGCCAGCTTGGCGTACGGACCCGCGCCGTAGAAGGACTTCACGACGTCACCGGCGTGGCGCTCCCACTTGGCGTAGTGGTCGGGATACGCGGACACCTGGACCGACTGCGCGGCGTCGGTCAGCGGCAGCTTGTTCCAGCTAGGCACGTTGACCAGACCCTTGTAGAACGCCTTGGAGGCGTAGCTCGGGTTCTGGATCTGCTTCGGGGTGCCCCAACCGGACGACGGGCGCTGCTGGAACAGGCCGAGCGAGTCGTGGTCGTTGCTGGCGCCGAGGTCGCCGAAGTTGTTCAGGGTCGACTCCTGCATCGCCGTGGCGACCGCGATCACCCACGCGCGCGGCGGAAGGCCCATCTTCTTGCCGGTTTCCACGATCGCCTTGGCGTTCTTGAGCTGGGCCTTGGTCGGCTTGAAGGACACCTGACTACCGGGAACGCCATGCGGGTGCAACTGCTTCGCCGTGGGCGCGGCCGCCTTGGCGGCCTTCTTCACGGCCGGCTTGGCCGTCTTGGCCGCGGCCGGCTTAGTCGCCGGTTTGGCAGCCGGCTTCGCAGCCGGCTTGGCAGCCGGCTTGGTGATGGGCGTCCCGGGCAGGTCGCCGGCAACGGCCGCCTTCACGGTTGTGGCGGCCGCCGCGATCGGGACGGCGTTCTTCTCCTCGTGCCCTGCGACGCCCGCCGCCAGGGCAGCGGCTGGTGCCGCCAGGCCGGTCAGGCCGATTACGAGCGCCAGCGC
>Ga0184632_10000865_pt1 | contig 12202 bp, 6 predicted proteins | sample PLM31_50_b1_FD_133153 | JGI IMG/M metagenome (GOLD analysis project Ga0184632, IMG submission 133153) | Groundwater sediment microbial communities from an aquifer in East River, Colorado, USA - PLM3-1_50_b1 | ecosystem: Environmental > Terrestrial > Soil > Riparian zone | place: USA: East River... | reverse complement strand
GTTGCGCTGTCCGGCGATTACGACTTCCAGTTCATGATCGAAGAACTCGCGGTCGGCGCCCAGTTCAAGATTCCTTATCTGCACGTGCTGGTCAACAACGCCTATCTCGGGCTGATCCGGCAGGCACAGCGCAACTTCGACATGGATTTCTGCGTCCAGCTCGGCTTCGAGAACATCAACGCGCCGGAATTGAACGAGTACGGCGTGGACCATGTGGCGGTAGCGGAAGGACTCGGGTGCAAGGCGATCCGCGTGCACAAACCGGAAGACATACGGCCGGCATTTGCCAAGGCGCAGCAGTGGATGGCGCAGTTTCGAGTTCCGGTGGTGGTCGAGATCATCCTCGAGCGCATCACCAACATCGCGATGGGCACCGAGATCGACAATGTGACGGAGTTCGAAGACGTGCTCGACGTGCCCGCAAGGAACGACCTCATGGCGGAGGCGCAGCTTGCGTGAGCGGATTTCGGCTGTGGGCCGGGTAAGCGCGGCCTGACGGCGCACGGCGTTGGCGGCGGGCGCGATCACGCGCTTGCGGTCTACGGCTCGATCAACCGCGGGTCAACCGCTATTGCGGGTGATGCCTGTATGAACCCTCTCAATAAGAACGCGTGCCGACCGCCCAATTCGGCGGCCACGTGCAATAGGGCGACTCGTTCGCCCGTCCCTGGGAATGGATGCGATACAGCATCGCCTCGACCGGCTCCCGCAGTCGCTCCCCGTAGTTGGCGATCGCGCTTTGTGCGGCCTTGCAGTTCCACTCGACATTCCCGGCCAGCGCCATGGTGACGAACAGTGCGTTTCTCGCGTCGGCATCGCGGCCTGTCAGCGCGCTGGCGATGGCATAGGTATTCCAGTCTTCGAGTCTTCCGGAACGGAATCGCGTGCCGCGAACCGCGATTGCATGCAACGCGAGCTGCCGTGCCGCCTCCGGTTGCAGCGGATGGACCTTGAGATAGAGAAACGCGAGATTTCCCGCGATCTCCGGATCGCGCGGATCCGCGCCAAACGCCTTGAGCTGAAGGTCGAGCGCCTCTTGAGCATTCCGACGCGTCCAATACGCGTGAAGGGCTTGTCCGTAGAGGCGCTTTGCCTCCATCGCTTCGATGACTTGCGGAGGACCGGATGCGTCTTCCCTAACCCGGACCGCCTGGGCCGCATCGACCACCGCTCGCTCCTGCCTGGGATCGCTTGCATTCGCGGCAACCCGCAGCACGTTGGCGATTTCGTTCTGGGTCTGCGCAGCCGTTCGCGGAACGGCTTGTGCAAGCGTCCGCCTCGCCTGCAGCGTGTACTCGTTCTCGCCCGCGCGATAAGACGACGCGTATTCGGGCGGAGCAACCGGCATCGCCTGGGGCGGAGGCAACACGCGTGGCGCGGGACTCCACGATGGCGGGACCACGGCCCGTGACTCTTCCGGTCGCAACGGCTTCGGCTCGTCGCGAGCCAGCGGCGGAGGCGGCGGGCTCGCGGGGCGACCCGCCTGCGCATCCGCCCCCTCGAGCGAAATGATCAACCGTGCCGGTGGGGATGCATTCGCATCGGGACTGGCCAGTGCGAGGCGATCCTGACGTGGCGGCTGCGGTGGCTGCACAGACGATGGCTGTTCCGCCGGCGAGGTGGCCTGCAGGCGGCGATCCTCGATCGGCGCCGGCGTTCGTTTGGCAAGTTGGAAAAGCTGCGACAGCAATCCGATCTCCGCGCGCCGATCGTTGCTCGCCGCCGGCGGACGTTCCCGACGGGGCGCCGGAGATAAAGCGAGCGCGGATGCAGCGCTTGCCCCCTGCTCGGAAGAGGGCTTCGGCTCCTGCATCGCCGCCTGATTCGACGGCGCAGGGGTCGACTGCGCCGGTGACGATGGCGGCTCCATCGACGCAACCTGACTCGTTGGCGCCGTCGCTTGCGCCGGCGGGGTCGGCGCGGGTATGAGCGCGACGCGCGCTGCCTCTTCCGACGATCGCACCGGATTGGCATTTGCCGTCGGCAACGAGCGATGTGACCGCGAAGCGAGACGGCTGGCCGACGCCGACGGCGGCGACTTTGCGGCAGTCAATGGTTTCGGCGATCGCGCCGCCGACATTGCCGTCGAATTCGCCGGAGCTCGTTTGCCCGGCGCACGCGCCGCTTCGTTTGCCGATGGCATCGACTTCGGATTCGTCCGGGAAATCGGCGGCAACGGTGCGGCGTCGAGCCTTTGATTCGGGAGCGTGGCGGGTGCGCTGCCGGACTCCGGGTCACGCTTCGCAAGCGGTTCGGCGACCTGCTCGTCGGCGGTCGCGGATTGCGCCTCCGGTACCGGGTTCGCCGCCGCGACTGAAGCGGGTGGCTCTTCAGCGGGAGCGATGATCGGTCCGGGCGGCGCCTGCCCAGCCGGTGCTCCCGCTTTTGCCGGCGGTTCTTCGGGCTGCGACGTTGCGGACCTGGCAGTGGACGGCGCCGAATCGATTTTCGCCATCATGCTGTCGAACCACATTTGCGCGCCTTCCGTCACCCTCCGTGTGACGTCGGGAAACATGGCCGGTGCACCCGCTGCGCCGAGGGCAAGAAGCGCCGCGCCCGCGACCGCCGCATAACGGGCGCCGGAACGACGCGCTTCTGGGCGAACGGCATCCTCGCGCTTCGTGATCAACAACGGCGCCGTCTCGCGCGGCGCAACGATTGCGGCGTGCGTACCCGTCGACCAGCGATCGTGCGGCGACACGAACACGCGCAATGGAGGCGCGAGGCGTGTCATCGGCGTGAGCGGCGATGCGCCCACCGGGGCGACATTCGCGTCGCGCGCGAGCATCCAGCCGGACGTCAGGGACGACGCGAGGTCGTTCTCGCGCAACCGCGCGCCGGTGACCTCGATCAATGCCTGGTGCGGATGCAGTTGCGGCGCATCCCGATCATGGTGATCGCGAAGCGTGAGGATCAGCGCCTTCGCAGCGTCGTAGCGCTCGCTTGTCCATCCGGTCGCACGTTCCGGCTGATGCACCATGCTTTCGTCCGGCAGGTAGCGCTTGAGCATCGCCGCGAGACTGTACATGTCGCAGCGCCAGTCGAGCTCGCGCGTCCGGCGCAGATCGCCGTTGCGGCCATCTTCGAGCGCCTGGAGCAGGCGCGGCGATTGATAGTCGTATTCCCTTTGCCAGCCGATGGGAAGCGGGCCGGTGAGACTTTCGCGCGACACCAGCGCGAAGGCAAAGTCGATCAACGCGAGCTGGCCGAACACCGGATGCAGCCGAAGTCCCGGCGCGTCCGGATCGAAGTTCGCGGGACCGAGCGGAATGCAGACATTGTCGCCCTTGATGTCGAGGTGCACCACGTGCAACTGGTGGATCTCGTTCAACGCGACCAAGCAATGATGGGCGAGCGCCCACCAATGCGCGCAATCCTCGAAGGCGTGGCGGTACAGGCGCCCATCACGAAGCAGCGGAAGCAGCGTCGCCCATTGATCGATCGTCACGCCGGCGTCGTAGGTCGCAACGAGCTGCGTGCCCGCGACCGAGCCGCGATCGAACTGCACGACATCGGGAACGCAGCCGATGCCGTGGCCGATCAGGCGCGCAAGGATGCGCCATTCGCGCTCGGTCCAGTGCGCGAAATCGCCATCGGTCGTATTGAGGAAGCGCTTGGTGTAGCGCCGCCGATCGCCGGGGGCAACGGCTTCGCGAAACACCTCGACGTGCTCGCCCGTCACCATCTTCAGGCGTCCGCGTCCGAAAACGCGCTCGATTTGCTCGGGAGTCATCGTTCGACGCCCTCCGTTTGGGCAGTTGAATGCGCAGGCATCGAAGACGGCGATGGACCCTGCACTTTGTCCGGCGGGCTCGTGGCGGCGGGCTGAGAATGGGGCCGCGGCGCATCATCGCCAATCGACACCGCCAGCGCTGCGATCAGGAGGGCGAGCAAGCCGCCGCCCGATGCGATTCTCGCGAGCCGACCGCGTGGCGACGCCATCCGATGGACGACGAGCACGGTGGCGTCATCGCTGCTGCCGCTGCTGCGCGCGATCTCGAGCAGGCGTGTGCAGCAACGCGAGAGCGACCCCGGGGCTCGCAACTGCCGGTTGATTTCGTGCGGCCCCACGTGCTTGTGCACGCCGTCGCTGCAAAGCACGAGCATCTCGCCGTCACCCAGATGGACGCTCTGCACATTGGGAGTGGTGACCGCGCCGTTGCCCACCATCCGCGCCGGATCGTCCGGCGAACCGCCGGGCGGTGGCCTCTCGCCGAGATGGCCGTAGGTGTCGTCGCGAGTCAGAAGCTCCGCCGGTTCGTCATGCGCCGCGCGCACCCGGTAGACGCGGCAATCGCCGACCCACGCGATCAGCCACCTCGACAGCAGCGCACCGCGTCCTGCACACAACGCCACCGTGGCCGCTCCCGACTTGGCCGTGCGCGCAGCGATTGCGCGCTCCACCTCGCGGTCGGCGTCGAGCAGCGCATCGCACACCGAACCGGCATCGACGCGTCGTCGATCCAGCGCGGCGTGCAGCCGGAGAACCAGCTCGCGACTGGCCCACGAAGCCATCGCCCCGCCGCCCACACCGTCAGCGACGACATAGACCGGAGACGGCCGGTTGAGTGCGCTGTGCGAGTCCTCGTTCACGGCATGGCGCCTGCTGCGGCCGGATGCGACCGCGAGCTCGAGTTGCGCCCACCGCGTCGTGAGCACGCCTTCCTGAGTGACCGTCGCGCGTTCGCGCCGCGCGCCCTCGCGTCGAGGCGCTGCTGGCTCGCGTGGCGTGATGATGCTCATATTGCGCTCATGCGCGACGGGAAAGCGTCAACGTGCATTCCGGCTCCTTCTCTCCGGCGCGCCCGACCACCATCGTCTCGCCGGGGTGCCATCGGAACTGCGTCCCCGGCCCATGCGCAACGCCGGCAACCGTCACGCCATTGTCGCCATGGACGGCGACCTTGGCGCCGCCCTCGTCGAGCTCGACGATGTCGACATGGTGACCCGACACATCCTCGTGCGCCCAGTCGATGACCAAGGCTTGATTGCGCGAGCGGCCGATGCGAAACGGAAGCGGCGAAGCGGGAAGCTCGAGGGTGCGCGCGCCGGAGGCCATGCGTACCGTGAGCATCATTGCGCTGTCCCGGGAGCGTGTGGCAACGATCGGCGTCGCGGGCGTCGTGGGTGCTGGCACCGGCGGCGCCATGGGCGTCACGAGCGCGCCGAGTTCGCCCGGCGTCCTCAGCAGAAGCCGCGGGTATTGGGACGGCCCACCGCGGGCGAGTGCGGACAGGACAATGCTGGCGCCGGTCACCACTTCGATGACCGACTGTCCGCCGCCCGAATCCTTCGCACCGCTGCGCCCGAGCACGGTGCTCGCGGATTCGACCCGAATGCCATTGGTCGATCCGCTGTCGGTCACCCACCACGCGCCCTTGTCGAGCCAGATCTCGCAATGCCGCCGGCTGGCGTACTGGCCGTTGACGACAATGTCGCAGCCCTCACCGCTGCCGACTGCATACCGACGCCCCGGAATGACCGACGGCAGCGTCACGTGACGGCGGCCCGTGGCATCGTCGATTTCGACTTCCAGCGTTCGCCCGGCGATCGGCGTGCGCGGAACATCGAAGCCGCGGGCCCTGTCCTTCATGCCCGCCGCCGGAGCGAGCTCCGACCAGCGCCCCTTGAGGCTCACCTGGTACGGTCGCTGGCCGGCGCGCGGCTCGGTACGGCGAAGCTCCGCCAGCAATTCGCCATACGCTTCGTCGGCCCCGTCGCCCGGCGCCGCATTGAGTCCTCCGAAATGCGCGAGGTCGATCGCGCTCGCGTTCGGCAACCGGCCGATCACTTCCTTCGCCAGATAGTGCTTGATCTGCTCGGGCTTGAACTCCCGCACGAATCGTTGCAGCAGCTCGCGCTCGTCGTCGCCGGCGACGCAATCGATTTCGATCGACGTGAGCAGATAGCGGTCATGCTCGGCGATCGCGAGGTGCATGCGAACGTGACTCGTGACGAAGTGCTCGAGCTCCTCGCGCATCGCCGCCACCAGCGGTGCATAGGCGCCGAGATGCTGGGGACGCGACAGCGCGTCGTGGCTGCCGTTGCCGCGCATCCCCGGTCCGCGCGGCTCGCTTGCGCGCCGCATGATCGCCTGGCCGAGCGGCGTCGCACGCGACGCCGCTCGTGGCGGCAGGTCCACGCGCGTGATCAGCCGATTCACCTTGTTGAGCACCCATCCCTTGAGCGACATGTCTTAACTCCGGTAGGCAATGACCATCGTCGCCAGTGGTCCGGCAACCTTCAGATGCCGCACGCGCGGCGGGGCAGGCAGGCCATAGCGCTGCGTGAGGCGATCGATGAAGTGCCCCCAGGCCGGCTGAATCGCTTCACCGGCGTCGAGGCGTGGCTTGAGCGCGGGCAGCGACAGGTCGATCTGCATCACGATCTTCGACACGTCGCCGACCTGCACGATCGCGCGCCGAAACGTGTCCTCCATATCCTGCAGGCATGTCGCGAAGGGACCGTCGAAAGTCCACACGAGCGGCGCTTCCACGCGTTCGCCGCCAATGGCGCGCGGCCGTCCGTTGACGGGGGGCACGCGTTTCATTTGCCGTCACCCGGCAAATAGTGCGCGTGGCGTATGGCGATCTGCATCGCGATCTCCGCGGCGGGATTGGGACCTTGATCGCCCGCCCCATGGATGCGACCCGTATCCGCCATCCAGTTGCGCTCGGTCAGCACGCCGATGGCCTTGGTCCAGCGCGCATCGGCGGGATCGGTCCGATAGGCGGCGACATACCATTTATACGGGCGAAGAGGTCCGCACGCGTTGCGGTCGCTGCGTGCCTTGACGGCGCCACCGGCGCAGAGCCGCGCGAGTTCGTCAAGTGAGAGCCCGTCGTTGGGAAACGTCGGCGTGCCGGTCTTGCCGGCGATCCAATCCATCTCGCGGCAAGTGCGCGCATCCAGCACCTGTTCGCAGGCGAGCCGCGCCGTGCCCGCGCGATGACTGTACGAAAGCCCGCTCAGGATGACTTCCGCCGCGTCCTGGCTGATCTTGCTGGGCGCAGCGTCGGCGAGGCCCCAACGCATCACTGCGGGTTCGAGGCGCGTTGAATTCGCAGTGCCCACACCCCGGAGTCCGCTTACCAAATGCGGGTTGCGCACGGCGGTCTGGCCGTTGGCGGCTGCCGCCAGCGCGGCCATCATGCCGGCGACGCCGAGTGCGCTGGAACGCGCATGGCCCTGGCCCCAGCCTTCCGCAACGACATCCACGATGCCGCCGCCCCTGCACTTCTCCCAATCGTCGCTGCTCAAACGCCGGCCGTCGGCGCCGGCCGCGCAGAGTTGCACCTTCGCGGCATCGAGCGGCGCGACCGCACGCAGCCGGAGTGGCGCGCCCAACTTGTTGCCGAGCGGCTCCGCCAGCAGTCGTCCGTAGGGAACGATCGTCGCGAGCGGCGCCACCACGCCGGACTCGTCGGTCGCGTCGACCGTGCGGCCGAACAGCAAGTCGCGCTTTCCGCAGTCGTCGCGCGGGTCGACGCAGCCGCCGTTCCAGCCGAATGCGAGCGCCGTCGCCTGCACGTCCCACGGTCGCCGGCAACGCACGAAGGCCTGGTCGGCGCAGAACATCCGATCGAGAAAGCGCGCCGAATTCGAGCGCATCAGCTGACCTCGCAGGCTGTCGAGCGACGGCGCGCCCGGGCGGCGCATCCCGGCCCGCTCGGCCGCCAGCCACGCGGCGCCTACATCGCTGTCGGACAGGAACGCGGCGGCCATGATCGGCTTGATCACCGACGCCGGCATCGCGTCGTGATAGACGGCCGCGTTGAGCAGCGCATCCGGCCGATAGCGAATCGGGTACGGCAGACGCTTGTCGCACTTCGCCGCGCGTCCCGGCCCATCGTATTCCTGTCGCGTGCACGGCGACAGCGCGCCGGCCAGCGCTTCGATGCGGCCGCTCTCGATATCGATGATGGCGACGGCCGCCATCCGGACGACTGCATGCTCGAGCATCCGATGACCGATTGCGTGTGCCGTGTCTTCACTGCGCTGCAGGGCCAACGTCCGGCACACGTCCTGGCGCCCTGTGTAGCAGGCCGCTGTCCTCTGTGCCAATGCCTGTACTGCCGGCTCGATGGTGAGGTCGATGGAAAATCCGACGTCGATGGGCGTGCCGCCGATATCGATGCGATTGGGACCATAACGGTAGCTCGTCGGCGTCGCGCCCGAGAACGGCTGCCCATCGGTATACAACCGGTACAGGGAACCCGTCGGCCGTTGCAACGTCGAAAGCGGCTGCAGGATGACGGCCAGCGACGGCGGAACGTGCCATCGGTCGTCGTCTACGGGAACGTCCGCGGTGGCTTCGCCAGCGATTCCAACCGGGCGCGCAATCGAGCGATCCGCAACGACACCGAGCATCGCCGGCTCATTGCAAAGGCGCGCTTCGGCACTGCGCATGCCGGTCACGAAGTACGCCGGCACGACGACGTCGCCATCGGGCGCGGCGTTTCCCATGTAGATGCAGCCCGGCAATCCCGCCCACGGATTGCCGCGCGCGACCTGCCGCGCCGAGATCTCGACGTACTGGTCGGGACGCCAGCGCGCCATCGCTTTGTCGACGACGGTGCCGCGCCACGCCAGCGCGCCCAGCATGCGGCCGTCCGCGCGCGCGAGCGTCGCGACCGCGCTCGCCACGTCCGAGCAGGTGACGCTGAACTTGCGTCCGGGATACTCCGGGCTCTCGACCGCGACCTGCAGCGTGACGCGCAGCGCATCGAACCAACGCGATGCATCGAAGCCCACCGCGCCGCTGACCCGTGGGTTCTCGCTCGTGCTGAAGCGCAGCAGCGCGGCATCGAGCTCCTCGAGTTGGGCGGCCAATCGCTGTGCCGGCGTGAGCGCCGCACTGTTCGGTTTCGCGAGCAGCTTGCGAATCCGCTTCAGCGCGCCACCGCGGTCGTCCCATTCCTCGCGGCATTGCGGGACCCCGTCGAGCAGCGCATCGGCCGTCGGCAGCCGGGCCGTGACCGTGTTGCGGCGAACGATGGCGTGCTCGAACGTCTTCAGCGCCGCGACCTGGCGCAGGCTGACGTGCCGGTCGCCGCTGCGTCGCGCCTTGGCAGAGGGATCGGATGGCCGCACTTCGGCGACCACGACCAGCACGACCAGCAGCACCGGCACGATGGCAACGCTTGCCGCGATCGCGAACTCGAGGAGCGTGACCGGGCGTTTATCAAGCATTCGCGGCCGGCTCCGGAACGTTGATGTGGAGACACAGCGCGAGCAGCGCCAAGTTGACGAGCAGCGACGTCATGCCGAAGCTCACGAAGGGAAACGTGACGCCGGTGAGCGGCAGCACGGCCAGATTGCCGGCGACCGTCACGGCGAGCTGGCACAGTGCGAGCACGACCCAGGTGACCGCGAGCCAGCTCAGGAACGCCTGATCGTCGATCACGACACGGCCCTTGGCCATGACGAAGCGAGGCTCGCCGCGCGTGACGCGGCCATGGTGCCGGATGAGCCGGTGCAACCACAGCGCGCAACCGATCGTCACCGCCCATGCGAACGTCCAGCCGAACGCACCCACCAGCGCGGTGAACGTGTAATCGCTCTGGATCTGCGCCGGAATGCCCGCGCAGCCTCGGGAGGTCGCATAGCCGCACCAGGGAACGGTACCCAATCCAAAACCTGCCGGCGGCGACGCGCTCTGGAACCAGGTGACCAACGCGAGCTGATCATTCGCGGAAGCCAGCGGTGCCGCGAGATTCTCGAGGCGGGCCGCGGTGACGTCGTCGATCGAGCCCAGCTCGAAGAGCGAGAGCGTGGTGGCCAGGATCCACAGCACGAACAAGACGACCGCGATGCCAAACGCCGTGCGCGTCGCGCCATGACGCTGGTGCCACCACATCGCGATGGAGGCGGCCACGAACGCGCCCGCGCCATACCCGGCGATCAGCAGCGGCCCCATGTCGCGGGTCACGAGCATCGTCCCGATCAGGACCAGCACGACGAACAGCAGCGGCCACACGTAGCGGACGAGCGAAAGCAGCGAGTTGCCGCTGCGCGCGATGCGTTCGGCGAGCGGCGCGCCGCGGAGAAAGAAGAACCAGGCCGCGCCGACGATCAGCCACACGCGACCGAGCTCCGACGTGAGCTGACGGATATTGGTCAGCAGAAATCCGACAATGCCGATGAGCAACAGGATCGTGAGCACGAAAACGGTCGTTGCCCATCGGGTCCCGACTCGGCGGCCGATCACGCTCGCCACGCCGTCCAGCACCGACAGCCACCAGCCGAGCATCCGCCCCAACGGCTGGCGCAGGAACACGAGAACGCCGAAGATCAGCATGCCGAGCCAGAGATGACCCTGGTGATAGAGCGCGAGATAACGATTGCCGTGATGCCCGTTCGCCGACAAATCGAGCAGCAGCAGGAAGCCGATGCCGGTCATGAGCACGAGACCGGGATAGCCCACTCGCGATGCCATCGTCTGCGGTCCGGCCGGCAGCCATTTGCGCAGCCAGGGGGACGCCATCAGCACGATCGCGGACAGCGCGAATAGCCACCAAACGAAAGGCGCGGGCATCGTGAACCACCATGCCCCTTCGCGCCCAGGCTCGAAAGCGCGATCGCCGGCCAGCGGCCACGGAACCCTGCCAAGCCACGCAGCCGTCGCGCAGATGGCGAGTGTCAACGCAACACCGACCGCAGGCGGGATCGATCGCCGGGCAAGGTGCAGCAACCCAAAACCGGCGAGCATCCAGGTGGCCCACTGCCAGCCCGCCGAATGCAGCAGCGCGCGCATCGCCTCGTTCTTGGCAGCGATGCCGGGCGCATGACGGACTTCGGTCATGAGCGCCGACACCTGCGCCAGCGCATCGGCCAGACGGACGGCGCCGCATCGGCTTCCACGCGGAACGGACGCGCTTGGCAGCAACGCGACCTCGGCCAGCGCCGGCGTGGCGGGATGCCCATCGATCGCGGCGCCAAGCAGCAACAACGCATTCGCGCGCGCCATGGTGCCCTGCGCGTTCGCCGCGCCGACGGGCCGGCGAGCGAGCGAGCTCTCCACAATCTCGAACGCACAGCTCAACGGCATTGGACCCGTGCCGTCGGGTCCGTCGAGCGCATAGCGCTTGACGAACGGTTGCAGTTCGGTATCCATGGCTTCGATGGCATTGCTCAAGTCGAGCAGATCGCCCAGGCCTTCGCGCTGCTGCAGACGAAGCTCCGCGAGGCGCGCTTGCGTGTCGCGCAGCGGCGCGAGAAATGCATTGCGTGCGCGAATACGCGCATCGGCCAACGGAAGGGGCATCCGGTCGACGTCCGCGCCGGCGGATTCCGGATCGATGCGGCGGCAGAGCCGCTCGCGCACCAACGGCTCGGCAATGCCGCCGTGCGACGCGCAAAGCGAAGGCAGGACGGGATTCGGCAAGCCTCTGACCGCGACGATCGATTCGGCGAAGCGCCCGTCGCGACCTGCGTCGTCGGCGGCCAAGCGATCGAACCACGGCAGAAGCGCGGCAACGACGCCGATCACCAGCACAGCCTCCGCCAGGAGCGGCCACGCGATCGGGCCGCGGCGGGAAAGGCTTTCGCCTGGCTCGCGTGCAATGCTAAGCGTCACGGGCCATCCCTCGTACGCAGGTCAGTAATGTCATGACCCGATCACGCAAGCATTCGAAAATGGCGCCCGGCGCCGTGCGCGCGCGAGAAAAAACCGTGCAGCCCGGGAGCTCTTTTCCATTCTGCAGAAGCAAACGTTTCCGGGTCCCGTGCCTGGCTCGCGGGCATTGTGCACCCGCAGACGCAAACGCGGAATGCGATCGGGCAAGGAATCGGCGGTCGGTTGTCTTGTTTCACTCGCGGGACTTCGTCTTGCACGAGTGTGCAACCAGGCCGGATGCAAAACTCATAACTAACGTGCGATGAGGGATGTCCGTTGACGCTGCATCGACGGTGCGATTCCGCACCGCGGCGAGCAGCCGACAAGACGCGCGTGGAAAATTGCGGTGACCAGGGGGCAGTCGCCAATTGCAAAGCACATGCGCAGCAAAAACCCTTGGCTTGTAACAAAGTGTTGCTGCGGATTACCCAATGCGTGGCAAGTTCTCCGTCGTCCCCGCGAAGGCGCGCGCGCATTCGCGCGCGCCCCAGTGTCGTTCACACGAAAGCCGCTGGATTCCCGCCTTCGCGGGAATGACGATTGAGGATGTCGAAGCATCCCGCGTGGGGCAGGGGAATAGCCTCC
>Ga0184632_10000864_pt1 | contig 12211 bp, 10 predicted proteins | sample PLM31_50_b1_FD_133153 | JGI IMG/M metagenome (GOLD analysis project Ga0184632, IMG submission 133153) | Groundwater sediment microbial communities from an aquifer in East River, Colorado, USA - PLM3-1_50_b1 | ecosystem: Environmental > Terrestrial > Soil > Riparian zone | place: USA: East... | reverse complement strand
CACCGTCCTTCTCGCCGCCCTCGCCCTCGGCGCGCTGCGCGAGCGCAGCCCTGAGATTTTCCTCTGGTGGCCCGCGGTGATGCTGGTGGCGGCGGCGGTGGCGCTCGGCGCCGGCCACGACGCCGCGCATCTGCCGCGTCCGATCCGGAACCCGCACCTGGCCACGGAGTACCTGGCGCTGGACCAAGCGGTCGAGGCCGCGGCGGGGCCGATCCTGTCCGAGAACCTCAGCGTGCTTGTCAGGAAGGGTAAGCCCGTGCTCGTCGAGCCCTTCGGGATGCTGCTGCTCTCGCGCCGGGGCCTGTGGCGGCCCGACCGGGTGGTCGCCGACTGCGAGGCCGGCCGCTTTGCGCTGGTCGTCGAAGAGCACCGGCTCCGGGACATTCCCGGGATGGCCGCCTGCCTCGATCGCCGTTACGAGGAGTTCAGTCGGCTGGGGCCGTACGATCTTCTCCGGCCCCGGCCGGATCCCCCGCCTTGACCGTACGGGCGGCGCCCGCCTCCCGCACCATCTCGGCGAGGCGGTCGAGGCCCGCCCTCACCACCTCTTCCGGGGGCCCGAACGAGAAGCGCACGTGGGAGTCGAACCGCGAGTGGCGAGCGGTGCGCCGCTTGCCGGGGTTCACGTCGAAGAAGATGCCGGGCACGGTGATGACCTTGCGCTCGAGGGCGGCCCGGAAGAACTTCATGCCCGTCGAGATCGGCTCCGGCAGGCCGGCCACCGACCCGAAGCAGTAGAACGTGCCCTCGGGGGGCACGTCGAGGCGGACGCCGATCTGCTTCAGGCGCTCCACGATCAGGTCCCGCTTGGCGCGGAAGACGCGCTGGAACGACTCGGTCTCCGCCCGGGTCCGCTCCGGGGTCAGGAGCTGCAGGGCGGCTGGTTGGCGCGGCCGCGAGCCGCCGCCGTCGAGGAAGGAGCCCGCGGAGGAGACGGCCTCGATGACGTCGCGCGGCCCGAGGATCCAGCTCACCCGCCACCCGGGGTAGCGCCAGTTCTTGGTGAGGCCGTCGAGGATGAGGACGGGGTCGCGGTCCACGTCCTCGATGCAGGCGGCCGCGCTCACGACGGGCGCCCCCGCGCCCGCCCACACGTAGTGGGAATAGAACTCGTCCAGGATCAGGCAGCACTCCAGCTCGCGCGCCGCGTCCACCCAGCCCTGAAGGTCCGCGCCGGCCACGACCCGCCCGGTGGGGTTGGCGGGGTTGGAGGCGAGGACGGCCCCCAGGCCCCGGCCGAGAATCTCCCGCCGCAGCTCGGCGGCGGAGAAGGCGTAGCCCTGCTCCGGGTCGAGCACGATCGGGATCGAGCTGAAGGCGCGGAATATCTCCAGCAGCTCCTCGTAGGCGGTGTAGTCGGGGAGGAAGTGGCCGAGGTTGATTCCCCCCAGCGCCGCGGCCACCCGGGTGAGGGCGGCCCGCCCGCCCCCGGCGATGGCCACGTTCTCCGCCCGGTAGCGGCTGGGAAGCCCCCGCCGGTGCACGGCGTTGTACAGCTCGGCCACCGCCTCCCGCAGCTCCCAGATCCCGGCGATGGGCGCGTACTCGAGATCCCCGGGATCCACGTCGACCCGGTCCACGCGGGGCGGGCCCCCGGGCAGGGGGCCGGTCTCCGGCATGCCCTGGCCGAGATTGCTCCACTCCGAAGACCGAGCGTCGTACCCGCAGCGCGCCGCTTCCCCCATGACATAGATGACGCCGGTGCGGGGGACGGGGCGGAAGGCCTGCGGGCGCCGATCCGATCGCGCCATTTGGATATAGTCTCATGGGATGACCAGAGCCCTGGCGTCGCTGCTGCTGGCCGCCACCGCGGCCGCCGTCCCCGCGGCCCGGCCCACACCCGCCCCTGCGCCGGTCCCCGCGCGGCCGAAGCTGGTGCTGGCGGTGACGATCGATCAGTTCCGCTACGACTACCTCACCCGCTTCCGCAACGACTACACGGGCGGCCTGCGCCGGCTGCTCGATCGGGGGGCGGTCTTCACGCGGGCCCGCTACCAGCACTTCCCCACCGTGACCGCGATCGGCCACTCCACGTACCTGTCGGGTGCGCTGCCGGCCGTGAGCGGCATCATCGGCAACGACTGGTACGACCGGGCGGCGGGCCGGTCGGTCACGAGCGTGTACGACCCGGCCGAGAAGATCGTCGGCGGCGACGGCGAGGGCGCCTCGACCCGGCGGCTGCTCGTGAGCACGCTCGGCGACGAGCTGAAGATCGCGACCCGCGCGCGGGCCAAGGTCATCGGCCTGTCGCTGAAGGACCGCAGCGCGATCCTGCCCGCGGGCCACTCGGCCGACGCGGCGTACTGGTACGACTCGCAGACGGGCCTGTTCGTGACCAGCACCTTCTACCTCGCCGCCCTGCCGGACTGGGTCGGCCGGTTCAACGCCGGCAAGCCCGCCGAGGCGTATCGCGGGGCCCCGTGGGCGGGAAGGGAGCTGCCCAGGGAGGCGGGGCCGGCGCTCTACGGGGCGGTCTACGGAAGCCCCTTCGGCAACGACCTGCTGGAGGCGCTGGCCGAGCGGGCGGTGGATGCGGAGCGGCTGGGGCAGCGCGGAGAGACCGACCTGCTCACGCTCAGCTTCTCCTCCAACGACGCGGTGGGGCACGAGCGCGGCCCCGACTCCCCCGAGGTGCGCGACATCTCGGTGCGCACGGATCAGGCGCTGGCCAAGCTGTTCGCGCACCTGGACGCGCGCATCGGGATGCGCAACGTCCTCGTCGTGCTCACCGCCGACCACGGCGTCGCCCCCCTCCCGGAGGTGGAGGCGCAGCGCCGGATGCCGGGCGGACGCATCGCGGCGGGAGCGGTGCGCCTGGCGGTTCAGGCCGCCCTCGCGCAGCGATGGGGAGACGGCCGGTGGGTGGTGAGCCCCTCGGACCACTCGATCTACATCGACCGGAAGCTCATCGCGGACAAGAAGCTCGACCTCGCCCAGGTGCAGGACGCCGCGAAGGCCGTGGCCGAGACGGTTCCCCATGTGCTGCGCGCGTATACCCTGCACGACCTCCTCTCCGGCGCGCCGGCCGGCGACCCGCTCGGTGGCGCCCTCGTCAGGAGCGTCCACGGCCAGCGCACGGCCGACGTGCAGGTGCTGCTCGAGCCCTATTGGATGTTCGCGGCGGGGGGCACGACGCACGGCAGCCTCTACGGCTACGACACCCACGTGCCGGTGATCTTCATGGGTCCGGGCATCCGCCCCGGCACCTACCGCAGCGAGATCACCGTCAACGACGTGGCCCCGACCCTCGCCGACATCCTGGGGATCGAGACGCCGAGCGGCTCCGCGGGCCGCGTGCTCGGCGAGGTTTTTGCCGTCCGCTGAGGCCTCGCCGCGTCTGGGCGCGCCCGGCCCCGCCGAGCGCCGGCGGCTGCTTGCCGGTCTCGGCCGGCCGCCCGTGGAGGCGGCGCGGTTCCTCCTCGGCACGATCCTCGTGCGCCGCACGGGCCGCGGCACGCTGGCCGCCCGCATCGTGGAGACCGAGGCCTACCTCGGCGAGGACGACCCGGCCGCCCACGCCTACGGGGGCCGCCGCACCCGTCGCACGGAGCCGCTGTGGGGACCGCCGGGGACGATCTACGTCTACTTCATCTATGGGATGCATCACTGCTTGAACGTGTCCGTCGAGCGCGAGGGCGTGCCGGGCTGCGTCCTCATCCGGGCCGCCGAGCCGCGGGGCCGTCTGGCTCCCCGCTCCCTGCGCGGCCCTGGACGGCTGTGCCGCGCCCTGCGTCTCGACACCTCCGACAGCGGCCGTCATCTCTTCGACCCCGCCTCCCGTCTCACCCTGCGGGAAGGGCCACCGCCGGCGCGGATCGGGGTGTCGGTGCGCGTGGGGATCCGCCAGGCGGCCGACCGTCCGCTGCGCTTCTTCGACGCGGACAGCCCAGAAGTGTCCTGAAGCCGGGCGGACCCGCGCCGATGTAGACTCAGGCATCAGGGGAGACATCATGCAGCGCGACCCCTTCGGCGCCCGCGGCACGATCCGGACCCGTCAAGGCGACGTGGCGATCCACCGGCTCGACGCCCTCCAGCGGGCCGGGCTCGCCCCGGGCCTGGAACGCCTGCCCTTCTCCATCAAGCTCCTGCTCGAGGCGGTGCTCCGCAACGTGGACGGCGAGCTCGTGACCGAGGCCGACGTGAAGAACCTCGCCGCGTGGAACGCGGCGGCGCCGAAGGACGTGGAGCTGCCCTTCACGCCCGCGCGCGTGATCCTCCAGGACTTCACCGGGGTGCCGGCGGTGGTGGACCTCGCCGCCATGCGGGGGGCGGTGAAGCGGCTCGGGGGGGAGCCGAAGCGGATCAACCCCCTGGTGCCGGTGGACCTCGTCGTCGACCATTCGGTCCAGGTCGACTACTACGGGACCCCCGACGCCCTGCGGCGCAACGCGGAGATCGAGTTCGAGCGCAACCGCGAGCGCTACGAGTTCCTGCGCTGGGGCCAGAAGGCGTTCGCCGGTTTCCAGGTCGTGCCCCCCGCCACCGGCATCGTCCACCAGGTCAACCTCGAGTTCCTGGCCCGGGTCGTCCTGAGCCGGCCGGAGAACGGCGCGGCCGTCGCCTTTCCCGACACGCTGGTGGGCACCGACTCCCACACCACCATGATCAATGGCCTCGGCGTGCTCGGCTGGGGCGTGGGCGGCATCGAGGCGGAAGCGGTGATGCTCGGACAGCCCCTGTACATGCTCACCCCCCAGGTGGTGGGCTTCCGGCTCACGGGCAAGCTGCCGGAGGGCGTCACCGCCACCGACCTCGTGCTCACCGTCACCCAGATCCTGCGCAAGAAGGGCGTCGTCGAGAAGTTCGTGGAGTTCTACGGCCCCGGCATCAGCCAGATGAGCCTGGCCGACCGCGCGACCGTGGCCAACATGTCCCCGGAGTACGGCGCCACCTGCGGCTTCTTCCCGGTGGACGACGAGACGCTCGCCTACCTGCGCCGCACCGGCCGCAGCGGCAACGTCGACCTCGTGGAGCGCTATTGCAAGGAGCAGGGGCTCTTCCGCACCGACGCCACCCCCGATCCCGTCTTCAGCGACACCCTCGGGCTCGACCTGAGCGAGGTCGAGCCCAGCCTGGCCGGGCCCAAGCGGCCCCAGGACCGGGTGGCCCTCGCCCGGATGAAGACCTCCTTCCGGCACGCGCTGACCGCCCCCGTCAAGGAGCGCGGCTTCGGGCTCGCGGAGGCCGACCTCTCCCGCACGGCCGCGGTGGAGATGCGGGGGGAGCGCACGGAGCTGCGCCACGGGGCGGTGGTCATCGCCGCCATCACGAGCTGCACCAACACCTCCAACCCGTCGGTGATGCTGGGCGCGGGACTCCTGGCCCGCAAGGCCGCCGAGCGCGGGCTCAAGGTGCCCGCCTACGTGAAGACGAGCCTCGCTCCCGGCTCCAAGGTGGTGACGGAGTACCTGCAGAAGGCCGGCCTCATGAAGGACCTCGACGCGCTGGGCTTCGCCCTCGTGGGGTACGGCTGCACGACGTGCATCGGCAACAGCGGGCCCTTGCCGGACGCCGTGCACGAGGCGGTCAGCTCGGGCAAGCTGGTGGCGGCCGCGGTGCTCTCCGGCAACCGCAACTTCGAGGGCCGGATCAACCCCGACGTGAAGGCGAACTACCTGGCCTCGCCGCCGCTGGTGGTGGCCTACGCCCTCGCCGGCACCGCCGACGTCGCCCTCGCCACCGAGCCCCTCGGGCACGACCGCGAGGGACGGCCGGTGCGCCTGGCGGACGTGTGGCCGAGCCAGGCGGAGGTGGCCGCGCTGGAGGCCTCCATCAGCGAGGAGATGTTCGCCCGCACGTACGCCAACGTCTTCGACGGCAACCCGACGTGGAATGCGATCCGCGTCCCCGAGGGGGACCTCTACGCGTTCTCCGAGGAGTCCACCTACATCCACGACCCCCCGTTCTTCCAGAACCTCACCCTGGAGGTCCCGCCGCTGCACGACGTCGAGGGGGCGCGCATCCTCGCCCTCCTCGGCGACTCCGTGACCACCGACCACATCTCCCCGGCCGGCGACATCCCCGAGGACAGCCCCGCCGGGAAGTACTTGAAATCCAAGGGAGTGGCGAAGAAGGACTTCAACTCCTACGGCGCGCGCCGCGGCAACGACCAGGTGATGGTGCGCGGCACCTTCGCCAACATCCGGCTCAAGAACCTCATGGTCCCCGGGACCGAAGGCGGGGTGACGGTGCACGTGCCCTCCGGGGAGAAGATGTGGATCTACGACGCGGCCGAGCGCTACCGGCGGGAAGGCGTCCCCCTGGTCGTGCTGGCCGGCAAGGAGTACGGCAGCGGCTCGTCGCGCGACTGGGCGGCCAAGGGCACGCTCCTGCTCGGCGTGCGGGCGGTGATCGCGGAGAGCTTCGAGCGCATCCACCGCAGCAACCTGGTCGGCATGGGGGTCCTGCCCCTGCAGTTCAAGGACGGGCAGAGCGCCGAGAGCGTCGGCATCACCGGCGTCGAGAAGCTCACGATCGCCGGCCTGCGCGGGGAGCTACGGCCGCGCCAGGAGCTGACGGTGCAGGTGGAGCGCGCGGACGGGCGCCGGGACTCCTTCCCGGTGATCGCTCGCCTCGACAGCCCGGTGGAGATCAACTACTACGGCAACGGCGGCATACTCCACACCGTCTTGCGCAAGATGCTGAAGGCGTAGGGTTTTCTAGCCCTACCGACCGTTCGGTGTAACGAAAGCCCTTCGCCCGCGTCAAAAAGCCAGCAAACAATGACGACCCCAGGAGGAGGTGGAGTGAGCGAGACGACCCAGGTGCTGAACGAGGGGAACTTCGAGGCCGAGGTCCTGAAAGCGGAGGGACCCGTGTTGGTGGACTTCTGGGCCGCGTGGTGTCCCCCCTGCCGCAAGCTCTCGCCGCTCGTCGACGAGCTGGCGCGGGAGTACGCAGGGCGGGTGAAGGTCGGCAAGCTCGACGTGGACGGCAGCCCCGAGGTGGCGGCCCGGTACGGCATCACCTCCATCCCGACGCTGCTCGTCTTCCGCGCCGGCCAGGTGATCGCGCAACGGGTGGGCGCCCTCCCCCGCGAGGAGCTGCGGGGCCTGCTGGATGCCCACGTCGCGGAAGGTGCGCTGGCCGCGCGGTGATGGACGGGAGGTGGGTCCTGGCATTACAGTCTGTTGCATGCCTGGGCCTTCCGTCGAGGAGCCGAGCGCGCTCCTCGTCCAAGCACTCGCGGAGCACGGCGACCGCCTGTATGCCTTCGCCCTCCGCATGACGCGAGACCCGGACCTCGCGGCCGATGCCGTGCAGGAGACCTTCACGACCGCCCTGCGCAAGTTCGACACGTTCCGGGGCGAATCCAACGTCGGCACGTGGCTGCACCGGATCGTGTACTCCAAGGCGGTGGACCTGCTCCGACGGCGCGGGAAGGAGACACCGCTCGCCGAGGACGACGACGGCGATTTCGGGCCCGAGGACGAGCGGCTTTCCCAGGTCCCGGCCTGGGCGCGACCGCCGGACGAGATCCTCTGGGGCACGCAGACCCGCAACGCCCTGGAGGCGGCGACGAGACAGCTCACCCCGCTCCAGCGCGCGGTGTTCACGCTGCGCGAGGTGGACGGGATGGCGACGGACGAGGTGGCAGCCGTCCTGGGCCTGGAGCCGGGGACGGTGCGGGTTCACCTGCACCGCGCGCGCTTGCGCCTGCGGTCTCTGCTCGCCGACCATTTCAAGGGGTTGATGCCGCCATGACGTGCAAGGAGCTGGGCCGGCAGTTGAGCGAGCTGCGCGACGGGATCCTCGAGCAGAGCGATTGCGCCGCCATCGAAAGGCACCTCCAGGAGTGCGAGAGCTGCGGCGCCCTCAGCCACGATCTCGAGGACCTCGCCCGGCTGTGCCGCGAGTGGGACCGGCCGCGCATGCCGCCCGACGTGCGGCGGCGCATCGAAGAAGCGCTGAAGTAGCTACCGGCCGTCCACGCGCGGGAACGCCGCCCGCAGCGCGTCGTAGGCCTCGGCCGTGAAGGCCGTCCACGGCACCGCGCCGCCCGCGCGGACAGACTGCGTGGACGACGCGCCCCCCACGCCGAAATAGGGCCCGAGGTCCACCGCCGGGAGCTGTCCCCCGCGGGCGTTGATGAGCCGGATCCACTCGTTGGCGATCAGCGCGTAACCGAGGTCGGTCGGGTGGACGCCGTCGTAGCCGAACAGCCCCCCCGTGAGGTACGCGCTCGTGAGCGTGACGCCGCCCACCACGCGGCCGCGGGTGGCCGCCTCCACGAAGAGGGCATGGACGTCGAGCAGCGGGATTCCGGCGCCCTGGCAGATCTCGGCGATCACCTGGTTGTATTGCCCGACGCGCTCGCGGATGGCGGCGGCCTCCGCGAGGTCGAGGATCACCTCGTCGGGCAGGCCGCGCCCGGTCCCCCCCAGCTCGGTGGGGATGCCGTCGCCCCTGAGCAGCAGCGGCGCCGCCGCCAGGGTGACGAGCGAGTTCGCAGGCAACGGTCCCGTGGGTCCGATGAGGGCCACCGTCTGGCCGTTCACGCGGACGGGGGCCCCGGTCGTCGGGTTGACGACGATGGGCTGGATCGTCGTCACGAAGGGGATGGAAACGGCATCGGGGACGTTGGCGGCGACGACGAAGGCGCCGCTGGCCTTGAGGGCGTCCACCACCGACTGATAGGCCGCGCGGAAGGCGGCCACGGGCGTCATGGTCACCCCTTCGATCGCGCGGCCGGCCAGCGTCGCGCCCAGCACGTCGTTGGACCCCGTCCAGAGGGTCACCGTCGTCGGCCTCAGCGACAGGCCCTGTTGGAGGGCAGTGCCCAGCCTGCGCAGGACCAGGTCGTGATATCCGCCCCCGTCGGTCGTGCGCGTGAGCAGGTCGACCACCGTGGCCGTCGGCACGCCGAGGTTGTTGTAGGGGCGGGGCAGGTCGAGCCGCAGCGGAGCGCCCGGGCTCGTCGCCTTGGCCGAGACGACGGGAGGGATCAGGCTCACGAGCGTCAGCTCGGGCGGTATCCCCGGCTCGGAGACGAGGGGCTGCTCGAAGGCGCTCACCGCCGCCTGCCGGGCGAGGAGGGCGGGGTACGACCGGCGCTGATGGGCCTCCACCAGGGAGGCGTTGGTGAAGCCCGCGGTGAGGCTGTCTCCGAGCGCCACGTAGCTCGTGAAGTTGGTCTGGGCCCCCGCGAGCGCCGGGGACAAGACGGCGGCGAGAAACAGGACGGCTCTACGGCAATGGCCGTGTTGCATTCGAAAGATCCCTCCGGACCGTCAGGTTGTCGAGCAATCCTCTCCGGCGCGAGCGTTCGGCGCGCGCAGCGGAGCGTTCCCTCTGCCGCACGCGGACGGCTTCACGCCGGCCGCGTGCGATCGATTGACTTCCAACGCGGAGCGGAGCGCGCCGCATCCGGGAATCAGAAGATGTAACCCACGAACACGCCCAGCGTGAAGGCCCGGCTCTTGTACGTGCCCTCGTAGCTGTCGCGGTTGAGGCCCGCCGTCGAGCGGGGTCGGGCCAGCACGAACCAGCTCGCGCCGTCGAGCCGCCACGCTCCCCGCCGCCACGTCCCGCCCAGGCAGAACCCGTTGCGGTCGGCGTCGGGCAGGAGAGGGGAGACGCTGGCCGGCGGCGCCGGCGTCTCGTCCCAGAAGTAGCCGCCCCGCACCGTCCACGCGTCGTTCAGCGTGCGCTCGGCGCCGAAGCGGTACTGGAACGAATCGCGGTAGTCCTCGGTGATCGCCCCCGAGAGGTCGGGCCGGTCGGGGAAGGTCACGGGGATCGACTTGAACGAGGACCACTGGTACCAGTTCACGTCGGCCTCGAAGACCCAGTCGCCCCGCCGGTAGGCGATCCCCCCGGAGACGAGGGCGGGGAAGGTGATCGAGGAATCGAGCACGAGGCTCTGGGCCGGCAGCGAGGCGAGGACTCGCGCGTCGAGCTGGGCGTTGCCGGTGGGCAACGCCGCGAACGACGCGGTGCCCTTGTAGTCCACCTTCACCCGGTGGCGGTAGCTGGCGCCGATCGAGAGCTCGTCGCCCAGCTTGGCCAGCAGGCCGGCGTTGAAGCCGATCCCGAGGTCGGTGCCGCCCTTCAGCCGCTCGTGGGCGGCGTCCACCGGCTTCAGCGTGAACGGGTCGATCACGGGGATCCGCCGCTCCAGGGTCACGGTGGAGAAGCGCAGGTCGAGGCCCGCCCCCACCGCCAGGCGGTCGGCGAGCTTGACGGCGAGGGTGGGGTTGACGGAAAAGCCGCCGAGGGAGGCCTTCTGCGAGATGTAGCGGCCGCTGAAGCGGTCCGCGTCGGCCCATTCCGTCTTGAGGCCGAACGGCACGTTGACGCCCACGCCGAGCGCGACCTTCTGGCTGAAGGGCTGCGTGTAGTACACCGCGGGGGGGAGCAGCACGGCCACGGCGTCGCGCTCGCTCACTCCCTCTCCCGGGAACGGGTTGGCGCCCTCGAACTTCCAGGTCGGCATCACCGCGGTGCCGCCGAGGTAGAGCTGCTTGCCGCGCAGGAAGGCGATGCCCGCCGCGTTGTGGAATATGGCCGAGGGATCGGAGGCCTGGGCCGTGAAGGCCCCGCCGAAGCCCATTCCCTTGCCGCCGTGCTCGAAGAGAGCGAAGCCGGCCGCCCGCGACGGGGCGGGGGCGAGCAGCAAGGCGAGCGCGACGCGCGCGGCGCGGACGAGGATTCGGCGGGGGCGACTGGACATGGGTTCAAACCCTCCGCTCAAGAGGCCGGCAGGAAGACGCGAGTTTCGAGGCCGCCCCCGGGCAGGGGCGCGAATCGGACGAAGCCGCCCAGGTCCCGGACCAGGCGAACCGCGTCGCCGAAGGGTCCGGGGTCGCTGCCGGCAGCGATGCGCTGCTGATCGTCGGGGCCGAGAGCGCCGTCGTGGGCGAGCGCGAGCATGAGGAAGTCCCGCTTGACCTCGCCCTGCGCCCCGCGCAGGAGTACGGGCTTGCGCTCGCAGCGCAGCGCCACCGAGGACCGGGCGGGCACGATGTCGCCCACCGCGGAGATGAGGCCGGATAGCGTCCGCTGGAGCTCCTCCGTCCCGCCCTTTGGCAGCGCCGTCCCGGGGGGGATACGCGACTGCACGCTGACGCCGCGGGCCTCCAGGGGCACGCGGTGGAGGGCGAGGGCGTTACGCACGAGGCCCTCGAGGTCTCCCGGCGACGTCGGGCCGGAAGCGACCGCGGGGGCGGGCGGCGCGGCCTCGGCCGCCGACAGCGACTGGACGAGCCGGCGCAGGCGGCGGGCCTCCTGGCGGATGACGTCGGCGGCCGACCGCTTCTCGTCGCCGCCGCCCGCGCCGCCCGCGAGCCGCTCGGCCTCCGAGAGAATGGAGCCCAGGCCCAGGCTCACCTCCCGCACCAGCCCCGTCAGGGCTTCGGCCAGCTCCACGTTGGAGCGGATGGACCGGTGGAGCAGCTCTTCGGAGACGAGCCCTCCTTCGGCCGATCCCGCCGCGGGCGCGGCCGAGGGAGAGTCCGTGGACGCCGCGATCACGATCCGGGCCGAGGAGGCGGGGCCCTCGTCGGGCGCCGGCCGGGCCGGCGCCCCTTCGCCCGCCCGCCGGAGGACGACGGCGAACGCCTCCGTCACCGTCTCCGGCACCGCGGCGGGGTCGAGCCCCTTCTCCTTGAGGTTGTACTTCACGGCGATGGCGGTGAGCATCTCCTGGACGACGGCGACGAAGGTCTCCATGACCCCGTCCCCCTGGGCCGCCACCGCGGGGAAGGCGCGCCGGTTCCAGGGGTTGAGCGCCTTTGCCAGCTCGCGGTTCGGGAGCAGCTCGGGGAGGTCCTGCTTGTTGTACTGCAGGACCAGCGGCAGCTTCTCCGGCACCAGGCGGTTGGCGAGCAGGTTCACCTTCATGTTCTCGAAGGCGGCCAGGTTCTCCTTGAGGACGGACTTGCGCGAATCGGCCACGAACACGACCGCGTCGGCGCCCGCGAGGACCACCCGCCGGGTGGCGTTGTACTGGACCTGGCCGGGAACGGTGTAGAGCTGCACCTTGAAGTCGTAGCCCGAGATCGCCCCCAGGCTGAACGGCAGCAGGTCGAAGAAGAGGGTCCGGTCCTGGGCGGTGTTGAGCGAGATGAGGCGGTTGTTGCCGGCGGGGTCGGTGAGGCGATGGATGTGCTCCAGGTTCGTGGTCTTGCCCGACTGGGCGGGGCCGTAGTAGACCACCTTGGCCTTGATGGTCCGTTCCGCGAAGTTGAACTGGACCATGGTGGTCGATCAT
>Ga0184632_10000863_pt1 | contig 12212 bp, 13 predicted proteins | sample PLM31_50_b1_FD_133153 | JGI IMG/M metagenome (GOLD analysis project Ga0184632, IMG submission 133153) | Groundwater sediment microbial communities from an aquifer in East River, Colorado, USA - PLM3-1_50_b1 | ecosystem: Environmental > Terrestrial > Soil > Riparian zone | place: USA: East... | reverse complement strand
GGCGGTGTGCACTCGATTGCGCGCAGGAACTCCGCCAGGTCGTTCCAGAACTCTTCGCGCCGCTCGATCCCGTAGTGACGCGCGCCCGCCAGCTTCACAGTGCGCTGGGGTCCGCCCCACGCGTGCGCGAGCGCGGCGCCGTTTTCAACCGGAGTGACGTCGTCGTGCTCGGCGAGGATGAACAAAGCGGGCACCTTGATCGCCGGCGCGATCGCAGCCGCGTCGTAGCGCCCGTTTAGCAGTAGCCCGACCGGTAGCCAGGGATAGCGCTCCGCGGCGAGTGCGGCGAAGCTGAAGGGAGTGGCAAGAATGGCGCCGCGGACCTGGCGCGTCGTCGCCAGGGAAGCGGCGAAGTACGTGCCCAGGCTCCGGCCGAGCACCACGATGCTCGACGGGTCCACGTCGGATCTCGCCGCGGCGTAATCATAGATGAGGCCGGCGTCTTCCAGCACGACGCTCTCGGAGGGCTCGCCCTCGGATAGACCGAAGCCCCGATAGTTGATGAATAGCCATCCCCAGCGTTCGGGCTTGACGCCCCGATCGATCATCCAGGACGATTCCCGGCGCACGCCGCCGAAAACGATCACCAGCGGAAAGCGCTGGCCGGACCGCGCCGCCGCCGGATGCTTCAGCCATCCATGCAGCGTGACGCCGTCGGCCGTTTTAAGGCGCACTTCCTCGATGCCGTTCGCGCGCGACGCCACCGACGCGAGGTACTCCGGGTCCGAGCTCATCGGCCGAAACAGGAATCGTTGCTCGAGCGGGTCTAGCATGAGGCCGCAGCCGACGGCGAGCAGCCCGGCGGCAGCGGCGAGGGTGGTAAGCAAAGATCGCACGGGGGGTATTCTACATTGCACGAAAAACGGAGCAAGGGGCTCTGTCCGTGGCTCTGAAACACGGCGGCTTGAACGGCTGCAAAACGAGTTATATTCTTGGCACTATGGACGAGCAGGAACTGCCAAGCCAGAACGCGGATCTTATTCAGAGCCAACATCAGGCTCTGCTGGAAGTTTCACAGGCGATTGCCTCGCACCGAGACCTCGGGCAGCTTTTTCATGACCTCGCGCCGCGCCTCCACCTCGTGGTTCAGTTTGACTTCGTCAATCTGATCCTGCACGAGCCGACCCGCAATGTGATGCGATCGCATGTCCTGGAATGCCCGGAGCCGGGTTATACCTGTCCCGCACAGGAATGCCCTATGGAAACCCCGGGAGGCTGGGTGTGGCAGACTCAACAAACATGGGTGGTTTCCCAACTTGATCTTGAAACCCGGTTCCCCGATTGCTCGCGCTGGCTGAGCGAGCGCGGGGTGCAGTCGCTCTGTATCGTTCCGATTACGACCGCATTACGGAAATTGGGCGCCTTGGCTTTCGGCAGCTCGCGGAAAGCGGCCTACTCTGAGACCGACGTGACTTTCCTGCAACAGGTGGCCAGGCAAGTGGCGGTGGCGGTCGACAACGCGCTCAACTTCGCGCAGGCGCAAACTGTCCAACAGCAGCTCGAGGAAGAACGCGACCGTTTGCGCCTCTTGTTGGAAGTGAACAATACCGTGGTGTCGGCGCTCGATCTGCACGAACTGCTGAGCGCGGTATCCACTTCCCTGCGGCGCTTATTCAAGCATGAATACGCCAGCCTTTCTCTCTACGATGCCGAAACCCAGCGGCTGCAGATTCATGCGTTGGATTTCCCGGTCAGCAAAGGCTTGATCCAGGAAGGTCTATCGGTCCCCGTTGATGGATCGCCGACGGGAAGAGCCTTGACCTCGCGCCAGCCGGTCTTCATAACCCGCCGCGACGTCGAGCAATTTGGTTCCGACATCGCCCGGCGCATCGTCGCCGAAGGTCTCCAGTCTGGATGTTGCTTGCCTTTGGTTTCACACGGCCGGCCCCTTGGCACCCTCGTGGTGGCAAGCATGCGCGAGGAAACATTCCCGCAAAAAGACGCCGAGCTGCTGCACCACGTCGCCAATCAAATCGCCATAGCCGTCGAAAACGCGCTGGCTTTCGGGCAGGTGGTGGAGCGGGCGAACAAGCTCACGGAGGAAAAACTCTATCTCCAGGATGAGATCCGCACCCAGCATGATTTCGAGGAGATCATCGGTGAGGACCGCGCTCTCAAACATGTCTTGCAGCAGGCGCAAACGGTGGCTCCCACCGACTCCACCGTTCTCATTCTCGGCGAAACCGGCACAGGCAAGGAGCTGATCGCCCGAGCCATTCACAATCTGAGCGCGCGCCGCGAGCGGACCCTGGTGAAAATAAACTGCGCAGCCATCCCCACCGGCCTCCTTGAAAGCGAACTGTTCGGCCATGAGAAAGGCGCGTTCACCGGCGCGATCGCGCAACGCATCGGCCGCTTCGAGCTGGCCAACGGCGGCACGCTTTTTCTTGACGAAGTCGGCGACATTCCGCTCGAACTCCAGCCCAAGTTGCTGAGGGTTTTGCAGGAGCACGAGTTCGAGCGCCTTGGGAGCACGAAAACGCTTCGTGTGAACGTGCGAATCGTCGCTGCCACGAACTCGAATTTGACGCAAATGGTCGCCGAGAAGCAATTTCGCAGCGACCTGTTTTACCGGCTCAATGTTTTTCCGATCGTCATTCCGCCGTTGCGCGAACGGCGCGAAGATATTTCTCTTTTAGTGCAATACTTTGTGCAAAAGTACGCGCGACGCATGAAAAAAAAGGTCGAGACGATTCCAGCTAGCGCGATGAAAGCGTTGTCTGATTACAATTGGCCCGGCAATGTCCGGGAACTGGAAAATTTCATCGAGCGCGCGGTTATCCTTTCCCGCGGCGCGCAACTGGAAATTCCTCTCACCGAGTTGAGACCAGTGACGAACCTCGCGCCGGTAATCTCTGCAAACGGCGCCGCGACCCTGGAACAGGCTGAACGGGAGCACATCGTACGCGCCCTGGGCGAGACGAATTGGGTAATCGGCGGAGCGGCGGGCGCGGCTGTGCGCCTGGGTATGAAGCGGACCACTCTTCAATCACGCATGAAACATTTGGGCATCACTCGTCCCAGATTAATCCCAGCTTAATCACAGCCGTTCCCCTAGACGGGACAAAGCAAACTCAAATTGAACTCCGATTGCTGGCGCCGCAATCGGCTGGGGAAAATCGTTAACGTCCGAAAACGGCCACTAACTGTCTTGCGTACGGGCTTCATTTATCCCAATACTGTTTTGAACAAGCTATGAAAGATTTCTACGAGGCCATGCTTGCCAGAGACCACCGCTTTGACGGCAAGTTTTTCATCGCAGTAAAGACCACGGGTATTTACTGCCGCCCCATTTGTCCGGCGCGACCAAAGCTGGAAAACTGCGAGTTCTTTCCTGACGCCGCCTCTGCGGAGAAGGCTGGATACCGGCCATGTTTGAGGTGCCGCCCGGAGTGCGCTCCTCTATCACCTGCCTGGTTCGGAAAGAAAGCGGTAGTGCAACGGGCACTTAAACTCATAGCGAGATACGAGCTTCATCACACCAACGAAGATCAGTTCGCCGCCCGGCTGGGAGTGAGCGCAAGACACTTGCGGCGGCTTTTTGAAGAAGAGATCGGTCAGACTCCTAAGCAAATTGCCGACAACAACAGGCTTAACTTCGCTCGAAAGCTGATTGTCGAGAGCACCATGCCGCTGATGACGGTTGCACGAACGGCTGGCTTTCGTTCCCTCAGACGTTTCAACGACGCGTTCCAAAAACGTTTCCGCCGGCCTCCTTCTCAGCTGCGAAAGACTTATATTAACCCGCACAACAGTGACGGAATCGATCTTAAGCTTGCATTCAGGCCTCCTTACGATTGGCAAACCATTATTCGATTCTATCGGACGCATTTCATTCCGGGCGTCGAACGCGTCACGGAGGGCTTCTTCGAACGAGTTTTTTGCATCGGCAACGCGATTGGAGTTTTCCAAGTTCAACCGATGGCCGCCGAACCGCAGCTGAAATTAAGAGTCATCACCGAAGACCCCACGATACTCTTCGAGGTCGTAACGCGGGTGCGTAGGATGTTCGACTTGGACTCGGATCCCATGCTTATTGCGAGCGGTTTCGCACCGGTCCCGCTTCTTTCAAGACTATTTGATCGCTTCCCTGGCTTGCGATTGCCCGGTGGTTGGGATGGTTTTGAGACCGCCGTATGTTCGATCTTGGGGCAATTGGTTTCGGCTGAACAGCGAACCAATCTCGTCGGCCAGCTAGTGCGCGGCTACGGCGCGGAGGTCGTTCATCCTGTTTCCGGAGAGAAGACCCGGTTATTTCCCCGACCGGAAATTCTGGCGCAGTCCGATCTCAGCGAGGTCAAGACAACGATGGCTCGAAGGGAGGCGATTCGCGATTTCAGCTGCCGTGTATTGAGTGGAGCGATTTCGCTTTCCGAAGCTCAAGACCCCACGGCGTTCCGGAAGACCCTGCTCGAAACGAAGGGCCTGGGCCCTTGGTCGGCGGAATATATCAGCCTTCGGGCCATCGGCGACACCGATGCCTTTCCTGGGACGGATTTGATTCTCAAACGCGTGGTCGAGCTGCACCCAGATCTTGATTTGGAAGCTATCAGACCTTGGAGATCGTACGCGGCGATTTATCTCTGGAAGGGGTTCGCTGACATGCTTTCCAAGAGAAAGGTGAGAAACCAACATGACGCTGTATTACAAGGAAATGAATTCGCCGATCGGCAAACTGAAACTGGTCGCGAACGCAAACGCGCTGGTGGCCATTTTGTCGGAACGCGAACGTCCAAATCGACTGAGACTCGACGTGCCAAACGTCGATCGGCAACACCCCATCCTGGTGGAAGCCGAACGACAACTTTCTGATTATTTTGCCGGCAAGAGAACTCAGTTTGAGCTTCCTCTCGAACCACGCGGGACTGAGTTCCAGAAGAAGGTCTGGTTATACTTGAGGAGGATTCCGTTTGGAAAGACGACGAGTTATGGGGATATAGCCAGAACTGTCGGCTCACCTCGGGCCTCTCGCGCCGTCGGTGCCGCCTGCGGCAAGAATCCGCTCTCCATCGTGGTGCCCTGTCATCGGGTCCTCGGATCGAACGGAGCGCTCACCGGTTTTGGCGGCGGCCTCGAGACCAAAGCTGAGCTCTTGGCTCTCGAAGCGCAGGCCCTCCAGATCGAAGGCTCAGCCTGAGGCTAATCCGCTTCCGGCGAAATGGGCTAGTGGTTCAGTCTCAGAAATTTGTAGGGGCAGGCCCCCGTGCCTGCCCGGATCAGGGCGACCACAGGGGGTCGCCCCTATATTGATGCGTCTGTTGAATCAAAACTGAACCACTACCCAAAATGGGTTGTCCCTGCAGATTCAAAATTCAACGTTCAAAGTTAGAGATACCGGATTTGCGGTTCAATACAGGACCGGAAAACGTTGAAGCTCGAACTTTGAAGCGCCACGTAATTCGATCCGCCCGGCTCACCGCCCTCGTTTGACACCGCGTCGTGATTCCTCCTTGCCCAGTGTCGGTCAGCATTTCGGCACGTGCCGACCTGTCGGCACGCTCGCTTCGTCACCACCATAGGCAACGCACTGACAAAATTTAAAATCTCTCTGATTTCCCGCTATTTATCGCGCTCTCTGAAACCGAAGCAGTTTGGCACACGACTTGCCATGGCTCTTCATCGAGAGAAAAGAAAATTGCGCTGGCTGTCATGAAGATCGAAATTCCATTTTTGGCCGTTTTGCTTATCTTTGGCGCCGACCTCTCGGCGCGCGTTTCAGTTCAAGGCGTCGAGCAGGCGCTTTTCTCGACGGCGTTGGAGTGGTCTATGAAGCGCATCAGGGCGGGCCGGCGAAAATTTTCTTCCAAGGGCGTGAGATCGGATGAGTAAGTTGGAATCACAAGTGGGGAGAAACTCGATGATGTTCGAGAATCAGCTTTGGTTTTATCCGACAGCGGCACCGGCGGCGCTGCCGATCGGGCTGAACCATCTAGACTCGCATTTTTGTTGGTGTGATCCGGTAGTCGAGGTGGACGAGTACGGCAAGGAAGTTGTGCTGCACAAGCAAGTGACATGGAACTGAACCTCCATGGAGGTAGGTCGATGAGACCGAAAATAAAAGCCTTTTTTATCATTATCAATTATCTCGTCCCGCTGTACTTTGTCGCACAATTACATGCTGAGTCGATACGGATGAGTGACAAGGGATCGGTGCAGGAAATGTATCTCTCTGCTTCGCTGCCGCCGAAGGATCGTCTAACCTTGGTGTCAGTTGTCCCGATGACAGCCGGAGAGGAGATTTTGGGCGGACTCGCAACCTATGACGATGCTGCGACCAGAAGGCCGGCCGATTATCTCGAACTATTCAACAATGTGGGCGCTCTCTTGGCCGTTGGCTGGTTTGATAGCTTCGGCATCGAACGATTGGCTGTGGATCGGGCGCTCGTAGAAGATGGAGACGAGCTCGAAGGAGTATTCGTGCTCATTTTAGCGGGAGATTCCATCTGAAGCAGGCGCTTAATTCATGTTGAAGATCACCACCAAAACCGACGCTGTAAAAACTACTTTCGAGCTTGAAGGGAAATTAGCGGCAGCTTGGGTAAATGAACTGGAGCGCTGTTGGCGCGAGATTCCTAGCGGTCACACCGTTAAAATTTCATTGGAAGAGGTGACATTTATCGACGATAACGGAAAAAAACTGCTGGCTAGGCTGCACGCAAGCGGGGCAGAGCTGAAGGCCGCGGGCTGCATGACGAAATGCATCGTCCGGGAGATCATCAGAGAAAACCAGCGAAACTAACTTGATTCGAGGAACGTATGATGGGCGCGACAGGTAACAAGCCGATCTCACACGCGCGCGAGGAAAACTTTACTGCCATTGGAAAATTGGGAGGAAGCATGGAATTGAAACCCTACACTTCGAAATCAGCGCCAGAGCGCGGCTATGTCAACGCGGAAGAGAAAATAGCCTCACTCTTTGAACCGGACACGCTTTTGTCCGCGCAGTATTTTGACAACCTGCGCAGAAAGGCCATCTTAGAGCCGGAGAAGGCGCTCATCCTGGCGGTTTTAGAAGATGCCATTAATTGCTTTCAAGACAATGTCTTGGCTGAGAGCGGCAAAGCAAAGAAGCTTTTCGACGAGGCCGAAGAATGGGTCTTGGACGAAGGCGGCGATTGGATATTCTCCTTTCGAAATGTCTGTGAGCATTTGGGGTTTAACCCTGAGTACTTGCGCCGGGGATTGTTGCGATGGAAAGAAAAGAAACTGGCCAGTCAACCCAGCCGCAGCGTTTGGGACGGGACAAGGATGGCCGGCTAAAGCACGCCGCGAAATTGACCCGATGGAGCGGGACCAACGTTAGAGTATTAAGGAGGAGGTGCTTATGAACTCATGGCAACTCATGTTTCTACAAAGCAAAGCGAACAATAACCCTTATAACGGAGATAATCTCGCGACCCTGAATTGGGCCTGGCCCCAGGGGACCTGGTTTCAGAAGCGTTTGCGTTATCTGCGAAAGAAACGGCAGCAGATGCACCAGCAAACGCCGGCGCTATGAAGCGCAAAGGGCCCGGCTGCGGGTTTGTGCCTTCCAAGAGTCCCGCCGGCGCGGCTTTCGAAAGGACAAGAAATGCCGCGAAAGGACGGTCCCCCTATGAGTTTTTCGGTCCTGCCGTTGCTGCTCGTTAACAGGGATATTTCCGCTGAGGCGCGGCGGGTTTTGGTTGAAAACCGCCTGCAGGATGCAGCGCAGCTGCTAATGCGGCAGTATGCGCTGAGCTGCCTTGAAGTCAGCCATTTTCTGGATATCTCGGTGTGCTAGCATAGTGTCTCAAAATTTCGATCACATAACCGGAAGGCCCTCTGTCGTCATTCCGGTCCCCGATCGGAGTCGAGAGCAGGCTCAAGCCATCACGCGGCACGGATCACCAGTACAGGATCGCCGGAATGACGCACGACGGTTTCCGTTACGCTGCCCAACACCCAACGTTTAACCCCCGATCGCCCGTGGGTACACATAGCAATCAAATTGTCCGGGGTTTCACGTCCCAAGGAAATGATCTCGTCCGCAGCTATGCCGTACTTGGCAATATAACGAACGCTCTCGACTCCTAATTTTTTCGTCGCCCCGGTTTTCTTCTCGAGATACGCCACCACTTCATCTCGCAGGGCCGAGATTAATTCCTCGTCATTGACCACATAGAGGCCTTCGGGGTCGACAGCCATAGCGCTTAAGGGGATGGCATAAGCGCGGAATAAAACGACTTCGAGTTTCAGTTGTTTTGCCAATTCTGCGACCGGGGATAGCACCTGCTCAGCCAACTCGGAGCCATCCAACGGCACGATAACAGAGCTGAGGGGTGCCTCTCCTTCCGTTTTCGCATCCTCCGACGCTCTAACCAAGAGCAGAGGGCTGGTCGTACCTCGCAAGACTTTTTCCGCAACACTTCCCAAGAGCCACCGGTTGATCCCCGAGCGGCCATGAGTGGCCATGTTGATAAGCGTTCCTTTGTCCGCCGCAGCCTTTTCAATGATGACCTCTTCGGCCCACCCCTTCTCGACTGTGCACTTTACGTCGGCTTTAGGAAAAGTACTGGCAACTTCGCTCAGGTATTGTTCACTCCTCCGAATAACATTTTCTAACACGGTATTGATAGAATGGCTTTTCTCAGGCGGAATACGCCGGGCGATGTCGGCAACGTCAATGACCTCCAGGAGCTCCACGGGCAGCTTCAATGTCGCCGCAAGATAGCGCGCGTAGGGCAGGACTTTTTCAGCCGTCTTCGATCCGTCCAGCGGTATCAGGATTCGGGTATACATCGATTTCTCCTCGTCAAGTGTCACTGATCCACGTTCGCTCCCGGAGTCGCGTCATACAATCGCGCAATCGCTGTGCCAAGCGATTATCTCAAGTTGCAATCGGAATTCGCGAAAGCTGGCGCTTGAAACGCCGCCCGAGTCGATTAGACGTCACGCTGTCGATTAGACGTCATATAACAATGGCCGAATTCTCATTGACCGCATGTAGGAAGTGAGGCGAGCCAGTGATCCCCCGGTAAGCGAAATCGCCCTCGGCGGGTCGGTCTTGTGCCGTCTAGCTGAACGCTGTTGATTAGGCTACTCGGGCAGTTTCGGGGGACTTGATACTTCCGTCGCAACTTGCCCCGTTAGCGCTTCCATGAACGCGATTAAATCTTTCTGCTCCGCGGCGGTAAGATTGAGGGGGCGCACTTCTTTTGAAAGCCACTGATTCGGCGCGCCGCCTTTGTTGTAGAACGCGATCACCTCTTCCAACGTTTTGAGGCTGCCGTCGTGCATATAGGGTGGGCGTTTCTTGATCCGCCAATCAAAGTCGGTTTATAACGTCAACACGGATTTTCACAACAATGACTGGGCAGACCGCTTACAGCCATGTCATAGAAGACAACACTGTTGTCGCTCGGGCGCGCATCTTCCATGCGGTAGTTGATGTAGAAATAATACGATGTTGTACCCGATAGTTCTTGCGCATGGAGTGTGTCGGTTCGACGTGCTGTGGAATCGACTTCTGCGGGTTGATGACAGCGACGATCCCCGGATCGACAATCTGCATTATTTCAAAGGTATCCGCACGATGCTGAAAGCAAAGGGATATGCAGCGTACCATTCGCGGGTCGCGTGGGCGGCCGATGTGAACACGCGGGCCGGTGATCTTAACAGAAATGTGCGCCGCATCCTTGCCGAGACAAGGACGCGAAAGGCGAACATTATCGCTCATAGCATGGGCGGACTGGACGCCCGCCATATGCTGTTTAATGACCGCGGGCAGGGAGGGATCCATGAATCCGTCGCTTCCCTGACCACGATCGGAACGCCGCACGAAGGCACTTCCTTCGCGGATTGGGCGCTAAAATATTTTCCGCGTTTACCGGCGGCTTTCCGCAAGATCGGCTTGGACGTCGATGGGTTGAAGAATTTACAAACCGAGGCCTGTAGAAGCTTCAACGATGATCCCCAGGTTAAAGCTTTCGAAACGGAATGCGAATCCACGATCCAATTCCGAACCTACGCCGGGAAACAGGACTTCTGGGGGATTTTTTTTCTGCTCAAGGGCTCCTACCGGATCATAGAAAAGGCTGAGGGAGACAATGATGGCCTAGTCTCGGTCCGATCCGCGCTCTGGCGCGAGAAATATTTCAAAGAAATTTTGACTGACACGGATCATCTCAATGAATTGGGTTGGTGGGATCCGGATCAAATGGCTGTCAATGAGAGCCCGGGGTCGCTCCGCGGTCGCATCCATCAGCTTTATTTGACGATCGCATCGCAATTGCCATAACTCACGCACTTCACGCCGTCCCACACTCCTTAAACAAGTTTTTTCCTTGACACGTTTCATACGGTGGGACTATTTAGCTTCATTGAGATGGCCGCAGATCCCATGAGCGTGGCGGAACGGAACAATGAAGCGAACCCCGCCTACCCGAAAAAGCTCGAAGAGACGGAGATGGATCTGCTCCGCAAGCGCAGGGGCCTGCGCCCGAATGACGACGTAAACGACAAGGTGGGTTTCGGTCTCTCCGGCGGCGGGATTCGCAGCGCGACGTTCTGTCTCGGTGTTTTCCAGGCGCTTGCAAAACTGAACCTGTTGTCCAAGATCGACTATCTCTCAACGGTCTCCGGCGGTGGATACTTCGGCGCGTTTTACGGGCGCTTGTTTACGCGCAAAGAGATTACGAGCATATTCGACGTCCAGGAAACTCTTGTTCCGCGCGCCGCGAGCGCGACGCAAAAGACGGCGGCCGCGGGCAAGCTTCCGCTAGGTAAAGTATTCAGGTGGCTGCGCGAAAACGGCCGCTATTTGGCGCCGAACGGCTCCGGCGACGTGCTGCTCGCTGGCGCGGCCATGTTGCGCAATTTTCTCGCCATCCAACTCGTGCTCGCCACTTTCATTCTGATGGTTTTTATCGCCGCCCAGCTCATTCGGGGAGGATTCGAGGTTGCCTGTCAGGTCGGCGAGGTTAAATCGTGCGTGTGGTGGGGCCAATTACAAAATATTCTGGTGCATCATTTGCCTGGAGGAGAAGGCGCAATCTGGTGGAGCCCATATGTCGCTTTGGTTCCCATTCTTTTTCTATTTTTCGCAGTTCCGCCCGGCTGGTGTTATTGGCTGGTCGAGAAGCCGAACCGCAGCACGGCTGGGAATTGGATCCCGCCGTTTTATGGTTGGCTGGCCGCCGTCCTGCTGAGCTTACCGGGCTCGATCAAAGGAGTCTGCCATCAGATGGGGCCGTATCTGCCGGATTGCCGCTGGCTGGACGATATGGCGAGCAAGTCGCAGTTTTTAAGCAAAGTTTCCTCGTTGCTTGAGGGAAATATTCTCGTCGTGTCTATCCTGGTGCTTTTCATTGCCTTGGAGACCATGATTTGGGGCCGGGCCAGCGGGTATGTTCCTCGCCTGTTCGAGAGCAAAGCTCCGAACGAAAAATTACTCTTCGACGACGAAAGAGTGAGGCTTCGCTTGTCGCTCCAGCTCAGGACCGCGCTGATAGCGACCGCTATCGCTCTGGCGTTCGCTGTGATCGATTCGATGGCCCAAACTTTTTATGGGGCCGCGCTTCTGGATCAGTTTCATCCCCAAGTCTGGTTGACTGCGGTTCTCGGTCCGCTGATCGGACTGGCCGGTTTCGGCCGAACGATAGTTTCCTCGTTCGGCGGCAAAACCGGCGGCACGAGATTCAGCGTCCCGCTGAAACTCATCGCCAGCGCCGCCGCGTTCGCGCTGGTCGCGATTCTTTTGATCGTGCTGGACTCCGCCTCCTATATGCTTGCCTGGAAAAATAAAATGCCTCCCGGCCCGCGGCCAAATTGGACAACAATGCAACGCGTGAATGAATTAGAGCAGATCGAAGTAACGCCGATCTCGGTCGTCCAGCCGAAACCTAGGCCGTGTATGGATGAAACCATACAAAAGAAAAAAAATGCAGCAACCGAGGGCTGGAAGATTTCAGCGGAAAAGCCGGAACCTGAGGAGGTTCAATGCGGAAAACGCAACTCCGCTGAAGATCTGTATCTCGCGATTGGCGCGCTGCTGATTACTCTTCTTTTCTCCTTCCTGTTCGGCTGGTCGTGGCCGTTTCTCAACCGGTCCACGCATCAATCCATCTATACTTCGCGTTTAATTCGCGCTTACCTCGGCGCATCTAATCGGGACCGTTTGATGCCAAACAGCAAGGGGGTGACTCAGGCGATTCCCGGCGACGATATAAAACAGGAAGAGTATTGGCCGCGCT
>Ga0184632_10000862_pt1 | contig 12221 bp, 15 predicted proteins | sample PLM31_50_b1_FD_133153 | JGI IMG/M metagenome (GOLD analysis project Ga0184632, IMG submission 133153) | Groundwater sediment microbial communities from an aquifer in East River, Colorado, USA - PLM3-1_50_b1 | ecosystem: Environmental > Terrestrial > Soil > Riparian zone | place: USA: East... | reverse complement strand
TCGCTCGAGCGCTCGGCAGCGAAGCGAGTGCGCTGGGGTCCGACGATAGGCGGGTCGCCCAACCAAACACGACCGACCACCTCATAGATGACTTGGACGAGCGCCGAATCGCCTAGCGGTCGCCGGAGCCGCACATGAATCGCGGTCGTGACCGGGAGGAAGTCGGTCGCCGGGTCCCAATCGCAGTTGCGCCACGCCACCAGCGAGTCTGCTGCCCACCAGTTGCCGAGGGACTCGGCGACGATGAAGCGATTCACGAGACTCAACGCCGTGTCTGCGTCGGGAGGGGAGGCCGGGGGGGTGGACGGCGCCCTGGTCTCCGACGCTGTCGTCGATTGGATGTCTGGCGTACGAGGGGTATCCTCCTGCTTGCAGGCAGCCAGAACGAGAGCGAGTGCGGCGCAAAGCGAGACGAACCGCCTCCCCATACTCACTCTCGCCCCAGCTGCGAGCCTACGGCAGGGTAATGGTGTTGGTGCCAGCCAGCGACACTGCGGCGTTTCGCGCCAAGGCTCTGCCAACCAGGTTTGCGGTGGTACCCAAGCTGATGCTCGTGAGCGCGACAATGTTGCCCTTCATCGCACTACCGCTGCCGAGCGTGGCCGAGCTGCCGACCTTCCAGTACACGTTCTTCGCCTGGGCCCCACTGGCCAGCACGACCGACCCGGACGTGGCGACCGTGAGCGCGGACCCCGCTTGGAACACGTAGGTCCCCGTCCCACTGAGCGTGAGTCCCCCCGTCAAGTTAATCCCGGAGCCCGAGCAGTAGACACCAGGCGCGAGCGTCGTTCCGCCCAGATCCGCGGAGATTGTCGTACCGCACGCCAGGCCCGCCAGACCATCGTACGCGGCGGTGAGGTCCAGTTGCGCCGCGGCCGCGGCCGCGTCGGCTGCGTGCGTCGCGCCTGTTCTCGTGCACGGCGTCGGGAAGCCCGTGATCGAGCTAGCCCCGCCCGGGCTGAGCCCGATATCGCCGCCGACGGTGGCCCCGGTGACACAACTTATCGCCGAGCCCGCCAGGATGGCGTAGGTCTGCGCCGAACCCAGGGATGGGACTGCTGGACCTGCACCGGTGGAGTCGCCGCACGCCGCGAACAGCAGCGCCGCGACCGGGATGACAAGGATCAATCGTGTGGTACGTCTGAGGAAAGCCAACATTTTGCCCCCTAACACGGTGTGTGCCTGCAGGCGGCTCGGGATCCGTTCTCGATGTTTGAGCTCCCTCGCCCGCAGGACGCAACCTGCCACCGAGTACTGCGAGGCAACATCGCCTGATAGTGGGAGGACGCGGGCAGATCCGTCGTAATTCGAACGAATTAGACAAGCATCGAGCCTCGTTCCGATGGTCCGGAACGAGGCTCGAAGTGAATCAGGCTGCTACGCGCTAGGGTTTAGGGTCTCAATACGCGCAACTGGATCCCGCGGCGGTTCAGGGCACGTCCCTCGACCGTGGCGTTGGGCGCGATCGGGAACCCTTCGCCGAAGCCGACCGCCGTCATCTTGTATGGCGGCACTCCCCGCCCGATGAGGTAGTTCCGGACCGCCGCCGCCCGCCGCGCCGAGAGCAGGAAGTTGTAGGCAAACGTGCCGACGCTATCCGTGTGACCGGCGATCTCGAAGACGGCCTCGGGGTACGCCAGCATCGACTCTGCCACCCGGTCCAGGATCGGACGGGCCGTGGGCGTGAGGTCGCTCTTGTCGAAGTCGAAGCGGACCGCTTCCAGCAGCAGCGTGTCGCGCAGGATCAAGCAGCCGAACTGGTCGACCGGAGCTCCCGGCGGCGCGACTCCGAGCGCGCACCTCCGCGGTGGGGGCGGCGGCGGCTGGACGAAGACCCGCACCGTATCCACTCGCACGCCCTGGCGCGGACATTCCGGGCACGGCGGCGCCCCTTCGGGCGCGCGCCGGCCGGCGGTGAAGTAGGAGAGGCCTAGCGTGAGGATGCTGTTGTACGCTGTCTTGTCCTTGCCTGGAAGCATCTTCTCGTAGTGCTCCATCCCCATCCGGCCCTCGACCCGGAGCGCGAGGTTCGGGCTGAGCATGTTCCGGATCCCCACGCCGAGGTGCACACCCCAGGTCGGGTGGGTCTTCAGGTTGTTTTGGCCCGTGATCCGAGTGAACTGCGTCCCGCCCGTGACGAAGGGGCTGAACCTTGCGTTCAGGTTCGCCGTGTAGGTAGCCGCGGCGAAGGGCGTCAAATACTTCACCCCGGAACCCTTGGCACCTGCGGTCCCAATGCTGAACCCCCAGTGGTTGGACACGTTGTAGCCCAGGCGCACCGCCACCGCTGGCGCGAAGTGACTCGGATCAGGGGTGTTAGTGAACCGCCTGGTCGGCAGCCCGCTCGCGAGAAAGCCCCCGAGAGCGCGGTCTATGTACATGACGCCGACGCCCCCACTGAACTCCCAACTGCCGTCGCGCTGGGCCGCCACGGGCTGCGCCATCGCCAGTATCGGCAGGAACGCCGCCAGCGTGCGCGCAGCCAACAAGAATCGGTTACACATAGTCAGTCTCTCCTCGGAGCAGTTTGTCGGTCTCGTGTGCTGGCCCGGGAGCCGGATGAATCGTCTCCGGCCCCCGGGGGCAGCTGTGGCACGCTACGGCAGGGTAATGGTGTCGCCGGTGCCCAAACTCACGGCACCGTTTCGCGCCAAGGCCCTGCCCGTCATCGCGACGTTGTCATTGAGCGTGATGCTCGTCAGCGCGACAATAGTCCCTCTGAACGTCGTGCCGGTACCAAGGGTCGCGGAGCTGCCGACCTGCCAGTACACGTTCTTCGCCTGGGCGCCACCGATGAGCGCGACTGTCGAGCCGGTGGCTGGCAGCAGCGTGGACCCCATCTGGAATACGAACAGCGCGTTGGGGTCGCCCTGGCCGTCGAGCGTCACCGTTCCCGTGATTGCCATCGACGTCGCGGCGCAGTACACGCCCGGCGCGAGCGTCCTTCCACCCAGATCAGCGGGGGTGACGGTGGTACCGCACGCCAAGCCGGCCAGCGCATTGTACGCCGTTGTGAGGTCGTTTTGCGCGTTCGCCGCGACCGCATTGGCCAAGTTTGTCGCTCCGGTGATCGTGCACGGTGGGAAGCCTGTGGTCGTGCTGCCCGGGCTGACACCCACATCAGCGTTGATGGTACCGGGGGCGCCGGCACACGTCACAGTCGAGCCCGCCAGGATCCCGTAGGTCGCTGCCCGCCCCAGGAGTGCGAAGCCGACCGGGGGTATGTTGGCTACGATCACGGTAGCGAAGCCACAAATGAGACCGGTGCTGTTGCACGCCCGGACGGTACTGGCGAACGTCCCGAGCGTCGCGCCCGCGGTAAACGCGCCCGAGCTGCTGTTGATGGTTCCCCCACCCGCCACGACGGACCACACTACCGGCGTCGGCGTTATGGGAACGACAACACCGGTGACGTCCCTGCCCACGGCAGTGAACTGTTGCGGTCCGTTGGGGTTCACCGTGGCTGGGTTGGGTAGGACCGTGATGGCCGCCAATGTACCTGGCGCGGTCACTGTCACCGTTGCGGAGCCAAAAATGCTACCGCTCGTCGCCCGGACCGTACTGGTGAACGTCCCAGTCACCGAGCCCGCGGTAAACAAGCCCGAACTGCTGTTAATGGTTCCGCCGAGGGCCACCACGGACCAGGTCGGCGTTATTGAGACAAGATTGCCATCGGCGTCCCTGCCCACGGCAACGAATGGCTGGGTCGCACCAATAGCCAGCGTTGGGTTGGGTGAGACGCTGATCGTCGCCAAGGGACCTGGCGACACCGGGTCTCTGTGCTCGCACGCGGCCAGTAGTGCCGCGAACGGGACGATGACGAGGAGTCGGGCCGTGGGTCGGGAGAGAGTGAACATTTGCTTCCTCCGAGTGTTGCGTGTCGTAGAATCCCTCAGTCGGACGAAAAACTGTGCCGCCCTCGTCCTCCCCGCAAGAGGAGGAGAAAACCCAAGCAGCGCGCGGCGATCCTGGCGATCTCGTGCGCAGACACCTACTACGGCAGGCGCATGTTGTTGCTATCCATGGTCACTGCCTCCCGCGCCAGGGCTCTGCCCGACAGGTTGGCGGCGGTATTCATTGTGATGCTCGAGTAGGCGAGGATATTTCCCGCGAACGCCGTCCCGGTACCGAGCGTCGCAGCGCTGCCGACCTGCCAGAACACGTTGCCCGCGCGACCGCCCTTCCTCATGACCACCGATGCGTTGGTGGCGGTCGTGAGCGTGCTGGCGATCTGGAAAACCCAGACCCCTTTGTCCTTCTTACCCCGGCCGTCGAGCACGAGCTGCCCCGTCAACTGCGCCGACGACGTGAAGCAGTAGACGCCTGGCGCGAGGGTCTTGCCACCCAGATCCTGGCCGGTCAGGGGAGTGCTGCACGCCTGGCCGGCGAGAACAGCGTACGCGCTCTGGGCATCAGCCTGCGCCTGATTCGCGACCGGATCACCGACGTATTGCGCTCCTCGTGTCATCGTGCCCGGAGGAAAACCGGTGACCGACACGCCCGGGCTCGAGACACCCAGATCGCCGGTGATGGCCGTCGCGCCGGTGTTGGTAACCGTCGAGCCGCCCAAAACTGCGAAGCTCGACGCCCGGCCCAGTGACGGCGCGGCCGATCGGGGGCTGCCCGCGGAGACGAAAGCGGACAGCAACGCGGCAACCGAGACAAGGACGAGAGTAAGTCCATAGAACATGAGATTCTTCTTTGGGTCACTCATGGAGCTTCTCCTCATGTTGCTGGGTCAATGCCCTTCATGGTCGTCATCACCACCGTCATGGTCATCGTCATCATGACCACCCTTGCCATCGCGATCCCTGCACCCGCGTCCGTCGTGCTTGATGTGCAGCTGGATGTTCCCGCCGCGCAGCGTGCCTGAGGCGCTGTAAACGAGCGCTCCAGCCGCGTTCCACAGGCGAATCGCAAAGCCGTCGTTCCTGCCCGGCTCGCCGTTGTCGCTGACCACCACCTCATAGGTGAAGCCGGCGACGCCGTTCATTTTTGCGGTGCCCTCAATGCGCCGGGTCACGGCGTCGACGGCCACATAGTCCGTCACACCCGTGCCTTTTACCTTGGGGCCGTTGCTGCCGTGGTCGTTGAACTCGAGCTGACCCCGGAACCCGTTCTTCTTGATGTTGAACCCACCGCTCACGCCGAACGTCGACTTGGCGTTCGACGAGCTGCGAATCCATCCGCCGCCGGTCACGCGATCCTTGGTCACCCTGCAGATCGGGGACCCTGCCGCGTCGCAGCCGACGACCGCGGTGCCCGTGAACGTCACGTCACCAACTCCATCGGCGCCCGCCCACGCATTCCCGTTGAGGGTTCCACCGGTGAATGTGATCGCCGCCCCGGCCAGGATGTTGCCTTGGAACGCCGAGTTCGTCATCGTCGCGGCCGCGTCGACCCACCACGTCACGTTGCACGCCTGCGCGCCGCCGGCCAGGACCACCTGGAAGTTCGTACCCGTGAGCGCACCAGCCGGGACCTTGATGAGCCAGGTCGCGTTGGAGCCCCCGTTAAGCGTCAACACGCCCGTCTTCGCCTCCGCACTGACACAGTAGACACCGGGCGTCAGGGTCTGTCCCGCGAGGGTACCCGCGATGACTGGACAGTTGTCGCCCAGCTGCGGCGCGAGCGCCGCATACTGGTCGAGGAAGGCATTGTACGCCGCCACCGCGGCGGCGCCGCCGATGTCACGCGCGCCCGGAATCAAGCAGCCCTCGGTCAGGGTGATCGCGCCTGGAGGGGCGGTCTTGAAGGTGCCCACGTCGCCGACGATGCTGCCAGCGGTGCAGGTCACCGCCGCATTTGCAAGCACCGCGAAGCCAGACGACGCTCCACCACCGCCCCCCCGGCGGTGCTCGAGCAGGGCTGGACCGGATGGTCCGTTGGAATCGGGGCTACACGCCGCTGCCAGCAGCGTGGCGAACGATGCAACGACGGCCAGTCGTGCCGTCGGTCGGGTCAGACTGGACATGGTTCCTCCGGCGTTGGGTGTGAACGCAGGTACGTTCCGGGATCCACATCGTCGGACCTCGCTCGCCCTACTGGTTGGAGAAATAGTGCGGAAGGCTTCCGGCGGTTATCGCACAACCAGGTGAAAATCGAGTGACAGCCCGATGTGGTAAGAACAGTCCAGGTTGGTGATTCGAAGAAACTAGCGGATAGAAACCGAGGTACGACGCCTGGGGTACAGCCCGTGAGGTAGGCGGGTGCCGACCGGGGGCCAACGCAAACACCAGCGCGGCGCCCAGCAACAGCAAGCGGCGCGCGCTGGTGATCGTGCTACTGGTTGTCGTGCGCTGCTTTGCGGGCGCGCTTGTCGGCTTCCTTGGCGCACTTGTCTGCTTCCTTCGCGCGCTTGTCCGCGTTCTTGATCTGCTTGTCCGCGTCTTTCGTGTCGCGGTCGGCGGCTCGCCGCGCCTGTTTCGCTTCGGCGCCGGAGAGCCCAAGGCTCTGCAGCGTCTGCCCCATGTTCCGGCCGTTCTGCAAGCTGGACAGAATCGCCAGGGCCGTGATGTTGGGATGCCGCGCGCCGAGGTTATCGGCGAGCACGTTGGCCGCGATGAAGTTTCCCCGACTGAGCTTGGGGTTCGCCGCGCGCGCGTTTTCGAACGCATTTTGGAGCGCGAACGGCGTGGTGTTCAGTTTCACCGCGACGCCCCGGAACGACTTGATATTCGCCGCTCTTTGCCGCTCGGCCCGCGTGCTGTCGGCGTAGGTGCGGACGTGCGGCGTTCGAGCCTGCTGCTGCGCCGCCGCAGTCGTGGACGCCGCCAGCATGGCGAGCGTCGTGAACACGGTGCCCGCGTACCACATTATCCGTGAGATCTTCATATGATCCTCCGACCCTGAATGAGACGAACCAGGATCACGACGACCGCGATCACGAGCAGCAGGTGAATCAGTCCACCCACTGCGCTGACGGTGCCAAGCGCCCACAGCGCGAGCAGCACGATCACCACAGTCCAGAGCAGCCGGTCGCCGTTACGTGCCACGTGGTCTCCTCCGCAGGCTGGCGCCTACGAGCAGCGCCCCGCCCACGATCGCTACGCCGCCAACCCATGTGGGCACGCTGCGTCGCGCGTCCATGGAGGCCTTCACGTCTCCGACCTGGATGGAACTGTGCTCCGAGCCGTAGCTCAAGCCTCGAAACACGATGAACGCGCCCAGGACCGCGAGCAGGATGCCCACTATCAGTTGGGGCTTCATGACCGGTTTTTCCGGTCCTGTGACTTCTCCGCCTTGCTCTTCTTCGACAGGTCAGCGCGGTGCGCGCGCTGGTAGGTCTGGATGTCGAGGAATTTTCCTTCCGCGTTGCGCACGGCATAAAGCTTCTTGCCGGCGCTGCTGCGGTGTGTGGTTCGATGCGTAGGCATGCTCAGCTCCTGGTGACGTTGAGACGCTGTGTGAGTGTGACGAGGACGTGGGTTCCGGCGGGAAGGCTAATGTCGCCGTCCTTCGTCGCTGCCGCGTACCCTGCGCCTGCCAGGCCACCGACAACGGCGCCGATGATGGTTCCCTTGGAGTTCTTGCCGATGATCTGGCCGACGATCGCGCCCGCGGCTGCGCCGACGCCTACCTTCACGGCGTCGCCGCCACTGATCGCGCGCCCCGACCGCTGGGTGTCGAGAGAATCGATGCTGGCGTTGATCGGATAGCTGCGACCATTCACGGCCACGCTATTGACCGCCAAAGTCAGGGTGCCCGGGCTGCTGGGGTTCGGCGCGGACTTGACGTCCGTAATCGTGCCGGACACGAGCGAGCCTGCGGGAATAGCAACGCGGCCTGCGGCATCCTGCACATCCGCCACGACCGTTGCAGTGAAGACGTCGCCCGGCTTTGCGGTGCGTGAGCTAATCGTTGCCGTTGTCGCCATGGAGAACTGCCGCCACGCTTCGAGCGTGCGGGTGGCGCTCACCGAGGACGCCTTCGGCGTCTTCGAAACTTCCGCCGCTTGGCTCGACGGCTGGCAGGCGGCCAGGGACGCGAGGCTGACGGCAGTGATCAGGCTGTTCCAGTATTTCGGTTTCATATGTAGTTCCGTTGTGAGAGAGAGATGCTGGGGAGAGGTATAGCGGAAGGGACGGCCGGCAGGAATCGCACAACAAAGCTACGACGGTTGAGGTACCTCAGCGTCGTCCGCAACAGCGATCGGTGCCGTAATCGAGAAGCCCGCGTTGAGCTGCTGCAGCTTGGCCTCGAGTCTGCGGTTGACGGCGTGATCCTGCTCGGGGCTGTCGCTCACGACCAGGATGTGCGTGACCTGCTGCTCCACAACGACTCGGCCCGCCCAGGTCCTCGCGGCGCGCTGCGCGTCCGCGTTCTCCTGGTCCAGGAGTTTCTTGATCGTGTGCAGCCGATCCTCGGCTTGGGGCGGCAGAATCTGGTAGGCATACGCCCAAACCGGCTTCGCTGCGAAAGTGCGTTTCTCGGGTGCCATATGTTCCTCACGCGCCGTCCCCTGAGTCCATTACCGGTGAACTGGCAGGACGCGCAGTCGAGACAGAGTATGAAACAGAGAGTAGCGGAGCGGGGGCTGGACAGATATCGCACGAAAGCATGAAAAACGGCGTACCGCTGCTGGTTCAGGGCGCCGAGATGCGTCTTTCGTTGGCGTAGGCTGCGATCTGCAGCCGCGTGTGCAGGGTCAGCTTCTCCATGATGTTACGGACATGGCTCTTGACCGTATGGGTCGCGACGTTGATCCGTGAGGCAATTTCCTTGTTGCCCAGGCCTTCCGCGATCAGGTTGATCACTTCGCGCTCGCGCGGTGTCATGCGCACCGAATCGAGCGCTTCCGGCCGGCCCTTCGCGATTGCGTCCCGCGCGATCTGCGAGAAGAGCGTGCTGGTCATCTGCGGCGGCAGGACAGGGACTCCCTCCGCCACTGAGCGAATGGTGCTGACGAGATCCTCGAGGGTGGCGTCCTTCATGATGAAGCCCGACACGCCCACGTTGACGAATTCTACGATGTCTTCGTGCACCGGCAGGAGATCCATCACGATGACCTTGGACTCCGGGAAGTCCTTCTTGACCTGCTCGGCGACACGCAGACTGTCGCCGTGCCCCAATCCGAGATCCAGGAGGACCACCTGCGGATTTGATTCTTTGAGCAGTGACGTATCGGCACTGGAGGTGCCGGCGACGACCTTCAGGTCGGGGAGCTGACTCAGGAGCGCAGTTATCCCCTCGCGCACCAGCCTATTGTCTTCGATCAGCGCGATTGAAATCACAGTGCCGCCTGCAGTGTCTCGATCGTGCCGAGCCCCCTGCGGAATCAGTGTCGGAGAGTGTAGCAACACTGTAATATGGCCGCTTTTCCGACAGGAGGGCAGACGGGATAACCCCCCGGTGGAGCTCGGGTTGTCGGGGAAAGACCCTACAGCAAGCTCGGGAGGGTTAACGATCGGGATCGAGGATGCCCGACTCAACGGCGAACCGATAGAACTCCGCCCGGCCCTTGAGGCCGAGCTTCTCGCGCAGCCGGGTCCGGTAGGTCTCCACGGTCTTCACACTCAGACGGATGTGATCGGCGATCTGCTGATTGGAGTGCCCCTGCGCGAGCAGCCGCAGCACCTCGCGCTCGCGCCGGCTCAACTCCTTCGGCGGCCGCGCCGGGCCGCTGCGCTCGGCGAACGGATGCGAAGGGGGCCGGAGGGTCTGCGTGAGGTCCACAAACGTCCGCCCGGCCTGGACGGCCCGAATGGCCAGCAGCAGTTCCGAATCGGCGACCTTCTTGACCACGTACCCCACGGCCCCGGCCGACAACGCCGAGGCGAGATACGACTCATCATCATGCATCGTGAGGACCAACACCCGCGTCTTCGGGCACGCGCGCAGCACCTCGCGGATGACCTCGCCGCTGGGTGGTCCAGGCATCGACAAGTCCATCAGGACGACGTTCGGCTGCAGATCACGGGCCTTCCGGGAAAGCTCCGATCCGTCGCCGGCTTCGCCCACCACCTCCATGTCATGCTGCGCTTCGAGCAACATGCGAAGTCCCGCCCGCAGGACGGCATGATCGTCGGCGATCAGGACTTTAACTGGGGGCACGCTGGGCAATCGCATCGGCTGGAATGCGCGCGCGGATCATCGTCCCATGTCCCGGTCGCGACTCGATCTCGACCGATCCGCCCAGCAGTGCGACGCGCTCCTGCATGCCGTGCAACCCAAGTCCCGACGCTTTCCGGAGCGCTCCTGCCGAGTCGAATCCGACGCCATCATCCCGGATCACGAGCTCGAGGAGGGGTCCCTCGTGTTTCAGGACGACGCCAACCGCCTTCGCCCGGGCGTGCCGCGCCACGTTCGTCAGCGCCTCCTGCAGGATCCGATACATGGTAGACTGCACGAGTGGGGACAGCCGGCGTGGAACGCTGCCTTCCACTCGAAGGTCGATGACAACCCCCAACGATTTGGCAAAGTCGCTCACGTGTCGCCGGGCGGCCGCCACAAGCCCCTTGTCGTCCAGGACGGCGGGATGCAGCCCGCGGGCCAATCGCCCGACATCGTCCACCGTGTGAGCGGCGACTTGCCGGAGCCGCTGAGCGATCGAGCGGACTTCCGCGAGTCCCGTGATGTCCCCGATGGCACGAAGGCCCACCAGTAGGGTCGTGAGCGATTGCCCGGTCTCGTCATGCAGCTCCCGCGCGATGCGCCGCCGCTCCTGATCTTCCGCCGAGAGCAACCGCTGCAGCAACTCAAGCTGTGTGGCCTCGGCGCGCTTCCGGTCGGTCAGGTCCGTGACGATCGCCATGCAAACGGTGTGCCCGTTTCCGCCCTCGAGCGGCACCAAAGAAAGCGCGATCCATACAGGCGTCGCCGACCCGTCTTCACCCATAATGGCGAACTCACGCCCGCCATTTCGACCTTCCCGTACGAATGCCTCGAGGCGGTGGCGCTCGGCGGGCGCAGCGAACTGCGGGAGCCGCGAGCCACGCAAGCGCTCGAGCGGCGCGTGCGCGATTTCCGCGAGACGCCGGTTACCGAACAGAATCGTCCCATCCTGAGTCAAGAGTGCGGCGCCGTCGCTCATGGCGTTCAGCAGCACGTGGTACGGATGCGTCGCGCCCTCGAAGGCGCGTGTCTCGTCGCCGCCGGGACCCGACACGACGATTGCGTCCACAGCGCCGCTGCGGATGGCCTCCAGTGTCGATTCGGCCTCGTGTAGCCGCGCCCGGAGTCGCTGGGTGGGACTGCGGCGCTTGCCCGAGATACGCTTGGGCCTCATGACTTGTTAGATGCCCGAGGGCGCAGGTCCAGTCCGACCAACGCGCGCTCGGTGTCGGAAAGATCACCGACCAGCTTGCGGATCGGCTCGGGAAGTTTGCGGACCAGCGTGGGAAGCGCGAAGATCTGATCGCCGCGCGCCAGTTGCGGGCGCTCGAGCAGATCGATCACCTCAATGCGGTATCGTCCCTCCAAGTGCTCCTCGCAAATCTTCTGGAGATTCGCGAGGGCCGCGAGCGACCGCGCGGTCTGGCCGGCGACATACAACCGGAGATCGAAGAAATCTCCTTTCGCTGTCTTCCGAGGTTTGCGCGGCCGCCGTGTCGACTTGGGGCTCACCGGCGCGGCCGGCGCTTGCGATTGCTCCGTGCTGTGCCAGCGACCTCGCCGACATGGGCCTCCCGCGCCGACCCCACCAGCACCCGGCCCTGATCCCGCACCACGTCGAGCAGTGTTAGGCCATCGTTCGTCAGGACGAACTCGCGCACTTGGTTCGAGTGCGACATGCCCCGCGACTTCAGCACATTGAGCGCACGGGTCCGCTCCCCGTTCATTTCGACGTTCCGGAGCACCAGCCACGTATCCATGAATGAGGAAATGCCGATGTCGGTGTCCTCGGGATAGTTTTCGTCGAGTGTCAATGACGTGAACAGCGCCGTCATCTGTCTCACCTTCATGAAATCGATCAAGCGCGCGAGCATCGCTTTGACTTCGATTGACGTACCCACCGAGATCAGGTTGCTGATGGGGTCGACGACCACGACTCGCGGCTTCTTCTCCTCGATCAGGCGGTGCATGGCGCTGAGGTGCCCTTCCAGCCCGCTGGTCGTGGGGCGCGCCGCGTGGACCTGGAGCAACCCCTTTCGGAGCGACGGCTCGAGGTTCAGATCGATCGAGCGCAGGTTGCGGACGATCTGGGCGGCTGACTCTTCGAACGCGAAGTACAGGGAGGACTCGCCCCGGCGGGAGGCGGCGTCCACGAAGTAACCGGCGAG
>Ga0184632_10000860_pt1 | contig 12234 bp, 12 predicted proteins | sample PLM31_50_b1_FD_133153 | JGI IMG/M metagenome (GOLD analysis project Ga0184632, IMG submission 133153) | Groundwater sediment microbial communities from an aquifer in East River, Colorado, USA - PLM3-1_50_b1 | ecosystem: Environmental > Terrestrial > Soil > Riparian zone | place: USA: East... | reverse complement strand
GATGCCGACCCTCAGCCGGTTGATCAAGGAAGGGGCTGTCACCTGGTCTGCCACGGCGGTGAAGCCTGCGTTACGGCTGCCGACGATGGCGTCATTGATTACGGGGATGCCGGTCGAGAAACACGGCATTACCTGGAACACCTTCGAATTCAGCCGCGGCTATCCACGCGCCCCGAGCGTGTTCGACTACCTTGATCTCAGCGGGGGGCGCGACAGCGCGATTTTCTTCATGGACGAGTCGCTCTATCAGTTGGCGAGACCTGAGCCCTACACGGACTATCAGATGTGCGGACCTCTGAAGCCCGAGTGCAGCACGGATCGAATCGTGTCCTACATCCGTCAATACTTCAAGAAAGCGACCAGTGGCCATGGCTATGGGCATGCCATACTTTCGCTGCCGCATTTTTTGGTCGTGCATCTTCCTGAGTCGGGTCGAGTGGGTGCGTCACGAGGCTGGACCTCGAAAGAGTATCGTGACGCCCTTCGCACGGTGGATAAGGCCATACACTCCGTGTTGGATATCTATCAAGAGCAAGGGCTGACTAAGCGGACGACCTTGTTCGTGACGTCGCTCAGTGCCGAAGGCAGGGATGCGAACCAGGAACAGGCTGACGCAGCCGTTCCGATGGTTCCATGGATTGCCTCGGGGGTGGGGATTAAACCTGGTCACGCGATTCACCAGCCGGTCTCCATTTTGGATACCGGCGCGACGGTGATGCGAACGTTGGGATTACAGACACATACCGAATGGGAGAGTCATGCCGTGGAAGAAATCTTTCAGGCTGCCTTTGCCGCGGCCCCACATGGATCCAGCCTGCAATAGGTCACGTGATGCGGAATGTTAAAAGTTACATGATTCGTTGTCTGGTCGGAGGATTGCTGGGCTCTGCTACGGTCATCCATGCTGCCGCAGCCGGTCAGCCGGCTGCCTACACCCAGGAACATGCGATCACCATCGACGCCACTACCATTAATCCTCAGTCCTGGTGGCAAGTGCCCGGCATCACCCCGTCCATCTATGCTTCGGACCCCGAGTCCATGGATGCCTACAAGACGACCGAGTCTCGTGCTCTCAAACTAAAGCCCGGGAAATATAAATTTGGGACCTTCACGTTTGATTTTCCGTTCACGGTAAACTTAGAAGGGAAGTTAGAGTTTGCCCGGTCGCTCGACCAATGTATAGAGGGACGAGGGACCCAGACTTTAACCATCCGCTGCAGTCGGACCTATCCGTACGGCGGGCAGCGCGATTACCAGTATCAGTAGAGGAGCGGTACAAATGGCCCAGGCGCTTGATGATCTACTAGAAGCACTCGAGGATGTCGACGACGCGACCCGCGAGGAGGCGTCCAAGGCACTCGCCGAACTTGCCGATCCCACTACGTTGGATGCGCTGATAAGTGCCTGTGGAGACGAATATTGGACTGTACGGGCCCATGCGGGTCGGGGCGTGGCCAGGATCGGTGGGTCTAAAGCGGTAGAAGCGCTCATCGTCCTCTTTAACGATTCCATCATGGATGTGCGGAACGATGCCGTGGCGGCCATGGTCTCGATGGGGACCGCAGTCGTAGATCGGCTGATCACCGCGTTGAAGGATGAGCGGTGGCGTGTCCGTGAACATGCCGCGAAAGCCTGTGGAGAAATAAAGGATCGGAAAGCCGTCGAGGCCCTCATGCTCGTCTGTCGAGATCGCGATGGCGCCGTGAAAAGCGCGACGGCAGAGGCGCTGGGCAAGATCGGCGATCCTGGAGCGATCCCGGCCCTGGTCAAACTATTCCATGACCCCTCAAAAACGGTGCGAGAAACAGCCGGGACCGCACTCATCTCTATTGGCCAGCCCTCTGTCGATCCGCTGATTCAGTGTCTCAAGGATAAAGATTTTGTGGTCCGGTGCCACGCTGCCCGCGCACTTGGTGGAATGACCACCGACTATCAAATCGGCCGAACCTGGGTGCGGGACGCTAAAGTCGTCGACGTCCTGATTGCCGCGCTGAAAGATCCGGATCGGGCTGTCCGCGAAGATGCCACGATCGCCTTGGGCCAGATCGGAGATCCACGGGCCATCGATGCCTTGATCGAGGCGATGAAAGATGGCGTGGTGAAGCGGCATGCCATTGCGTCGCTCGGCATGATCGGCGATCCTCGCGCCTTGCCTCCGGTGCTGGACGCATTGAAGGGCAAGGGCATTCGACAGGATGGGACCCCGACCCCAGGCTGTATCGTCAGCGAAGACGCCTTTATCAAGGAAGCGGCTGCGACGGCGCTTGGCCAGTTCCGTGATCCGCGCGTCATTCCCGACCTGATCATGCTGTTGAAGGACGGCGTTTTGCGCGAGAAGGCCAGTGCTGCCCTGGCCAACATCGGTGATACGGCGATCGAGCCGTTGATTGCCTTTCTCTATGACCCGAAAGCGTCCGAAGTCATCGCAGAAGGGGAGCGGGTGCTCTCCTATGCGTCGGTCCGACTCACGGCGAAAGATGCCTTGCGGCAATTGGCGCTTGAAACACTCGAAAAATTGGGGTGGATGCCGGCGCCGGAAGACGTCACCGTCAATTCGAGTGTGGTCGACAATGCCAGGGTGGACATGCCTCTTGGCGACACAGGCCGATTTGGCCCTTCGGGAGATTTCGCCCAACGGGGCTAGCAGGCTTCTGAAGAGCTATGTAAGCTTGGTGGAATTTCGATGGCCGACACGCCTGGGACAACGGGACGCGAGATTGGCGGGAAAGGCGAGACGGACGACGGTTCGAGGTCTGAAGTTCGAGGTTTTCGGAACTTCGAACTCTGAACTTCGGATCGCGCCTGTCGCGCGCTTGAGCCGCTGGCGGATTTTTCCAACATCCTGTTAGGATCGAGGTCGGGCATGGCAGACGCGGTAGCCGAACAGATTGCTGCGCTCAAAGACGAGGATTGGGCGATTCGCGAAGAGGCCGCCACGATGCTTGGCACACTTCGGGATTCGAGGGCTGTGGTGCCGTTGGTCTCCGTGCTTCGTGACGGCGATCGTGCGGTTCGCGATGCGGCGATTGCCGCCCTCTTAGCCATCGGAGAGCCCGCCGTGACAACGCTGGGTGCCTGCCTCTCCGATCCAGTGCTCACGGTTCAGGAATTGGCCTCGTCGGTGTTGGCCACCATTGCCGATGCGCGGGTGCTCGCGCCACTGATGGCGGCGCTCGCGAGTCCCGACTGGATCGTGCGGATGCATGCGGCCAAGGCGCTGGGTCGGATTAAAGACCCTGGAGCGGTATCGCCACTGGTGCCGCTGTTACAGGATAAGGTGAAAGCTGTGCGCGAAGAGACATCGACAGCTCTCGCGGCCATTGGGGAAGCGGCGTTGTCGCCTCTGCTTGCCGCGCTGACCCATACTGAGTGGCTGGTGCGGTTGCATGCGGTAGAAGCGTTAGGGAAAACAAGATCGCCGGCATCTGTGGCCCCGCTCTTGTCGGTACTCTTCAACGATCGGGATAGGGCGGTTCGCGAGGATGCAGTCCGCGCACTCGGTCAGATTGGAGATGCTCGCGCTGTGGAGTTCCTCGTGACGGCGATGAAAGAGCCGGGGCTGCGGCCGCTGGCGGTTGAGGCGCTGGGCCAGATCGGCGATCGTCGTGCGGTGCCGGTGCTGATCAACGTGCTCGAGGGAGTGGACCGACCGGAGGTCTCACGGCCGATCGATGGCTGTGGCGATCAGTGGGATGAAGAAATGCTGACGTTGGGCGCGGCAGTCCGGGCCTTGGGTGCGATCCGAGACGAGACGGCCATACCCTCGCTCATAAAGGCGCTCCGCCATACGGTGACACGAGCGGAAGCCGCCGATGCTCTGACTCGATTCGGTTCCGCTGTGATTGCGCCATTGCTGGCCGTGTTGGCACGCGAGTCGGATGACAACATCCGTTACCATGTCAAAGACACGTTGGCCAAGGTGGGCTGGCGGCCTGGTCGCATCTAGTGAGCCAGTGCTCAATTTTGAATGTTAAATTTTGAATTTATGACTCAGGACACAGGACACAGAACTCAGCACTCATTGCGTACCAGGTCGTAGTGCCATGCCCAAAGAAACTATTGAAACGCTGGTTTCTGAGCTCATCCACGAAGAGGACTGGCGACGGATGCGGGCGACAGCGGCCTGTCTGTCGGGCGGACCCCGCGCAGTGCAGGCGCTGGTGCAGGCGTTGAAGACCGGCACGCCGGCGTTGAAAGCCGAGGCGGCGGCCATGCTGGCGCGCGTGAACGATCCTCAGGCCGGCGTGCCGCTGGTCGGCTTGCTCCGCGATGAGGATGAGGCTGTCCGCAAGGCCGGCGCGTCAGCCTTGGAACACATGGCGGGGGTGCTTGACGAGACGACCGCAGCGGCGCTGGTCTCGCTGCTTTATGCCTCGAAGGACGAGGGGATTCGTCTGGTGGCCTCGCAGTTGTTGGGGGTCATTCCGAATGCGATCGCACCGTTGAGCGAGATGTTGACCCATCAGGACCCAGAGGCGCAGATCATGGCCGCGACGATGCTGGAACATCTGCTCGATCCCCGTTCGGCGGACGCGTTCATCACTGCGATGGGGCAGCCGGCCGTTCGCGATATTGCCGTGCGGACGCTCAAGAAGTTGAGCGCAATTCGTGAACGCATCAACGAGGTGTTTGACGCGCTTCGCGCGATTGAGGAGTTGAGCGAACGGGAAGAGGCTCGCATGAGCACCGTGATTAACCTTCTGGCCATCGGGCGTCCGAGCGTGGAGATTTTGATCGAGTATCTGGAAGATGACGATTGGCTGGTCCGTGAAGCCGCCGCCGACTTGCTGGGGAAGATCGGCGATGTCCGCGCGGTCGAGCCCTTGATGCAGCGGTTGCGGGTCGATAAAGATACGGGCGTGAAGGAACTGGCGATGAAATCATTGGGTTTGATCGGCGATGCCAGGCCTGCCCAACTCTATATCGAGGCCATTCCCATTCGACCCCTGCGGGTCCATGCCATGGAAGCCTTGGCCAAAGTGAAAGATGTGGATGTGTTGCGGCCGTACAAGGAGCTGTTCGATCGGTTGAGGACGGACCGAGACGGCCTGGTCGCGTACAATTCCGGGTTGATCGCCGACAAACTGGAAGCGCTCGCTGGGACGCCTGTCGGGAGTCAGGGAGGGCAGGGCGACGATGAGTGACGATGTGCAGGCTGAACGGATCGAACAACTGATCGGGGCCCTTCGGGACGACAATGAAGCGCTCCGCGATCATGCGATTGCCAGTTTGAGTCAAGTGGGTGAGGACGCGGTGGGGCCGCTGATCGGGCTCATGGCGGACGAAGATGTCCTGATTCGGGAAGCGGCGACCAGCGCTGTCGTGCGGATCGGTCTATCCGTCGTCGATCCGTTAATCGAGGCGTTGAAGGACGATGAATGGGCGATTCGCGAGCAGGCTGCGTCGGGATTGGGGAAGCTGAAGGACCCTCGGGGCGTCGGTCCCCTCGTGAATGCGCTCAAGGACAAAGATGGCGCGGTGCGGACTGCCGCCGTATGGGCGCTGGAGCGTGTCGGCGATGCGCGCGCGGTGCCTGGGTTGGTCGAGGCGCTGACCGATAATACGGTACGTGAGGACGTGGCGCGGGTACTGAAAAAAATCGGCGATGCGCGGGCCGTGGACGCGTTGATCGACGGACTGCTGGGCAATAATTGGATGGTGAGGCGCCATGCGGCCGAAGCCTTGGGCAAGATCGGCGATGCCCGCGGAGTCGGCCCGTTGATCGAATCGCTCAAGGATGAAGACTGGCTCGTGCGGCGGAATGCCGCCGAGTCGCTCGCGCGGCTCGGGGCGAAGCAGGCCATCGCCCCCTTGCTTCCGCTGCTCGAAGATGAGAATACGATGGTGCAGGAAACGGTAGAGGGTGTGTTGGCGAGTCTCGGATGGAACGCGAAGCCGTAATCTTTATTTCGACCTAAAGGATACACATCATGGCGGATGAATCTCCTCCAAAGCTTATTCAGATCGGTCCGAAGGGCGGCGCGAAGAAGGACGGGTTCAATCTCGTCACGGAACGAGTTGTCGCGGTGAACCCTGAGGGGAAACAACTTGAAGTCGAACTGTTGGCCTACGACGGTAAGACGGTCGTGCTGGACGTTGATGACGAGGCGCTTGAAGAGCTGAAGCGGCTCAAGGTGGGGGATGGTGCCACGATTCGCGTCGTTGAAGAAGGGGGGCGACGGATCGCCAAGAGCTTTCGGATTCGTGCGAAGGATCCCAATGCGGCGCGAGCCGACGCGATGCTCTTGGATCTTAAGGATAGCCACTGGCTCAACCGCAAATATGCGGCTGAAGTGCTGGGTGAGCTCAAAGAAACCCGCGCCGTGCGGCCGTTGGTCGATGCGCTGGCGGATGAAGTTGGCGATGTCCGGCAGCGCGCCTATGATTCTTTGATCAAGATCGGCGGGCCGGCGGTGTCATCACTGGTGCCTTTGCTGGTTTCGGAGGAAGATGAGGTCAGACAATCCGTGACGGAAATCATCCGTAAAATCGGAAAGCCCGCCGTCGAGCCGTTGGCCACGGCGCTCGCCGAGGCCGACGACCGTCTGAAGACACGGGTGATGAAGGTGTTGGACCGGATGGGCTACAAGCCGAAAGTCAAAGATGAGGCTAAGGCCGTCGAAGCGCCGCGTCTCACGTAATGCCACTGTTACTTGGCCTGGAAGGGAGTCTTACTCGGTCTCCCGACCGAAATGTGACGGAAGCCAAAAGCTGCGACCCGGTCGGGTTCATAGACATTGCGCAAGTCGAAGAAGGTGGGCTGGCGTAAGAGGGTTTTCAGTTTATCGAAATCGAGGGTTCGGAACTGGTTCCATTCGGTCATGAGGATCAACGCGTCTGCTCCCTGTGCCGCCTCATAGGCGTCTTTGCAGGGGACAAGGCCCGAAACTATCTGACAGGCTTCCTCAAGCGCGGCGGGATCGTAGGCGCGAACCGTGGCACCCTGTTTCACGAGTTCCTGCGCGATGGCCAGGGCCGGCGCATCACGTAGGTCGTTTGTATTGGGCTTGAAGGACAGGCCCAACATCGCGAACGTCTTTCCTTTGAGTCCCCCAACCTCATTCGTGATCTTCTCAACCATCCGGCCCCGTTGCTGTTCGTTGACGAGGGCGGCAGTGCTGGCGATCTGCATGGGATAGCCGACTCGCTCCCCCGTCTGTACGAGGGCGGCCAGATCTTTAGGGAAGCATGATCCACCGAACCCCGGTCCTGCGTGGAGAAACTTCGATCCAATCCGGTTGTCGAGCCCCATCCCTTTCGCCACCACCTGCACGTCGGCGCCCACCCGTTCACAGACTGTCGCGATTTCGTTGATGAACGAAATTTTGGTGGCGAGGAAAGCGTTGGAGGCGTATTTGATCATTTCAGCAGTCGGGATGTCGGTCACGACGAACGGAGTTTCGATGAGGTACAGCGGACGATAGAGATCTTTCATGATCGCAATCGCCTGCTCGCTGTCTGCGCCGATGACGACCCGGTTCGGTCGCATGAAATCTTCAATGGCGGACCCTTCACGAAGAAACTCCGGGTTGGAGACAATGTCGAACCGGAATTTGCCTGATTGATTGGCGTTGATCATTTCACGCAACTTTTCCCCGGTTCCCACCGGGACGGTCGACTTGGTGACGATGACCTTGTACCCGGTCATGGTTTTGGCGATGCCACGGCCGACTTCTTCTACGTACGAGAGATCGGCTGATCCGTCAGGTCGCGGTGGGGTTCCAACCGCAATGAAGATGACGAGGGCCTTGTCGACAGCTTTGGCGACGTCGGTGGTAAAGCTGATCCGGTTTTCTCGAATTCCTTTGGCGACGAGCTCCGTGATCCCCGGCTCATAGAAGGGGATATCGCCTTTCTCAAGCCTGGCGATCCGCTTGGCGTCGGTATCCATGCAGGTCACGTTGACACCAAACTCCGAAAAACAAGCTCCTGTTACTAACCCGACATAGCCGGTTCCAATCACACTGATATGCATGGGTCCCTGTCCTCCTGTAACCAAGAATAAACTGGCTGAGTATAGCAACGGTACTGGGGGCGAGCAACGAAGTTATGGAAAGTTAAAGAAAGTCGTTTTCACCGGGAGGAGCCGTTCGTTGACAGGTGCATGAGGGCTGAGTACTATTTGCTCCCTCCATCGAATGGATCCTGGCGAATGGCGACTCCGAGTGGACCACTTCAGCGACCTCTCGCCGTAATGATGTGCCAGACCTTGCGCACGATCAGTCCGGACGCGACGCTGTTGGAGGCGGCTCGGCTGATGCGTGACGCGAAGGTCGGCGCGTTGCTGGTGTGCGAGAGCGGCCACTATAATGGTCTCATCAGCGAATCGGACTTGGTTCGCAAGGGGATGGCCGAGTCGCGTCCGGCACAAGAGACGTTCGTCCGTGCCGTCATGAGCAGCCCGCTGTTGTCGATCGATAGTGCGAGCTCGGCCCACGAGGCAAGTGAGAAAATGGCGGAACATGGGATTCGGCATCTGGCGGTCTCCGACGAGGGACAGATCGTCGGGATCATCTCCGTCCGCGATCTCTTACGCTACTTCAAAAACTGGGGCGGTCTGTGATCGTGTGGGCTCGTGCGGCAGCGCCGGATCGTCTCCCTGCCCTGTGTGATGTTTCCGCATGAGTTTCGTGAACCGCCTGACTCATACCCCTCGATGGTTTCTTCTGATCACAGCGCTGGCGACCGGTGCGGTGGTCATGGCGCTCGAAATTTTGGGAAGCCGGCTCTTGGCTCCCGTCTTCGGAAACTCACTGTTTGTCTGGGGCGCATTGATCGGAGTGATTCTTGCCGCCATGAGTAGCGGGTATGCCTTTGGCGGCTGGGTTTCCGACCGGTACCCCTGCGCGCAGGTGCTGGCCGGTCTACTGTTGTTCTCTGGAGCCTGGACGTTTCTTACCGCGTGGCTCGGCCAGCCGGTGCTCTTTAAGGTGGCGGCGGCGATTGAGGACCCTCGGTGGGGCCCCTGTGTCGCCGCGGCTCTGCTCCTGGGCCCGCCGGCCTTTGGCCTGAGCGGAGTGCTGCCGGCCTTGTTGCGATTGGCTGTGTTAGACCTTGAGTATCTCGGCCGGCACACCGGGCGCATGATCGCGCTCTCGACCATGGGGAGCTTGGCGGGAACCTGGGGGACGGCTTTTTTCTTTCTGTCCTGGATCGGCAGCCAGGCGCTTGTTGCGTGGCTGGGCGCCATTCAAGTGGGGCTTGGTCTCTGGTGGTTGATCGGGGGGACGACCGCACGGCCGTTGGTGATCGGAGTGCTCTTCCTATGCGTTGGAGGGTTGGGGGCCGGTGCCTGGTCTCCGATCCAGATGTTGAAGGCGCCGGTCTATCAGGAAGACAGCCCCTACCAACAAGTACGAATTCGCGATGACGATCTTTTTCGCTACCTTGTTTTGGATCGGACCTTCCATGCGGTCATGTGGAGGGCGGATCCTGTCACCCTGTTTCTCCCCTATAGTCAACTGATGGTTGCGTCGCTGGCTTTGGTGCCCGAACCGAAACGAGGTCTGATCCTAGGTCACGGAGGCGGATCGCTGGCGAAATGGCTCGCCCATCGATGGCCTGAACTCGAGCTAGACGTGGTTGAGCTCGATCCCACGGTCGTCCGCATGGCCGAAGAATATTTCTCCTATCAGCCGCCTCCCCAGCATCATGTGCACGTTCGGGATGCTCGGGTTTTTCTAAACTCCACGGATTGGACGTACGACCTCATTTGGGTCGATGCGTTTGCCCGACACATGATTCCGTTTCACCTGACCACGGTGGAGTTCTTCGCAGAGTTGCGCGCCCATCTTGCGCCGAACGGTATCCTCGCATTGAATTTGGCCTCGTCGGGCGAAGGTGGAGATCTGTTGCGGGCCAATGCGGTCGTGCAGACGATGAGACGGTCGTTTCCCAACATCGAGTCCTTTGCGGTCAAGGGGCCCTGGAAGTCTTCTCAGACACGATCGGAGAATCTGGTTTTTTTTGCCGGTGCGCCGCTCGAACGGCACACGCTCTCTACCATTGCGGCCAATGTGAACAGACTGGTTGAGCAACGGCGTCTTCCATTCGAGGCCATTGCCTTGCTGGGTGCCCATCGCACGCAACCCTGGGAGGCAGGTGTCGTGTTAACTGACAACTATGCGCCGTATGATCTCTTGATCGGGTCCACGATTCAAGAGGTGCAACCAGAGGCGGAGGGTGCGCACTAAGTTATTGAAATAGTAACGACTACCTTGTTGACGCGAGCATCTGTGTTGAGAGTGGACCCCGGAAATGAGTTAGATTAACGTTCTTGATTCCTTTTTCGTCGCGGTGCTATCTATAGGGATGCCTCTAGAAGAGAATAGATGCTGTTACGACATGATGGGCAGACGCAGGGAAGTAGGAGGCAGCAAGGTCACGGCTACGTGGGCTTGGCGGTAGTTATTCACCAACCTAATCACAGCTCTTCTTCTTTCTTAAGGAGGTAGGTTATGGGCAAGACGATGTTGGGGGCGTTCTTTGGTCTCGTGATGGTCGGGGCTGGGGCATCTGCAGCGTTTGCACTTCAGGCAGGCGGAGTCGAAATCGGGGACTTGGAGACTGGCTCCGTTGTGGGTCAGTCGTTCAAGGAGCTGGATGTCGATGCCCAGCTGTTCGCGATCGAGATTGGAAACTTAAAGACGTGGTATCCACCCGTCACGATCATCGATTTCAAAGTTCGCCCTGGTCGTCCTGTCCTGCTCAAGGTGACGAACAATGCCACTGCTGATCATGGTTTTGAGATGACCGACGCGACGAATGCTGGGGCTCCGACCGTGATGAAGGCCCAGGTTGTGTTGAAGCCAGGCGAAACCAAGTATATCGGGGTTCCGACCAGCGACATGTTCTACGCCACTCAGGGGAATACGCTGACCTATCGCTGTCACTTGCATGCGGGGCATGTCGGCGGCAAGATTCTTATGCTCAAGTAATAATTCTTGGCAGATGTGAGTGACCATCGCCCTCTCTGCGACAGCGCGGAGAGGGCGATGGTTTTTTCAGGCAATGGAAAGTGGATTGGTGGCGAGGAATTGCGCGTATTCCTCTTCTTCGGCTCGGCGGTCAGCTCCTGGCTTGAGCGGAATACGCTGGATTCCTCTGTGCTCTTCTGCCACGATCAGCAGCAAGAATGGCGCAAGGTGGGTTCCGTCGTACGCCGCTCGTGCATAATGGTGTGCACGTCCACGATTATTTCATCCCCATCCCACGGGGTTTCGTTGATCACCCAATAGTGACTGACTGCGTTGGGGAACTGTCGAACGATAAGTATTTCTATAAATGGTCCCCACGTCGCCCGTACTGGCCTGCGCTAGCGTAGGGATTGTGAGGACTTCACAGAGCGCGCTCATAATTGATGCCGCTTGTTTCACCTCCATGGGAAGGGCGAGAAAACAGGGATGGCTCCATCGAAAAGGTACGGAGCCGGTCGGTAGTCCGACAGGTCACAAATAACTCTATCCCTGACAGGGGGAGAAATCTACGGAAGGGCCGTTGTGGAAGTGACGCTAGAAACAGGAAGGCCCTGCTTCCCACGAGAAAAGCAGGGCCTTCATTGTTGAACGATGAGCGATGATTAGTTGCGCACGCCGCTCCAGACTTTCGCCGGATCGATCGCCTTATCCGGATTGAGCGTCCTCGCCCTCTCGAGCAGGACTTCCGTCGTTTCTGGATAAAGCGGGTCAGCAATACAGCAATTATCGACCGGGCAGACAGCGGCGCACTGCGGTTCGTCGAAGTGTCCGACGCACTCGGTGCAGCGGTCGTGCGTAATCACATAAATACTATCGCCGACTCCCTGGCCATCGCCCACATGATTGCCCTTCGTTTCCGCGTCGCTGCGAGTTTCAAAAATCGCCTCGTTCGGACATTCGGGCAGGCAGGCTCCACAGGAGATACATTCATCGGTAATCAGCAGCGCCATGACCCTCGCCTCCTTCTCACTACAATAGAGACACACACGGTTGACAAGTCCACCCCGTCACGACCATTATGAGTGCCGCGACGTGAACGCCATTCTAGTCTGCCGCTCTTTTCCAAGTCAACAGAACGGCACTTGCTCAGAAGGCCTAGATTCCCTGTATAAATGGGCCTTTGGGCCCAGGAAATCGTGACGAGTCGTGACAGGGAATGTCTATGGCCACCTTACCGGTGGGCGATCGTGGGCAGAAAAAGAAGCGCATCATCACGCTCGTCCTCATGGCGATTTTCTTGATGAGCGCTTCGTTCTTT
>Ga0184632_10000858_pt1 | contig 12251 bp, 9 predicted proteins | sample PLM31_50_b1_FD_133153 | JGI IMG/M metagenome (GOLD analysis project Ga0184632, IMG submission 133153) | Groundwater sediment microbial communities from an aquifer in East River, Colorado, USA - PLM3-1_50_b1 | ecosystem: Environmental > Terrestrial > Soil > Riparian zone | place: USA: East River... | reverse complement strand
TGCGTACACATTCCCACGCGACGGCGACCCGGCGAACCTCGACGAGATTCACATCGCGCCCGCGAGCGGTGGGGCAGGGCGGGTGGTTACTCGCGTGTTGGACCGGCATGTCACCGAGCTCGCGTGGCTGCCGGACGGACGCGCCCTCCTGGTTCTCGGCACCGATGGCACTCAGTCGGCGTTGTGGATTCAGCCGATTACGGGTGGTGCGCGGAACATTCCGCTCGGCGACATCGCGTCAGTTGGGGAGATTTCGGTGAATGCGAAAGGTGGAATCGCGTTCCTCGGCTCGGAACCGGGCCGCCCTCCCGAGATCTATCATCTCGCTTCGCCCAACGCCGGCCCTCGGCGCGTGACGGACTTCCACGCCGAGATCGCGCGCCGCGCGCTGGGACAAAGCGAGCACGTCGAGTGGGACACGTACGACGGCATGCGGGCCGACGGCGTCCTTACCCTGCCGCCCGGCTTCTCCGCGGGACCGCGCTATCCACTCGTTCTCCTGATTCACGGCGGGCCGACGGCGTCGTCAACCGAGGAGTTTTACTCGCGGGCGCAGTTACTGGCGGCGCAGGGCTGGCTCGTCTTTCAGCCGAACTATCGCGGCAGCGACAATCGCGGGAACGCATTTCAGCGTGCGATCGCGGCCAGCGCGGCCGAAGGTCCGGGCCGCGATATCATCGCAGGCGTGGCCGTGCTCGTCCGCCGCGGCATCGTGGACACCACTCGGATGGCGGTATCAGGCTGGTCGTACGGCGGGTACATGACTGCCTGGCTGCTGGGCCGGTATCCGGAAATGTGGCGCGCGGCGGTGGCGGGGGCCGCGCCGGTCTCGCTGCTCGACATGTACGATCTGTCGGACTTGAATGTCATGCACCGCCACGCGATCACCGCGTCACCCTGGGTGGGCCAGCGGCTCGGCGCCTGGCTGGCCGAGTCACCAATCACGAACGCGTGGAAGATCCGCGCGCCGACGCTGATTCTGTCGAACACGGGCGATGCGCGAGTGGCGGTGACGGGCTCGTATGTCCTGTACCGCGCGTTGCGGGACAACAACGTGCCCGTGCGATTCATCGGCTATCCGGGGCCAGGCCATTCCCCGTCGGATCCCGTCAGGCAGCGCGACGTGAACCGCCGCTGGATCGAGTGGCTAGCCGCGCACCTTCGCTAACGGCACTTCGCAGGGTCGCATCCCGCGAGATTGAGGATCTCGACTTTTCGGAAGTCGATCGGATGGCTTTCGCTCTGGAGCGCGATGTAGCCGGCGGTCAGCGGCTTTCCATCCTGCTTCACGGCGGGATCGAAGTGATTGACGACGCCGCCCCCAATCTGCGGCTTCGAGTACTCGAGGACCGTGTCGCCGTTCACGACGTGCCGGATCAGTGAATCTCCGAAGACGTGGATCTCCACGCGGACCCACTGGTCTCCGTGATAGGTGCGCGACCTGGAGTTGACGCAATGCTGCGTGAACAGTTTTCCGTCCATGACGACGTGCGTGCCGGGCGTGCACAGGTTCGCCGTCGGCCGTTCGCCGGTGCCGCTCCCGCCCAGTAACTGCACTTCGATCGAGATCGGGAAATCCTGATCTTTCGCCATGCTCCGCGCGGATTGCGAGTGGACCATGACACCGCTGTTGCGCAGGGCCCAATCCGGTCCGCCGGGGGCCTGCTCGCCCACGAACCGGTATTCCACGGCGACGATGTAGGAGGAAAACGGCACGCGGGAGAAGAGGTGGCCGAACCGGTCCGCGAAGGCGTCGTATCCATCGTAGCGGACCTTGAGGAGCCCGTCTTCGACGCGGAATGTGTTATGCCAGTTGTCGTTGAGATCGTGGCCCGCGATCTTGACGTCCCAGCCGTCGAGATCCCTGCCGTTGAAGAGCTGGATCCAATCTCTCTTTTGGGTGGCCGGTGTCTGAGCGATGACGGCGACGATGAGGAGCGTGAGAGCACTCATTCGCTTCTCGGCGCCGCGGGTTTGGCCGCGTAGATGAAGTCGTAGTAATCGCGCATCGTCAGACTCGCTGCTGCGGCCGCATCCACGATGACGGTCGCGTCCCGATGCAGCTGGAGGGCGCTCGCCGTCACCATGCTCGTCACCGGTCCCTCGACCGCTTCCGCGATTGCTTTCGCCTTGGCCTTTCCGCTCGCAACCAGCACCAGCTTGCGCGCATCGAGGATCGTGCCCACACCCATGGTGATGGCATAGACCGGCACGTTCTCTCGGCGCTCGAAGAAGCGGGCGTTGTCATCGATGGTCTGCTTGGACAGCGTCTTGAGCCGCGTGCGCGAGCTCAGCGAGCTCGTCGGCTCGTTGAAGGCGATGTGACCGTCGGTGCCAATGCCGAGGATCTGCAAGTCGATCCCGCCGCAATCCGCGATACGCTTTTCGTACCACTGGCAGAAGGCAGCGTAATTGCTGGTCGTCCCTGACGGGATATTGATGTTGTGCGGCGGGATGTTCAGGTGCCGGAAGAAGTGCTCCTGCATGAAGTGGTGGTAGCTCTGCGGATGATTCGCGGGCAGGCCGACGTATTCGTCGAGATTGAACGTCGTCACGCGGGAGAAGTCGAGCTGCTCCTGCTTGTGCAGCCGCACGAGCTCCTGGTACAGGCCGAGTGGCGTGGATCCCGTCGCCATGCCCAGCACGGCGTTTGGCTTGGTGTTGAGCAGCTCGGCGACGATCTGCGCCGCGACCTTGCTCATCTGCTCGTAGTCCCGCTGAACGATGACTTCCATCGGCGCCCCCGGCTCAGCCTGCTGCTTCCCAGCGACGCGCCCGGTCGAGCGCCTTGCGCCAACCGGCCTCGAGCTTCTTTCGCTCGGCCTGTTTCATCGCCGGCGTGAAGCGCCGGTCGACCTGCCACTGCGTCGCGATCTGTTTCAGGTCTTTCCAGTACCCGACCGCCAGACCCGCGAGATAGGCCGCGCCGAGTGCCGTCGTTTCGGTGACTTTCGGGCGCACGACGGGAACGCTCAGCAGGCTCGATTGAAACTGCATCAGCAGGTTGTTCGCCGAGGCGCCGCCATCCACGCGCAGCTCCTTCAGCTTGATCTTGGCGTCGGCTTCCATCGCCCGCAGCACATCGGCCACCTGGAACGCGATTCCCTCGAGCGCCGCGCGGGCGATGTGGGCCGCGGTGGTGCCGCGCGTGACGCCCGCGAGAATGCCGCGCGCATACTGATCCCAGTGCGGCGCTCCCAGTCCGGCGAATGCCGGGACGAGATAGACGCCTTCCGGGTCCGTCACCTGCGACGCCAGCGCTTCGACTTCCGAAGACGATTTGATGATGCCCAGGCCATCGCGCAGCCATTGCACCACCGCGCCCGCGATGAAGATGCTGCCTTCCAGCGCGTACTCGGTCCGCTTCCCGATGCGCCAGGCGACCGTGGTCAGGAGGTTGTTCTTCGAGGCGATCGGTTTCGTACCCGTGTTCATCAGCATGAAACAGCCGGTGCCGTAGGTGTTCTTCACCATGCCCGGCTGCGTGCACGCCTGGCCGAACAGCGCCGCCTGCTGGTCGCCAGCGATGCCGGCAATCGGAATCGAGCCGCCGAACAGCGTTGTCTTGCCGTACACCTCGCTCGATGAGCGAACCTCCGGCAACACCGAGCGCGGCACGCCGAACAACTTCAGCAGCTCGTCGTCCCAATCGCCGGTCCGCAGGTTGAACAACATCGTGCGCGAGGCGTTGCTCGGATCGGTCACGTGCACTCGACCGCCCGTCAGATTCCAGACGAGCCACGAATCCACGGTCCCGAACGCCAACTTGCCCGCCTTCGCTTTGGCGCGCGCGCCGGGAACGTTCTTGAGCATCCATTCGAGCTTGGTGCCGGAGAAGTAGGCGTCGACCACCAGCCCCGTCTTCCGCTTGATCAGCGGCGCCAGACCGCGGGCTTTCAGCTGGTCGCACCGGGCGGCGGTGCGGCGATCCTGCCACACGATCGCATGGTGAATGGGCTCGCCGGTCTCCCGATCCCAGACGACGGTCGTTTCCCGCTGGTTCGTGATCCCGATGGCGGCGATGTCCCCGGCGGTGAGCCTCGCTTTGGCGATCGCTTCCTGCGCGGTGTGCAGCTGGGTTGCCCAAATCTCTTTGCCGTCGTGTTCCACCCAGCCGGGCTTCGGAAAGATTTGGCGAAACTCCTTCTGCGCCGACGCTACGACGTTGCCGCCGTGATCGAACACGATGGTGCGCGAGCTGGTCGTGCCTTGGTCGAGGGCCAGGATGTGTTTCATGCCGGCCACAACGTCTTATAGAGGAAGGCCGCGATCAGGCCGCCGACGATCGGCCCGGCGACGGGGATCCACGCGTAGCCCCAATCCGAGCTTCCCTTGCCGGCGATCGGCAGCACTGCATGCGCGATGCGCGGACCGAGGTCGCGCGCCGGGTTGATCGCGTAGCCGGTCGGCCCGCCGAGCGATAGGCCGATGGCCCACACGATGACACCGACCAGGGCTGGGCCCAATCCCACGTGCCACCCGTATGCCGGGTTGAGGTTGGTCGGTGTCAGGACGGTCAGTACACCCAGCACCAGCAAGATCGTGCCGATGATCTCGGTCACGAGATTCGCGGGCGTGTTGCGGATGGCGGGGGCGGTGCAAAAGACGGCGAGCTTCGAGGCCGGACTCTCCGTGACGGCCCAGTGGAGCAGGTAGGCGAGCCAGACGATGGTGGCGCCGAGAAAGGCGCCGAGCATTTGGGCCGCGATGTAGGCCGGTACGGAGGCCCACGCGAACTTGCCGATGGAGGCGAGGCCGATGGTGACCGCGGGGTTGAGATGCGCCCCGCTGAACGTCCCCACCGCGTAGACCGCGATCGTCACGGCGAAGGCCCAGCCGGTGGTGATGACGATCCAGCCCGAGTTCTGGCCTTTGGTTTTGTTGAGCACGACGTTGGCGACGACGCCGTTGCCGAGGACGATCAACAGCGTGGTGCCGAGCAGTTCTGCGAGGAATGGTGACATGGGCCGCGAAAGTATCAGCGGGGTAGGGGGTTGTCTACAGAAGGTAGGCCACGGCGCCCTCGTTGGATGAGGGCGCCGTGCCTGCCCATGTCTTACTGAATGTGCTTCGGCTCTCCATAGATGAAGTTGTCGGCGACCACGAGATCCACGGCACCACCAGCCGAGACGTCGTTCGTGGCCGCTCCGAGAATTCCGGTGCCGAGCGTGATGCGCACCCGCGCGAGGGTCGCGGTCGGGAACCTGGCGCCGACGAACGACAATCCGGCGGCGTCCGAGCGCACGGGCGCCGAGATACTGCCGAGGCTCTGGCCGTTCACGTCGAAGAACTCGATCGTGGTCGCGTTGGCGGCATCGACATCACTGAACACCGCGCCGAAACCGGTGACCAGCGCCGGCGTCGGTTGACCGGCGACCTGAAAGTCCACGTCCATCACGTTGCTGCCGATCGGCGAGAAAATCTTCGTCGGCGTGAACTCGCTGAACTGGGCCGCGTACGTCGGGTTCACTTCCGAGAATCTCAGGCTGTCGTTCCGGAACCCGGTGCCAGGCGTGGTGAAGACGGCCCCGGATTTCACGTTCGAGTTGAAGAATGCCGCGGGAAAGTCGTTCTTGTTGTTGAACGGGTTGGCGCCAGCGCCGTCCCACGAGATCTCCCGGCGGCCCGCCGGCTGCTCGCCCGCCGTGCCGCCATTCGAGGGATCGCCCAACAGCGTGCGGAATTCGGCGACCTTCGCCGTGATGTCCCCCGTCGCGGACACGACGGTCGGCGCCGGGGTCACGGGATTGGAAACGTTGTCGTCATTGCACGCGGCGATCGCGAGGATGGCGAGGGCGATTGCGAGAGTCCGGCTGAAAATGCGTTGCATATGATACTCCTTGTCGTGTGGGTTTTGTTACCTAGGTTGTGCGATTGTTTGCGGCGCACCGATCACCGCGATCGTGCCGTGCATCCCCGTGCCGGGGCCGCCATGGATCGCGCAGTGGTACTGATACGTCCCTGCTTGCAGGGTCACCACGTGCGTCCCCGAGGTGATCACGCCCGTGCTCGTCGGCAAGGTCCCCGGCCCGCCGTCCCATGTCAGGGTGTGTCCGTTCGAAGGCGTTGCCCAACGGAAGGTGACCTGTCCGGCCGACACGGTGTCGGGCGTGGGGCTGAAGAAATCGTTGCCGACGGTGATGATCGAGCTGTGGCCACCGCCCCCTCCAGCGGGCGTGCCGGTGCTGTAGGTGCTCCCGCAGGCCGCCAGGCCTGCGAGCGCGATCGTCATGATGACTGCAGGGGAAATGCGCATTGCTCCTCCGTGACTCGTGAACTGTGAGTGGGAGAAGCTGCGAGGAGGGTCTTATCGACGACTTAACGAGACGATGGGGCGGGATTACAACAGCGCTTAATTAGGGAGACACGAGTCTCCGATACAGCTGCACCGTTTCCGGCTCAGGCTTGGCGTCGAGCTGCTTTTCGAGCAACCGCTCGACGCGCTGATAGAGCTGCTGCACCTGGGATCGCTCGCCCAGCCTGGCATGACACGTCATGAGACCGCGGTACGCCGGTTCGTCCAACTCGTCCCGCGCCACGAGGCGGCGCCACGCATCCGCCGCGTCGGCCCAGCGCTCCTCTTTCATGCGCCGCTCGCCCAGGACTCGGAGGGCGGCGACGTACTTTTGGCGCAGCCGGTCACGCAGCTCGAGATGCCAGTCGCCCACCACCTCGTGCTCCATGAAGTCGCCGCCGTACAGCGTCAACGCGCTCTCGAGCAACGTCGCGTCCCCGTCCTTCTTGAGTCTGGCGAGCCCCGCGGCGACGTCGCGCTCGAAGCGCTCGGCGTCGAAATCCACCACGGCGCGCGAGTCCACGGCGTACTGCTCGTTCGCGAGCGTGACCCAGTGTGCGCCGCCCAGCGTCTTGCGCAGCCGGTGCAGAATGACGTGGAAGTTGTTCCGCACCTGTTCGGTGGACGCGTCGGGCCAGAACGCGAGGCCCACCTGCTCGCGGGTGCGACCATCGCGGTGACACAGCAAAAACAGCAGCAGCTCCCGCGGCTTGGCGGAAGTCCAAGTGACGGGTCCCGCCGGCTGCGAAATCTGTAATGGGCCAAGGGCCCGGATCGTCAGGCTTGGGGCGGTAGCCGGCTGTGGCGCCGCCGCCTGCGCCGGCGCAGCCGCGTTACGGGTTGTCCCAGGGCTCGTCTCGAGCGCATGCGCAACGAGTTCGGGGAGGGTCAGTGTCCGCTCCTGCGCTGAGGACGCCCCGAGCGCGTCGAACTCTGCTTTCTCCTGCGCGGACCACGCGGCGCCGGTCTGGTCGCGCTGCTCGCGCACGCCCGCGAGGATGAGCGCGGCGCGATCCGGCCGGCCGGAGAGATGGGCCAGCCGCGCCAACCCTTCGAGTGACCAAAAGCAGCCCAGCGCGTCGCGATTGTCGGCGTGAATGCGCAGCGCCTCGCAGAGATCCGCGGCGGCAGCGTCGAGTTGACCACGCCGCAGCTTGACGAGACCCAGCATCGCCAGCGAGTGCGCGATCGCGGGAGCGTGTCCCCGCGCGCGACCGATCGCGTGATTCTCGCCCAACATCCGCTCGGCTCCATCCAGATCGCCTTGACGCATCGCCTGGAGCCCGTGCCAGTACAGGCCGAACGCCAGCAGAATGCTGCCCGGTGCATTCTCGCGTGCCAGGGTCGTGGCCTCGACGAAGAGCCGCTCCGCGGCCGCAGGGTCGAGCGTCGAGAGTCCAAGGACCACCAGCGCGTACGACAGGTGCCATACGTCGTTCTGGTTGCGCAACAGGGCCACGGCCCGCGCGGCATAGGGGGCAACCTGATCGAACGCGCCCATCCACCGCGCGATCGTCGCGGCGGCGGTGAAGGCCTTTCCCGCATCGAGCGGCTGTGCCTCGTCCGCATACGTCAGCGCCTTTCGCAACCGCTTCCAGCCGTCGAGGAAATGCCCGCGCCCGTACCAGTGCCAATGCAGTGCGGCGCAAAGCCGCAGGGACAAGCTGCGGTCTCCGGTCTCGTCCGCCCAGTCGCCCGCAGCTCGCAAATTGCCCTCTTCGGCCACGAGCCGTGCGGTCCACTCTGGTTCGCCCGCCCCGCCAAACGAGTCACGTTCCCGCGCGGCCACCAGCGCCGTGAAGAAATGTGCGTGCCCCCGGCGCAAGTCGGCGACCTCGTTCGCCGCGTCGAGCCGGTCGTGCGCGTATTGACGCAGCGTTTCGAGCAGGCGATAACGCGCCTCGCCCCCCACGGTCTCCATCACGACGAGCGACTTGTCCACGAGGGACGACAGAACGTCGAGGACGCTGTCGTCGGGACAAATCGCTTCGACGGCATCGAGCGAGAAGGTTCCGGCGAACACGGACAGCCGCCGAAAGAGCGCGGCCTCGGCAGGGTCGAGTAGCGCGTGGCTCCAGTCGATCGTTTCGCGCAACGTCCGGTGCCGCAGCACGGTCGACCGGCCGGAGGTGATGAGCAGCTTGAAGGAGTCGTCGAGTCGGGCCGCGATTTGCTGGGGGGCGAGCACGCCCACCCGCGCGGCGGCCAGCTCGATCGCCAACGGAATGCCGTCGAGCCGCCGGCAGGTCTGCGCGACCGCGGGGGCGTTGACGTCATCGAGCGCGAACGTAGGCAGGACGGCGCGCGCGCGCTCGAGAAACAGCCTACCCGCCTCGGAACCTGAGACCTCGGCGGCGGTTGTGCGGGCGGGCAGTGACAGCGGCGGCACGAGCCACGCTTGTTCACCCGGTACGCCCAGCGCCTCGCGACTCGTGGCGAGAATGCGGACGCTCGGGCAGCTCTTGAGAAGTGTTTCCGTGATCTCACCGCAGGCGTCGACCAGGTGCTCGCAGTTATCGAGGATCACGAAGGTGACCCGCTCACACATGCGGTGTACCATGGTCTCGACGGCCGACCGCTCGCCCTCCGCTCCATAGCCGAGCGCCGTGGCGACGACCTGCGGAACAACCGCGGGATCCGAAAGGCTCGCCAGGTCCACCCAGCCGCTCGCCTCGAACCGCGGCGCCACCCGTGCCGCGATCTCTCCCGCGAGCCGCGTCTTCCCGGCGCCGCCGACGCCGGTCAGCGTGACCAGCCGGGCGGACTGAAGCAGGTTGTCCACGGCCGCGATTTCTCGCTCGCGGCCGATGAACGTGGTGAGTTGTACCGGGTAGCCCGCAGCCGGGATCTGGAAGGAGTCCGTTGACCGCGGCCCTGCGGCCGTCGTCATGCGGGAAGTCTAACTGAAGGACCGCTCGACCGCTGATCGGAGCTCGGCCACGTCAGCTGTCGGGCAGTCGGCGATGAGAACTCCCCTCACCCGGTCAGGCGCATCTTGGGCGAAGCGGGTCGCCGCATTTCGCAACGCGGGCACGGCCACGATCACCGCCTCCGCAATCCCCAGACCCTCGTACACACCGCCCAGCCAGCGGACCGTGCCTGCGTCCGACAATCCGAGCGGCAGTTCGGGAACGATGACGCGGAACGAGTCACCGAGCCCGAGGGCGACGGACTCGGAGGCGCCGAGCAGCACGACGATGCGCCCAGATCCCCAACGCCGGTATGTCGTTGCGACACCGTCGGCCATCACGACGGCGATCGAGAAGCGGTTAGACATGGGGACAATGTGCGGGAGGAGTCTTAATGGGTGCTTATCGCAGGTGCCGCTGCCGATCGTTAAGTCCCCAGTAAGATGGCCCTGACAGGTTCCCCTCCGTCCTTCACGGAGGCTCCACGTCAATGAGATCCTGGGTTCTGATTCTCCTCGCGGCGGTTGGTGCGTGCTCCGACGGCACGTTGCCGTTCGCGCCCCCTCCGCCTCCGCCACCGACCACTGTTGCGGTCGCGTACTGCGCCGGCCTCGAACCGATGTGGGTCGCGTTCCAGGACGGCGATGGCGCCTGGACGCACGCGCAGCCCACGGTGAGCGGGTCCAACACGACATTCCGCTCCGAGTTCTCGTCCGACCGCGGCGCGATTGCCATGGTGATACGCTCCGGCGCCCTCACCGTTGTCTCGGTGCTCTACGGCGCTCCTGCGGAGCTCGTGACGGCAGGCGACACGAATCCACGTCACTGCTTTCCAGCGACGGCCAAGACGTTGCTCGGCACCGCGAGCGGGCTCGATACCGATGAGGTCGCGTTCGTTAGCGCATCCTTCGGCTCGCGCGCACGCGTGGCTGTGGACCACACGTTTGAGCTCAACGGACTGCCCGGCGGCCCCCGTGATCTCCTTGCCGAGCGCATCACGCAAGCCACCGGCGCCATTACTCGCCTCATCCTGCGGCGAAACGTCGACGTGCCTGACAGCACGCTGCTCCCCGTGCTCGACTTTGTTTCGGCCGAGGCGTTCCCGCCCGCGGTTGCGAGCGTGTCCGTGAGTGGGCTGGGTGGGGAGGGCGCGGTGTCCGGCTCTCGGTTACTGACGGGCCACGACGAGCTCACCGTGAGCTTGCCGACGAATCTGACGACCGCTGCAGCGCGTCCCTATTTCGCGTTGCCGGAGACGCAGCTCGCGGCGGGCGATCTGCAGATCGTGTCCGCCTCGACGAACGCCGCGACCACCGGCAGCGCCCGCTCGGCGACGCTCTATTTCCGCGCGCCCACCGATCGGGAGCTCACGTTGGGTGCACCGCTCATCCAGCCCACGTTCACCACCGTCGCGACCGCGCCGGCGCTGCGGTTGCGCGCGCACTTCGTTCCGCAGGACGCATACGATCGCGCCGCGATCGTCACGTATCAGCAGGACAGCACGGTGTTCGTGGCGATCACGATGACCGCGGCGTACGCCGCCCTCTCCGAGAATGGGTACGACCTCGACGTTCCTGATCTCTCTGGGGCTGCCGGCTTCGATCCGGCGGGGGCGCTTCATCCCGGGGGCACGCTCCTGTGGAACGCGGGGCGAATCGGGGGGACGTTGGGGTTGGGGCGGAATGCAGTGCCGACCGACGGTGCGACGCAACGGACGGTGTTCGCGGCGGGGGCTCTATGAGAATCGCGATCTTCGCGCTGCTCGCGTTGATCGGCACCACGCCGGCCTTGGCGCAAAGCCCCAGCGTGAGCTCGTGGCGAGACGCGGTCCGGCGACTCCGTGATGCGCGTCCCGTGCAACCCCTACAGCGTGCCCGCGTCGCAGCTAGCCCCACGTCGATCGTCGACGAAAGCGAGCCAAACGACAGCGTCCGCACCGCCGACAGCGTGGCGCTCGGCGACCAGGCCAGGGGAGTCGTGAATCCCGCGAACGACGTAGATACGTGGTTCGTGGACTTGACCGCGGGACAGTTCCTCAGCGTGGACGTTGACGCCGCGGAACTCGGGTCGCCGCTCGACGCAACGCTGGTGCTGTTGGCGCCGGACGGCCGGACGGTGCTGGCCTTCAACGACGACTTCGACGACTTCGACAGCCGCATCTCCTTCCGCGTTCCCACGAGCGGCCGCTACTTCGTGATGATCAGCTCGTTCGGGCGACTCGGGGGAGGTCCCACCGCCCGGTACGCCCTTAACCTCGGCCTCGTCGACTGCAAAGCGGTGGGGACGGAGCAAGAGCCCAACGACGCTCCGGCCACGGCGACTCGGATGGCGATCGGTGAGTCCGGCACGGGACAGCTCTGCTCGCAGAACGCGGGTGGCGACGTGGACTACTGGAGCTTCGCGGGCCAGGCCGGGACGACGATCGAGCTCGATATCGACGCGGCGTCGACCGGACTCCTCGTCGACCCGTTCGTCGCACTGTTCGCGAGCGATGGAACGACACGACTCGCGTTCAATAACGACGGCGACGGGGCCGACCCCCGTCTCCAGTTTTCGATCGTCGCAACGGGCACGTACTACGTGGCCGTGACCGATGTGATGGGTAACGGCAGCAATCCGTTTCCCTACACGCTGCACGTGCGCTCGATCGTCCCGGGCCCCGGCGACCCGATCACGGTGCGCACCGAAGGCATCGGTCTTCCCCTCGGCCTCGCGGTCGGCAGCACGGGCGACCTGTTCGTCGGCGACGTGACCGGCAATCGCATCGTGCGAATCTCGAGCCAGGGCACGGTCACGACTTTCGCGGCCGGAATCCAAAGCCCCTTCGGCATCGCGTTCGACGCCTCGGGTTCGCTGCTCGTGGCTTCCGTGGACGGCAAAGTATATCGCGTCACACCGCAAGGTCAGGCCACGCCCTTCATCACCGACACCGGGTTCCCCTTCTGGATTGCCGTGGCTCCTGACGGGCGCATCTGGTTGACGGACGTGCTTGATCGGTCGTTGCGGCGCTATAGCTCCGCGGGCCAGCTCGAGGCACGGTTCGACGG
>Ga0184632_10000857_pt1 | contig 12264 bp, 16 predicted proteins | sample PLM31_50_b1_FD_133153 | JGI IMG/M metagenome (GOLD analysis project Ga0184632, IMG submission 133153) | Groundwater sediment microbial communities from an aquifer in East River, Colorado, USA - PLM3-1_50_b1 | ecosystem: Environmental > Terrestrial > Soil > Riparian zone | place: USA: East... | reverse complement strand
TGTCACCTGGTTCCATTGGGTTCCGAGCGACCTCGCCGCGTAAGCGGGAGACTGGTGTCGTTGGACCCAAGTCGGGCCGAACGGCACTGTTCAGCCCACCACGTGGTGGCTACCTTCGCCGGGAACGAGCACCAGGCGAAGGAGCGGCCATGGCCACGATCCCAAGCGCAGCGCGAGTCCAGTCGATCGAGCGCCGAGTGGCCACGCTGCACAGTCGGGACACAGTCACGAAGGCGCTCTATGACGTGCTGATCGACGCCATCGACTTCGGCCCTCGAGATCTGCCGCGACCGGAGGACCGCGAATGGCTGCGGGGCGCCGTCGCGGTCCCCCTCCAGGAGGCCACCGAAGTCGCCCTGCAATCCCTGGTATGGAACGTCGCCGAGACGTTCGAGCGGGCCCCGGACCGGATCCGCGATCGATTTGACCGCAGTTTCGAGGGCGAGGAGTTGGGCTGGGAGTGAGTCCTAACGCGGACCTCCGGGGCCGCGGATGCGCGCCATGTAGGCGGCGGCCTGCGCTCGCCGCTCGAGGTTGAGCTTCGCGAGAATCGAGCTGACGTAGTTCTTGACGGTCTTGTCGGACAGGAAGACCTCGGCTGCGATCTCCTTGTTGGTCTTGCCTTCCGCGACGAGCAAGAGGATCTTCTGTTCCTGGGGCGTGAGTTGGGCGAGCTCGTCCGGTTCGCTGGACGTCGCGATCCGCCGTACGCGATCAAGGACACGACCGGTCACGGCAGGATCGAGCAAGGACTCCCCCCGCGCTACCGACTCCAGGGCGGCGACGAGATCCCGGGCGCGGACCTGCTTGAGCAGGTACCCACTCGCGCCGGCGACGATCGCTGACAGCACGGCGTCCTCATCCGGATAACTCGTCAGCATCACGACTCGGGTGTTGGGCAGGTCCGCCCTGATCTCCCTGCAGGCCTCGATCCCCGAACCATCCGGCAACCGCACGTCCATGATGACGAGGTCGGGCTGGAACCGGCGCGCAGCGTCCAGCGCCTCCGCGACGGTACCTGCCTCGGCGACCACGTGGAACTCGGGCCGCCGCCCGAGCAAGGCAACAAGACCCTGTCGGACGACCTCATGGTCATCGACGACCAGGAGCGTCCTGGGTTGGCTCGGGTTGTTCGACAAACGAAGCTCCTTGTTATGGGCGACTTGGGACTCGGACGGTCAGTCGTGTCCCGCGCCCGGATTCACTCTCGATCGTCAGCTCGCCCCCGATCCGTTGCGTTCGATCCCGAATGTTAGCGAGCCCCTGATGACCGAGCCTGGCCGACCTCGATGGGGCAAACCCGACGCCATCGTCCTCGATGCGCAACTCCAACCACGCCCCGCTCTCCGCCAAATCGAGTTGCACCAGGGCCCGACTTGCATGTGAATGACGCACGACGTTGCTGAGTGCCTCGCTGGCGATGGCGAGCAGGTTGCCCGTGACGTCGGGCGGTGGCTCCGCCGCGGCGTCGGGCGTGTGCAGGTCGAGATCGATCATCGAATTTCGACGCTGCTCTTCCACGAGCACGGCAAGCCCTTCGATCAATGAGGCGTTCTCCAGGAGCTCCGGCCGTAGACCAAAGATGAAGTTGCGGATGTCCTGGATCGACAGGTGGATCGAGTCGATCGCTCGACTCACTCGTGTCGCGGCATCGTCATGGCTGGGCGTCAGGTCCTCCGCGACGTCCTCCAGCGAGAGTCCGACCGCATAGAGGTTCTGGATGATGCCATCGTGGAGGTCCTTCGAGATCCGTTCGCGTTCATCGACGATGGCCAGCCGTTGGAGCCGTTCGTGCAGATGGGCGTTCTCCATCGCGATCCCGGCATGGAGCGCGAAGGTCTCGACGAGCGCCTGGTCGTCCTCGCTGAACTCGTCGACTCCGAGCTTGTTGGTCAGGTACAGCCGTCCGAGCGAAACCCCGCGTTGCCTGATCGGGACGCCCAGGAAGCTCGTCATCGGTGGGTGATGGGGCGGGAAACCGTGCCTGCGCGGATCGACATTGATGTCTGGGACCCGAAACGGCCGGTTCTCTCGGATGATCAGCCCCAGCAAGCCGTGCCCTTCCGGTAGTGCTCCGATCCTGAGACGCGTTTCGTCATCGATGCCGCTCGTGATGAAGCGCTCGATCCTGCCGTTCGGATCAACGATCCCGAGCGCGGCGTATTGGGCAGCCACGAGCGGTCGCACGCGATCGACGATGGTCTGCAGGACATCGTTCAGCGGCGCGAGCGCGGCGATTCCGCGGACGGCTGCGTCGAGGGCGGCCTGAACATCGTCGACGCCCGATGCAGGGGCTGGTGTGGACCGAGACATCGTCGGGAGCATACAGGCGGGGTGCCCGCCGGCAGGGCCACGTGGCCCAACGGAAGGGGCCGCACGTCACTGGCGGGTAGCTCGGCCCGCGCTCGACCATCGTCCACATGGCAGGCTTCATCCTCGAGTCGGCACCAGATGGTCGGGACGCGCCACGATTGTCGACGTTGGTCAGGACTCCGGGGGTCGCCCTGGCGCCGGGCGTCATTCATCGTCTCCTGCTGGCCACGGACCTCTCGCCCGCGTCCGAGGCGGCGACGGCGCGGGCCATCTCGCTTGCGGTCGAGCACGAGGCATCGCTCATCGTGATCAGCGTCGTGGATCCGCGACGCTTGCGGTTGCCGGGAGGTTCGTTCTTCCGACGGGTGGATCAGGAGCGCGCGGAGGTGGAGGCCGGAGCGCAACGTGTGGTCGCGCGCGCGCGCGCCGCGGGTGCCAGGGCGACATTCCTGGTGTGGGAGGGCGATCCGGCTGAGTCGATCATCGCGGCCGCTGAAGCAGAAACCGCCGACGTGATCGTCATAGGGTCGCACGGTCGCGGGCGCATCGGGCGCCTCGTCCTCGGGAGCACCTCGGCACGAGTGTCTGAAGAAGCGGGCTGTCAGGTCGTCGTCGTCCCGAGCTAGCGCTCGTAGGCCGTTCGGCCCGTAGGTCACGCTCACATCGGGCCAGCGGCAGGCGCCGTGGCCGTGACTCGTCGATAGATGGCATCTCGAAGGCGGTCGCTCCCGCAGCCTCCGATACCCGAACGATGAGCCCCCAAGGCCCATCGTTTGCGCTGTTCGACCACCGACTGCCCATCGATGCCGGTCCCCACACTGCGGATCGAGGCCCGCGAGGACCTCGTGATGGCTCGCGCCGCGACCCGGTTGGTGGATGCCCCTCGCCTGAGGACGCATCGCGCAGCTAGGCGGTCTGGGGAACCCTGAACGAGCCGGATGGCCCTGTCCGGATCGGCCTACAAGCGCTTCGATAGAGCCGGACAGCGCATCGCGTCGTCGCGGCGTTCGTGTGTCGGACGACCCGAGCGATCGAACATGTGGAGGCACGCAGATGTCTAAGACCGTCATCACACGACTCTTCATCGGTGGCTTGGTGGCGTTCATCGCCGGCTTGGTCATCGCGATGTTCGCGGGGCTGGCTGTATTCGCAGGCACTGAGGTGACTATGAACGGGCCCGATGTCACCGCATTCCGCGCCACACCATTCGCATGGTCGATGATCGCCGTCGTCATGCTCGGCGGGCTGGCGATGATCGGCGGCGTAGTCGCCGGGTTGGTCGCCTGGATCGGAGCCCTGATCAACACCGCTCAGCTTGACGACAAGCTCTGGTTCATCGTCCTGCTCGTCCTGGGGCTGTTCAGCTTCGGGTTCGTCGCGATGATCGCGTACGTGATCGCCGGACCCGATAGCACGAAGCTCGAGGGGCGCCGCCCCGTGCAGGCGATGACCTAGTCGATTCCACGGCGGTCCCTGGGCGTTTCGACCCTGACCTCGCCCAGGGACCGCCCCTCGCTCGAGGAGCAGTTCCATGGATAAGCGATTGATCATGGGGGCGTCCATCGCCGCAGCCGGTTGGGCCGGCTATGTCGGCCTGCGCCGTTGGTGGAACACCTGGGGCGTCGAGCCAGACGAGGCGAGTAAGCGATTGCCGGGAGATGCGATCGTTCCCGACGGCGAAACCCTGCTAACCCGCGGGATCACGATCCATACGCCGCCGGACGCAGTCTGGCCGTGGCTCGTTCAGATGGGCTACGGGCGCGGCGGCTGGTACAGCTACGACCAGCTCGACATGAAGGGTCGCAGCGCGGAGGGGATCCGGCCCGAATTTCAGTCGCTCGCAGTCGGTGACATGGTCCCCACCCATCCGGACGGCGGGTTCGAGGTCAAGCTCGTCGAACCAGGGCGAGCTCTGGTGGTGTACCTCGACGGGGCCCTCGCAGAGCGCCAGGCGAAGGCGCAGGCCGGGTCGATCTCGATGACCGAGACGCCCGGTCTGGCGGCCTCCGGACGGTTCCTGCGGACGGCATCCCCGCCCGACTTCGCCGTGAGTTGGGCGTTCGTCCTGGAGCCGGTGGGGTCCGATCAGACCCGGCTCATCGAGCGGGTGCGGGGCCGCTTCGGTCCGGCCACGATCGGCTCGCGGACGATGCTGCCGCTCATGGGTTTTGGCGTCTTCGTGATGACGCGCAAGCAGATGCTCGGCATCCGCAATCGCGCCGAACGAATCGGCCGCCTTGAACCGCCGGTCCGACCCGCGGTCCCGGTGGACCCGTCCCCGAAGCGCAGCGAGAACGGCACGGCACAGCACCGGCAGAACGGATCCCCAAAGCCGGGCATGACGAGGCAGGAGGTGCCCGTATGACAGCTGCAGAACGAGTCAATAACCAGGAGCCGGCCTCAGTGATCCGGCCGTCTCGGAGGAAAGGTCCGATGGAGCAAGTGATCGAAACACTCGCAAATGGTCTCGGCAACAGCGTGGCCTGGCTCGCCGAGAACGGCGTCCTCTTCGGCGTGTTCGCGCTGATCTGGGTCGCATTCGGTGTGGGCCTCATCTGGAGCCAGGGCAGCATCGACCAGGCCTGGCAGACCATCCGTGGCTTGCCGCTGGTCATCCAGGCGGTCGTGTGGTTGTTGTTCCTGCCAGTGATGATTGGTCTCTGGGTCTGGGAGACGACCTGGCCGTTCGTGGTGCGGTTGATCCTGGTGATCGGGATCGCGGGCTGGAACCTCTTGGTGTTCCTCCCGCGCGCCCTGCAGACCGCGAAGCCGTAGCGCCAGATCCGATCCGCGGCGAATGACGGGCCGGTCCGGATGGACCGGCCCGTCGAATCTCGCTGATACGCGTCTCGATGGAGGCGACGGCTTCCGAGCGATAGACGATCGCAGGAGTACGGGACAGAGCGCACGCGCGTCTTCGCTGGGATCCGATGAACCATGCTGATGGGCACCCTGTTCGGCGGATCGCGGCACCGCGAGGTCCGAACCGGCCCCTTCCGATTGGGCCGTTCGGCCCCTCTCGGATTTCAAACCACCGCGGCCGACGGGACCGATGCGTTGCCCAGAAGGCCGATCGGCCCGATCGGATCGGGCCGATCGGCAGGTGGCATCGTGTCTGTCGCGTCCGACCATGTCGCCATGCGTACTCTGGATCGCAACCGACATGGCCGCAGTGGATCGCCAGCCTCCTCGGCTTGGCGAGATCCAGCCGAGCTGAGGGCTCGGCGCGTCATGTTGCTGATCCTGGTCACCGCGTTGGTACTGACGGCAGCGATGGTGCTCGCAAGCAGCTTCGCGACGCTGTCCTGAGGTCCAGCCAAGCCCGCTACCGCGACTCTGCTGGGGCGTCTGGTCCTGTTTGTGACCTGTGGACCGTAACCGGGTGACCTATTACCGTCATCATGTCAGCGTCGCGCGGCCAGAGTTGAGCCAGCGAAACGGTCCACCTACTAGTTGTCGCGCGATCCTGAAGGTCGCAGAGGGAGTGGAGGTTCGGATATGTCGACGCTGCGCCAATGGGCTGCCCCGATTGGAGGGTTGGCCGCCATCCTCCTGTTCTACCTGTTCAACCCGTGGGTGAATCCCCCGGAAGGGACCATCCGGCAGGTCGTGACGATCGCCTTCTGGGTCGTGTTCATCGCGCTCCTCGTCATCCTGTTCGAGGACCGCAAGGACCCGAACGCCGAGGACATCGAGATCGAGGGCCCGCGGTTTGTCCGCTTCCTCTTCCACAACTCGCGTGCCGGTCTGTTCTGGCTGCCGATCCGGCTGTTCGTCGGCTTCGCCTGGCTCGAGGCCGGTTGGCACAAGTTCACCGATCCCGAGTGGACGCAGGGCGGAGCCGCCCTGCGAGCCTACTGGGAGCGCATCGCCGCCATCCCGGAGACTGGTCGCCCGGCGATCACGTTCGAGTGGTATCGCGACTTCATCAACACGCTGCTGAACGCGAACGCCGAGCCGTGGTTCGCTTGGGTGGTCACCCTCGGCGAGCTGGCGGTCGGTATCGGTCTGCTCCTAGGCGCCCTGACCGGCATCGCCGCCTTCTTCGGGGCATTCATGAACATGGGCTTCCTGCTTGCGGGGTCCGCCTCGACCAACCCGGTGCTGTTCACCCTGGCCGTCGGGCTGATGCTCGCTTGGAGGGTCGCCGGCTACTACGGCGTGGATCGCTATCTGCTGCCGATGCTCGGTGCGCCGTGGAGCCCGGGGGCCTTGTTCAACCGACAGGCACCTCGTTCCGCCCCAAGCTGACCGTCCGGCGCGGATCGATCCTCGTCCGCTGCGGGAGCCCTCGAGTGACGGACACCTCATTTGGGTGACGCCCTCGGGGGCTCCGCGACGTCAGGCAGTCGAGTCTCCACCTTGCGCTGCTCGAACGCCTTGAGCGCGACGGGGAGTGTCGCGAATAGTCGTTCAGGCCCGATGTGGGTGATGAGCCCGATCCGCTCGAGCTGGTCGCGCAGATCCTGTTTCACTCTCGCCATCGCCAACACGACGCCGCGTCGCTTGAGCTCGTCATGTGCAGGATCGCCGACCACAGGCCGACCACGGGGGCGAGACCGGCAAGCTGGGCATAGGCCATGACCTGCGGCACCACGTACGCGGCCACTGTCACGCCAGCCACGACATCCGGCCGCAGCCATGTACGGTCGTACTGGGCGAGGAGCGCTATACCCGTGATCGCCTTGGTCGCCGTCACAGCGTGAGTTTGGCTCGGCTGAGCCGCGCTCGCCGCTTGCATACGGGGCCAGATCGGATGGCTTCGTCGAACGATGGCCGCCGACGTCAGCGGGTCGCTGCCCGGTCGGTGATGACGATGGAGGTCAGCCCCTGCTTACGCCGACGGCGATCCCGTTTCGATGCGTGATCGCCTGCGCTAGCGTCCGGCCCCACTCGCGTGCGCGTTCGAGCTCGCCCGTTCGCAGCGGGCCGTATTTGCCTTCGACGACGAACTTCTGGGCCTTCGCGATCGGCAGGTAGCCGGCACGCTCGAAGCGGTCCTCGATCGCACCTGTCGCCCCTCGGGGTGACCACCAGATGCGCGTTTCGAACGCCGCGACGGGTGCCCGGCCATGTGGCAGGGATTCGAGCCACGAGCGCATCGACGGATGGGACACGTCGGGCGGCGTCGGGGCATCGAGCTCGTCCCTGGCGACGCTGTCCCGCATGGTATCGGTGGCGAGGTTGAAGCCGAGGACCGGGGCTCCAGCGACGACCAAGTCGGCGGTTTCGACAAGATCGGCCGACGCCTGGTCGGTCGTGAGCGCTTGGGCCTCCGGCCCGATCCCTTCCGCGATCGCACGAGCGACTGCCGCGGTGTTGCCCCACAGTGATTCGTAGACGACGAACGCCTTCATGGTCTTGCCTCCGCACGCTCAGGTCACGGCCGCGAACGCCGTGGGTCAGTGGGCGGCCCGGCGTACCTCGTGGGGGCACCGCCCGCTACGGTCCATCATCGTGACGGCGGCGCCATGACGGCAGACCCGACGGTCACCTTTGGCCCGTGCCGAACGGCCTTGCGATGCCATGGTTCGGATCGGCCTACACACGGCCCTTGGGGACGGTATGCCAGTAGGTCTTGTTGAAGACGATCTTGCCCAGATGCCAGAGCTGATTGGGCTTCGGCGGTCGGGGTGGGTGCTCGTAGTCGAACTGGAGCAGTGTTCCCTTACCGTCGCCGATCTCGAAGAAGCACACGACCTTGCCAAGGTAGTCGCCGTGCTTGTGGTCGACCTCGCGGTCCTCGATCGCGGCGACGATCCGTTCGGTGACCACCGGCGCCTCGAAGTGAGCCGTGGACCCCGCCTTCGACAAGGGCAGGTCGGTGGCATCGCCGAGCGCGAAGACGTTCGTCCGGCCTCCCACCTGGAGCGTCGCGCGGTCCGTCGGCAGCCAGCCTCCGGGCGCAGGCGCAAGGCCCGAGTCGATGAGGAACTGCTGGCCCTTGTGCGGCGGCACGAGGATCAGGAGGTCGTAAGGCAGCTCCTCGCCCTCGAGGCTCTGGACGACCTTGCGCTCGGGATCGATCGCCTCGACGTTGAAGAACGTGTGCAGCTCGATCCCCTTCGCCTCGAAGATGGGCGTCGCCATCTCGGACACGCTCTCGATCGTGAACGCACGCCCGATCGGTGAGCAGAAATGGACCTGGCTGCTGTCCCGGAGACCGCGCTGGCGCAGCTCGCTCTCGATGAGGAACGCGACCTCGAGCGGCGCCGGAGGGCACTTGTAGGGCATCCCGGCGATCGCCACGACGATCCGCCCACCCGTGAACCTGTCGAGCGCGTGCCGCAGCTCGAGTGCGGCGTCAGCGGAATAGAAATGCTGCGCCTCGGTGTCGAAGTGCTCGATCGCCTCTGGGACGATCCGCGAACCGGTCGCCAGCACGAGGTAGTCGTAGCCGAGTCGCTCGCCGCCCAGGAGATGGACGGTCTGCGTTGGCTCGTCGACCTTCTCGACCTCGCCGATGACGAGGGCCACCCGCGGATCGAGCAGGCCGCGCTCCGGACGCTGCAGCTTTTCCGCGCGCTCACCGCCCATGGCGATGTACATGAACCCTGGCTGGTACGTGTGTTGACCGGTCTCATCGACGACGGTGATCGTCACGTCACCGGCCTTGACCTGCCGGCGGAGCTTCCTGATCAGAAGGTTGGCGGTTAGCGTGCCACCCACGCCACCGCCTAGGATGAGGATCCGCTTCATCACGGGCCTCAATGCGTCTTCTCGACGACGATCTCGTCGTAGCCGTCGCGGCGGGCGACCTCGACGAGGCGGTGGCCCGCCTTCTCGACCCACTTCGGGATGTCGGTCCTGCTACCCGAGTCCGAGCTGTAGACGGCGATGACCTGGCCTGGGCCACTTTCGCGGATCGCGCGGATGAGCTCCATCAACGGGCCCGGGCAGAAGCTGCCGCGGGCGTCCACGGTCCGCGCAGCGGCCGCGGTGGTGATCGTGTCAGTCATGGCGGGACGTCCTTCCTAGATGAACAGTGAGGCGTCGGCCTCGGTCATGATCTCGATGGCTGTCGCCGCTCCCGCGGGGTCGCCCATCTCGTCGATGAGGTCCTCGCGCTTGAGGCCGAACATATCCATCGTCATCTGGCACGGGATGAACTCGACGCCCATGGCGGTGGCGGCTTCGAGGAGCTCCCGTGGGCTCGCCACGCCGTACTTCTTGCGGAGGGTGCCCATCATCCACGGGCCCATCCCCAGGAAGTTCATCTTGCTGAGCTTCAGGTGGTCGATGCCCGGACGCTGCATCAGCGTTAGCATCTTCTGCATCCAGTTCTCGCCGACGATCCGCTTCTGGTCCTTCACGAAGGGCAGCAGGCCCCAGAACGTCACGAAGACCCGACAGCGCATGCCGCTCGCAGCGGCGGTGGAGGACAGGATCAGGACGGGCCAGACCTTGTCGAGCTCGCCCGACCAGTTGACGATGACGAGCTCCTTCGTCCTGACGGGACGGTCAGCCGCCTCCTCGAACGCGACGTCAGGCCGACCATCGACGTCGGCGATCGCCTTGGCGAGTTGGTCGGACGGCGCCGTCGTCGGGCGCTCGTACGTGGTCGTGGTCATCGCATGTTCCTCACTTCCGGCGTAGGACGAAGCGGTAGACGCCGCTGTCCGCGGATTGCTCGACGAGCTCGTTGCCGGTCGTTCGACACCAGGCCGCGAAGTCCTTGACGGACCCAGGGTCGGTCGCGAGGACCTCGAAAAGGCTGCCTGACGCGATCGTCTTGATGGCCTGCGCCGTCTTCACGATCGGCATCGGGCAAGAGAGGCCACGAGCGTCAACCTGTTGGGGGATCTGGAGTGTCATCGCAGCGCCTCCTTCGGCAGTTAGATGAAGACGACCTGGCCCTCGCCGGCGTTGAGGTAGAAGGCGGTCACGCCCTCCACGCCGTCGACGAGCGAATCGAGGTCGGATGGCTCGAGGTGGAGCAGGTCCATCGACAGCGAGCAGGCCTCGATGTCGACGCCGCCGAGCTCTTTCGCCTGGCGAAGCGTCTCGGCCCAGCTGGCCTGACCGGCGGCCCGCAGGCCGTCGACCGCAGCTCGACCCTCCACGCCGGCCTCTGGGGCAAGCCCGTGGTCGGCCGCGATCCGGTCGGCCCGGAAGGCGTCGAGCGCCCAGTACTGGAGGAAGACGTTGACCGGCTTACCGAGCGCCGCCGCCCCGGCGGTCAGGACCGCCGCGGCCTGCAGCTTGTCGTCGGTCCCCGAAAAGAGGACCAGGTTCAGTGGGGCATCCATGACTGTCACCTCGACGCGGATCGGACGGTTAGGGGCGCTGCCGGCACGGCGGCTTTGGCGGCCATTTCGCCGAGACGACTCAGGCGTCGTTCGAGGACGGACCGCATGAGGGCACACGCGACCATGACATCTGGATCCGCCAGGCGATACCGGACCTCGCGGCCGTCGCGCTCGGCCTCGACGATGCCGGCCACCCGGAGCATCGACAGGTGCTGCGAGACATTCGGCTGGCTCGCTCCGATGGCGTCGGCCAACCGGCCGACCTCGATCGGACCGCTGGCAAGTACGTGCAGGATCTCCAGGCGCCGGGGGCTGGCGAGTGTCTTGAGGACCTCGGCCTGGAGGACCGTGATCTCGTCCATGGCCTGACTATCGACATATGCGCAGATGCCGATGAGTGCCACCCGGCCCGTTCCCGTGGGCCACAGGTCACGAGAAACGGCGAAGCCGCCGACGCTTCGGTGGCGTCGGCGGCTTCGATTGATGGGGCGTCAGCTGGTCACGTTGAACGCGATCCGCATCCCCATCTTGTAGTGCGCTTCCTTCTCCGTCTCGTCATAGATATTGCAGAGCAGGACGTACTTCCCAGCATCGAGCGTGAGCTTCAGGTCCTGGCTCTCATTCAAGGTGATGTCCTCGATCTCGCCCTTGACCTCCATCCCGGTCCCGCCCTCCGAGACCTTGCCGGTGTCGTCGGCCGGCAAGGCGCCTGGATCGAGATCGGTCTTGATGACAACGAACTCGTGCGTGTCTGCAGGTCCCGTGTTCGTGACGTGGAAGGTCACCTCTCCTGCAGCGACCGACGTCGATGCGGGGACGACGGCCCACTCCTGAAGCTTGACATCGACCGTTCCTGGCGCGCCCGCCGCAGACGGGCTGGCGCTGACTGCGGCCTGGCTGGCCCCGCCCGTCGAGCAGGCCGACAGGGCGACTGCGACGATCGACATCGCCGCGAGTGTTCTCCACATTGACCTTGCATTCATTGCGTCCCTCCTCGGTACCTCTCCGTCAACCGTGGCACGGGGGTGCTGGATGAGGATCCAGGACGCTGAATGATACGCCCACCCCACCAAGGCGGTGGCCTTCCTGGCCACCCAGGGGGACTACATCAGTGGAGAGGTGATCGCGATCAACGGAGGCCTCTACATGCAGATCTCGAGCCGACGGCTCAGACCCGACGCCCGGCGTGGCCATTCACTAACTGCCGTGCCGCCTCGGAGGCGGCGCCTGCGTGGTTGGCTGGTCCGAACATCCGGGCCGCAACCCAGGCCCCGTCCATCAGCAGGAGGAGCTGCGCTGCCAATCCGTCGGGATCGCGTAAGCCCGCCGCTCGAGCCATCTCGGCGAGGCGTGCGAGAACTTGCTCCTTGTGGGCGAGCGCCACTCGGTGTCCGGCATGGTCGAGATCCGGGAACTCCGATGCCGCAGCCTGGAAGGTGCAGCCAAGACAGCGGGCGCTCGTAGCGAGCTTGGCGACCGCGTCGAAGGCGGCGACCAGCTTTTCCGTCGGATCCTCGACCGCGCTGATCTCGCTTTCGAGCCAGGCCCAGTAGTCAGCGTTCGCGCGCTCCAGATATGCCGCGATCAGAGAGTCCTTCGACGGGAAGTGGCGATAGAGGGTCATCTTCGCCACTCCCGACTCGGCCACGATCGTGTCGATCCCGACCGCGTGGTAACCGTCGCGGTAGAAGAGCTCGCTCGC
>Ga0184632_10000856_pt1 | contig 12266 bp, 9 predicted proteins | sample PLM31_50_b1_FD_133153 | JGI IMG/M metagenome (GOLD analysis project Ga0184632, IMG submission 133153) | Groundwater sediment microbial communities from an aquifer in East River, Colorado, USA - PLM3-1_50_b1 | ecosystem: Environmental > Terrestrial > Soil > Riparian zone | place: USA: East River... | reverse complement strand
CTTCGGGGTCCGAGCCGTGGCGTGGGGGTGGATCATCGTTTACGTGATACCCGCGCTGCTGACGCGGAAGGGGCCCGCCGAACCGCCGCGGGTCGAGATGGTCGCGGTTCCCCACCGATGACTCGAGGCGCGAGTCGGGCGGCGGGGAGCTCGGTTCGGATCCGCCACGGGCGGGTCGAGGAGTCCGAGTCGAACGTTCTGCGTCCGAAGAGGGTGCTGTGCGTATTCGGCAGCTTGGAGCGGGCCGGGGCGCAATTGCGGACCCTCGAGGTGTGCCACGAGCTGCGATGCACTCGATCCATCGAATTCGACTTCTGCTCCCTCGATCTGGGCCCGAACGAGCTCGAAGGAGATGTCGCGAGCCTGGGCGGCTCGACCCACGTCGTGTCGATCCGGACTCCTCGCTTCCTGCTCGAATTCTCGCGCTTTCTCCGACGGGGTCGGTACGATGTGGTCCATACCGAGCCCCAGTTCTTAAGCGGGATCGTCGTGTGGTTGGCGGCGTTGCAGCGGGTGCCTATCAGGATCGTGGCGGTCCACAATTCGATCGGTGATGCCGGAAGGCGCACGGCGAGCAATCCCGTCGTTCGGGTCGTGCTCCCCAGCCGGCCGTTCATCTGGGCGATGCGATGGCTCATCACGCGATACGCCACTGACGTCATCGCCGTGTCGAAGAGCGCGCTAGACAGCGCGCTCCCAGACCGGTGGCAGTCGATCCGCGACTGCAAGGTGGTTTACAACGGCACGGACGTCGCCCCATTCAAGGTCCCCGAGGATCGAAGGGGCGTTCGAGAGGAGTTCGGCTGGCCCGCCGACAGCAGGATCGTCGTGAACGTGGGACGGCTGTCGGCGCAGAAGAACCATCGCGTCATCCTGGAGACCCTCCGGCTGGTTCACCGGCAGGACGGCACCGTCCGATCGCTGCTCATCGGTGGCGGGCAGCTGTTTCCGGAGGTGGATGGCCTCATCGATCAGCTCGGACTCCGCGAGATCTGCGCGATCACGAACAACCGTCCGGACGTTCCGCGGCTGCTCCTGGCCTCTGATGTCTTCTTCTTCCCCTCCTCGTGGGAGGGCCTGCCCGGGGCGCCTCTGGAAGCGCTCGCGGCCGGTCTTCCGATCGTTGCGAGCGACATCCCTCCGATCCGGGAGATCGCCACGTTTTTCCCCGGCTCGATCCTGGTTGCAGCCCCGGATGATGCCCTCAAACACGCCGAACACATCCGCTCGGCGCTGCAGATGCCGAAGGACCGGGAGAACGTGCAGCAGCGGTTCGCCGGATCGCCGTTCTCGTTCCAGGAGTCGGTGGGTGCGTACCGGGCGCTCTACGGGATCGACGAGCTCGAGGGGCCGGCAGGGAGCCCGCCGGTGCGCGCTGGCCGATGATAAGCGCTCGGGTCGCGCCGAAGATCCTCTACACGTCGGCCGATGCCGATCCGGAAAGCGGGGCGTTCCGCTGCCTGCGCGACATGGGAATGGAAATCGGCAACTGGGGGTATCGGCCCATCCTGGCCCTGCCGGAGGAACCGGTGGGCGCCTCCCTCCCCGCTGGGGCGGGATCCCTTCCCTCGCACGCGTTGTCGCTCCCACGCCTTCGTCGGGGGCGTTCCGCGGCCCAATACAGGAGCGATCTCCTGCAGACTGCGCAGAGCGCCTACCGGCTGGCGCGCATCATCCGTCGGGAACGGGTCGCCCTGGTCCACGTGAACGAGATCCTCGACGTCTACGCGGCGATCGCGGCGCGCCTGGCGGGGGTCCCTTGCGTCTGGCACGTTCGAGCGGACGTGTCCACATGGCCGTCCCCAGTCAGGAAGGTGCTCCCGCGCATCGTGGTCGCCCTCGCCAGCGAGATCGTCGCCGTGTCCGACTCGGTTCATCGGGAGGTGTTCCTAGAGCAGGGGATCGAGACACCGAAGGTGTCTGTGATCCACGACGCCGGTCCCGATCGGGCGGTGTTCCATGTCGGTGTTGACGGCGCCTCGGTCCGTGCGGAGCTCGGCGTGCCAGACGACGGGTTCCTCGTCGTGTTGGTATCGAAGCTGGTGGAGCTCAAGGGCCACGAGGTGCTGATACGAGCGATCCCGCAGGTGCTGGACACGTTCCCGCAGACACGCTTCGCCATCGTGGGCCCTGAGCTCAACGGCGCGCACCATCGCCGATACGCGGAGCGGCTCCGGCGCTTGCCGGCCGAGCTGAATCTCGGTGATGCCGTGTCCTTCATGGGCTACCGCGATGACGTTCCCCAGATCATGGCCGCGGCCGACGTGATCACGCACTGTGCGACGCATCCCGATCCCTTCCCCGGGGTCGTGCTGCAGGGGATGTCGCTGGGCAAGGCCGTGATCGCCACCAACCTCGGAGGTGCAACGGAGCAGATCGACGACGGCGTTTCCGGCGCGCTGGTCCCTCCCGGGGACCCGGCTGCTCTGGCCGACGTGATCTGCTCACTGTTGAAGGATCCCGACCAGCGGGCTTCGCTGGGACGAGCGGCCGTATGCCGGGTGACTTCTGACTTCCCATCCGAGTCATTCTATCGGCAGCTTTCCCACGTGTACCGGCGGTTGATCCACCCCTGAGGCAGGACTGATGGGCGAGACGATCATGAGGATGCGCGGGCCGGGTGGAACGTCGCTGCTCGGGTCGCCCCGGCATGCACTGCGACGTTGGATCTCGATGTACCCGACGATGTACCTTCCGATGGCCCGCTTGAAGAACGAGCATTCCGTGCTGGAAGCTCGCACCGCGCTGGTCCTGGACGGTACCTCGCGTTCCGCGAATACCTTCGCCGCGATCGCGTTCCAGTTGGCGCAGAACGACCACGTCCGGTTGGCCCATCACATGCACGCGGCCGCCTCGCTGGTCGCGGCGGCACGCCGCGGCGTGCCGACCCTGATCACTGTGCGGGAGCCCGAGCCCACGATCCTATCCTCCTTGATGCGCGAGCCACAGGTGACGGCCAGGCAGTGGCTGAAGACCTACGTCGCGTTCTACGAGCGGCTCCTGCCCTATCGGTCCGCTTTCGTCATCGCGACGTTCACGGAAGTGACGTCCGACTTCGGGGCCGTGACCCGGCGCGTGAACGAACGGTTCGCGACGCGGTTCCGAGAGTTTGATCACACGGAGCAGAATGTCCAGGCCGTGTTCACATTGATCGAGGAGCGGGCGGAGGGCCCCCCGTGGCAGCCATCCCTCAACCGGTTCGTCTCCGGGCTCCTCAGCGCCGACGAGTACCGCGCGCTGACCCGACCTTATCGGGACGGATCCGAGGGACGTCGGCGCCCGGTCCCCGAGCTCCGGGTCCAGCGCCCTTCGGCGCAACGCGAAGCCGCCAAGGGCCAGGTGCGGGAGCGATACCAGGACCCCGGCCTCGCGGATCTGCGGACCGCGGCGGAGAAGGCCTATCGCGCGTTCGTCGGCACCGTCGGTTCATCGGCCGGTTGACGTATGAGACATACGTTCGAGACTGCGTGCCGGCCGGTATCCGCCTCGGTACAGTATCGGCGCACGCGCCTGCTGCGCTGCCGGATATCCGAGACGCTCCGGATGGCTGATGGACGCTAACGATCGGAACCTCGACCCGAACGACGCGACGACCCGGCGACGGGCGCTAGTCGTCGAGGTCATGGGGCCGGCCCTGGCCGGCAAGACGTCGCTCGTCCGATCGCTGCGCGCCCGTGATGACCGGATCCGGGCCGGCTTCGACGTGCCGAGGATCCGGTGGTTCCCCTTCGCGGTGGCCAAGGTCGCCGGCCTGCTCCCCGCGTGGCTCCTCCACTACCGGCGGGACCGCTGGTTCACGTGGAACGAGATGAAGTCCATGGCGTTCCTGGATGCATGGCTCCGAGCAGCTCGGAGACAGCGGCCCACCGCCGCCGTCACCACTGTGCTCGACCACGGTCCGGTCTACCGGCTGGCGCGCCTTCGCGAGTTCGGACCGGCCGTCACCAGGAGCGAACGGTTCCAGCGGTGGTGGCGCGCCTCCCTCGAAGGGTGGCTGGGCGCCCTCGACCTCGTCGTGTCGCTCGAGGCGCCGGATGCGACCCTGCTGGGGCGCGCGAAAGAACGGGGGCACTGGTACCTCAGCGCAGGCCATCGCGAGGAGGAGAAAGAGGAGTTCCTCGCCCGCTTCCGCAGGGCGTTCGCCCAGACGCTCGAGGCGGGGACGGCGGACATGCCCAGGGTCCTGCGCGTCCGTTCGGATCAGCACACGCCCGACGAGATCGCGGACGAGGTATCGGCCGCGCTGGGGTCGGAGGCGCGAGGGTCCTCTCGGCAGGAGACGTCACACCGATGATCAAAGCGGTCAAGCGCATCGTGAAATCGGCGTCGAACGTGCATCGTCCGGACGGTCGTCCGAACGTCTTCCTGTATTCCACGCCGAGGAGCGGAAGCACGTGGCTCATGGAGCTGATCTGGAGCCAGCCCGGATTCAAGACCTGCAATCAAGCCCTGTACCTGGAGAACCCGGTCGTCCGCAAGCACCTCGGGATCAGTGAGTGGGACGAGCTCTACAGCGTCGATGCCACCGAGAAGCTCCGGATCTATCTCCAGCGACTGTGTGACGGGCGCCTCGGCTTCACGAACCCGAACCCGGTCCGGCGGTACTACCGACCGATCACACACCGGATCGTCTTCAAGGAGATCCACGCATCCGCCGATCGGATCAACTGGGTGCGCGACACGTTCAACGCCCGCGTCGTGTACCTCATCCGGCATCCGATCGCCGTGACCATCTCGAGCGAGCGCTGGCCCACGCTGCCCTCCTTCTTGACGAGTGACTACCGCCGTCATTTCAGCGAGGAGCAGCTCGAGCGGGCCCAGCGCATCCTCACGAAGGGGACCGATCTGGACCGCGGCGTCCTGTCGTGGTGTCTGCAGAACGCGGTTGCGCTCCAAGAGGCCACGCCGGATTGGGCCGTCGTCTCCTATGAGCAGCTCGTCGTGGATCCCGATCCGGTGATCCGCGAGCTCACCGACAAGCTGGCCTTATCGGACCCGGAGCGGATGCGACGACGGCTCGGCGTTCCCTCCGTCAACGTGCGGTTCAAATCGACCGAGGAGACCCGTCGGCTGCTGAGCGAAGGGAGTGCCGACAAGCGCTCCTACCTCGTGGAGAAGTGGCGGAAGAAGGTCGATCGTCGCGAGGAAGGTCGGGTCATGAAGATCCTGGACATCTTCGGACTGGATGTCTACCGGGATGGAGAGGCCCTGCCCGACAAGCGGATCTGGATCCACCCGGAGCCTCCGATCGAGGACCCAGCCGAGGGCGAAGGCCGTGCCCGCCCGGTCATGCGAACGACGTAGGAGAGATACGCCCTGACACGCGTGCCGCACCAGCCGAGCCTTCCGTATCGTGGTGGTTCGGTCCCCCCCGCCATCACCGGAGTCGTCCCGATGCCCCAGGAAGTCGTCGTCGTGCCACGATGCGCTCAACCTATCGATGGTGGATCCGATCCCGGCCTGGAACTCGTACGTCGTCTGTGCCAGACGCTTTCCACAAAAGGGGTGGACTACTGCCACTGGAAGAGCAACGAGGCGTTGGATCGGTCCGCACGCGCCGAGAGCGACCTCGACCTGCTCGTCAGCCGCCGGCACGCTCACCGGTTCGAGGAGATCATCCGGAGCTTGGGCTTCAAGGACGGGAGACCGCCGTCTAAGAAGCAGCTGCCGGGCGTATTCCACTCGTACGGTCTCGACCAGGCGTCCGGCAAGGTGGTCCATCTGCACGTCCACTACCGGCTCGTTGTTGGCGATGACATGACCAAGAACTACCGGCTACCGCTCGAGGAGGCGTATCTCGCGTCGGCCCGGCAGGGCTCCTTGTTCCGCGTTCCGGCCGCCGAGTTCGAGCTCGTGGTCTTCGTCCTGCGGATGGTCCTGAAGCACTCGACGTGGGACGCCATCCTCACTCTCAAGGGATCGCTTTCCGCGGGTGAGGCTCGGGAGCTTGCCTACCTCAACGGTCGTGCCGACGCTGAGCAGACGCGCCGGGTCGTTCGAGAGCATCTTCCCTTCGTCGATCCCAACCTGTGGGAGCGTTGCCGGCGGTCCCTCGAGCCGGCGACCTCGGGCTCGTTCCGGGTCCGGACGGCCTACGGCCTCGAGCGATCGCTGGCCGCTCAGGCAGGGCGGCCTCCCGGCCTCGATCCGTTCGTGAGGGTGTGGCGGCGCGTGCGAGTGGCGTTCCGCCGGCACGTGCTGCATCGCCGCCGAACGCGCAGCCGGCTCGACAACGGCGGCGCCTTGATCGCCGTCGTGGGTGGGGACGGAGCGGGGAAGTCCACGGCCGTCGACGAGGTGTGCCGCTGGCTCTCCAACGACCTGGACGTCGTCAAGATCCACCTCGGCAAGCCTCCCCGGTCGACGATGTCCTCCGTCGTTCACGGCGTTTGGAGAGGGGGTATCCGCGGGGTGGGAAGGCGATCCGCCTCCGCGCACGAACCCACGCCGCTTCCGGACGGCGATCGCATCCGCGTGCGGGTCCTCGTGAAGCTGGTTCGCAAGGTCATGACGTCGCGCGATCGCTACCTCAGCTACGTCCGGGCGCGACGGTTCGCCTCCGAGGGCGGGATCGTCGTAGCCGATCGGTTCCCGGTCCCGCAGGTCACGCTCATGGACGGGCCGGCCACGTTCTGGGTGCCTCGTCTGCGAGATCGAAGCAAAACGGTGGAGCTGCTCGCCCGACTGGAAGGGCGCTACTACGAGAGGATCACGTCCCCGGACGTCCTTATCGTGCTTCGCGTACATCCGGACGTCGCGGTGCAGCGCAGGCACGGTGCGGAGGGAGCGGACTTCGTTCATCGACGGGCGGACGAGGTGTGGCGGCTAGACTGGAGCGGGACCCCCGCCATCGTGATCGATGCCGGCCGGCCCAAGGACGACGTGCTCGCCGAGGTCAAGGCCGCGATCTGGGAGGCGCTGTAAGCGCCATGCCGAAGGATCCCGGGATCCGCGTCGTCGACCGGCCCAGCTTGGTGGCGCGCGCTAAGGCCCGGGTCTTCTCCGACGGGAGCCTGACGAAGAAGGCGTCGCTCAACTCGATCGCGCAGGCACTGGACTACGGCGCACGGGCGATCGCGGGGCTCGTGGTCAACCCCATCCTGCTGCGCTACCTGGGAGACGTGGGGTTCGGGAACTGGCAGGTCCTGCAGCGCTTGATCGGCCACACGAACCCCGCGGGAGGAAGGCCCGCCGAGGCGCTGAAGTGGTTCCTGGCGAACCGTCAGTCCTCCACCGATCTCCAGGGCAAGCGACGGGCCGTCGGCAGCGCCCTCGCCGTCTGGTTGATCTTCCTGCCCATCCTCGTGCCGATCGGCTTGGTCATCTCTTGGTTCTCCCCGATCTGGCTCCACGTGCCTCCCGGGGACTACTCGATGATCCGGTTGGCGGCGGTGATCCTGATCGCCGACCTCATCGTGGCCGGCCTGACGAACATCCCGTGGGCGGTCATGGCGGGCGAGAACGTGGGCTACAAGCGCATGGGCCTCACCGCGTCCCTCGAGTTCGTCGGAGGCGGCTTGATCATCCTGGCCGCCGTCATCGGAGGCGGCCTCGTCGCGGTCTCGGTGGCGACGGTCGCCGGGACGGCCATCATCGGAGCCGTCTACTACTGGCTCACCCGCATCTACGTGCCGTGGTTCGGATACGCGAGGCCGGACCTGGCGGCGGTGCGCCGCTTCTTGGGGCTGAGCTGGTGGTTCCTCCTGTGGAACTTCGTGATGAAGATCACGATGGGCGGCGACATCATCGTGCTCGGCATCGCCGGGTCCGCGTCGCAGGTGACCATCTACTCGCTGACGCGATTCATCCCCATCACGATCATGGCAGGCATCACGAGCCTCATCTTCGGGATGGCGCCGGGCTTGGGCGGACTCATCGGCGCGGGGGAGACCCTGCGGGCGGCCCGTGTGCGGAACGAGACGATGGCGACCGCGTGGCTGATGGCCACCGTCGCCGGGGCGGGCGTCTTGCTGCTGGGGAAGTCGTTCCTCGGGATTTGGGTGGGACTGCGGTACTACCCCGGTCTCGGAGCGACGCTCCTCATCGTGTTGATGGTGGTGCAGCTTACCCTCATCCGGGTCGACTCGAACATCATCGACCTCACGTTGAACCTGCGCCGGAAGGTGCTGCTCGGACTCGTGTCCGCCGGGTTGTCCGTCGCGTTCGCGTGGGTGCTCGTGTCCCGGTTCGACATGGGCATCGCCGGCGTGACCATTGGGTTCATGGCCGGACGGATCCCGCAGAGTCTGGCCTACCCCGTGATGGTCGGGCGCTTCCTGCCGATCCCCACCTTCTCCCAAGTGAAGGGGTTCGCCAGGGGAGCGCTCGCGACCGGCGCGCTGTTCGCGGCGACGGCCGTCGGCGGCCAGTCCATCCACGTGCGCACGTGGGTGGGACTGATCCTGGCAGCCGGCGTCTCGACCGTTGCGCTGAGCGCCGCGGGGTTCTTCGCGGGGCTGTCCGCGACCCAGCGTCGATGGCTGTGGTCGCGGGCCCGACGCGTGGGGCGCTTGCGATGAACGCGGTCGTGGACGGACCGTTGATCGACCGCCCGGTCTTCGTCGTGGGGACCGGGCGGAGCGGGCTGACACCTCTGATGGACCTGATTGCCTATCACCCGGCCTTCGGGTGGCCGTCTCAGTACAACGAGCGCCTGCCGCGCGTCCGCGCGGTGTCGGCGCTGTCGAGGATCGTCGACATCCCCCCGTTCGACTCACGTGTGAAGTTCGCGCGGGGCGTCCCCAAGCACACGGAGGCGTATCCGCTGTGGGCCCGATGCTTCCCGGGGTTCGCGGAACCCTTCCGTGACCTGGTCGCCGACGACGTGACGCCGTACGCGAAGGGGCTCTTCCGGGAGACGGTCGCCGAGATCCTTGCGTACCAGCGGAAACCGAGGTTCATCGCCGAGTACTCGGGCTGGTCCAGGATCGCGTTCCTCAGGGCGATCTTCCCGGACGCGAAGTTCATCCACATCGTGCGAGACGGAAGAGCGGTCGCGCATTCCTACACCACCGTCGACTGGTGGAACGGCTGGGAGGGCGTCCACCGATGGAGGCTCGGCATGCCCGGTCCGGAGCTCCTCGAAAAGCTCGCCAGGTACGAGGACTCGTTCCTCGCCCTGGCCGCCGTCTACTGGAAGATCCTCGTCTCGAACATCTCGGAGAAGAGCCGGCTGCTGCCCGCGGACGACTTCCTGCTGGTTCGATATGAGGACCTCGTCGACGACCCCGAGAAGGGAGCCTATCGGTGCATCGAGTTCGCGGGGCTCGACGACGACCGAGGTCGTTTCGCGAAGCATCTCCGCACCGTGAAGATCGTCGACGCGAACCGCCATCGGATGAGGATCCCACCGTGGCGAGAAGCGATCGATCCCAAGCAGCGCGACATGTTCGACGACCTCGCCGGTGACGAGCTGGCCGAGTTCGGGTACGCCTAAGCTCGGAGGTCACATCATGTCCGTCTCACAACGTCTCCTGCGGAACCAAGGGTTGCGGAACCTCGTCCCTCCGCGCGTGAAGGCGATGTTCGCCGAGAACCGCGTGCGCCTAGCTCGGGTCTCGCGCCACACGGAGCTGCGGAACGTCTATCACTGCTGCCTCCACAAGACCGGGAGCCAGTGGATCCGGAAGATCCTCGCGGACCCGGATGTCTATCAGCGGACGGGGCTCCGCACCTACGCCTACGCGCCCCGTCTGCCCGAGGCCCGCAAGAACCGCGGCTACCGAGGCTTGCGGTTCGAGACGCCTTTCCCTCGCAACACGATCGTGTCGCCGCTCTACATCGATCTCGAGGGCTTCTCGGCGATCCCGAAGCCCGACCCCTGGCGCGGGTTCTTCGTCGCGCGCGACCCACGCGACATCGTCGTGAGCTGGTACTTCTCCTCGTCCAAGTCGCATCCGACGCGGAGCAACCCAAGCCTTCAACGGACCCGTGACCACCTCGCCACCATGAGCGAGGAAGGGGGGCTGATCTTCACCATCCGACGTCTCCACGACTACGGCCTGTTCGACGCCTTGCGAAGCTGGGGGGACGTCGACCAGGAAGGTCTCCTGTTGCTTCGGTATGAAGACCTGATCGGTTCGGACTCCGACCGCTGGTGGCAACGGCTGCTTGACCATTGCGACGTGCGACTGGAGCCCGGCGAGCGCAGGGCTTTGCTGGCCCGCTATAGCTTCAAGACGCTCTCGGGGCGCGAACCGGGTCAGGAGGATCCAGGTTCCAAGCTGCGCAAGGGGATCGCCGGCGATTGGCGCAACCATTTCACTCCTGCGGTCCGAGACGTGTTCGTCGAGGTGACCTCGGATCTCACGACCCGGATCGGCTACCCGGACTAGGGCGGGGGGCGTCGGTCAGGCGATCCCCCAGCCGTCGAACCCGTCGGGCATGTAAGGTCGCAGGCGCGCGACGTCCTCGCGCAAGGACGCCTCGAGCTGTTGCCGGACATCGTCGGATAGGTGCGCTCGATCCACGTCCACCGGCTCGGCGGGGAGCCTTCGAGCCAGGGTCCTGACGGATCGAGGGGCGTGTTGGGTGATCGCTGCCAGCCCGGGGATCCGTCGAAGGCGCTGTGCCATGGCGGGCTTCATCCGACGCTCCGAGGAACGGAAGAACTCGCGATCGACGATGGGAGAGATCCACCCGTCGTCGACTCCCAGGAACCTGTAGGTCGTTCGAAGGGTCTCGACGCGCTTGTTCGCGAGATCCCTCGAATCGATGAACAGGAACTGCTGGGGGGAGAAGTACGAAGCGTACTGTTCCAGCTGGAAGCCGTACCGGCTGATATCCAAGTAGGTGGGGTCCTCAGCGAACGCCCGCTCGATCGGGAGCCGCTCCTTCCCTCTGGACAGCGCGTAGAGGTAGTGCGACTGCATCCGCTCGATGGGGTTCCGCAGTACATAGATGAGCCGCACGTCCGGCAGGATCGACGCGATCCGAGCCGGGACGTCACGAACCACGGGGAACTTTGTGTAGCTGGTGGAGGCTTCCCCCAGGGCGGTTTGGCCGTCCGTGGCTCCCTGGAACTGGCTTTCGTACCAGGCGACGCCGCGGCCCCAATTGTGCCGAGGATCGAAGAACATGACCTCCTTGACATCCGGCATGAACACCTGCGGATGAGTGCGCAGGTAGTGCCAAAGGCTCGTGGTTCCCGCCTTCATCGCCCCGATCACCAGGAAGTTCGGCAACCGCGACGTGGGACGGACGGTCACGGGTGCGCCCGGCCGTCTTTCCGCGGACACGTCCATGCTGTGGCGGTGACGTCCCCCGGAACCGCCTCCCACGACCTGTCCCCTCAACGTTTCGGCAGCGCCGCCCGTCGCTCCGCCGCGACCCGCCGACGTGGCGTTCGGATCGGATAGCCGTATCGTCGAAGGAGCGGATAGGTCAAGAGCGTCACGAGGAAGCGATCCACCGGATGGAGCTCCTGCTGCCACCGGGTGTCAAGCTGGAGGACGACTTCGTTGGTGACGAACCTCCGCCGCTTGCTGCCATCCGGTCCGTGAACCTCCGGAACCCGGATCGGAACACCCCGAGCCAAGTCGACAACGGGGGAGGGCTGTCCGACGAGCTTCGCCACGGCTTCGACGGTACCGCGCGGGTCCTCGATGAGTTGCTCGTACCGTAGCAAGATCGATCGGTCCGCGCCGTATCTCCGCCGCACCGCCTCGTTGGTCAAGTGCTTCGCCACCCACCGCACAGACGCCCTAATGGCCAACAAGTGCGGACCCAGGCCGGTGTGCTTGGCGGCATGATTCTGCAGGGAAAACGCAACCCCGCGCGGATCTCGGAGGATCTGCACGACGTAGGTCGGGACGTCGGAGCGGACGGCGAGCAACGCTGCGTCGGCTGCCGACTTGGAGCTGTCGATCACGACTTCGGCACCGGTCAGTTGAGCGAATGCCTTGTGCAGTTCAGTGTACGCCGCGAGGTACCGGCCAGCCGCCGTGGTGGGGGGAGGGGGAGCCGAGAGGCGCCGGAGCCGTAACGCAGACCGCCACCCCAGATGCTCGGGAGCGACCTGCTTCTGGATCCTTCCGATCTCGGCGAGGCTCGGTTCCGCGAAGGTCGCACCGGGGACCAGCAGCTTAGACCAGACCTCGCACTCCGCATGAGGCCGCCCGCACGCGCACGTTCGGCCCGGCCGAAGACCCCGACTCCACAACCTCCGCAGCTCTCCGGCGAAGACCGTCCCCTCGATCGTGCTCAGCATCCGCCCGAGGACACCGGTACCGCTTCGCCCAGGCCCCAGGACGTAGACGACCTTCGGT
>Ga0184632_10000854_pt1 | contig 12280 bp, 7 predicted proteins | sample PLM31_50_b1_FD_133153 | JGI IMG/M metagenome (GOLD analysis project Ga0184632, IMG submission 133153) | Groundwater sediment microbial communities from an aquifer in East River, Colorado, USA - PLM3-1_50_b1 | ecosystem: Environmental > Terrestrial > Soil > Riparian zone | place: USA: East River... | reverse complement strand
CATGACAGCCGAAGGGTTCAGGGTGAGAGGTGTCGTGGCTGTTATCGCTTAATGGCGGAAGTGCCGCATGCCGGTGAGCACCATGGCCATGCTGTGCTCATCCACCGCCTGCACGATTTCCTGATCCCGAATGGAGCCGCCCGGTTGAATCACCGCCGTGATGCCGGCTTGCGCCGCAGCATCAATGCCGTCCCGGAAGGGGAAGAAGGCGTCCGACGCCATCACGCAACCGGCGAGCGGTGCAGCCGCCTTCATCGTGGCCAGTTTGACCGAATCTACCCGGCTCATCTGGCCGGCGCCGATTCCGATGGTTCGGTCGCGTCGCGCAAACACAATCGCATTGGATTTGACATGCTTGCACACCTTCCAGCTGAACGCGAAGGCTTCGTATTCTTCGTCTGTCGGAGCACGCTTCGAAACCACTTTTAAGGCGCGGATGTCGGGGATAGCGCCGAGATCGCGGTCTTGAAGGATCAGGCCACCGACAATCTTTTTCATGTCCATGAGATCAAGGCCCCTCCGGTCAATCGTCTCCAGGGTCCCCACTTCCAACAGACGCAGGTCCTTCTTTCGTTTCAGTTCCGCCAATGCGGTTGCCTCAAACCCAGGCGCCACGACCACTTCCAAAAACGTGGCGGTCAGCTCCTTCGCCGCCGTGACATCCACCGGCGTATTGAAGGCGATGACCCCGCCGAACGCCGATACCGGATCGGTCTCGCGAGCGCGGACATAGGCCTCGCGCGCGGTTCCGGCGATGGCCGCCCCGCACGGGTTGTTGTGCTTGACGATCACGGCCGCGGGCGTCTGATACTCCTTCACCAGCTCGAGCGCCGCATTCGCGTCCAGGAAGTTGTTGTAGGACATCTCTTTGCCGTGGAGCTGACGGCCCCGCGCCACCGCTGCCTCCCGCCCGGAGAGGTCTCGATAGAATGCCCCTTGCTGGTGCGGGTTCTCCCCGTATCGAAGATTTTGAGCCTTTTCAAACTGCAGCGTCAGGAGCGGCGGGAACTTCACAACTGCGCCCGCGGGCTGGCCCTCGAGATAGCCGGCGATCATGCTATCGTAGCGAGCCGTGTGCTGAAACACCTTGCGCGCCAGTTCGCGCCGCATCGCTGCAGACAGGCCGTCGCTCTTCAGCGCATCCAGAACCCTGGAATAATCACCGGGGTCCACCACGACGATCACCTCGGCATGATTTTTCGCGGCCGACCGCAACATCGAGGGGCCGCCGATGTCAATGTTTTCGATGGCCTGATCAAAGGTGCAGCCGGGCTTGTTGATGGTGGCTTCAAACGGATACAGGTTCACCGCTACCAGATCAATGGGACTAATCCCGTGCTTCGCCATTTCGGCCGCATGCGCGGGATCCTGTCGCCGTCCCAAGAGAGCCCCATGGATCTTGGGATGGAGGGTCTTCACTCGTCCATCCAGGATTTCAGGTGACCCGGTATAGGCCGCCACGTCCGTGACCGTCAGGCCGGCTTCCCGCAGCACCTTCGCGGTGCCGCCGGTCGAGAGAATCTCATAGCCAAGCTCCGAGAGCGCCTTGGTGAACTCAAGAAGGCCGGATTTGTCCGACACGCTGACGAGCGCCCGCTTCACAGAGTTCTCCTTGATGGGGTGAATTCAGGCACTACCTGGAGCCGCGAGTAGGGAGTTAGAGCTTTCCCGCTTCGCGAAGTGTTTCACGAAAGACGCGGAAAAACCGATCGTTATCGGCGACCGCTTCCTGCACAATCGTCTTAAGATTCCCAAGTTCTTGATCAGCCACCACGAAGTTCACGCTCTTGACAAATGCTGCCATGGGGTCAAACGTCCGGTACTGCTTCCCGATCAGTCCGACATACATGAATCGCCGGACGGACATGGGCATCGGCTGGATGGTCTTTAAGACGCTGTTATGGTCGGGGGCCCCTCCGTATTCTTCATGGACGATCACCAGGTCGTACGGCTTCTGCCAGAGGCGGTCCACGGCCTCCCTGGGATCGTTCACTATATGCACAGTATAGCCCAGCTCTGCAAGGGCGGTCTTCACCCTCATCTGCCCATGAAGTTGGTCCACACAGACCATCGCCAGGCGGCGGGACTCGTCCTCCTCTCCCGCCGCTGCGACGGGACTCTCCGGATCTGCGGGGATCGGTCCCCCCGACGGCTGTGAGGCGATCCCTTCCAGTCGCTTGGCGTGCACCTGGATCTTTTGCTGGCACTTCGGGCAGGCAACGGTGAAGGCGCCGGTTTTCGGGATCTTGCTGTCCGGGATCGAGAGCTTGGCAGAGCAGGCGCTGCAGGTCAGAACCATAGCCTATCGCTTCCTCGCGACCTTGTAGCCTTTGTCCAGCGACAACCCGTTAATGTCGGTGGTCTTCTCACCGCGCGCATTCTTGATCTCATCAATCCCGCGGTGGACGACAGACCGTTGCGTCGAGTACAGCAGCGCGTCATCTTCCGTAATGAGCCCCGTATTGTAGGCGTGGATAAGCGCGCGATCGAAGGTCTGCATGCCGAACGGGGTGCCCGCCTCCTGAATCTCGTAGATGGTTTTTCCTTCAGACTCTCCCAGAGTAATGACCTCTCTGAGCCGGAGATTGGTCATCAGGACGTCATGGACCGCGAGACGGCCGCCCCCGATCTTAGGAAGGAGCCGTTGTCCGACGATCCACTTCAGCGCCTCCGCCAGACGGAGCCGGATATGGCGCTCTTCGTCGGGTGGGAATAGGCCGATGATACGGGTGATGGTGCGGGCCGCGTCTATGGTATGCAGGGTGCTGAAGACCAGATGGCCGGTCTCCGACGCTCTGAGCGCCAACTCCAACGTTTCACGGTCCCGCATTTCGCCGACCAGGATCACCTTGGGCGCGGCGCGCAACGCGGCGCGCAGGCCGTTCGCGTAAGTGTCGAAATCGTTCGCCAATTCGCGCTGGTTAATGGTGGCTTTGATCTTCTCATGCACGAACTCGACCGGATCTTCCAATGTAATGATGTGCACGGCGCGGGTCGAATTGATTTCCTTCAGCAAGGCGGCCAGTGAGGTCGTCTTGCCGACGCCGGTGGGTCCCGTCACGAGGACCAGACCGTTTTTCTCCTGGGCGATCTGCTTGAAAATGAGCGGCAGCTTGAGTTCGTCAATCGAGGGGATGCGGTTCTCCAGCTTTCTCATGGCGATCGAAATGTTGCCCCGCTGCGCAAAGATATTCACGCGCAGGCGGGTTTGGCGGGGCATGACGTACGCGTGATCGCATGAGCCCTCCTGCGCCAGCAGACGACACAGCCGGCGATCGTTATTAATCAGATTGAGCGCCACGATTTCGGTCTGGAACGGGGTCAACTTCTCGATCGGAGGATCCACCGTGACCGGCATGAGTTCCCCGTTCGTCTCTACCTGTGGCGGGCAGTCCACGGTGAGATTGAGGTCGGAGACTTCGTGGAACGCATCCACCATCGTAGCCAGCAGGAGATCTATTTCATGCTTTCTCATTCCGACCTCCCATGCCGTTGGATTGTCACCAGGATCAGCCCTCGAGCTCGTCCGGCGGTGATTGCAGGAACTGCGCGAACTTGGTTTTATCAATGCACTTGTCATAGGCCTCTTCGGCGCTGATCCATCTCTTTTGGAGGACCTCCATGATCGCGTCGTCCAAGGTCTGCATCCCGAATTTTCGACCGACCTGGATCAGCGACGGAACTTGAAAGCTCTTGTTCTCTCGGATGAGATTGGCGATGGCAGGCGTGCCGACCATGACCTCCAACGCAGCGCAACGGCCCTTCTTATCAATGCGTTTGAACAGATTCTGGGCCACGACCAGCTTGAGGCTCGTCGAGAGTGAGTTGCGGACCTGAGCCTGCTCGTCGTGGGGGAATACCTCGATGACGCGATCAATGGTCTTGGCCGCGTTCGTCGTGTGCAAAGTGGCAAGGACTAGATGGCCGGTCTGGGCGGCTTCCAACGCCAGCTGAATGGTTTCCAGGTCGCGCATTTCGCCGACGAGAATAATATCAGGATCCTCACGCAGCGCCCCTCGAAGCGCCGTGGCGAAGGACTTGGTGTGAGTGCCTATCTCACGGTGGGTGACAAAGCAGCCCTGGCTCTTGTGCACAAACTCGATGGGGTCTTCAACCGTGATAATGTGGTCCTTCCGGTACCTGTTCGCGTGATCAAGCATGGCGGCAAGTGTCGTGGATTTTCCGCTACCGGTCGGACCGGTGACCAGGATCAGCCCCTTATGCAACATGGCGGCGCGGGTCAGGAGCGGGGGCAGCCCGAGCTCCTGCGCGGTCAGGATCTTGTCCGGAATCCACCGGAAATTGGCGCCGATGCCGTATTTTTGATTATAGAAGTTGACTCGGTATCGGGCCACCCCGGGAAGCTCGTGACCGAAATCTAGATCCCCTGTCTCCTCGAACTGTTTGATCTTTGGCTCAGGAGTAATCTCGTACAGCATTTTCTTTAACTCATTGTCCTCGAGCACCTGGTATTTGACGCGCTCAAGATCACCGTGCACACGAAGAACCGGCACCTCCCCCGACATCAAATGCAGGTCGGATGCGTTCTGCTCGCTCATCAGCTTAAAAAAGGCGTCAATCTGGGCCATCGCGTGCTTGTCCTAAATGAGGCTGGCGCTCGAACTCTTCTCCGAAAACCTACCATAACCCTTTAGGCAGGTCAATAAAACAACTGAAATGACAGCATATTGGCGCATTTTCGGCCTTTGCATTCGCCGCCGCTCCGGGTGACGCCGGTGCACCGCCTGCGCCGGTCTCATTGACATCATCAGGCTGCTTCCCTAGAATGATGCGGCTTTACATCGAGACGCCGGGGGCATAAGGAAAACTACGTGGCGTCACAGTTCGTCCACCTGCACGTCCATACCCAGTACAGTCTCCTCGACGGGGCGAATCAGATTGATGCCCTGGTGCAGGCGGCGCATGGCTTCGGCATGCCCGCTGTGGCGATTACCGACCACGGCAATCTGTTCGGTGCGATTGATTTCTACCAAAAAGCCACCAGCGCCGGGATCAAACCCATCATCGGCTGCGAAGCCTACCTGGCGCCGAAGAGCCGCTTCGACCGCGAGGGCCAGTTCGCGCACAATGAGTACTACCATCTCATCCTGCTCGCGGCGAACCGCACCGGGTATCAGAACCTCTTGAAATTGGCCAGCAGCGCCTACCTCGAAGGTTTCTACTACAAGCCGCGCATAGACAAGGATCTGCTTCGTCAGCACCACGAAGGTTTGATTGCGCTGTCCGGCTGTCTGAGCGGTGAGGTTCCTCATCTTATCCGGAAGGATCGCCTTGACGATGCCGCTCGGACGGCGGGGGAGTACCAGGAGATTTTCGGGAAAGACAACTATTTTCTAGAAGTCCAGGAAAATTCAGTGCCCGAGCAACAGATCGCCAACGCGGGTCTGCGCGAGCTGCACACGCGCCTGGGTATCCCGCTCGTCGCCACAAACGACTGCCATTACCTGAAAAAAACGGATGCGAAGATCCACGATATCCTCCTCTGTCTGCAGACCGGCAAGACCGTGAATGACCCAAACCGCATGCGGTTCAACACCGATCAGTTATACGTGAAGTCCACCGAGGAGATGCTCGCGGCCTTCCAGGACTGGCCCGAAGCGGTCTGGAACACGGCACGGGTCGCCGAGATGTGCGATCTCTCTTTTACCTTCGTCAAGCCCTACCTGCCCCAGTATCGCGTCCCTGCCGGGGAAACACTGGAGAGCTATCTGGACAAGCTGGCCCAGCAGGGGTTGCGCGATCGCCTCCGGGAGCGCCCCTCGACGATTCCGGTCGCGCAATATCACCGACGGCTCCGGGATGAACTGACCATTATCACATCGATGGGGTTCGCCGGCTACTTCTTGATCGTGTGGGATATCATTAACTTCGCGCGCGGACGCGGCATCCCGGTCGGACCCGGCCGCGGCTCGGCGGCCGGCAGTCTCGTGGCGTATGCGCTCCGCATCACCGACCTTGATCCACTGGTGTACGGACTCCTGTTCGAGCGCTTCTTGAACCCCGAACGGGTCTCGCTGCCCGACATTGACATGGACTTCTGCATGGACCGCCGGCAGGAAGTGATCAATTATGTGGTGGAGAAGTACGGGAAGGACTACGTCTGCCAGATCATCACGTTCGGCACCATGAAGGCCAAAGCCGCGATCCGAGACGTGGGGCGTGTGCTGGAAATGCCGTATGCCGAGGTGGACCGCATCGCGAAACTGGTCCCCGATCAATTGAACATCACGCTGGATGACGCCCTCGAAGCAGAGCCCCGGCTGAAAGACCTGGTAGAGAGCGATCCCAAGGTGCGCACCATCTTTGAGACCGCGCGCGCGCTCGAGAAATCACCCCGCCACGCCTCGACGCACGCCGCCGGGGTCGTGATCTCGCACGGTCCTCTGACCGACTACGTGCCGCTCTTTAAAGGCTCGAAGGAGACCGACGAAGTCGTGACCCAGTTCCCGATGGGGGATGTAGAGAAGGTCGGCCTGGTGAAGTTCGACTTCCTCGGCCTCAAGACATTGACCATGATCGCGCACGCGGAACGCCTGATCAGTGAAAGTTGCGAGCCGGACGCTCAGCGGTTCTCGGCCACGGACGTCCCGCTCAAGGACGCGCGGACCTTTGCCATGCTCTCCTCCGGCAAGACCGCGGGCGTATTCCAGCTCGAAAGCCCCGGGATGCGGGACCTCCTGACCGGGTTGCGGCCGGATCGCTTTGAGGACATCATTGCGATCATCGCCCTGTATCGGCCGGGCCCGATGGATCTCATCTCGGACTTCATTAAACGCAAGCAAGGGAAAATCCCGATTACCTATGAAGGTCCCGCGCTGGAAGAGCTGCTCAAAGAGACCTATGGCGTGATCGTCTATCAGGAGCAGGTCATGGCGATCGCGAATCGGGTGGCCGGCTTTTCCCTGGGCCAAGCCGATATTCTCCGGCGCGCCATGGGCAAGAAAAAGCCGGAGGAGATGGATAAGCTCCGGACCCAGTTCATCGAAGGCGCACAGTCCAGGAAAATCTCGGAGAAGAAAGCGGAGAAGCTGTTCGACCTGATCCAGAAGTTCGCCGGGTACGGGTTCAACAAATCGCATGCGGCGGCCTATGCGATGGTCACGTATCAGACCGCCTACCTGAAAGCGCATTACCCCAATCAGTTTATGGCCGCGCTGTTGACGAGCGAAAGGGGCAACACCGACAAGGTGGTACGCTACATCAATGAATGCCGCGACCTGGGGATCAAGGTGCTCCCGCCGGATGTCAACGAGAGCGGCAAGGACTTTTCGGTCTCGGCGGACGGCATCCGGTTCGGCCTGGCGGCGATCAAGAATGTCGGCGAAGGACCGATCGAAACGATCCTTCAGGCGCGGGCGGCGGCGGGGCCGTTCGTCTCGGTCTTTGATTTCTGTCACCGCGTGGATATGCGCAAGCTGAACAAGCGCGCGTTGGAATGCCTGATCAAGGTCGGGGCTTTTGACTCCACCGGCGCGCGACGCGCGCAGGTCGCGGCGGTGCTGGACCGCACGGTGGATCAGGCGATGGCCGCGCAACGCGCGGAATCACGAGGGCAGACCAGCATCTTTACCTCCCTCGAGTCTGATGACGTCGCCGGTTCACGGCGCGGGACTCTTCCCCTGGATGAGAGCTTGCCGGATCTGCCGGAATGGACGGAAGACCAGCTTCTGGCCTCTGAGAAGGAACTCATCGGGTTCTATATCACGAGTCATCCGCTCGTCCGCTACGAAGAGGCCGCGGGCCGCTTTTCCACCTGTCGTACCGATAGCCTCAGTGAGGTCGCGGACGCGAAAGAGGTGAAACTCTGCGGGATCATCGGCACGATCAAGCAAACGATGACCAAAAAGGGCGATCGCATGGCCTATCTCTCCGTGGAGGACCTGCATGGGAGCGTGGAAGTGATTGTCTTTCCCGATCTCTACCAGACGGCCGCGGCCCTGATTACACCCGAGTCCGTCGTGCAGGTCACCGGCATGCTGGACCGCGGCGAGAAAGCGACCCGGGTCAAAGCCACAAAGCTGGTCTCGCTCGCCGATCTGATGGTGAATGGCTATTCCCGTGTCACCCTTCACCTCTCTTCCTCTGAGACCACTTCAGATTCTCTCCTTCAACTGCGTCAGGTGCTCCATCGCTATCCAGGCGCCTGTCCGGTGTACCTGGAGCTCACGATTCCGGACCACTCGGAATCAGTTATTGCCATCGGCCCCGAGCTGCGGGTCCTGCCGAGCGATCGTCTCGTGGATGATGTCGAGGCGCTGGTCGGCAAGGGCGCCGTGTCGCTCCAATAAGGAATCCCCTAGAGGACCTGCGTGCGCGAATATCTGGACTTTGAGAAACCGATCGCCGAACTTGAGGAGAAGCTGGAGAAGCTGTCCGCGACGGCAGGCGGCCGCGCCGGCCGCCAAGAGGATCTCACGAAGCTTCGCACGCGCCTCGCTCAACTCCAGACCGAAATCTACGCCGGCCTGACGCCGTGGCAGCGGACGCAGGTCGCGCGCCATCTGCAGCGGCCTTCCACGCTCGATCACATCGGCCGGCTCTGCGACAGTTTCGTAGAACTCCATGGCGATCGCGCCTTCGCCGACGACCATGCCATTGTCGGCGGTCTCGCTCGTTTTAACGGCAGGCCCATCGTCGTGATCGGCCATCAGAAGGGCAAGACCCTCAAGGAGCGGATGTTCCGTAACTTTGGCATGCCGAATCCCGAAGGGTATCGGAAGGCGCTCCGCTTGATGCGGCTCGCCGAAAAGTTCTGCAAGCCGGTGGTGACTTTCATTGATACGCCTGGCGCCTATCCCGGGATCGGCGCCGAAGAGCGGGGACAATCTGAAGCGATCGCGAGAAACCTGCTGGTGATGGGATCGCTCCGCGTGCCGATCGTGTCCGTTGTGATCGGTGAAGGAGGAAGTGGTGGTGCCTTAGCCATCGGCGTCGCCGACCGGGTGCTCATGCTCCAGCACGCTGTCTATTCGGTCATCTCGCCGGAAGGCTGCGCGGCCATTCTGTGGAACGATCAGAGCAAGGCGCCCGAGGCCGCCGACGCGCTGAAGATGACGGCCGAGGACCTTCGAGAGCTCGGCATTATTGACCAAATTATTCCTGAACCCATCGGCGGCGCCCATCGCGATCCGATCCTCAGCTGCGATAGCGTCAAGAAAGCGGTCGCCGCGCATCTCAGCGAACTGGTCGAAATCCCGATGGACGATCTGATGAAGAGACGCTACGAGAAATACCGTCGCATCGGCGTGCTCGGCGGGAGCTGACGGGCGAACATTATCTTTCCCTCTCCCCTTGAGGGAGAGGGCAGGGTGAGGGGGGTATCCCTCTCCTCCGCATCCCGTCACCCTGAGCGACGCGAAGGGTCTATCCCGTTCGTCCTGAGCCTGTCGGAGGACTCTTATAGACCCTCTCCCCTTGCGGGTGTATGGACAGCGGGAGAGGGCAGGGTGAGGGGTGCTTAGGCTTTGGGCATCAGTTCTCCTCATCCTCTATAGTTCAGCCTGTTCATGTTCCCGAATCCTCGATAGTTCCACAATCCAGAGTTTGCCTCGGATCGCTTTTTGATCAAGTGCCACGAGCAATGCTTCGACCAACAATCGTAGAATGTCCCTGGAGGCTTTCCCTGGCGGATTTAAGAGGGCTATTCCTGAAGTCCGTGTAGGTGGATATAGCAACACATTGCTGAAGTCGTGATCCATCGTGACGAGAATCCGATCTTCGGAGATGGCGGCCTCCAGGCCCTCTCGTCGGCCGCGCCGCCGAGATTTTCCTCACGAATCTGCCGGCAGTCAAGACCCTTCTCCAGAAACAGCTTTTGAATACTAGGACCAAGGTTTTCGTCGAGTTTGAACTTCACGAATTGCCGGTCACCGGAATGGGAACGAAGCGTTCCCGCGCAATCTCGGCGCCGTAAGCGATGCAGGCGAGAATGTCTTCGCGAGTCAGTTGGGGGTACTCTTCGAGAATCGTCTCGATCGCATCACCGCTGGCGAGAAAATCCAGAATCAAAGAAACCCAGATCCGAGTGCCTTTGACGCACGGCTTGCCATGGCAGATGCGCGGATCAATGCTGATTCGGTCTTTCCAGTCCATAGTGCGATCCCAATCCTTCTCAAATCACAAATGACCGCAGCACCACTACGAGATCCTGAGGTGATGAGTTGCTATCGCACCACCGCCGCCAGTCTAGCCGAATGCGGTTATGAAATCCATTCTCATGACACAGACCGGTTTTCACCAATATAGACGAATATTCTCTCAGTAGTTTCAGAGCTTTTGGACGATCGCCGAGGAACTCATTTTGTGATGCTCCGGAAGACACTCATCGTGTATAATTAACTGCCGGCCGAACGACCATGAATAAAAGACCTCTCATTGAAACGAATCCATACCTCAAGGTTTCCGAGAAATACCGGAAGGCGTTGATTATCAACGTCTCCAGCTCAACCGCCATCGAGACCGGTGCTCCTGTCACATCCATCGCGCACACGTTGACCAAAAGGGAGAAGTCACATCGAACTAAGAGCCCGCGAGGCTCTGCTCGATAATCTCGTCGAAAAGTTTCTCCATTCGCTTGTAGTCGTGATCCAGCCCAGCTTGAACCGCAGTAAAGTACTGATAGGGAATCTACTAAAAGCCAAGAAGGGCGTTAGTCACCTTTGTCATGATGAAAATGTGACAAACCCCTCGCCTTCCAGAGGACAGGGATTAGAGGGCTCATTCTGGAACTTTCCGGTGTTGCGGCTACGGGAGGGGACCTGTTAAAGGTACGCGGTGAATCCAGATGCCCGTCCTGAGGAAACCAACCGTCTCCTTCGAGAGCCTCAGGCCTGTCATGAGGAGCCTGGCCTCCCTTCGACAAGCTCAGGGCGAACGGCCGGGCCTCGAAGGGACGAACGCTTGGATTATCAAAGGACTTACCACGGACGGTGAGGAAAAAAGCTCAAGAAATGTCCCCCTCACCCTCGCCCTCTCAACCACCCGTTGCAAAGTCAAAGCAACGGGTACCCGGGGGAGAGGGAATTTCACGGACTTCCTGGCCGGTGGAACGTACCGCCACGGCCGCCATCGGTCACCCGGATGGCGTGCTCTCAGACATCAACTTCGGTGAAGTCTTTCCGTTCGTCGCCAAACCGCTGGCTCGGGATTTTCTCGCGCGCTACATTGGGCCGCTGCTCTGCGCGCAATTTGCCGGCCTTCCCCGTGGCCATCCACTGGTGCTCGCGCTGAATCCGATGGCCTTCGTCGCAGGACGGCCCTACATGGACCTGTCCGCGTATGTCACGATTCCGGCGCTCGGCCTGAATCTTCGGTCCTTCGAATCCGTAGACCAGACCAAAGGGGCGAGCATCGTCGCGCTCGCGCAAGCCGGCCGCCTTCGTCCCTTACCCATCCCACTCGCCGCCCGGCTAACCCTGTTCCGGGCCTATGTCTATTTAAGCCTGCGGTCCTTGGTGCGCCTGCTCCGCACACAGACGCCTGTCGCGCTCCTGAAGGCTTACCGGAAGAAAGCCGACGACATGCGGAGACTCATGGACGAGCCGGTCGCAGAGCAGAGCTCCGCGGAGCTCTTGAGGGCACTGGACCAACGATTTCAAGACGAACGCGAGGCAACCAATGACGGCTTACAACACCTCAGCTTGGCCATGGTGCTGCACGGCGCCCTTCAACGACTTTTGGCCGGCCGCGTGACCAGCGTCCTCCTGCATGATCTCGGACAGGGGATTTCCAATAATCTCACGACTGAAGTCGGGCTTGATCTCTGGGACCTGGCGCAGAATGCCAAGCCCCTGACCCGGATGTTTCTGGAAACCGGCCCGGAACAACTGCCGGCCCGTTTGCAGGCGACCGAGGAGGGTCTCACATGGTGGCGCAGCTTTGAACAATTTCTTGCGCGACACGGCCATCGCGGCGAAATAGAGTTGGACATCAGCTCCCCGCGCTGGCGCGAGCAGCCGCGGTTCCTGCTCCAGACGATCGCTAACTACCTGCGCCATCCCGAGACTGCGCCGAGTCCTCATGCACTCGTCGCTGAAGGACGCCGACGGCGGGAAACTGCAGCCGCCTCTGTCCGAAAGGAACTCCCCTTTGGTCTCCGCCTTCTATTCGATTGGCAATACCGGCGATACGTCTTGTGGATGCCGTTTCGGGAGGCCGGGAAATACGTCGGCCTGCTTTGGCTGGACTATTCGCGGAAAGTTTACCGCGAGCTTGGACAGCGGCTTGTGAACGAGGGGCAGCTGCAGACGGTGGACGATGT
>Ga0184632_10000853_pt1 | contig 12292 bp, 16 predicted proteins | sample PLM31_50_b1_FD_133153 | JGI IMG/M metagenome (GOLD analysis project Ga0184632, IMG submission 133153) | Groundwater sediment microbial communities from an aquifer in East River, Colorado, USA - PLM3-1_50_b1 | ecosystem: Environmental > Terrestrial > Soil > Riparian zone | place: USA: East... | reverse complement strand
TGAGCGCGGAACGTCCACACCCGGTTCCACGTGTAGTTGTTCGTGACCGCGACCAGGAACGAGCAGACGGCCGCCGGGATGTAGTGGGTCTCGAAGCCGAGACTCGCCACCGAGAACGGCCCGACGATGACCTCCCCGAGCACGAGCGTCGAGAAGACCCAGAGGTTCACGGCGTAGCCACTCGCACCGACGATGCAGAAGCGGACGAGCTGCTCCCAATTCTTGCGGCGGCGCAGCGCGGCGCCCAGGCGGGCGCGCGACAAGTTCCCGGCAATCTCGGCGTGGGAGGAGTCCACCGTCATCGCAGGGTAGTCACGAATCGGCTCATGCCCGCCCCCCATACGGTCAGTCGGCGCCAAATCCTTCGTCGCCGATGAGCGGGACGAATCGACACGGCACGGAGGCGCGCTCGACAGGCCCGGTCTCGGAACGAACGACGAGGACGAGCTCCTGCCCCCAGCGAGAGCCCCGTGGGACGACGAGCCGGCCGTGCTCCTCGAGCTGAGAGTAGAGCGTGGGCGGAATGGCCGGGGCCGCGGCGGCGACTGCGATCGCGTCGAACGGAGACCGCTCCGGAACGCCGAGCGAGCCATCGCCGACGCGAACTTCGACGCGCTCGTAGCCGGCTTCGCCCAGAGCCGCGCGGGCCCGCTCGGCGAGCTCGGGAACGTGCTCGATCGTGACGACCTCCGCCGCAAGCTCCGCGAGCACTGCCGCCTGGTAACCGGAGCCGGTCCCCACGTCGAGGACGCGTTCGCTTCCCTCGAGGGCGAGTAGGGCGCAGATCGTCGCGACGATGAACGGCTGCGAGATCGTCTGGCCGTGCCCGATCGGCAGTGCGCCGTCCTCGTACGCGTACAGCCTCCGTTCCTCGGGGACGAACAGCTCGCGTGGCACACGCCCCATGGCGGCCAGCACTCGCTCGTCCGAGATTCCGCGTCGCCTGAGCTGGCGCTCGACCATCCGAGCGCGAGCCTCGGCGGCGTCGACCAGCACCTTCACTTGGCGAGCGTTCGGAGCCCGGCGAAGCGGGCTGCCTGCCGTCCCCGCATCCTGGCCGCTCCAAGCGGGATCGCGAGCGCTTCCACGTACCCCAGGACGGGGATCAGGGCGAGGATGCAGATCAGGAGGCCGAGCACGCCGACGTACGCCGCGATCCCGATACGCGTTCCGCCCCGGCGGAGCGCACCATGCACCACCGCGGCGGCGGACAGGGCTCCCAGGAAGCCGCCGACGCCGCCGGCGATCGCCTCGGCGGCTCCACCGATCCCGAGACCGACCGCCGCGCCGATCGCCGCGCCGACGATCGCGCCGACGCCGGCTCCGAGCAGATTCGATCCGAGGACTCCGACGAGCACGACCCCGATTCCGAGGCCGATCCCGAGGCACAGGCCGATCGTGTACCAGGCACCCATGCCGGCTGAAGTCTAGAGAGGGAGGACGGGCCGCCGCCCCGCCCCCGGCTCCGCCCTATTTCCCTCTTCGGTTACTTGATGTCGCCTCGGACTTCACCGCCTGGGAAGTCCCCCGGCCCGGTGTTGGTCGCGCCCACCCCGTCGTTCGTGTGGACGTTCACGTACGCCCCGCCGGAGTCCATCAGTCGAACCAGATCTGCGACGCTCATCGCCGCGAGTGGCCCGATGAAATCGGCGCCGTCGGATTGAGGATCCTCGACTGCCCTTACTTCTTGCGAACACGGCCGCGCTACGTTGGCCGGGCCGGAGTGATCCCGGCAAAACGAGAAGGGAGTGATCTCATGCGTAAACGCACAGGTTTGATCCTGGCGGTGGCGCTCGCAGGGGCTCTCGCCCTCACCGCGCTTGCGTCGTTCGGAACCGCCGCACTCGGCAAGAAGGGGGAGCTCAAGGCACGGAAGATGAGCAGCTACCTCGAGGTCCCCTCGGTCTCGACGACCGCGAGAGGGACGATCGAGGCGAAGATCAACAACTCGACGATCGAGTACAAGCTCACGTACTCGGGGCTGTCAGGGAATCCGGCCCAGGCACACATCCACCTCGGTCAGCCGGGCGCGAACGGCGGCATCGTCGCGTTCCTCTGCGGCGGTGGCGGCAAGCCCGCGTGCCCCGCTAGCACCTCGGGCACGGTGAGCGGCACAATCGTGGCCGCAGATATCCAGGCGCTCGCCGTGCAGGGCATCGCAGGGCCGGCGGACTTCGGCGAGGTGACAGCGGCGATGAAGGCCGGCTTCACCTACGCGAACGTCCATACCGCGAACTTCGGCGGCGGAGAGCTGCGCGGCCAGATCCGCGCCAAGGGCTCGAACGGGGACGACGACTGACGAATCGAGCAGCGGCCCGGCGAGCGCTCAGCTCGCCGGGTCGTGCTCCAGGCGCGCGATCACGGAAAGCCCGAACTCGGCCGCCCGAGCTCCGTCCACGACTCGATGGTCGAAGCTGACGGCGACGGCGCCGGTCCTTCGGACGACGACGTCTCCATCGCGCACGACAGCTCGCGGCGCGATTCGTCCGATGCTGAGAATCGCGACCTCGGGGTGGTTGACGATCGGAGTCTGAAAGAGGCCGGCGAGCTTGCCGGCACTCGTCACGGTAAACGTCGAGTCGCGGAGCTCCCGCGGTTCGAGGCTCCCTCGACGCGCGCCCTCAGCCAGGCGCTCGAGGTCCTCGTGAACCTCGTCGACCGTCCTCGAGTCGACACCGCGCACGACCGGGACGACGAGACCGTGCTCGGTCTGAACCGCGACCCCGATGTCGTAGCGGTCGAGATAGACGATCTCGTCTCCCTCGAGCCGGGCATTGAGCTCGGGGAAATCGGCGAGCGCGCCCGCAGATGCCTTCACCACGAACGCGACGAGCCGGTCCATGGGCACGCTCTCGAAGTCGCACTCCTCGACCCAGGTCACGGCAGGTACCTCGCGATGCGCCCGAGCCATGTGCTCGGCAACGACGCGGCGAATCCCGCGGAGCTTCTCGCGCCGACCGTCGGCCTTCACGCCACCGGCTGCCACCCGAACGTCCTCTTCCGTGATGCGCCCGCCCGGCCCCGAGCCGGCGAGGGCATTAAGCTCGACGCCGAGCTCGGCCGCGATCCGCCTGACGAGCGGCGTCGCCTGAACGCGCCCCGGCACGCTCCGCGTGACGGAAGCTGCGGCCGCGGCATCTTGTGACACTCCGTCACCTGGCGCCTCCCGCGCCGATGAGCTCCCGAGTGCAGGTTCCGTCTCCTCGCCGGGCTCGCCTATGACGACGAGCGTCGCGCCGACAGGCGCGAGCTCCCCTTCGGCGACGAGAATCCGCAGGACGATTCCTGCAAACGGCGAGGGAATCTCGACCGTCGCCTTGTCCGTCTGGATCTCGACCAGCGGCTCGTCCTCGCGGATCTCCTGACCCTCCGTCACGAGCCAGCGTGCGACCTCGCCCTCCGTGAGGCCCTCGCCGAGATCCGGGAGCTTGAACGTCTGCACTTACGCGTGATTCTCGTCGATCGAGCGCCGCCGCAGTCGCCGCCGGCGACCGACCGCGACGATCATCCCGAACGCCGAGAGCGAGATGAGCAGCGGAGGCGCGAGAAACCCGATCGCGGCGAGGTGGTGCATGCTCGAGCAACTCTCGTTGCAGCCCACGAATCCGTCGGCACCGCGGTACCCGGAGACGATCGCCGCGAAGGCGGCCACCCAGATCGAGCATGCGACGACGAACAGCGCGATCGCAGTCGCTCCCAGGCGTCCTCGCGGCCACGCGGCCGCCAGCGCGCCGCACGCGAGGGCGAACAGCGATACGACACCGATCAGAACCGATGCGGTCGACATCGTCAGGCCGCGAGCACGCGTCGGACGGCGTCGACGACGCGCGCCTCCGAGGGAACATACGCGTCCTCGAGCTGCCAGTACGGGTACGGCACGTCGTAGCCGGTGACACGGAGCACGGGCCCGCGTAGGTCGAAGATCGCCTTCTCCGCGAGGACGGCAGCCACCTCGGATGCAAATCCGCAAACCCGTGGCGCCTCCTGGACGACGACCGCATGGCCGGTCTTGGCAACCGATGCGAGCAGGCTGTCCTCGTCCAAGGGCTTCAGCGAGCGCAGATCCAGGACCTCGCACGACGCCTCGCCGACGAGCGACTCCGCGACACGCTCGGCGACGCCGACCATCGCCCCGTACGCGACGATCGTCACGTCGGAACCCTCGCGGGCGACACGGGCCTTGCCGAGAGGCACGACGTGCTCGCCCTCGGGGACGTCGCCACGGGCGAGCCGATAGATCAGCTTCGGCTCGAGCACGACCACCGGATCGGGGTCACGGATCGCTGCAGCCAGTAACCCCTTCGCGTCCGCGGGCGTCGACGGGATCGCGACCTTCACTCCCGGTGTGTGGACGTAGTACGTCTCAGGAGAGTCGTCGTGGAGCTCGGGTGCACGGACGCTCCCGCCGTACGGCATCCGGATGACGAGCGGGAACGACATCTTCCCCCGCGTCCGCCAGCGGTAGCGCCCGACGTGGTTGATGAGCTGGTCGAGGGCCGGGTAGCTGAAGGCGTCGTACTGCATCTCGCAGACCGGGCGCCAGCCCGCCATGCAGAGGCCGACCGCGGTTCCGAGGATCCCAGCCTCGGCGAGCGGCGTGTCGATGCAGCGCTCGACGCCGAACCGGTCCTGGAGCCCAGCCGTCGCGCGGAAGACGCCGCCGAGCCGGCCGACGTCCTCGCCCATCACCAGCACGGAGGGGTCGCGCTCCATCTCGACATGGAGCGCATCGTTCACCGCGTCGACGAGCATTAGCTCCTTCACCCGAGGATCCTCCGCAGCTCCGCGAGGTCGGTCGCCTGTGTCGGCGGCGGGTTTGCGTACGCATGCTCGAAGACGAGGGAGACGTCTGCGGGAGGCTCGGCCTCGGCCTGGGCGATGCCGACCCGCATCAGCTCGAGCGCCTCGGCGCGAATCGCCGCCACCTGTTCTTCGGTCAGCACGCCAAGACGTCGGAGATATTGCTCGTAGCGTCCGACGCACTCGTTCTCCCTCTCCTCACGGGCGCGCTCCTCGTCGATGTAGAGCGACGGGTCGTCGGCGGTCGCGTGGGGCGCGACCCGGTAGGTCACGGCTTCGATGAAGGTGGGCCCGTCGCCGGCGCGGGCGCGGGCGACGGCCTCCCTGGTCGCCTCGTATACCGCGAGAACGTCACCGCCGTCGACCCGGAGCCCCGGCATCCCGTAGCCGATCGCCTTGTCGGCGAGCGTGGGGGCAGCGGTTTGCGCACTCAGCGGCGTCGAGATCGCCCACTGGTTGTTGTTGCAGAAGAGAACGACCGGAGCTTTCATCACACCGGCGAATGTGGCGCCCTCGTGAAACGATCCCTCCGAGGTCGCACCGTCGCCGAAGTTGACGATCGCGACCCGGTCCTCGCCTTTCAACCGCGACCCCCACGCGAACCCGACTGCGTGCGGTATCTGCGTCGCGATGGGGACGCAGATCGAGGCGACGTTGTAGTCCTCCGGGTTCCACCAGCCCGCCGGATGGCCGCGCCACCACGAGAGAACGGTCGACACGGGCATGCCGCGCAGGAGACCGATCGCCGAGTCGCGATAGCTCGGGAAGACCCAGTCTCGCTCCTCGAGCGCAAGGACCGAGCCCGCTTGCATCGCCTCGTGATTCCAGAAGATCGCGTACGTGCCGATGCGGCCCTGGCGGTGGTAGATCACCGATCGCTCGTCGTACGTCCGCAAGAGAACGAGATGGCGATAGAGCGTGAGCAGCTGCTCCGGCCCGAGCCCCTCGACCTCGCCGTCGGGGCGCGACTCGCCGTCGCCGATGATGCGGCGCAGTCCTCCCTCCGCCGGCAACACCTGGCTCATCTCATGCTCAGTCTATTGGGAACCGGACGGCCGGCCACGGTGTAGAAGCTTCGTTCTCGAAGCGCAGGAGGTTGCACGATGAAGCGGATCCTCATCATCTCGTTCCTCACCGCGGCCGTCGCCGCCCTTCTCCCAATCGTGGCGCTCGGGAAGGGCGCCAGCGAGGCGACGATCGTCGGTCCGGGCCTGGACGACCCGATCACACTCGCAGGCGAGGATCAGCCGGGGGGAGATGCGCTGATGCGAATCGCCGAGTCGGCAGGATTCTTCCCGGCGGTTTTCACGCAGAGCCCGGACCCGATGCTCGACGAGCGGCCGGCGGGCACGCTCGGGCGGGAGTACACGGTCACGTACGTCATGCCCGGCCCGAACAACGAGCTCGATGAGATCGTCCAGAGCTTCTACCCGTACGCGAGCCCGAGCCCCGTCTCGTATACGAAACCTGGTCAGCCCTTCTGGACCACTGAGCGGACACGGGGCGGCTGGTACGTTGCATTTTCGGACCTCAAGGACAGGCTCGTCGCCGTAGGTCTGCCCCAGAACGCGCCCACCGGGCAGCCGCCGTCCGACTCTCCGTGGAAGGTCGTGGGCCCCGTCATGGTGCTCGTCCTCGTGGCCGCACTCGGCGGTTTGGCAGCCGTCCTGATCCGGCGGCGCCCGCAGACTGCGTGATCAGAGAAGCACGGTAACGGCGTCGCGCTCGGCCTCGATGAGGGCGTGCGCGACGTCGCCGAGATCCTCTCCGTCGGCCTCGAGCGGCATCGGCGTGTCGCAGATCACCTCGATCCGGTCCGCGTCGTGCTCGTACAGAAGATCGCGCGCCATCGCCCGCTTCCCGCGACCGAGTGCGTACCACGCGAGTCGCGGGAGCCCTCGCGCCCGGAGCCGTACGGGCGCAACCAGGTCGAGGCCGCCCTCAAAGCGTGCGTGCGGCGCGGGACGCAAGGCGATCCGACCGGCGTAGCTGTATGCCGGCCCGTTCGAGACGAGCGCGAACGCCGCCCGCCCGTAACCGACCACTTCGAGCGCAGGCTCGAGCTGAAAGCGATGCCGGCCGAGGGTTCGAATTGCCGTCCACGCGAACCTGACATTGCTCGGCCGTCGCCCGTCCGAGCGCCGTCCGAGCTCGTCGACCGCGCGTACGACCTCGGCGTCGAGTCCGATCCCGCACGCGAACCCGAATCGACGCCCGTTGACACTGCCGACGCCGATCCGGTGCGTCGACCCGGTCGCCAGTCGACGAGCGGCCGCAACGGGGTCGTTCGGGAGGCCCAGAGCACGGGGCAGGACGCTCGTCCCTCCTCCGGGGATGAGACCGAGCGGCGTAGCGGCGTCGATTCCGTTCAGCACCTCGTTGTACGTGCCGTCGCCGCCGAAGACGTAGAGCGCGTCGACCCGTCCCGAGACCTCGCGGGCGATCTCCGTCGCCTCGCCGCCGGCGCTCGTCATCCGCAGCTCGGTATCGCCCGGAAGCACCGCCCGCACTGCTTGCAGCTGTTCCTCGACGACCCCACTCGCCCAGGGATTGACGAGCAGAAGAGCGTTCACCGGCGCGTCGCATAGCCACGGATGCCGTCGACGAGGATCGCGGTGAAGCGGTCGGCGAGCTCGTCCGTGTCGCGTTCGGCAGTGAGCCAGGTGTACGCCCAGTTCGCTGCCGAGAGCACGAGGAGCGCCGCGGCCCCCGCGTCCAGATCGGGACGGAGCTCACCGGCGGCCACGCCGTCCGCGAAGAGCGCGCGGAATCGCTCCTCGTAGCGGCGCCGCTCGGCGAGGATCTCCTCGCGGTACTCGTCGTCGAGGTAGCGCCATTCCCGCGTGAAGACGGTGGCGACATCGAGCTGGTCGGCGACGACGCCGAGGTGTCCGCGCAGCGCAAGCCGAATCCGATCGATCGCAGGGGCGTCGTCGGGAACCGCGTCGAGCGCTGCGTGAAACGCACGCGCGCCCTCGCGCATGGTCTCGAACAGGAGCTCCTGCTTCGATCCCGTGAGCGAATAGAGCGAGCCCTTCTGGACGCCCAGCGCTTCTGCGAGATGCCCCATGGACGTGCCGTGGAAGCCGCGCTCGGCAAAGAGCCGAGCAGCCTGCCGCGTGAGCTCGTCCTTCCTCGTAGCCATATACTCGATGCTAACGACCGTTCGGTAGGGAGGCCAATCCGTGGATACGCGCACGCAGGAGTTCCTCGACTACGTCCAGTCGGGCGGGCAGGTGGAAACCGGCGACTGGATGCCCGACGAGTACCGCGCGCGGCTCGTCAAGTTCATCGAGATGCACGGCAACTCGGAGCTCATGGGCGTGCTCCCCGAGCGCGACTGGATCCTGCGCGCGCCAACCCTGCAGCGGAAGCTCGCGTTGACGGCGAAGATCCAGGACGAGGTCGGGCACGCGCAGCTCATCTACCGCGTGGTCGAGGACCTCGGCAAGCCGCGGGGTGCGTGCCTCGACGACCTCGTGTCCGGCAAGGCGAAGTTCCACAACGTCTTCCACTATCCGACCCGCACGTGGGGCGACGTAGGAGTCATCGCGTGGCTCGTCGACGCGGCCGCAATCGTCTCCCAGAAGGCCCTCCTCAAGTGCTCGTACGCGCCGTACGCGCGGATCATGAAGAAGATCTGCTGGGAGGAGTCGTTCCACATCCTCCACGGCCGCGACGTGATCCTCGCCATGATCACGGGCACGCCGGAGCAGTTCGAGCTCGTCCAGGAGGCGCTCGACCGCTGGTGGGAGCCCCTCATGCACTTCCACGGAAACCGAATCCCGGCCGAGGAAGACCCGATGTACGTCTGGCGGATCAAGAGCCAGGCGAACGAGGACGCGCGCCAGGAGTTCCTCGACGGCTACGTGTCGCAGATCCGCGAGCTGGGGCTCGAGATCCCCGACCCGAGCCTGCGCAAGGACGAGGAGACCGACCGCTGGCTCTACACCGAGCCCGACTGGGAGAAGCTGCGGGCGGTCGTCACCGGCCACGGGCCTGCCTCGGAGGAGCGGCTCGCGTTCCGACGGCTGTCGCGGCAGGACGTGGCGTGGGTCGAGAAGGTCGTCCTCGCGGAGGCGGCGTGAACACCCGTGCCTGGCTCGAGCCACGCACCCGCCTCGGAAGCACATGATCTACGAGGTCTTTCGTCAGGAGCGCAAGGGCCAGCCGCTCCAGCACGCCGGGACCGTCACCGCGCCGAATGAGCGGTTCGCGGAGATCTACGCGCGCGAGCAGTACGGACGGCGGCAGGAGTCCGTCGCGCTCTGGCTCGTGCCGCGCGACGCCGTGAGCGAGATCGACGAGTTCCCCGACGAGTTCGACCTCAAGTACCGGCGCGTGGACGGCTACTCGATCAAGGCGCGGCTGCGAGAGGCGCGCGAGAAGGCGGGGACGCTCGAGCTCGCGCCCGAAGGTGATCGATGAGCAAGCGAAGCGACCTCCTGCTGTCGATCGCCGACGACGAGCTGATCCTCGGGTGGCGGAACTCGGAGTGGACCGGGATCGCGCCGTTCCTCGAGGAGGACGTGGCGTTCTCGTCGATCGCGCAGAACGAGATCGGCCACGCGCGGGCGCTCTACGAGATCGCCGCGGCTGAGCTTCGGACGACGGCGGACGAGCTGGCATTCGACCGCAAGCCGGAGGAGTACCGCTCGGCACCGCTCGTCGAGCTACGCCGCCTGGAATGGGCGCGCACGATCGCGCGCCACTGGCTCTACGAGACGGCGGACGAGATCCGACTCGCTGCCTTGAAGGCATCCGACGACCCGGAGATCGCCGCAATCGCCGCAAAGATGGATCGTGAGGAGGTGTATCACCGCATGCATGCGGAGATGTGGATCGACCGCCTGCTCTCCACTGAGGACGGCCGGTCGCGCCTGAACGAGGCAGTCGACGAGCTCTGGCCCTACGCCCTCGGTGTGCTCGACAGCGAGCTCAGGCCTGAGCTCCGCCGCCGAGCCGAAGAGCGGTTGGGGCGTGACCTTCCCGATGTCGACCCCGTCCCTCGCGGAGTCCACGAGGCCGAGCTCGCAGAGCTCTTGGAGGAGATGACGATGGTCCGGCGCTCGGCTCCACCGGGGACGCAGTGGTAACCGAAGACGCCGTCTGGGCGGCACTTGCCGAGATCCCAGACCCGGAGATCCCCGTGATCTCGCTCGTCGACCTCGGCGTGATCAAGGAGGTCGTCGTGGCGGACGACGGCGTGCGGATCGACTTCACGCCCACGTTCATGGGTTGTCCCGCTCTCGAGACGATGGAGCGCGAGATGCGCGCGAGGGTCGCGCAACTCGGTGCGAAGGTCGAGGTCCGCGTTGTGCTCGACGACTCGTGGTCCACCGATCGCATCTCGCCGGAAGGACGCGAGAAGCTGCGCCGCGCGGGCTTCGCCCCGCCGACCCCACGGGTAGCCGGCAAGCTCGAGCTCGTCCATCTCCAACGCGGGTTCCGGTGCCCGTACTGCGGCTCGAGGGACACGAGGCTCGAGAACCTCTTCGGTCCAACGCCGTGCCGCTCGATCCGCTACTGCAGCGAGTGCCGCCAGCCGTTCGAGCAGTTCAAGACGATTTGAGACGTGCGCAGCCTCAGTGCCGCTCGTCGCAATGGACAAGCGCGGGCGGCGGTGATATATCAGCGTCGCGCGCATGACGGAGACGGCTGAGACTCCTCTCGCATCCACGCAGCACCGAATCGATTACACGAGCCCTCCCGTCATTCGCGCAGCGGGCGTCTGGAAGGTCTTCGGTCCAAACCCCGAACGGCTGGTCGGATCACCGGATGCTTTTCTCACCCGTAGAGAGCTCCGTGAGAAGACCGGCTGCGTCGTCGCCGTACGCGACGTCTCTTTCGAAGTCTGGCCGGGCGAGGTGTTCGTCGTCATGGGTCTCTCGGGCTCCGGCAAGTCGACCCTGGTACGAACGCTCATTCGGCTGATCGAGCCGACCGCCGGCCAGATCGAGATCGCAGGACACGACGTCTCGGCCGCCGGTTCCGCGCAGCTGCGCGATTTGCGCCGCAACTCCGTATCCATGGTCTTTCAGCATTTCGGGCTGCTCGCGCATCGTCGCGTGATCGACAACGTCGCCTTCGGGCTCGAGGTCAAGGGCATGGGAAAGCCCGAACGCCTCGCCCGAGCGAACGAGGTGCTGAAGCTGGTCGGCTTGGAGGACGCGGCCAATCAGTTCCCGGACCAGCTCTCCGGAGGCATGCAGCAGCGCGTCGGCGTCGCCCGTGCGTTCGTAGGCAACCCGCAGGTGATGCTCTACGACGAGCCCTTTAGTGCACTCGACCCCTTGATCCGGCGCGACATGCAGGACGAGGTGTGCCGGCTCCAGATGGAGACGGGCACGACCATGGTCTTCATCACGCACGACCTGGCCGAGGCGCTGAGGCTCGGTGACCGCATCGCGATCATGCGCGACGGAGGGATCGTGCAGCTCGGCACGCCGGAGGAGATCGTGGGAGCCCCGGCCGACGACTACGTGCTCAACTTCGTCCGCGACGTTCCGAAGAGCCACGTGCTCACTCTTCGGTGGGTAATGCGTGCAGTCGAGCCCGGGGACGCGACGGACGGGCCGCGGCTCGACGTTTCGACGACGGTGCGAAATGCGATCCCCGTGGTTGCTGCGAGCAAGCAGCCATGCTGCGCTGTCGAAAACGGGAGCGTCGTCGGGCTCGTCGATCGCGATGCGGTGCTGACTGCAATCGCAGGCGAAGGAGGCGACTGATGTCCGTCGCCGCCGCGGGGATCGAGACCGCGGCTCCCGTCCTCTCGCATCGACCGTGGTGGCGAGGAAAGATCGTCCAGACGGCCGGGATCGTTGCGCTCATGTACCTGGCCTACCGCGCCTGGGCACTCGAGTATCCGTGGCCCGCTCGGCTGACGTGGAGCGCTCTTCCGGCCCACTTCGACGACTTCCAGACCTGGCTGCTCGACCAACGCAACGCGGAGGATCCGAGCTTCGTCTTCACGATCTTCGACGCCTTCGCGACCTTCGTGGACAACCTCGTCGCCTGGTTCGACAGGCTGCTGCTCTGGCTGACGTGGGTCGGGACGACGGCCGCAGGAGCCGTGGTCGCGCTTCGCTTCGGCGGTTGGCGTGCCGCCGCCTGGGTGGTCGCCGCATTCGCGGCATTCGCGGTCATGGGCCTGTGGGAAGAGAGCATGCAGACGATCGCGCTGATGCTCGCCGCAGTTGGCCTCTCGCTCCTCGTGGGAATCCCGCTCGGAATCGTCGCTGGGCTCTCAGACCGATTCCTGCGAACGATCACCCCGGTCCTCGACGCCATGCAGATCGTGCCGGCGTTCGCGTACCTGATGCCCGTCGTCATCCTCTTCTCGGTCGGGCCGGGCGCCGCAGTCGTCTCCACCATGATCTACGCGATCCCGCCGGCGGTGCGGATCACCGCGCTCGGCATCCGCAGCGTGCCGGCGAACACCGTCGAGGCGGCGGCCTCGATGGGCTCGACGCGAGGTCAGTTGCTGAGCAAG
>Ga0184632_10000850_pt1 | contig 12299 bp, 11 predicted proteins | sample PLM31_50_b1_FD_133153 | JGI IMG/M metagenome (GOLD analysis project Ga0184632, IMG submission 133153) | Groundwater sediment microbial communities from an aquifer in East River, Colorado, USA - PLM3-1_50_b1 | ecosystem: Environmental > Terrestrial > Soil > Riparian zone | place: USA: East... | reverse complement strand
GCTTCGATCGTGCCTTCGTCCGGCACGTAGTGGCCAAACAGGATCGACACCAGCGTCGATTTGCCCGCGCCGTTCTCGCCCAGCAGCGCGAGCACCTCGCCGCGGGAGAGCTCGAGCGAAATATCGTCGTTCGCGACGAGCGGCCCGAAGCGCTTGGTGATGCCGGTGAGGCGGAGGACGGGCGTGTCGGCGGTAGGCATCATTTATCCACTGTCGTCCCCGCGAAGGCGGGGACCCAGCGGCTTTGCGACTAACGACGCTGGATTCCCGCCTTCGCGGGAATGACGAAATAGAAACGCCCCGGCCGCGACCGGGGCGTCATTGCGACGCAGCTGAATTACTTCGCCGTCGACTTCGGCTCCGTCTCCACCACCGGCACCTTGAACTTGCCGTCGAGAATGTCCTTCTGCTTCGCCGCGACCTTCGCCTGCAGCTCCTTCGGCACCTTCGCCTCGAACGTGCCGAGCTTCGACATTTCCGAGCCCTTGAACTTCATCGTCGAATACGGGCCGTAATCCACCGCCTTGAACGTGCCGGCCTTGACGCTTTTCAACGCGGTGTCGATCGTCGGCTCCATGTTCCACAGCGCCGAGACGACGACCGTGTCCGGATATTGCGCCTGGGTATCGATCACGTTGCCGATCGCGAGCTTGCCGCGCTCCTTGGCCGCATCGGACACGCCGAAGCGTTCCGCGTACATGACGTCGGCGCCCTTCTCGATCATCGCGAACGCCGCTTCCTTGGCCTTGGGCGGGTCGAACCACGAGCCGATGAAGGTCACCATGAACTCGACCTTCGGATTCGTTTCCTTGGCACCCGCCATGAACGCGTGCATCAGCCGGTTCACTTCGGGGATCGGATAGCCGCCGACCATGCCGATCTTGTTGGTCTTGGTCATGCCGCCGGCGATCATGCCGGTCAGGTAGGCCGGTTCCTGGATGTAGTTGTCGAACACCGCGAAGTTCGGGTCCTGCGGCTTGCCCGACGAACCCATCAGGAACGACACCTTCGGGTAGTCCTTGGCGACCTTGCGCGCCGCAGGCTCCACGGCGAATGATTCGCCGACGATGAACGTGTTGCCTTTCTCGGCGTACTCGCGCATCACGCGTTCGTAATCGGCATTCGCCACTTTCTCCGAGAACACGTACTCGATCTCGCCGCGATCTTTCGCGGCGTTCAGCGCCTTGTGGATGCGGCTCACCCACTGCTGCTCGATCGGCACCGTGTAGACCGCGGCCACCTTGATCTTGTTCTGCGCCAGCGCCACGGGCGCCCCGGCACCGAGCACTACCAACAGCAATACTGCGAAGCCGGCCAGCAGGCCACGTCGAGTCGTCATCGTTCTATCCCCTAGCTGAAAACGAGGCGGTGCGCATCCTTGACGCCCGCCTCCTTGAGCCCGTGCAGACGGCTCGTTCGCGGCACGCCGGCTAGCAGGTATTCCATCTGGTCGGCGAGAATGCGTCGGTTGCGCAGGATGAAATGCTCGTGGCGGTTGGGCACGTACGGCACGTAGAGCAGCGGCATGTGCGCCTGCTCGGGCGAGCGGCCGCCTTTGCGCGTGTTGCAGCTCCGGCACGCGGTGACCGTATTGGTCCACGAATCGCGGCCGCCGCGCGAGACCGGCACCACGTGGTCGCGCGAGAGGTCGCGGATCAGAAAACGCTTGCCGCAGTACGCGCACAACTGGCGGTCGCGCGCGAACAGCATCGAGTTGGTGAGCCCGGGGGCGTGCAGGTGCGAGCCGGCGCCGGTGCCCTTGATCGCGAGGATCGACTTGGTGGCGATGCGCGAGCGCTCGCCGTTCTTCTGCCAGCCGCCCCGGAATTCACGGACTTCGCCGCCGATCGACCACGCGACCATCTGCTTGGCGTGATAGGTAATGGCTTCCTCGAGCGCTACCCACGCCTGGGGCAGGCCGGCCATGTCGACGGTCAGTACGAGCGGTTCCATTTGGCGAAAGGGGCGGGCAACTCCCGCTCAGCCCTCTTGGACAACGAACTTGGCACAAAGTATGCATCAAGGCGCCCCCGTTTGTCAGGCGGTAGCCTTGGCGTCGTTGGTCCGGGGCCTGTGCGTGAAGCAATTTCGCCACGGCCCGGCGGGTTGCCCCGCCGGGTGGCCGCGACTCCTGACCGCTTCATCGGATAGGCGATGACGCGGCGGCGATCCCGATCGTCGGTTGGGAAGGCCGCGCACAGCCTTCGAAATCGCCGGTGCTGCTCCCGATGTCACCACCGGGTAATGGTTGTGCTCATGGATGCACCTCCCCGCCATAAGCCGGCGGCAGGCTTGGGACCTAAAAAGCGCGTCATCGCGCCCAAAGCCCCGCGCCCGTTTCGCTAGTGCCGTTCCGGCGGCCACATGACCAGCCGGTGTTGCGCCCGATGTCGCCATCGGGTTACTGCCCGGCGGCGTAGCGGCACGCGAGATCGAGCAATTGCCTCGCAATGCCTTCTGCTTCGTGTGCCGCTTCCGCCGCGGCGATCCTGATGATCAAGCCATCGGCCGCCTGCCGGTAGATCCCATCGCGACCTGCGCGGATGAGCTCGTAATGGTCCCGTCCGTAGGGTCGCTCCAGTTCTTCCAAGAGCCTTGCCATTTTGTGTGCCTCTTTGTCGTCACTTGTTGTGGCGCCAGGCAACAACAAACCCGGAGCCTTCTGGGCTCCCGGCTCTTCAACTCCAGGGGTGGCACGTCTATACGTCCCCTCCTGTCGCGAAAACCCGGATGCCCACGCCTTGTTCGCCTGCACCGGCGATCCCGCGCGACGGCATGCTGCCCCCGACCGCGATGGTGGGATTGCCGTTGCCGGACCACGCCGGCATGCCCGCAAAGCGGGGCACGCGGAGGCGCAGTCGCGTCGCATGCGCGCTGGTGGTGGTTTGGCTAGTTGCTTCCATGGTTTCCGCACTCCTTTCCTTCGCACCGCGTGTGCCCGATGCACACGCGCAACGAAACTCCAGCCTTGTCACGGCTGGCGGAAAACTCGGAGGGGTCTTGAAACTGCTACGACCTTCCGACTGTTCCGCCAGCACCCCGGCGGAAAGTCTTCCGGTCGGGAGGGACTAACGCGTCGTCTCTACGCCGGAATCGACCGGCCGAGAGGTGTGGCCCCACTGCTGCATACCCGCAAATGCGATTTCCATGGCTCCGCCCTGCGCACGGAGCGCGGTTCGGGAGCTGTCGAAATGGCGTTTAAGGGTCAGCATGGTGGTAGCGAGACGTTGTTAGTCCACGTGAGAACGAATGACGCAATAATAATATCGCGAGCGCATACCGCGCAAGCGGATTATTCTCTTTTTGCAGGCGGCGCTGACAAAAATGCAACATACACGTTTTGACGTCCTGCTGACGGTGCTGAAGGGGCGGGAATGACGCTCGGCGAGCGCCTGCGTCTCATCCGCGGCGCCGAGAGCCAGAAGGCGTTCGCTGCGGCGCTTGGCGTTCACGAGAATTCCGTCGCCAACGCCGAGCGTCGCAATTCGGCGACGCAGGACTACCTGCTGCGCATTGCCGAAGTCCGCCGCATCAACCTGCATTGGCTGCTCACCGGTCACGGCACGATGCGCGTCGACGAGGCGGAAGGGTCGCTGCTCCAGGAAAAGCTCTCGCTCGCGCTGACCGATGCGTTGCGCGCCGCGTACGGCGCGCGGTACGGCAGTGTCCCGCTCGAAACGCGGGCACGCGCACTGCGCGCAGGCGCCACCTACCTGCGCGCGATCGGCGTCACCGAAGACTCACTGCCGGATACCGAGGCGCTCGCGAAGCTCATCAAGCTGACGATCGACGTCATGCGCAAGGGCGAGTGAGCGAGGCGGCCGAAGGCCAGGCCCAAAGGGCGCGTCGCCGAGCGATTGAGGGCGGCCGACGCATTGCTGCTACCCAATGCGAGCCGGTCCAACAAGGCCGCGAATAGCCGCGCGCGGCTTGCTACACTGGCTCGATCGCTTACTCGATTCCGCGCCATGGCCCTCGTTCGCAATCTGCTCGCCGCTGCCCTCGTCGCATTCGCGCCATGCGCGGCGGCGACCTTCCCGCCGCTTGCGTCCAATACGGTTGTCGAGTACTACCACGCGGTCTTCGATCACTACTTCATCACGTCGCTACCCGCGGAAATCGAGGCGCTCGACTCGGGCCAGATCACGGGCTGGTCGCGCACGGGACGTGGCTTTTTAGCCGCGAATCCGGGAACTGTTTTTCCCGAATCGCCACCGCGCCCGGTATGCCGCTTCTACATTCCACCGCAGCACGGCGACTCGCATTTCTTCTCCGCCTCTCCGGACGAATGCGCGGCGGTCCGCGCGAAGATCGGCGTCGATCCCAACTACAGCGGCTACATCGAGGAGTCGCCCTCGGTGTTCTACATGGAATCGCAGAATCTCACGACGGGTGTTTGCAACATCGGGGCCTCGGTGTATCGGCTGTGGAACCAGCGCGCGGACTCCAATCACCGCTATACGGCCGACGCCAACATCAAGTCGGTGATGCAGGCGAATTCGTACCTCGCCGAAGGCTATGGACCGGACGCAGTCGCGATGTGCACGCCACAAGCGCTTCTCATCGATGCGCTCGTCGCCGCGTCGGCCCATTCAACGTTCGCACCCGGCTGCGACGGCGTGCCGGCAGTCGGCGCGGCGTATGTCAGCGCCGAGGTGGAACCGTTCATCGCCGTCAACCCGGCCAATCCCAACCACTTCATCGGTGCGTGGCAGCAGGACCGCTGGTCGAGCGGCGGCGCGCGCGGGCTCGGCGGCGCCTATACGATGGATGGCGGCGGCACGTGGACTCGCATCTCGGTGCCCTTCTCGCGATGCTCAGGCGGCAACGCCGCGAACGGTGGCGACTACGAGCGGGCGACCGACCCGTGGGTCACGTTTGCGCCCGACGGCACCGCGTATCAGATCGCGCTCGCGTACAACCGGGTTGCCAATGGCGACAACGCGATCCTGGTCAGTCGCTCCACCGACGGTGGCCGCGCGTGGAGCAACCCCGTCACGTTGCGGCGCGACGGCGCGCAGAGCTTCAACGACAAGGAATCCATCAGCGCGGATCCTACGGACCCCCGTTACATTTATGCAGTCTGGGACCGGCTGACCGGCAACCACGGTCCTGCGTGGTTCGCGCGCACCAGCGACGGCGGCGCAACGTGGGAACCGGCGCGCGCCATCTTCGACCCCGGCGCCAACAGCCAGACGATCAACAACCTGATCGTCTGGCTGCCCGACGGCACGCTGATCGCGGCATTCACCGAGCTCGCCAATGTCGGTGCGCCCAACCCCCGACTGCGGATCATCCGCTCGGCCGACAAGGGCGCCACGTGGTCGGCGCCGATCACGATCGCCGACATTCAGACCGTCGGCACCGTCGATCCGGAAACCGGGGCGGCGATCCGCGACGGCTCGATCCTGGGGTCCATTGCCGCCGGGAAGAACGGAACGCTCGTCGTCGCGTGGCAGGACTCGCGCTTCGCTGCCGGCGCGCATGACGACATCGCGTTCTCGCGGTCGCAGGACGGCGGTCTCTCGTGGTCGGCGCCGCTGCGTGTCAACGGCAATCCGGCGGTGCCGGCGTTCATCCCGACCGCGGTCATCCGGGACGATGGCGTCATCGGCGTCACCTATTACGATTTCCGCGGCAACACGCCTGACCCGTCGACGCTATGGACGAACTACTGGCTCGCCACGTCGAGCGACGGTGCGGCCTGGGAAGAGCGCACGATTGGCGGGCCTTTCAACTACACGACGGCGCCGCTGGCCGGTGACCGCCTCTTCCTCGGTGATTACATGGGTCTCGCGAGCGTCGGGACGACGTTCCTGCCGTTCTTCGCGCAGACCAACGGCGACTCCGACAATCGCTCCGATATTTTCGCCTCGCTCGCGCGCGCTTCGACGGCTGCAGCGCTCGCCCGCGAATCAACGCCGGTGAAGGCGGCGATCGCGGCGCCGCGCGCCATGACGCCCGACGTTGCGCAACGCATCGAGGCCAATGTGCGGCGAACCGCCGCCGCCCGCATCCAGGAGCGGCGCGGAATGCCACAGCCCTGACCAACGTGATCAGACCAGCGTGATCTTCCCGGTGGCGATGTCGTAGACGCCGCCGACAATCTCGATCTTCTTGTCGCGATAGGCCTTCTGCACGATCGGCGCCGAGCTCTTGAGCCGCGCCACCTGCTGGCGCACGTTCTCGGCGATCGCATTGTCGAGCAGCGTACCGGTCTTCTTTTTCTCGGCCAGGACGACCGAGGGCTTGATCGCGTCGATCAACCCGGGCAGATGACCCGGCAGCCTCGTGTCGGTCTGCGCGGTCTTGATCGCCGCGCTGATCGCGCCGCATCCCGAATGGCCGAGGACCACGATGAGCGGTGCGCCCAGGAACTGCGCGCCGTATTCGATCGACGCCAACAGATCCTTGGTCACGACGTTGCCTGCGACGCGGCATACGAAAAGGTCCCCCGGGCTCTGGTCGAACACGAGGTCCGGCACGACGCGTGAATCGGAGCAGCCCAGGATCGTCGCGATCGGATATTGGGCTTGCGACCGCGCGGCGCGTCCAGACGAAAAATCGCGCTCGGTGGGATTGTTCGCAGCGTAACGCGCATTGCCGTCCAGCAGGCGCTTCAATGCGTCCGCCGGCGCGATCGCGTTGGGCGGCGGCGCGGCGCCCGGCTTCGGCGGATCGGCGGCCATGGCTGCGCCCGCGATCAACGGCACGAGCGCGGCCGCCGCGCCTGTCTTGAGGAACGCGCGGCGCGATACCGCGGGATCGTGTTGCACGTCACCGCATAAACTGCACATGTGAACATCTCCCCGATGCGTACGGTAATCACAACGCCAGCGCCACCCGCGTGCCCTGCTCGATCGCGCGGCGCGCGTCGAGCTCCAGCGCGACGTCGGCGCCGCCAATGAGCTGATGACGGATGCCGGCCGCCAGCAATCCGTCGACCAGCTCGCGCCGCGGCTCCTGGCCCGCGCAGATCACGATCGTATCGACTTTGATGAGTTGCGGCACGCCGTCGACCTTGATATGCAGTCCCGCATCGTCGATCTTCTCGTACTCGACGCCGGCCACCATCTTCACGCCGCGGCGCTTCAGCAGCGTACGCCGAATCCAGCCGGTCGTCTTGGCGAGTCCCGCGCCGACCTTCGTTTCCTTCCGCTGCAACAGCCAGAGTTGGCGCGGCGGCGCCATTTCATGGGCAGGCTTCAGGCCGCCGGATCGCGCATAGTCGGCATCGATCCCCCATTCGTCGCGAAACGCGTCGATTGCCGGATCGCGCAGTTCGCCTTCGCTGACGTGGCCATCGGGCGCGCCGCCCGCGGACAGAAGCTCGGCCACGTCGAAGCCGATGCCGCCCGCGCCGACCAATGCCACGGTTGCACCGGCCGGTTTGCGCGCCTCGACGATTTCCACGTAACTCGCCACCTTCGGATGCCCGATGCCGGGAATGACGGGAACGCGCGGAACGATTCCCGTCGCCAGCACGACCTCGTCGAAGTCGCGCAGGTCGTCCACGCCGGCGCGCCGTCCGAGGCGCACGTCGACGCCGAGTCGCGCGAGCCGCGTGCGGTAATACCGCAGCGTCTCGGCAAATTCCTCCTTGCCGGGAATGCGCCGCGCGAGATTGAACTGGCCGCCGATCTCGGTGGCGGCATCGAACAGCGTGACGTTGTGCCCGCGCTCCGCGGCTGTCACCGCGGCCGCCATCCCGGCGGGTCCCGCGCCGACGACCGCGACCTTCCTGCTTGATGCGGCCGGCGTCATCTTCCATTCCGTTTCGCGGCAGGCATACGGATTGACGAGGCAGGACGCGATCTTGCGCGCGAAAATCTGGTCGAGACACGCCTGGTTGCAGCCGATGCACGTGTTGATCTCGTCGGCGCGATCTTCCGCCGCCTTGCTGACGAAATCGGGATCGGCGAGGAACGGCCGCGCCATCGACACCATGTCCGCATCGCCGCGCGCGAGCACCGCTTCCGCCGTGGACGGGTCGTTGATGCGATTGGTGGTGATCAATGGAATCCCGACCGCGCCTTTCAGACGCCGCGTCACCCAGGTGAACGCCGCGCGCGGCACCATCGTCGCGATCGTGGGGATGCGCGCCTCGTGCCAGCCGATCCCGGTGTTGATGATTGTCGCGCCCGCGGCTTCCACCGCTTGCGCGAGTGTCGCCACCTCATCCCACGTGCTGCCGCCTTCGATCAGGTCGAGCATCGACAGCCGATAGATGATGATGAAGTTCGCACCCGCCACGGCGCGCGTGCGGCGAACGACTTCCACGGGAAAGCGGATGCGGTTGGCGAATGCGCCACCCCATTCGTCGTCGCGATGGTTGGTGCGCGCGGCGACGAACTGGTTGATGAGATAGCCCTCCGAGCCCATGATCTCGACGCCGTCGTATCCCGCGCGTTGCGCGAGCTGCGCGCAGCGCACGAAGTCGGCGATCGTCTTGCGCACGCCCCATGCGCTCAGTCCGCGCGCCGTGAACGGGCTGATCGGCGAGCGCGAGCGCGACGGCGCCGCCGCCAGCGGGTGATACGCGTAACGTCCCGCATGCAGGATTTGCAATGCAATCTTGCCGCCGGCGGCATGCACGGCATCCGTGATCAATTGATGCCGGCCGACTTGCCATGGGAACGAGAGCTGCGACGCCTTCGGTTCGAGGCGCCCGGACAGATTGGGCGCGATGCCGCCGGTGACCATGAGGCCCACGCCGCCGCGGGCGCGCGTCGCGTAGAACTCCGCCATGCGCGCGAATCCATCCGGCGCCTCCTCGAGTCCCGTGTGCATCGAGCCCATCAGCACGCGATTCGGGAGCGTGGTGAAGCCGAGATCGAGGGGCGCGAGCAGATGCGGATACGCCGGCATGGCGGGCATTGTAAAGTAACGGTCCGACGACGCTACCATTCTCCGATGTCCGACGATCTCCCGTTTGCTTCGCTCACCGCACTTGCGCAACGCCTTGCGCGTGGCGAGACGACGTCGCGCGCCATCGTCCTGGCGTGTCTCGCCCGCATCGATGCGCAGGACGGCAAGCTGCACGCGTTCATCGACGTTTATGGCGACGATGCACTGAAGCTCGCCGATGCGGCCGACCTCGCGCGCAGCGCGCATGTCGCGCACGGACCGCTGCACGGGTTGCCGATCGCGCTCAAGGACTTGCTGGAAATGAAGGACCGGCAAACGACGGCCGGATCGAAGAGCTGGCTCGGCCGCATTTCCGATCACACGGCGACCTGCGTCGAAAAACTGCTGGCCGCCGGGATGATTCCGATCGGCAAGACGCACCTGGTCGAGTTCGCATTCGGCGGCTGGGGCCGCAATCAGCCGATGGGCGCGCCGTGGAATCCGTGGGACCTCGCGACGCATCGCGTCGCCGGCGGCTCATCGAGTGGCTCCGCGGTTGCGGTGGCCGCCGGCATGGTCCCGGCCGCGATCGGTTCCGACACCGGTGGTTCCGTGCGCATTCCCGCCGCGCTGTGCGGCCTCACCGGGCTCAAGACGACGTATGGGTTGATCAGCTTGCATGGCGCCGTGCCGCTGTCCACGACGCTCGACAGCATCGGACCGCTGGCGCACACCGTCGACGACGTTGCGCTGTTGACGGCGGCGATGGCCGGCCCCGACGCACGCGACACGGCAACCCTCGGCGCGCCGCAGGTCACGTTCGAGGAGGCCCTCGCGCACGCGCCGGATCTGCGCGGAATGCGCATTGCATGCCTTGCGCGCGAGCAGTTCCCCGGCTACATCGAGGCCGATGTCGTGCGCGCCCGCGACGAGGCGATCGCCGTGCTGCGCTCGCTGGGCGCCGATCTCGTGGAAGTGCGCGCGCCGTTCGACTTCGACGACATCGCCGCGCACCTCGGCAAAATACTTGCCGCGGAAGCATACGCGTTTCATCGCGCGTACATCGAGAACGACGCGCTGCCGATCGATCCGTGGGTGCGCAAGCGCGTGCTCGGCGGGAAAAGCATCAGCGCCGCGGATTACCTGGGCGACCTCGCGGTCATGCGCAAGACACGCGCCGCGTTCGCCACGTGGATGCACGTATACGACGCGCTGCTCACCCCTACGCTGCCGATCACCGCGGTGGCCGTACCGCTGGTCGACGAAGCGACGTCGCCACTGGCCGCGTTCACACGCGCCGTCAACTTTCTCGGCGCGTGCGGACTGTCGTTACCTGCGGGGTTCTCGTCGGCGGGCCTGCCGATCGGCGTGCAAATCATCGGCGCGCCGTTCGCCGACGCGACGCTGGTGCGCATCGGGCGCGCGTTTCAGAGTGTCACCGAGTGGCATCTGCGCCGGCCGGCGTTGTGAACCGGGAATGACACGCTATTGCAGAGACGGCTTCTTGAGAAAATCGCCGCGATCGGCCGACTGGACCTTGACCGGCACCATCGCGCCATCGCGCGCCAGGGTGAGCGGAATCTCGGTACCTGACGGCCCGAGCTCCCACATCGTGCGGAAGAGCTCGGCGAGACTCCCTACGCGCTGATCGGCGACCGCAATGATGGCGTCACCTTGGCGCACGCCCGCGCGCTCCGCTGGACCGCCGTGGGCTAAGCCGCCGACCACGAGACGATGGTTGTCTTCGCTCGCGTACATCCCGAGCCATGGCCGCGCCGGCCGCGCCGCGCGTCCGGTCGCGACGAGATCGTCGAGAATCGGCGTCAGCACGTCGATCGGCACGAACATGTTGCCCTTGCGAACCTCGTCGTCATCCGCTTCCTGGATGAACAGCGAGCCGATCCCGATCAGGCGCCCGTCGTTGTCGAGCAGCGCCGCGCCGCTCCATTCCGGATGCGGCGGTTGCGTGAAGAGCGCCACGTCGAGCAGATATTCCCAGTAGCCCGCGAACTCGCGGCGCGCGAACACTTGCGCCTTGAGCGCGTGCGCGCGGCCGCCGCTGCCGATGACAAAGACGTCGTCGTCGACATCGACATCGGTGGACGTACCCATCGGCACGGCGGGCAGGCCGAGCGGCCCCAGCGGCAGGACGAGCCCCAGTCCCGTCGCGAAATCGTAGGCGAGAGGATGCCCTGGCACCACCCGACCGTCATGGGTCGTGATCCAGATCGCCTCGGCTTCCGTGATCAGGTAGCCGATGGTGACGATGAGGCCGTCGTCGCGGATGACCACGCCGCTGCCCTCGCGCTCGGTGCCGAGCATCTGCGAGGTGAAGGCATCGTCCGGAATACGCGACGCGAGCCGCACCACGCCGCAGAGCGCCCGCGCGAGATCGAAGTCGACCTCTTCGGCATCCGGCTGCATCGGTGTCGGGAATGACCAGTTGTCGGTTTCAGCCATGGAGCGTTCGACCACGCGCACCTGCGCGGTGTTCCGTCGTGCTTATGGTACGCCTTTGCCTTCGTCGCCCTGGCGGGGACCATTTCACCCAATGGGCGGCGTGCAACACACTGTCCGCCGGTTACCATGAAGGTATGCCTTTGCCGCGCGTCAACCACCCATCTCCTTTCGGTGGAAGCATCGGCGAGCTTAACCTGTTTACGCAACGGCTACGCCGGCCACGGCGTCCCAAGGGAGCGCAAGCCATGATCTTTCGATGCATCGCTGGATTGTTCGCGGTGTTCGCCGTGTTCGCGCTGGCGGCGACCACGGCGCAGGCGCAAACCAATGTGCGCGTCCGTGGAACCATCACCGCCATCAACGGCAATGTAATGTCGGTCAAGTCGCGCGACGGCAAGGATTTGCAACTCGCGCTCCCCGACGGCGTGACCGTGGCCGTGGCCAAGGCCGTCCGCTTCGAGGACATCAAGGAGGGCGACTACGTGGGCGCCACGACCAAGCCCGGGCCGAACGGCACCGAAGTGGCCGTCGAAGTTCACTATCTCGCGCCCACCACCGCGCCGGGGCAACTCGCGTGGGATCTGCAGCCCGGGTCGAAGATGACCAACGCCAACGTCAGCGCGAAAGTCGTGGGAACCGGCAATCACGAATTGACGCTGCAGTTCCCGGGCGGCACGCAGAAGGTTGTCGTGCCGGACGGCATCCCGCTCGTGCGCGCCGTCCCCGGCACGCGCGCCGACCTCGTCGCCGGCGAGTACATCTTCGCCGTGGCGCAGGCCGCAAGTGATGGCACGCTGAGCGCGCCGCGCGTCCAGGTCAGCAAGGACGGCGTGCGGCCGCCGCAGTAGGACAAGCGGTAGCTGACCTCCCGGGTCGCCGGAGGTAGACTGTCGGTCCCCGGAGATCCCGGGACCGATCATCAAAGGAGATCCAACAATGCAGATCAGACATTTACTGGGCGCGCTTCTGGCCACAAGCCTGCTCGCCGCAGG
>Ga0184632_10000848_pt1 | contig 12311 bp, 9 predicted proteins | sample PLM31_50_b1_FD_133153 | JGI IMG/M metagenome (GOLD analysis project Ga0184632, IMG submission 133153) | Groundwater sediment microbial communities from an aquifer in East River, Colorado, USA - PLM3-1_50_b1 | ecosystem: Environmental > Terrestrial > Soil > Riparian zone | place: USA: East River... | reverse complement strand
GCATTACCGATGGGGCTTGGACGAACGGCGCGGCCACCGACGGTGCGTGCTTTCGTGTGTATGCCGAAGCGGCAGGCAGGCGCACGCGCCTGCTGGAGCGCTGCCTGAAGCCGACGGAACGGCCCGATGATCGCGGGGAAACCCGCACGTCGGTCCCGGTCGACCTTGCGGGACCGGGGGTACTCGTCTTCGAGACCGACTGCGCCGGCACCTGTTCGTGGGACTGGACGTACTGGAAAGACATCGATGTCACGCCGGCAACACCGGCCGTGGTGCGTGCAGAGCGATGAGCGAGGATCGTCGAGCGCTGATGCCAGGTTCTGACGGCCGTATCGCGCGGGCACTGCTTTGGACGCTCATCGCCGCGCACCTGGTGCTCGTTTATCCGCCATGGCGGTATGCGCCGATCGCGCCCGGCCTCGACGCCGCGTGGATCGACGTGATCACCCACGCGGCGGCGCACGGGTGGCAATGGGGCCGGGACATCATCTTTACCTATGGTCCGCTCGGGTACGCGTGGCATACGGTATTCGAAAAGAGCCTGTTCGCGCAGGTCCTGGTGCTGAACGCGATGTTTGTGGGCGCGCTGGCGTTGGGTGTCATCGGTGTGCTGAAGCGGCTGCCCACGGCGTCGGCGTTCGCGCTTTATCTGCCGCTCGTCTTTGCCATCTCGCTCTTCGGAAAAGGTGTCTACCTGACGATTCCCGTACTGGCCGCCATGATGTACTTCACCGGTGACCAACGCGAAAGCCTGGTCCCGGTCGTCACGATGGCGGCCATCGCCGGAGTTTTCGCCACCGTCTTCATTCCCGCCGGCGTGATCGCCGCGCTGGTGTTCCTGCTGATGGACGCGAGCCGCCTGCTGCATCGTGCAACGCCGCTGTTTCTGCCAGCCATGCTGGGCGCGGCGCTGTTCTCGTATCTCGTGGCTGGACAGTCCGCCGCGTGGTTGCCGGAGTACCTGCGCGCGTCGTGGGAGCTCGGCGTTGGCTATGCCGCGGCAATGGGAAGCGAGGCAAACGCCATCGAACTGGCAGCGTTTGTCGGTGCGGCATGTGTCACTGGGTGGGTGATCGTCGAGTCGGAGTTGCGGGACGCGCCCATCGTCGACCGGGCGGACAGGTTTTTGTTCCTGGGTTGTGTTTTCGCATTTGGCTTCGTGATGTGGAAAAGCGGCTTCGTGCGCTACGAGGGACACAGTTTTATGGCTTGGCTGTCGCTTGCCATCGTCGCCTGCGCGTACGTGGCAATCCGGGGGGCTCGGTTCACGGGGCGGGCGAGGCCAATCATCTTGCTCGGGATCGCAACAGCGGCTTGCCTCTTGGGGGTCGCTCGGGTCCACGGTGGCAATGACCCCATGCTCGTGGCGAAGCAGCTGCGGTATACGTTCTACGGTCTGCCCTTGAGTACGCTAAGGGAGATGACCACCATCGCGGCGGCGCCGGATGCCTGGTGGGCAGAACTACACGCGCGCCGTGCGCGTGCGGAGGCGGCCGAGCGTCGGGCGCTTCCGCTGCCTGCCTTCGATGGAACCGTGGATATCGTCGCGGATCGGCAATCGGCCGTCCTCGCTCACGGCCTCACGTATCGATCCCGTCCAGTCTTTCAAGCCTATGCCGCGTATACGCCGTGGCTGCTCGCCCGCAATCGCGACCAATTGCGCGCGGACGGCGCTGACCACCTCCTGTTCGGCAACACGGTGGTCGACAATCGCTATCCGCTAAGCAGCGAGGGCCGGTCGCTGGTCGCGATGTTGTCGGGGTACCGTGCGGTCGCCGCCTACGAAAACTTGCTGGAGCTCCGCAAGCGGGTCGCGCCATCCCCGGTGGACGAGATACGGCAGCGGACGCTGCGACTATCGCTGGGAGCGTGGACGGAAGTGGAATCCACCGATTCCGTAGTGATCCTCGCTGGCGTGGTCAAGACGAATTTTTGGGGGAAGCTTTTGGCGGTCGCATGGCGCCCGGTTCTGCTTTCGATCACCGTCAGGCTCGCCGACGGCACCGAACACGAACACCGACTGGTCGCGGCGGCCGCCAGCGACGGCATGCTGCTGAGTCCCTATGTCGACACCCCATTCGCCTATCTCGCGCTCGCCACCGGAACCCTGGAAGCACTGGCGAGTAAACGCGTGGTGGCGCTCAAGCTCGACACGCAGGACGGCCGCGGCCGCTTCCTGTACGACAACGAGATCCCGCTCAAGCTCGTCGATCTCGCCATCGTTCCTTCCGCCGATGGTGACCTGCCAGCAGAGTTAGACAGGACGCTTGCGCGAATGCTCGTCGCGAACCGTCTTTCCCGGACGCATGCGAACGCAGGGGAACAGCCAACCCAAGCCATCGATACGATGCTCTTCGCACATGCCCCGGCGCGTGCCGCCCTCGCCGTTTCGTTCGTGCGTAAACTGCAGGTAACCTATGGCATTTCCGGCAACGCTTGGCAGAAGGACGCGGGCACGGATGGCGTGTGCTTTCGCATCCTCGCGCAGGGCGGCGCGTGGCGAGAACTGCTGCACGAGCATTGCCTGCGCCCGGGGAGCCGCGAAGAGGATCGTCTTCCCCAGCGGGTCGACATTCAGGTCCGACGTCAGGATGCCGAGTCGCTGATCTTCGAAACGGATTGCGCGGGATCGTGCGCGTGGGACTGGTCGTACTGGAAGGATGTCGATGTTCTGCATTGAGGAAACGTACCCGAAGTCCGTCGTGGCCCGCAGCGAGGGAACGGCGTAGTGGCGCTCGCCGACGATCGCGGCACCCGTCCGGCGCGATCGGAAACGATCACGCTGGCGGTGGACCTCGATGGAACGTTGCTGCGAACCGACGTCCTCTACGAGTCGCTGGCGACGCTGCTGAAGCGCCCGTGGGTGCTGGTTCCGCTCGCCTGGCACCTGTTGCGCGGCAAGGCGGCATTCAAGGCGGAATTGGCTCGCCGGGTCGAGGTCGACGTGGAACGGCTGCCCGCCAACGCGGTGTTGCTGGAGTGGTTGCGGCGAGAACGGGACGACGGACGCTTGCTCGCGTTGTACTCGGCAGCCGATGACAGCGTGGTCCGCCGGGTGGCGCAGCGATTTGGTATCTTCGACCATGCACAAGGCAGCGACGGCAAGGTGAACCTGGCGGGTGCGCGCAAGCACGCAGCCATCGTTGCGCGGTACGGCCCGGCCTTCGCCTACGCCGGTGACAGCCGGCGCGATCTGCCCATCTGGGACGGTTGCCGGACGGCGGTTCTGGTCGGCGACGTCGAGCGGCTGCGCCGACAGTTGCCGAATTCGGTGGTGATCGAGCGTACGTTCCCAGCACCCGCGGGACGAGCGCGATGCTGGATGCGGGCACTGCGCCTGCACCAGTGGGTCAAGAACCTGCTGGTGTTCGTTCCGCTCTTGCTCTCCGGCTACCGGGCACCGGATCCGCTGGTTGCCTCGCTGCTCGCGTTCATCGTCTTGAGTCTGATGGCGTCGGCCACCTACATCGTCAACGACCTGACGGACCTCGCGGCGGACCGGATGCATCCCGTCAAGCGCGAACGACCGTTTGCGTCCGGGGCCCTCCCGATCCGCTCCGGACTTTTCGCGATTCCGATCCTTCTGGGATTGGCCGCGTTGCCGCTCGCGTGGCTGCCGGCGCGCTTCGTCGCGGTGGCCGTGGTCTACCTCGTGTGCACACTCGCGTACTCACTGCGGTTGAAGAAGGCGCCCATCCTGGACCTCATCCTGATTGCTTTCATGTTCACTCTGCGAATCGTGGCCGGCATGGTGGCCATCGATGCCGCCGTATCGCCCTGGTTGCTGACCTTTTCGATGTTCTTTTTTTTCAGCGTTGCGGCCATCAAGCGCTATGACGAAGTGCGGTTGATGGCGTCGCGTAACGACGCGGAAGTTGCGGGCCGCGGCTATCGCGCCTTGGATGGCCCGTTCCTGATGGCACTCGGCCTTACCACGGCGGTGAGTTCCACATTGGTCTTCTTCATCTATCTCGTCGATCCCGCGTCGCCGTCGCGCGAGTACGCCCGCCCGCAATTGATGTGGATCATCTGCATCGTGCTGGCCTATTGGCTCGGGCGTGCGTGGCTGCTGGCGAGCCGCGGCGCCATGCACATCGATCCAGTGCTGTTCGCATTGCGCGATCGGGTTTCGCTGTTCCTGGGCGCGGTCACATTGATCGTCAGTGTCGCGGCACGCTGGTAGAGGCGCGCCAGTCATGGAATCGGGTCGGAGGGACTATCTGTCGTGGGGCCGCGTGCACCGCTATCCGCACCAAGTGGCCGTGCCGGGATTTGCCGACGGGGCCGAGGGCGCGCTGGCGGCGGCGATCGGCGCCGGACAAACCGTGCTGGCCTATGGACTCGGCCGCTCGTACGGCGACAGTTGCCTGAATGAAGGCCAAACACTGATCGCTACCCGCGGCCTCGACCGCTTCATTGCCTTCGATCCGGTTGCGGGGGAGCTCGAATGTGAGGCGGGGGTCTCCCTCGGCGCCATTCTGGAGCTGCTGACGTCGCGCCGGGAAGACGAGCCACGGTGGTTCCTGCCCGTCACCCCCGGCACCAAGTACGTCACGCTCGGCGGGGCCATTGCCAACGATGTCCACGGCAAGAGCCATCACGCGCAGGGGTGTTTCGGCAACCATGTGCGGTCGTTACGTTTGCTGCGTTCCGATGGCGCGGTCCGCGACTGCTCGGACGTCGAGAATGCCGACCTGTTCCGCGCCACCATCGGGGGCCTTGGCCTCACCGGCCTCGTGTTGTCTGCACGGATTGCGTTGCAGAAGGTGCCGGGGTTCTGGCTCGACTCCGAGGACCTTCGTTACAGCGACCTCGAAGCGTTCTTCGCGTTGTCCGAAGAGTCCGCGACGGACTGGCAATACACCGTTGCGTGGGTCGATTGCATGGCGCGCGGGCGCGCGCTGGGACGTGGCGTCTTCACGCGGTCGCGGCATTCGGCGCAACGGCCGGCATCCGTCGGTGCTCCGCTCGCCTCCCGCCCGCGCGTCGCGATGCCTGTCGACTTGCCGGGGTTCGCGCTCAACCGATTTTCCGTGGCCGCGTTCAATTCCCTGTATTGGCGGCGTTGCGCCCGAATGCCAAAGCGGCATCTGCGCGCAATCGATCCGGTGTTCTATCCGCTCGACGCGATTGGCCACTGGAATCGCCTTTATGGGCGGCGCGGCTTCTTCCAGTACCAGTGTGCTATCCCGACCGCGGCGATGCGCGCGTGCATACGCACGTTGGTGGACCGGGTCGCGGCGTCGGGCGAAGGGTCGTTCCTCGCCGTGCTCAAGGTCTTCGGAGACCGTCCATCGCCGGGCTTGCTTTCCTTTCCTTTGCCCGGTGCGACGCTGGCGCTCGATTTCGCGAATCGTGGCGGCGCAACGCTCGCGTTGCTCGACGAGCTCGATTGCATCGTGCGCGACGCTGGCGGGCGGCTGTACCCGGCGAAGGACGGCAGAATGTCCGGCGCGGACTTCCGCCGGGGTTATCCCCGTTGGGACCAACTTGCGTCACTGGCCGATCCTGCCTTCTCGTCGAGTTTCTGGCGGCGCGTCACCGCCGACGCGCCAATGGAACGCGCGGCATGAAGCGCATCGCGATCTTCGGCGCGACGTCGGCGATTGCACAGGCCGTCGCACGGCTGTACGCGCAGGAGGGGGCACACTTCTTCCTGGCAGCGCGCAACGAGCAACGGCTGCAAGCGGTTGCGCAGGACCTCCGCGTGCGCGGCGCGAGTGACGTGGTGATTGCAGCGGCCGATCTCGTGAACGTGAACGACCACGCAGCGCTGCTGGAACGGGCCCGCTCGGCGCTCGAATCGATCGACGTCGTGCTCGTCGCGTACGGTGTGCTGGGCGACCACGCGCGGAGCATCCGTGACGCAACGCTCGCCGTGCAGGAGGCGTCGGTCAACTATCTGAGTCCGTTGTCGCTGTTGACCCATGTGGCCAATCTGCTCGAGACGCAGGGACACGGGACGATTGCCGTCATCGGCTCGGTGGCGGGCGACCGCGGGCGCCGGAGCAACTATGTCTACGGCAGCGCGAAGGCGGGCCTCGCCACGCTCGCAAGCGGACTGCGCCATCGGTTCGCGACGCAGGCGATCAGAGTCGTGCTGATCAAGCCCGGCTTCGTCGATACGCCGATGACAGCCGGCCTCGCCAAAGGCGGGCCCCTCTGGGCGACCCCGGAGCGCGTAGCACGCGACATCCGTCGCGGGATCGAGCGCGGCAGCACGGTCGTGTACACGCCCTGGTTCTGGCGCTGGATCATGGCCATCATCCGCGCGCTGCCGGATGCGATCTTCAAGCGCCTGTCCATCTGACGCGCGTCAACCTGCTAACCAAAGCCGACGGTCCGCACCGCGTGGAACTCAACGCAAGAACAGTCCTGTGCGGAGGCGCCGGCCTGGTCGGCCAGAACCTCGTCGTGCTGCTCAAGGCACAAGGCTTTTCGCGCCTGATCGTCGTCGACAAGCATGCGGCGAATCTCGCGGTGCTGCGCCGTCTGCATCCGGACGTCGAGGCGATCTTCGCCGACATGGCGGGGCCCGGCGCATGGGAGGAATGCCTCGCAGGCGCGACCGCCGTCGTGATGCTGCAGGCGCAGATCGGCGGCGAAAAGCCTGAGGAATTCCAGCGCAACAACGTGGAATCGACGCAGCGCGCGCTGGCCGCGTGCAAGCGGTACGGTGTGGCCTATGTCGTGCACACAAGCTCGTCGGTCGTCAATTCGCGGGTCCGCGATCGGTATACCGAATCGAAGAGGGAGCAGGAGCGCCTGATCGCGGCGAGCGGCATACCACATTGCATTCTGCGGCCCACGCTGATGTTCGGCTGGTTCGATCGCAAGCACCTGGGCTGGCTCGCGCGCTTCATGCAGCGAGTCCCGGTGTTTCCGATTCCCGGCACAGGGCGCTACATGCGGCAACCCCTGTACGTTCTCGATTTCTGCCGGATCATCGTAGCTTGCCTCACGCGGCGCGAAAGCCACGCGGTGTATAACATCACAGGCCGAGAGCGCATCGATTACATCGATATCATTCGCGAGGTCAAGCATGCGACCGGCGCGAAGGCGGCCATCGTCCGCATTCCTTATTCCGTATTCTGGACATTGCTCAAGGTCTATGCCTACTTCGACCGCGATCCACCGTTCACCGTGAGCCAGCTCGAAGCGCTGGTAACGCCCGATCAGTTCGAGCTCATTCCATGGTGGGATGTCTTCGGCGTACCGGCGACACCCTTCGCCGACGCGATCCGGGAAACGTTCGGACCGGGGCCGTATCGCGACGTGGTCCTGGAATTCTGATGTGCGGCGCAACGCCATGGCCATGAAACGGGTCGTCGTGATCGGCGCCGGCGCAATGGGACTCGCCGCGGCCTATCATCTGCTCGAGGCGGGCCATCAGGTCGACGCGTTCGAAGCCGACGACCGTCCCGGCGGAATGGCGGCGCACTTCGACCTGGACGGCCTCGACATCGAGCGTTTCTACCACTTCATCTGCAAGGCGGACCGGGCGACCTTCGCCCTGCTGGCCGAACTGGGAATTGCCGACAAGCTCAGATGGCGGGCGACCACCATGGGCTACTACTGCGCCGGTCAACTCTACCCGTGGGGCAACCCGCTTGCGCTGCTGCGCTTTCCGCACCTCGACCTCGTGTCCAAGTTTCGCTACGGCTTGCACATGTTCCTCCTGACGCGGCGTACCGAGTGGGCCGACCTCGACGCGCTGCACGCGGACGACTGGTTGCGCGCACGCCAGGGCGAGCGGGCCTGGAAGCTCCTGTGGGAGAAACTCTTCGCGCTCAAATTCTTCGAGTACGGCCACCAAGTCTCGGCGGCGTGGATCTGGGCGCGGATCAAGCGTCTCGGCACGTCGCGCCGGTCGCTGATGCAGGAAGAATTGGGCTACCTAGAGGGCGGTTCGCGTACGCTCGTGACCGCGCTCGCCGAACGGATCGAAGCGCTGGGTGGCCGCATCCATCTGCGTTGCGCCACCAGCGAGATCCGCGTCGACGAGGGACGCGTCGTCGGCGTCGTGGCGGGCGGCACGCTGCACCCGTGCGATGCCGCGATCTCGACCGTTCCCTTCTCGCGCGTCCCGGACCTCGTTCCCGCGCTGCCGGAGGAGATCAAGGCCAAATATCGCGCGCTGTTGAATATCGGCGTGGTCTGCGTCGTCCATAAATTGCGGCGCAGTGTCACGCCGAACTTCTGGGTCAACATCAACGACGAGCGCATCGAGGTTCCCGGCGTCGTCGAATTCTCGAATCTTCGCAACGTAGGCGACGTCACCGTGGTTTACGTGCCCTATTACATGCCGGTCACGCATCCGAAGTTCCAGCGCGACGATGCCGCCTTCGTCCAAGAGTCCTTCACCTATCTGCGGCTGCTCAACCCCGCCGTTGTGGAGGCGGATCGGATCGCCTCCTACGTCGGACGGTTGCGGCATGCGCAGCCGGTCTGCCCGCCGCGCTTTCTCGCGACGCTGCCGCCGATCGGCGGCGTCATCGAAGGCCTGCAGATCGCGGACACGTCCGTTTACTATCCCGAGGATCGCGGAATCTCGGAAAGCGTACGGGTGGCGCGAGAGTTGGCGACCAATGTACGTTAGCGTCGTCACTTGCGAGCCGCGGCACTTGCGCTGCCGACAAGAAAGCCCGACCCATGGTTGATGTCGCCAAGCTCTATCGCAATCGCTTCTCCGCAGAGGAACAGGCAGCCAAGGATCGCATCTGGCAGGTGCTGGTCGACCATTTCCTTCAGCGCTACGTGCCAGCGGAGGCAACGGTGCTCGACCTCGCCTGCGGCTACGGCGAGTTCATCCGGCACGTGCGTGCGCGACGCAAGCTGGCCGTCGACATCAACGCCGACAGCGGGGCGCACCTCCCATCGTCCATCGAGTTCCATTTGGGACCGGCCACCAAGCTCGATTTCATCGCCGACGGCAGTGTGGACTTCTGCTTCACCAGCAATTTCCTCGAGCATCTCCCGTCCAAGGCCGTGGTCAACGAGGTGCTGGCCGAAGTGCACCGCGTCCTGCGTCCCGGTGGCCGGTTCATGGCGATGCAGCCCAATATCCGCTACGCCTACAAAGAGTACTGGGACTTCTACGACCACTACACGGCGCTCTCGCACTTGTCCGCGGCCGAAGCGTTTTCCCTTGCCGGCTTCGAGGTCGTGGAGTTGATCGACCGCTTCATGCCGTTCTCGACCAAATCCGCGTTGCCCAAGCATCCGGCGCTGGTGCGCGCATATCTCGCTTTTCCGCCCGCCTGGCGCATCCTGGGCAAGCAGTTCCTCATTGTCGGCGCCAAACCGGGGCCGACCGCAGCAACGGGGAGCGCGTGAGGCGCGCTGCGGTGCCGCTCGTTGCCGAAGCTTGCGAACATGGGAGGGTCCCCCAACGTGCCCGAGATGCCTCGGCAGATCGCGCGATTTCTGTTGGCCGGCGGTGTCGCCGCCGGGGTGAACGTGGTCACGCGCTACCTGTTGACGCCCGTCGTCGGCTATCGCTGGTCGATCGTCCTGGCATTCGTGGTGGGCCTGACCACGGCGTGGCTATTGTTTCGCCGCTACGTGTTCGGCCCGAGCGACGGCAGCCGCGCAGCCGAGTACCTGCGCTTCGGCGTGGTCAACCTGATCGCGTTGGCACAGGTGTGGGCGGTCTCGGTGCTGCTCGCCGACTACGTGTTCCCTGCCGTCCGATTCGCCTTCCATCCGTATACCGTGGCGCACGTCATCGGCGTGTTGTCGCCGATCGCCACCAGTTTCGTCGCACATCGCAAATGGAGCTTCCGGCGACGCGCCTGACGGTCGCGCCTAGTGCGGGGCCACGCCACGCGCTCGGTTGTACTCGCATGCCGGAGATGGGCGCGTGCACGTCATGAGTCGTCGCCCACGCTGGCTGTGGAAGCTTGCTGTCGCCGCTTTGGCGCTCGTCGTCGCGGTGGCGCTGGTGGAGCCCTCCGCCTGGCGCGTCGCCTATGCGCATCCGGAATTTCTCGTGCCGGCCCTCGCGGGATGGCTGGCGAATCAGTGCTTTTGCGCCTTGCGCTTCTACATCCTCGTCAATCGGGCGGGAGTACCGCTGTCGCTTCGGCAGACGATGCGGATGACCATGATCGGATTCTTCGCCGGCTGCGTGTTTGGCGGTTTCGCCGCCAATGATGCGGTGCGCGCGCTGATGCTGCGACACGCGGCAACGGACGCGCAGTTGTCGCGCTTGCTGCTGTTGATCGTCCTCGATCGCGTGCTCGGCTTCGCGGCGTTCGCGCTGTGGGCGTTGGCGCTTTCCTATGTTGCCGCGTCGACGCTCGATCCTGCGTTGGCGCCGCTGATGGGTACCATCCGCGGCGTCGGGTTCGGTCTGCTGGCGGCGTTCGCTGCCTTGTTCGCGCTGACCGCGCTGGCTGGACGAGCGCGCCCATCGCCTCGATCGGCGTTGCTGGCGCGAATGTATGCAGTCGCGCGGATGGGAAGCGAAACGCGGATAGCCACGGGAATGATCCTGGCATTTCCACTGGCAGTGCTGGCCGCCGGGGCAGTGATCGTCGCGCAAGGCTTCATCGGAGCGCGGATCGTGTCCGAACTTGGTCAGGCCCCATCGTTTTCGCTGCAGGCCTTTCTCGCTCCGACGTCGATCATCGTGTCGATCCTGCCGATCGTCCCTCTGGGCATAGGGCTCGGGCAGCTGACGCTATCGGGCTTGTACGCACTCTTCGGCCTGGGCATCGACGCGGCCGTCCTGCTCACGACCATCATGCAGGCCGCGCAATTTACGATCGCGGCCGGCCTGGGCGGGACCGCGCTCGCCGCAGTCCGCCGTACCGAGCACGCGCACGCCGGATGTGCGGGCGACGTGGAACCGGTTCACCGAGGGGTCGGCGGAGCCGGCCACATCGTCACCGAGAACGAGGGCGGTGACAATGTCCGCCGTGGCCGATCAGGTCACGCCGGCGATCGGCGACGATAATCCCGGTTAGCGCGGCCAGTGCGCTGAGTGGTCGCCTCCGCCGCGGCCAACTGGACAACGATGAGGAACAACCTCATCGTCATTGCGCGCGGCGCACGGTCGCATCGACCGAAGCGACGTTGTCGGTTCGACGATCCTGCGTTCGCGGTGGAAAGGCCAGCGAAAAAATGGTGCCGGTGTCGGCGAGATTCAAATTGTAGTTGGGGTCGTGGTTCGCGCGCGGCCCCCAGCGGGCACGGAAGCGAAGCGCCTCGTCGTTGGCGCGTGCACGCTGCTCCGGACTGTTCTCCAGGCCGCGTGACACGCTTTCATGGTGAATGAGCTCGGCGTGCGGCGTCCACACGTTGCGATATCCACGTTCGATCAAGCGCAGGCAAAGGTCGAGGTCGTTGTGGCTGATCGCCAGCGACTCGTCCATGCCTCCCACCTCGAGATAGCGGTCGCGGCGGATCGCGGCGCAGGCGGTAATCAGGCCGGTCACGTTCTGCGCGGCAAGCGCGCGTCCTGCCACTCCAGCATAACCTCGGCGATACCCGAGGTAGGGACGATCGGCGGAACCGTTGACGCCGAGTATGACGCCGGCGTGCTGGATCGTGCGGTTTGGATAGAGCAGCAGGGCGCCTACGAGTCCGGTTCCTGGTTGGCATGCATGTCCCGCCAGCTCTTCGAGCCATCCTGGAGTTATCACCTCGACATCGTTGTTGAGCAGCACGACCACTTGTCCCGTTGCCTGCGCAACGCCGAGATTGCACTCCGCCGCATAGTTGAACGCACCTGAATAGGGGACGACACGCGAACCGTCGACGCCGGCGAGCTTCGAAAGATAGGCACGCGCATCAGGCTCGGTGGAGTCATGGTCGACAATCACGAGCTCAAACCGGCGGTAGGTGGATCGCGTGCGGACGCTTTCCACGCACTGGCGCAACAGCATCGCGTGATCCTTGGTCGGAATCACGATCGATACCAGCGGGCGCGGCTCCGGCAAGTGGTAGCACAGCCGCAGGCCACCCAACGTAGATTCGACATCGGCGGGAATCGCCCGGCGTGCGAGCATTTCCCCCAGTACCTGCCGTTGCAAGACTTCGATATCGCGCTTCAGGTAGATTCCTGCCGCCGTTGAGCCCGCGCCGATCCGCCAGTGATACAGGACGTGTGGAACATGAACGATTCCTGCGTCGCCTGCAAGCTCGACGACCCGCAGGAGCATGTCCCAGTCCTGCACGCCATCGACGCCGTGGCGCAGTCCACCAATGGCTCGCGCGACGTCCGTACGAATGACCGACAGGTGCAGCACGTAGTTGGTCGTTCGCGCCCATTCCGGGTTCCAGTCGGGTTTGAAGTGGGGCGCGTG
>Ga0184632_10000846_pt1 | contig 12317 bp, 11 predicted proteins | sample PLM31_50_b1_FD_133153 | JGI IMG/M metagenome (GOLD analysis project Ga0184632, IMG submission 133153) | Groundwater sediment microbial communities from an aquifer in East River, Colorado, USA - PLM3-1_50_b1 | ecosystem: Environmental > Terrestrial > Soil > Riparian zone | place: USA: East... | reverse complement strand
CGCGTAAGACGAGCCGCCGCCGACATGGCATCATCGCCTCCGATTCGCCGGCCCGCGCCCAACGCCGCGGCAACAATGCAGCGCACGGGCCGATGGTGGATTCCCACCGCAGCACTGCCGTTCCTCGCGCCCGTGCATCTGCTGGTGTTGGGCGTGATCGTCATCCCCGCGCTGTACGTGGTCTGGCTCAGCCTCACGACCTCGACCTTTGGCAAGGCGCCGACCTTTGTCGGATTCGCCAACTATGCGCATGCGCTCTCCGATCCCTACTTCTGGCGCGCGTTGCGCAACACGATCGTCGTCGTCCTCATCGTGGTGCATGTGGAGCTGGTGGTTGGCCTTGGCATGGCGCTGCTCTTCGCGAGCGGGCTCCCGGCGCGCCGCTGGTTGCTCGCCGCGGTGCTGGCGCCCTATGCCGTCAGCGAGGTTTCGGCCGCGGTGATCTGGCGTTTCCTGTTCGATGCCGATGTCGGACCGGTGACGGTCGCGCTGCAGGCGTTGGGTCTGCCGACACTGGAATGGTCGGTCGTGCCGGCACACGGATTGCTCATCATCGCGCTGTTGTCGATCTGGTTGCATCTGCCGTTCACCTTCATCATCCTGTACGCGGCGCGGCTCGCGATTCCGACGCAGCTTTACGAAGCGGCGCGGGTCGATGCCGTCAGCGCGCTGCAAACCTTTCGCTACATCACGCTGCCGCTGTTGATGCCGGCGATCCTGGTGGCGATGCTCTTTCGCTACATCTTCGCGTTCCGCCTCTTTTCCGAAGTCTGGCTGATGACGCAAGGCGGACCGGCGCGCTCGACCGAGGTCCTCGCCGTGTATCTCTATCTGGATGCGTTCCGATTCAGCGCGTTTGGCTCGGCCGCCGCGACGGGCTGGCTGATGGTCCTGATCTCGCTGGTGCTGGGTGTCGGTTATCTCTGGGGTCTGCGCCGGCAGATGATGACCGATGCGGGCTGAGGATTAGTGAATGAGTGACGGCTTCCGCAAATCTCGCGTCGTCCCCGCGAAGGCGGGGACCCAGTGGCGTATGTCGAAAGACGCTGGGGCACGCGCGGAGCGCGTGCGCCTTCGCGGGGCTGAGGATTAGTGAATGAGTAACAGCATTCGCAAAACTCGCGTCGTCCCCGCGAAGGCGGGGACCCAGTGGCGTTCGAACAAAGTCGCTGGGGCACGCGCGGAGCGCGTGCGCCTTCGCGGGAACGACGGATATGGGAACCGCTTTTGCCATTGATCGACAAAACGTGTGAAAACGATCACCCCTAAGCGCGTCGCGGTGGGCGTGGGCAAGGCGGCGGCGGTCGCCTTGATCCTCATGTGGTCGCTCGTGCCGATCGCCTTCATCCTCGTTTCATCGTTCAAGCCGAGCGCCGACATCTTCGCCGTGCCGCCGCGGCTCACGTTTGCGCCGACGCTGAAGCATTTCGTCGATCTCTGGGCGCAGTGGCGCGGCTTCTTCACGGGCCTTCTCAACAGCGCCATCATCACCGCCGGCGCCACGCTGCTCGCCGTCGTCGCGAGCACCATGGCCGGCTATGCCTACTCGCGCTTTCGCAGCCCCAACATGGCCGGCACCGCGCTGTTTCTCATTGCGGTCCGCCTGCTGCCCCCTATCGTGATTACGCTGCCCTTGTTCCCGATGGTCAACTGGCTGCGCCTCAACGACACGCACCTCGTGCTCATCATTCTCTATGCGACGTTCTTCGTCTCGCTCGGCACGCTGCTGATGCGCACCTTCATCGATCAGATCCCGCGCGAGCTCGACGAGGTGGCGCTGGTCGATGGCGCCAGTCGGATGACGATCCTCCGCCGGGTGATCATGCCGTTGTCGGCGCAAGGCATGCTGGCGGTGGCCGTGTTCGTGATCGTGTTCGCCTGGAACGAATTCCTCTTCGCCTTCATCTTCACCTCGACGCGGGCGAAGACCGCACCGCTCTTCATCGCCGAAATGATGGGATCATTGGATGCCTTCGATTGGGGCGTGCTGTTCGCCGCCTCGACGGTGCAGTTGCTGCCGATCATGCTGTTCGTCTTGTTGACGCAGAAGCATCTGGTCGCCGGCTTGACGGGCGGCGCGATCAAAGGCTGATTCGCTTCTCCACAGCGCGCCGTTCAAGGAGGTCAGCCAGAAGGACCGGCACGCGGTTTCAAATTTGGCGGGTGTTCGAGCGGGCCGGGGAGGCATGGCTGACCACGCATCATCCCGAACTTGCCTGGGTGCGTGCAGGTGGAGGGGCAGCCGGGCGGGCTTCGTTAGCGGTCATGTCCGCCACGCCCTCCGTGCCGTCCCGCATCCTCTCCGATTCGGGCAAAATTGCGCGGCGTGATCGAAAACTCTTCGTAGTGGTACGGCAAGTGATTCGCCTCCTCGCCCTGGTTACGCGGTTCGTGATGCGCCCGCACGACCGCCCAGAACACAATGTCATTGCCGTTGACGATATCGAGTGGCCCCACGGCGTACACGCTCTCCATCTCCGCATCAGTGCATTTCAAGCCCACTCCCTCGCCTTGCTGCACGCCATCGCCGCGGTAAACGGTCACCCACACGTCGCCGGTTGAAAATTTGTCGCGCGCTGCGAGTTGCGGCAATTCGATTTCGTAACCACGAAACTGACCGGTTTCGTTCTTGCTGACTGTGTTTCGCACGCGCCATTTGCGCGCCGTGTCCGGATTGGCCAGTAGTTTGCTCTGCTTCTTGACGATGTCCCACTGATCGCCACCGGGATGATTGAAATTGTTGTGATTGAACACTTCAAACACATCGTGTGGGAATTGACCGTCGATATCCAAATCGACCCGGAAATACATGTGGTGGATATGGGGGCGGTCGGAACTGTTCGTCGGGGTGGATTCGTCAGGCATCAAGTGGCCGCCCATCGCCACTTGCGGATGTATCACGCCGTCGCCGTTGAACACCCAGCGGTGGACGTATTGATACCAGCCACATTGAAATTTTGCCGCAATGATGAGTTCAGCCGGATGAAAATCATCTTGCGGCTCCACTTTCACGACCACCGCTTCGGTATCGGCCCCGGCGTTCCACGATGCGTCGTTCCACGCGTTCGGCGCCCCGTGCTTCAGTGCGGTGAATCCCACGCCCCCGCAATGCGCATCGATGCCGTCCTTGAAGGTCGGACTAAAAGTATGATAAGGCACGAGCGCAAACGGTTGGGTGCCGCGCCACATCACGCGCTTTCCCTGGAAATCGGCGAACCATACTTCCAAGCCGCCACCGTCCGCTTGCGAAATGCGCCAAAACACCGACCAGCCTGCCCCCGATGCCGGATGGTAGTCGCCCCAGTTAGCCATGATGTCCTCCCGCTGAATCTCCCGGTCCGCCGTGAGCGACCGAAATGACTTTGTTGCTGAACAAATCCACCACCACCATTGCCAGAAATGCAGTCGGACGACCCTTCGTCACCGACAAATAGCGCAGCATGATCGGCCGGCCGGCGCGCTTGGGTGTTTTCTCGGGACTGAAGGCGCTGACAAACAGCTTGCGTTGGTTCTGTATCAGCGCCGTGAGACGCGAGTCGCGCTCAGCCAGCGCGCGCGCCTCGGCAATTTCGTCGGCGGCAAATGTCGGCTGCAACGCTGCCGGATGCGCCGTGATGACTTTGCCCTTTTCCACCGCGTATTCCATAATTTGCCTGGCGCCGTAATCGGCGATGCGTACCGTCACTCGGCGCTTTGGCAAAGCCTCGCGGGTTAGCGGCCGTTCGATCAATAGTTCGGCGCTCAGCAACCGATAGCGCGCGCTCGCTCGCCTGGCTGAGTCTGCGAGTAGCGTGGCCGTGGCAGCTCGCAATGCCGCCGTTTCTTCGCGTTTGGAAAGTGGCGCGAGCACTTTCGCCATGCGGCGAGTCAACGCGGACATGTTGGTCTTGCTTGCAGTGGCCAAGGGAACCTCCTCAGGTGATAGGGACCCCGTCAGTGAACCCGCATGAAGCGGCCCAGTGGCGGTACTCCAGCAGCTTAAGGATGAACAGCAGGTAGGGGTCGGGCGGAGCAATGTTGTTGCTGGTGTCCGCAGTAGAGCATCGATGGACGTAGACTACAACGCGAATATTCACGCACAACTCGGGGTTGCGCGACCCACGGTCCGCCGTGAGCAAAAACCGCGGCCGGAGCGGCCTCGACCGTACAGTTGCTGCCGATTATGCTGTTCGTCTTGTTGACGCAGAAGCATCTGGTCGCCGGCTTGACGGGCGGCGCAATCCAAGGCTGATTCGCTTCTACAGGAGATGATGCAAATGCATGACAATTTCTCCGTCGTCCCCGCGAAGGCGGGGACCCCGTGGCGTACAACGAAAGACGCTGGGTCCCCGCCTGCGCGGGGACGACGGGAGTTTTGTAGGCGATGTCACTCTCGACGGGAGTTTTGTAGGCGGTGTCACTCCCGACGGGAGCTTCGCGGACGCTTCACTCATTTCTTTAATTGTCAGTAAAACGCACCGATCAAGGAGGAATCCATGGCTACGAAATGGACCAGGCGTCAGGTGCTTGGCTCGGCGCTCGCCGGCGCCGCGAGTCTTGCCGCTGGAATGCCGGCGTGGGCAGCCGCGAAAACGCTCAATGTGCTTGGGCATCGTGTGCATCAGAACAGCCTCACGACCGGCGTCGCCGGCGACCTCACCAAACCATGGCGCGAATCGCACGACGCCGACATCGTCTGGACGACGTTCGACACGGACCCGCTGCAGGACCGGCTCTTCCGCGAGGCGAGCCTCGAGCGCACGGATTTCGGCGTCGGCTTCCTGGTGAACAGTCGCGCGACGCCGAACGTGGCGCGGCTGCTGCAGCCGCTGGACGACTACCGCGCCAAGACGCCGATCGAGGATTTCGCCGACATCGCACCGGGACTCGTCTCGGCGATGACGATCGGTGGCAAGCTGGTTGCTGTTCCCTTCCGCACTGCGACCCTCGCGCTGTTCTACAACGAGGCGCTGTTGGAAGAGCGGGGCATCAAGGCGCCGCCCGCCACACTCGAGGAACTCGTCGATCAGGCGAAGCAGCTCACGTTTCGCTCGCAGGCCGGCACGCCGGTGGTCGGGATGGTCGTCGCGAGCGATCTGGCGACGTTTCCCGTCTCCTTCGCGCGCGCCTATGGCGGCGATTTCATCGGCCCCAATTTGAAGCTCGTTCCCGATCCGGCCGCAATGGAGAAGGCACTCGCGACACTCGCCGACCTCTACAAGGCAGGTGCGCTGCCGCGAACCTTTGCCACCACGTCGAACGACGATCAGGTCACGTGGCTGCAGCAGGGCCGCGCGGCGTTCACGGTGCTGCCGTTCGCGCGCTACGCGCAGCTCAATCGCCAGGACCAGTCGAAATATCCCGGGCGCATCAAGGCGGTCGAGTTTCCGATCTCGGCGGCGCTCAAGGGGAAGGTGCCGATGGCGTCGTGTGTCGAATTCTGGGCGATGTGCATTCCCAACAATGCGCGAGACAAGGACCTTGCGTGGAGCTTCATCCAGACCATGTCGAGCAAGGCCGTCACCCTGGGTGCCGCGCGTAATGGCAACGGACCGGCTCGCACATCCACGTTCAGCGATCCGAGTTTCGCTTCGGCCCAGCCGATGGCCGCGGTGGAAGCCAAGGCATTGGCGAACGCGCGTGTTCCGCTGCCGGCGTTTCCAAATGCGGCACGTGCGCAAGCGATGTTCCTCGAGGAGATGCAGCTCGCGGTGCTCGGCCGCAAGACGCCGAAGGAAGCGGTCGCAGCGATCGTGGAGCGAATCACGCCGTTGATGACCGCCTGAATCGTTCGAAGCGGCAGGCGCGCGCGTCATGAGTGACGAACCCTCCGTCGTGATCGCCGTCGACGTCGGCTCGACCAGCGCACGTGCGGCGATGTTCGACGCGCGCGGCGTTCGTCTCGCGCGTTCCGAGCATGGCTTCGCAGTCGCGCGGCCGCTTCCCGACCATGCGGAGCACAGCTCGGAGGAGATTTGGCGCGCGGTGTGTGCGGCCACACGCGGCGCGCTCACACAGGCAGGCATCCCGTCGACGCGCGTCGCCGGAATCGCCTTCGACGCCACCTGCTCGCTGGCATTGCTCGACGACGAGGGTCGCGCGGTCACCGTCTCGACCACCGGCCGCGACGAGTGGAACGTGGTGATGTGGGCCGATCATCGCGCCATCGTGGAAGCGGAGGAGATCACGGCGACCGGACACCGCGCGCTGGCGTATGTCGGCGGCACGATGTCGCCGGAAATGGAGCTTCCCAAGCTGCTCTGGCTGAAGCGCCATTTGCCGCAAGCATGGGCGCGCTACGGTCTCGCTCTCGACCTCACCGATTTTCTGACCTGGCGTGCGAGTGGACGGATCGCGCTGTCGGCCTGCACGATCACGTGCAAGTGGACGTATCTCAACCACGAAGAGCCCGGGTGGCAATCGGATTTGCTGGGCGCTATCGGGCTTGCGGACCTGCCTGCGCGCGCGCAACTCCCGCAGCGGCCGTTTCCAATTGGCAGCGTGGCCGGGAAGCCCAGCGCGGCCGCTGCCGCCGAGCTTGGACTCACTGAGGAGTGCGTGGTTGGCGTCGGACTCATCGACGCGCATGCAGGCGGACTCGGATTGCTTGGCGGCTTCGCGACGGACGATCTGAACGCGCGGCTGGCGATGATCGCAGGAACTTCTACTTGCCACATGGCGGTGTCGCCGGAAGCGCGGCATGTTCCCGGCGTGTGGGGACCGTATTTCGACGCGATGATCCCCGGACTATGGCTAAACGAAGGCGGGCAGTCGGCAACGGGTGCGCTGCTCGATCACATCCTCGATTGGCATGCCGAGGGACGAACGCTGGGTCCGCAGCGCCACCAGCGCGTGCTCGCGCGCATCGACGAGCTGCTCGCGGCGGAAGGGCCCGCGATGGCGCAGGATCTCATCGTGCTGCCCGACTTTCACGGCAACCGCTCGCCGCTTGCTGATCCGCTTTCCCGCGGCACCATTCATGGCCTTACGCTCGACAGCTCGTTCGACTCGCTGGCCCGGCTCTATTACGCGACCGCAGTCGGGATCGCCCTCGGGACGAGGCACATTGTCGAGGCGTTGAATGCGAAAGGTTACGACATCCGCTACCTCCACCTGACCGGTGGCCACGTCGCCAATCCGCTGCTGGTTCGCCTCTATGCCGACGCCACCGACTGCACGTTCGAGCTGCCCGACGAGGAAGACTCCGTGCTGCTCGGCACGGCGGCCGTCGCTGCGGCGGCGGCTGGCCTTCATGGCTCGTTGGTCGCGGCTGCGCGCGCCATGAGGCGAGCAGGACGCCGCATCGCGCCGGCCATCGCAACGCGCGCGCATTTCGCGGAGCAATACCGCAAGTTCCTGCTCATGCACGAGCAACAGCGCGCGATACGAGCTCCCGCGCCAGGGCGTTGACGTGACGCCCACGCAGGATGCCGACCTCGGCCATTGGTTCGATAGAAGAATCTCCATGAGTTGCCAAGAATTGAAACAAGGGCACCGTTGTGTGTCTGTAGCCGATAAGCTACAATGCTCGAATTCGCGATCCACCATTACGTCACTCCGGCTGGACGCGACCCGTTTGGCGACTGGCTGGATGCGATGCGCGGCCGTCGCGCCGCCGCGACAATCTTGTTGCGCATCGGCCGCATGCAGCGCGGGTTGTTCGGCGCCGGTGGGCGGCGGCGTGTGGGAGCTCAGGGTCGATATCGGTCAGGGCTATCGCGTGTACTTCGGGCGGGCATGCGAAAACGTAATCCTGCTACTGTGCGGCGGAAACAAGAGGCGACAACATGACGACATCACGCAGGCAAGGCGTTTCTGGTCGGCGTATTCGCGCACGTCGAATCCGCACCAAGGCGCACGCTGAATACCTGCATGACCGTCTCGCCGACGAAGATCATGCGACCGCATTGTTGGATGCTGCCTTCGCCGGTGGCGATGAGGGTGACATCATGTACGCGCTGCGCGAGGTGGCTTTGGCCAAAATGGGTGTCGCGGGAATTGCGGAGGCGACCGGATTGTCCCGCGAAACCCTCTATCGCACGCTTAGCCGCTCGGGTAATCCAAGGCTTTCGACGCTGCTGGCCGTCATGCGCGCTACTGGCGTGCGGTTCAAGGTGGAGTCTGTGCGCTGAACGTAGTCGCAGATTCGTCGTCAACACCGCCGGTGGGATTGGTCTGCATATTGCTTCGCGTCAGTGAAGAAGTCGGCAGCACCACGGAGACAACAATGATCGCTCGATACAAAATGTATTTCTTCTCCATGTTGCTGCTGCTAATGAGCCTGGCCGGTTGCAAGGTCGACTCGGTGAACGCGATTTCTTCCCTCGAAAGCGCGCAACCAGACGTGACGCTATACGGCGTGTGGCGTTACAAGGCAAAGGGCGAGCTGGTGTATGTGCACATCGGCCCGGAGTTCTCGCTCAGTACAAGCGATGCTGCTGCAGCGGCCAACAAGCGGACAAAACTCATTCTCATCGATCACAAGCCGAACGGGATTACGGACGAAGCCTATGTCGCGTACGCGTCACGGATCGGGAAGCAGCGCTATTTGAACGTGGTGCAGGTCGAAGAGGGTAAGCCAGTCGGGTATATCTTCGTGCAGTACGCGCTGATCGATAACAACACGTTGCGTTTCTCGACGATCAATGAGGACGTGCTGAAAGCCGCGATCACCAGCGGTCAGATCAAAGGCACAACCCGGGGTGAGGGGCTGACGTCGGAAACCGCGATTACGGCCGAGAGTGCCGAGATCGAAAATTATCTAAGACGCGACGGCGCGAAATTGTTCACGAGTCCGGTGGTGCTGCGGCGGGTGCAGGATCGTTGACAACGGCGGCAACCGTTTGCTGGTCGTCGCGAAAAGTAAGTCTGGAAATGGGCACTGGGTTTCAAACGTGCCAAGCGCCCATCTCCCGCCTGCGGGAAGACTTCGAAAAAGCACCTCGCCTATTTTGAATAGCTGAGCTTGGGATACCAATCGGTCCCGCGCCCCTCCGGTGTGCAATCGAGGATGGTCCAGAGTGGCATCAGGTCGGGCGCGCCCCGCGGATCCTGGCCGGGGTCGGCGGTCTCGGCCCCCATCTCGCCGCTCCAGAAATGGCAAATCGTGCCATCGCGTCGCGTGAAGACATTGAAGCCCGGGACATCCGCGTCGTCCGCGCTCACATAGTCGCGGGTGTATTCGCCGCTGGGATCCGAATAAATCCTGAGGTGTCGCCAGCCACGTTCCTTCTTGAACGCCACGAGACGTTCAATGGGCGAGCGCGCAATCGCCACTAGCGCGATGCGCTGCTCCACGTCGGGCGCTTCGCCGGCCCAGGCAGAGAGTAGCGAGGTGCACATCGGGCACGGCCGTTCGCGCTTCGGCCCGTACATGTAGCTGTAGATCGCCAGCGTCTGCATGTCGCCGAATAGATCCGCAAAGTGGGCCGGGCCGTTTTCGCCTTCGAAGCGGAATTGCTTGGACACTGCTCCGCCCGGCGGTAGCGCGCGGCGTTGCGCCGCTACCCGCTCGATGTGGCGTCTGAGCTCGATTTCCTCGGCGAGGAGTGCTTCCCGTGCACGACGATATTCGCTGCTCTCATTCGGGAAGCGAACATTGTTCTTCTTTGCCAGCTCGCCCGCCGGCTTCAATTGCTGCTGGATGTTCATGTCGTTCTCCTTCTCAATTCCCGCGAATGGGCGGCAGGTGCCGATTGATCTTGCTGACCGTGTAACGGGTAACCTGCGCCGCCCACTGCGAATCGATGGTCGGCAGACCGAATAGCCGCAAGTCGAGCGCGAGGTTGGTCACGAGCACGTACTCGCCGTTGAACGCAAGGCTCGCCGGGAACAGAAGTCCCACCGCTGCACCGTTCTTGTCGACCCCGTTGAAATCCCCGAGCTTGGCGATCGCTTTCCCGGTGGGATCGAGCACCACAACTTCATCGCCCTGATTGGCGACTACCCAGATGTTGTCGTGCTCGTCGACGATGAGCCCGTCCGCGCCATTCACGCCATAGGTCAGTACGGTGGGTATTCCGGCAACGCCGCCGCTCACGGGAACCGTGATCACTGCGTCATTGCCGGTATTGGCGATCAGCAGCGCCGTGCCCGCGCGGTTGAAGGCGAGCCCATTCGCGCCAAACGGCGGCACGCCAGTCGTCGTGAGAAGCGGACTCGTGAGCCACGCCGTTGCCGGTCCGCCGGTCGCAGGCGTGCGCCAAATCGTCCCGGTGGACGAATCGGAGACGTAGACATTGCCAGCGCTGTCGAACGTCAGCGCATTCAAACCCGATCCGCCGCCGATGTCGGAAAACACGGTGGAGGCGCCGCTGAGCGGATCGACGGTCAGCACCTTGCCGGCGCCAAAGTCAATCACCAGCAGGTCGTGCGTGGTCGGATGGAACGCGAGGCCCAGCAGATGCGGACTGGCGCCGGCAATCGCAACCTGCCGAATCAGCTTGCCCGCGTGATCGAAGACGATCAGTTGTCCGGGATCGGTACTCGGCCCCGATGCGGGGAATCCGAAGGTAGTCACGTAGACGTTGCCGCTGCCATCCACGGTCAGGCCCTCCGGCGGCGTTGCGCCGGCGGGAAGCGTGGCGAAGGTCGTGGCGGGACTGCTGATCCAGGCCATTGCTGGCGGCGGCAGGAGGTTGAACGCAACAAATGCGGCAACAAGCGATAGACACAGACGCTTCATGGATGACCTCCGTGTAGTAATTGGTCGAACAATGCCTCCCCCGTCGTAGACGTGGAAATTGTAGATCGACATTGGCGGGCTTCATCGTTAACGAAATCGCGCGCCAATACGCTGATCGGACCGCGGTGCCCGGGGTTCGGCGTCGCGTTGCGGCTACCGGCGTTTTGTGGCCAGCACTTCGATTGGAACGATTCGCGACTCCGCAAGGCCGCGCGCCATGTTCGCCATGATCTGAGCCGCCATTGCGCCGTGAATCAATTGAACTGCGCGATTCGGCGGTTTTTCGCCGCGCTCGACCATCGCGCGCGAGCGAGCGCCAAAGCTCAGCGCCCGGTCGAGCGTGCTATACAGCCGAGCGACGTCAAATCCGGCTTCCACGAGGCCGCTTCGCGTTTCCTCGGGCGTCGACAGGAAGCTCGTGTGAGCGCTGTTGGCCCAGGGCGTCGGGTAATCAGGGTCTCCGCCAGCGCTCTTCGAAATCTCCGATAGCAGGAGCCAGGCCCCAGGCTTCAGCACGCGATGAATCTCACGGTAGAACGCGCCCTTGTCGGCGATGTTCATGGAAACGTTCATCGAGTACGCACCATCGAAACAGTCGTTGGCAAAAGGCATCGCCAAGGCATTGCCGAGCTCGAACGTGACCCTTTTCTCGAAACTCAGCGCGCGCGTCAGATCGCGAGCAACGTCGAAGAACTCAGCGGTCAGTTCGACTCCAGTGACTTGGCAACCGAAGCGGTGCGCAAAGTAGCGCGCGGGCCCGCCCAGCCCGCTGCCGATATCCAGGAGGTGGTCGCTGGCTTTGACTGGCAGCTGATCGGCGATCTCCACGGTCGCTTCCAGTCCGCGGCCATGGAATTGGTCATAGGGCGCCAGTGCCTCTATGCTTAAGTGACCGGGATCGATACCATCTTCCGACAACCCCGCGTACAGCCGGTCGCGGAGATGGCCCCGGCTGTAGTGGCTGGAAACGTCAAGATCGGTGTTCATTGAGCTACTCCCTTGCAAGGAGGCCCGCCATGGCCAGTGATGTCTTCCTGAAAGTCGACGGCATCAAGGGTGATTCGACCGACGCACATCACCAGAACGAGATCGAGCTCGTCGAATGGAGTTGGGGCGCGTCTGAAGTCTTCATTGTTTCGGGTGGCGGCGGAACCGTGGGTGGCAAGCCCAAGTTTGCGGACCTGGTCGTCACGAAGCACGTCGACAAGGCGTCGCCGAAGTTGCTGAGGGCTTGTCTCAAAGTGACGCATATCAACGAAGTCGTGCTGACGCAGCGCAAGGCGGGCGCGGGCAAGCTCAATTTTCTCGTAATTACCTTGAAGGACGCGCTGGTGACGAGCCTGAACGACGTCGAGTCCGATGCCGCGCCCCGTCCCATGGAAACCGTTCAGTTCAGCTTCGCGAAGGTAATCTACGAGGTCATTCCGCAAAAGCCGAACGGCCAGCCCGACACACCCGTGACGCTTCGTTGGGATGTCAAGGCGAACAAGGAGTTTTGAAGCAGCGAGCGATGTCAGTAAGCGACGTACCGCGAGCCCTCGGGCAGACGTTTGAGACAGTACGCGAACAGGCCCGCCTCGGGAATGGCGCTTGACGTCGGGAGTGCTTTGCGGCGGCATTGGCTGGGATGCTGCGCGGGTTGTTCCTGTAGTGG
>Ga0184632_10000845_pt1 | contig 12318 bp, 22 predicted proteins | sample PLM31_50_b1_FD_133153 | JGI IMG/M metagenome (GOLD analysis project Ga0184632, IMG submission 133153) | Groundwater sediment microbial communities from an aquifer in East River, Colorado, USA - PLM3-1_50_b1 | ecosystem: Environmental > Terrestrial > Soil > Riparian zone | place: USA: East... | reverse complement strand
TGTCCAGCACGAGTCCTGCGGTCTCCGGGGCGTCCGGGGATTCTACCCATCGGAAGCTTACGGGGAAGGATCTGGTTGAAGGCATGCACAGCCTAGGAAGGACCACCACACGATTTGTGATTGATGCGCCTCTTGGAGCCCTTGGCAGGCTCGGTGGTCAGATTTCCGGAGAGAAGACAGCCATGGAGGCGACAGATCCTCTCGTGGCGATCGGCGGCGTCGCGATGGTTCTCGGACTGGTCGTATTTGTGCTGTACAGGAAGCGAAAACGCTGGCGTCGCCGTCTTCGATAAGGCACTTCGCCGACGGCCGGTGCAAGACCGGGGCGATCACGATTCCCGCTGCACCATCACCGCCAGAACAGCAGCCACAATCGCCCCTAATAGGCTGGCCCACAGAGGAATGTCGATCCCGTTGATCGTGACTGGCCACTGGAAGAAAAGCCGCAGCACGTGCAGAACCGCCATAAGCCCCAAGATGCCGATTGTGATGGTGGTGAACGGTTTTCTCATGGCGTCATCTCAGCCGACCTCAATGTGGATGCTCTTAACATTTCGCCTCTGTGAATTGAGTATCGACTCGACGAACTCGCCGATTAACTGGGATGGACGGTTGCCCCCTCTCGTGACGGCCCAGCATTCAAGAATCTGAAGCTGCGAGTTCCATCGGTAGCGGACCGCGCCTCTGCCCCCGTTTCGGCTGTGCACCCAGCTCCAACCTTCGGGTCTATCAATTTTTCGCTCGCGCTGGAGCTGTACCGGATACTTCTTGTTCTTGCGACCACGGTCCTTCGTGAGATCGTTATTCAAAGAATCCCGCAATGACGTGCCTTTGGCGCTGACCACCCAGAACCGGACTTTCATCTGGTTGTCCTACTCATTCTGGTGCGTTTTTTCCATTTAAATGTTGCCATTGTGGGTCATCTTGTACCACCGCCAAATTATAAATTATTCTTAAGGCATGCACTACCCCATTGTATTCTCAGCAAGACGACCAGGTTGCAATAGAGGCGAACCCATAAGAGGGATTGACCACACAGCTCTTTCCGTGTAGTGTACAGCCACGACGTGTTGAGCCCCGCAGGCTATCCTATCCCTCGCGTTTCCTGATCCTTCCTCACGCGATCGATTTCCCGGTCTCCGCCGCTCCTACGCCAAAGTCTCTTTCAAGGGTTTCCACGACCTGAGGCCAATTGCCGCTTTCTGGCCCCGGAACGAGTTATCGCGCAAGGATAAAGGAGGACGTCATGAACAAGGAGCAATTCAAAGCAAGTTGGGACCAACTGGAGGAACACCTTAAAACGCATTGGGCAAAACTCACCGAGGCTGATCTCCTGCACATTGACGGCGACCTGGACAAGTTCAACAGCGTCCTCGAGAAGCGTTATGGCGAGCTGAAGGGCGATGTCAGCAGGTGGACGGATCTGTGGTATGCACGATGGTCCGGATCCTATGCACAATTTTACGCAGAATGGAAACCAGCAGTTGGATCCAGTAACTAAAATCGTTTTTTGGAGACAACGGAGGTGACCAGTGGAACTGCTGATGTGGATTGTTGGGGGCATTGTCGCCGCTGTGGCGATTATTGCCTTAGTGCCGGTGCTGGTGATCGGAGGCTGGTTTGTGATCATCACCGTGATCATGGGGTTGGCTGACGGGGTCATAGCATTGTTGGATCAGAGGTGGAAGGTGATACGCGGCCGAAAGAAGCGAGCGGGGTTGAATCCGGCACCGTCTCTTGGCACCGGACAGGGGAGCGCGGGAAAGCCACCTATTCAGGGATTGACTGCGCCTTCGACCGTCACCCCCTGAAGGCCAGATAATTACTTTTCAGTCGGTCTAATTCGGATTGTCCGTAGGCCCTCCACGGACGAAGAGGAGAACGATATGAACGATATGAGTAACCAGCTCACGGCTCACGGTCACATCGAGATCACTGAAACGTTGGTCAGGCTCTACGTCTTTCTGGCGCAGGAATTGGATCGCTCTCTCAGCGAGACCGCACGCCAAACCTTTCCGGAGCACGAACTTCAGTTGCATCTCTCCTCAACACGATCCCAAATGATGAAGATTCTTTCGGTGAACCGGGTGGTCAAGGACAAGGTGGAACAGGAGTGTAGTCGAGTCTTCTCGCTCGCTGCTGCGTGCCTCGGCGCCGGACCTGGAAAGACGCCTGCGATGGATGAATTGAAGGCGGAGCGCGCTGTGCTGAAAAATAAGACGATGGCATTGAGTGATCTGCTCGCAGTCTTTCGAGCCGCCTGAATAGGGATGCCGAGGCTCGACTAATCCTCTTTGTCCGATTGACAGATTCTGCTCGCTATGCCCTAGCCTTGCGCGATGGGACGTGACTAACGCACTGTTGCCAGGTACCAGTCGTTGAAGATTTGACAGTTGGCCTGCAGCATTGCACCCTCATTCAGGTTCCAACGACTAATCAACCCTATCCAGCACAATGTGTCCGCGGCGGATTTGATGGTCGGGACTCCCAGGATACCCGCAGCTTCCCGTGGGTTAATGGGCCGCGCCTCCTGGATAAGATACTTGAGCAGAGCCTGCTCGGCCGCTTGGCGGATGGCTTCATGGCAGGCTTGGAAGAAGGGGACGAGCTGCTCTCTCGCAGTCGGGGTGGCCCTCGTAAGATCCCCGGGGCGGGACAGCATGTGCTGGACGAATACGTTTAATACGTAGGGGTGAGTGCCGCAAACTGCAAGCGCTGCGGTGATCTGATTCGGCGTCAGGCGGGGTGTCACAAGTTCCCGCGCTTCGCGTTGAAGCAGGACCGCAAGGGGCGCAGGCCGAAGATCAGCGGTCCACCTGTGGTCCAGAACAAAATCGTGCCATGAACGTGCCCCTGCCCATACGATCGCGTGCGCGTGGGAAGCGCTGGTCATGAACTCGCGTAGCTTGTCGGTACATTCTTCTAGGAGATGGTCGCAATTATCGAGCAGCAAGATCGGCGCAGGGGTTGCCCCGCGCCCGAGTAGGAGCTGTTTGCGGGCTCCCTCATCGCTCAAATCCAGATACAGCGCCGTCGGCGTCGCTGGGGAGGTCTCGCGATCCTGATCCAGGAGCCATTTCAGATGCAGCAGCATGGAGGTCTTGCCAAGCTTCGGTCCTCCATAAAGCAGGATTGACTGGCGCCGGAGGCAGCGGCGTAGGAGATTTTGCGCAAGCCTGGTACGGCCGGTGAATTGAGTCGCGCCGAAGACCGGTGTTTCGGGAAGCACATCGCACGAAGGAACAGGTGAGGTCATGACGTACTTTATCGTAGAGGGCCGTGGTATGCTATAGTTCCTGCTCGATCATAGTTCGCGAGCTGATGGATGAGGTTCAAACTCGCGCTTCTATAGGAGAATGTCTTATGTCATACGGACTGACCATATCTCTGAGTCTGATTTTGGTAACGGGACTGGCCTATTCCGCGGAGCCCCCAGCTCCCACGCCTCCCGCCACCGCTACTCAACCCGCTGGCGCTCAAGGGATACAGGGGGTGGTGCTAAAGGCGGAAACCGGACAGTACGTCATTCGGGATTCTTTCGGGAAAGAGGTACAGTTGAAGGTCACCGCCGATACAAAGATTGAAGGAGAGCCGAAGATCGGTGATGCCGTCGAAGTCAAGGTGAAAGAGGGAGGCACAGCGTCATTGATTAAGAAGCGATAAATAAATAGTCATTCAAGACGGCATGACTCTGTCTTCATAGCTGCGATCCCCAAAATTTCAGATGTTCTAACACCTATCCCATCTTCTGCGGCAGGCCGCCAAGGAAAGATTGAGACTGATGGAACGAATCCTGGAACTACAAGAAGGTACGCCTTAAAACTCTAGTTGTACGTCTCCAAATCCCGCTCGGCGTGGTATACCCGGAGTTGCCTCTACGCCCGCGCAGGGTTCGTACATTATCGTGGCAAACCTATCCATGTACCGCCAATTGTTCATTCTCGTCTTAGCGTGGGCCATCCTGGCAGCCTGTGGACCCACACTATACAAACGGCCATCTGGAATGACGATAGAGGAAGCGCAACGGCATCTCGATGAATGCCAGCAGGAGGCGTATCTGGTGTGGGCGTCAGGAAGCGCCCGCGACAGGTGTATGGCGTCTCGTGGGCTTGTTAAGCAATAAGAGAATTACTTTGTGACAACCAGCCGAAAATATCTCAGTAGATGAACGAACACGACGCACAGTACGACGAGGTCGCGCCGTGCGGCGACGCTGCTGCCAGGTCGCCAGCTCAATCCAATAGCACTAAAATAGAGTATGCGTGCGTGGCTGATGGACTCATATGACGGTGTGGAGCACCTACGCCTCGGCGAGGTGACGGATCCGCAGCCCGGCCCGGCGCAGGTGTTGCTGAAGGTAAGATTCGCGGTGCTCAATCCTGCAGATGCGTTCCTCGCGCAAGGGATGTATCCGGCCAGGCCGCCGCTACCGCATATCCTGGGCCGCGACGGGGTGGGGGACGTGCTGGCGATGGACTCCGGCGTGGAGAATGCACGGGTGGGCCAAACCGTCGCGGTTCTGCGCGGCAGTACGGGTGTGGAAGCGTGGGGGACGCTTGCCGAGAAAGTGCTGGTGCCCAGCAGCCATATTGTTCCCATCCCGAAGGGCTGGTCCGTGGAAGAGATAGCTGGCGCTCCGTTGGTCTTTCTGACGGCCTGGCAAGCTCTGACGCAATGGAGTGAGCCGCCGGCGCCGGCCTCGCGCCGGGTCGGTGCTCCTGGTGACCGGCGCCTCCGGAGGGGTCGGCACGGCCTCGGTCCTGCTTGGGAAATCGATGAGTCTGACAGTGGTGGCGTTGTCTCGCAGCGCAGAGAAGGGTATGCGCACATTACTCGTTTTACCAGTGGATCGAGTACCCATCGGGTGAAAGCCCTCGCGAAGGATGTTCGGCGTCAGTAATGATAATCAACGAATGGCCTTGAACTCGATCAGCGATAAAGGACCTAGGGTTAACGGCTTTTGAAGAAAAGGTTAGGATGGTGCTTCATGCCACAGGTTGTCGTTAAAGCGATCCTGGTCGCAACCGCACTGTTCTATCCGGTCCATTCGCTCGCCGCGAATGCGGATGTTGAACTGCGGGCAGGAGGTGCGACCCTGTGTGGGACATGCGTCCATACACCGACGCATATCCGTCCGACGGGCCAACTCTTTGCAGACCTGTTATTCCCCGTCGGTTCGCTGGAATGGTTGGAATTCGGTCCCTATCTGAAAGCCGCGGGATTCGAGGACACCTTCATCGGCGCCGGCGGTCTCGTCGTCGGCTTTGCCTTTTCTCGATTCGAGATCCTTATCAATGTGGGCCTCGCATATGCGGGGAGTCGTATTGGCGCCTTTCGCGGTGCAAATGGAGAAGTGCGTCCCGGGCAATCGCAAGGGACCTATGACCTTGGAGCGAGTGTGAGACTGTTCGGGAGCGCGATACAGACAGGATGGTATGGGTCATTCCAGTATACCCACAACTCGAACGGCGAGGACGTCGGGTTGAACTGGTTGAGTGACAAGAAGACCAATCCTGGACTCGATGCGCTGACAGTGGGAGTGGGATACAGATTCTGAGATCCTTCGCTCAGCGACGCTTCTTGCATGATTCACCATGCTCGACCAACTACAGAGCCCCACCTAAGTGGGTATGGTAGGCCGCACGTCGCGCTCTCTAGGATGGGTGTCCATGGAGGGAGAAATGCTCACGAAACCGAAAGCCAGGGGCGTCGTGTCGTTGACGAAGCGGGAGCAGCAGGTGCTCAAGCATATCTGGGACGGACTCAGGAACCGCGACATTGCCACACAGTTGAAGATCAGCCACAAGACGGTCGAGGCACACCGCGCCAACATGATGAAGAAGTTGCGGGTGACGAATGCGGCGCAATTACTGAAACAGTGCTTTGAGCAGGGGTTCTTACCGCAACCCCGTCGCGCGGCGTAGGTGCCCGCCACGCGAGAATCCCGGACACGCCAAACGACCTGACGAAAAGAAGCCGCGTGACGGACGATATGCCGGCGGGGAGGTCAATCATGGTTCGACGGGTGGCGACGAACACGCGATTGAAACTGACCCACAGCGACTCTGGAATTTATAAGGTATTGATTTTGTGGTGCGCCCGGAGGGATTTGCACCTCTTAGTTGCTCTACTCTGGTAAGGGTTCTCCTTGATGTCAAGAAATATTGAGAATTTGTAGCTCGCCGTTTCTTCTTCTCAGTGTCAAGAACACCTTACAGTACTAAAATTACACGCACAACTTTGTTGACTTTTCATGGTCTTCGCTGCCTGACACCCTAATCTTGCTCATGGATAGACTAACCATTTAGTGGGTTTGGATCCTTCAGTAGGGGTTGATCGGTAGGGCTTGATTGGGGTTTAGTGCTAGAGCCGTAGGGCCTTTGTCGCAATAGCGAGTGATGTGTTCGGAGTACGGGATCGGCTGAAAGGAGAAACGATGACAGGTCGCTTGATTCTTGGTCTCGTCGGTGTGCTTCTATTGACGCCTCACGTGGCTTCTGCCATACCGGGCAGCCCCCTTGATGCCAATCCAGCTAACCGCTTCCAGATTACTATTTCCGAGTTCCAAACCTTCCTGCCGAGTCTTGTTGAACCGGGAGACTTGGTGCTGCTGGAAGATCCCGCGGTAGACCAGTCTCTTCCCAGCAACTGGAGTGACATCGTGCGTTTTCAGACTTTTCAAAACGCTGGACAACCATTTTCGACTGCCCTGCTTTTTTCGGACGACCAAGTGAGCCTGCTGAACTTTATCCTCCAGGACAACGTCTTTTTCCTGAATGAGACCAGGGTGCCTAATACTACTACAGACTACGCTCCCAGTTTTGCGGACACTACCAATAGCAACGTCTACTTTATCGTGAGTGACTGTGCGGGTCCTGCTCCCGGCTGTGAGTCTGAGCCCGGCGGGGTGATCCCAGAACCCTCCACATGGCTGCTGCTGGGTTCGGGCCTCCTGGGCCTGATGTATTTCAGGAAACGACTCCCTGCCTCCTAACTTGCTGGTCATCGTCTTGCGGGTATACTGCGCGTGGCGGTCTATGGGCGATCGCCGCGTTAGTTTCGTTGTTGATTACTGGTGCGCCCGGAGGGATTTGAACCCCCAACCTTCGGTTCCGTAGACCGACGCTCTATCCAGTTGAGCTACGGGCGCGTGCGTGTTTGCTCTCAGTCTTCTGAGTTTGAGCCTGCTGGAGCGTCCGGCCACTATAGCACGACTCACTCGCCGCGGTCAGGGGGCGGCGCGCGTTGACAATCGGGCCACCGGCACCATAACAATGGAGGCAGGAGGATCCATCTCGATGAATCTGTCCGATCTTACGCTGGAAGAGCTCAAGGCGCTCGTGATCGGCATGGTGGATGATCGCCTCCGGGAACTCCTGGGTGATCCCGATCTGGGCCTGGAACTTGTGGACACCGTCAGAGCTCGTCTCAAAGAGTCTTTGATGTCAACTGAGCGACTGACCGGCGAGGAGGTGGCCGAGAAGCTCGGTCTCCATTGGTAGAGCATCTGCCGTTATGCCGTGGTATACCATCGCCTATCGTCCCCAAGTCGTCAGCGACCTGTCGCAGTTCGAGACGGCGACGGCCCAACGGCTTCTCGACAAGACCAAGTGGCTCGCCTCCAATGCCGGCAATCTCCGGCATGACCCGCTGGCCGCAGAGCTCCCCGGTCTTTCACAATACGCTGTCGGGGACTGGCGGATCTTCTACTCGATCGATCAAAATGCACATATTGTCGACGTGCACCTGATCGCGCACTGCAAAACGCTCCATCAACCGAGGCGCCAAGGTTCCAGGTGAGAGTCAACTGCGCCAACCCTGCTCCTGGCCTGTGCTCGAAGAAGGGCGCCCACGCCTACGCCGGCTCACGCCGCCAGAGATAGGTCGCCAATTGCAGGCGGTCGCGTGTGAGGATCCGCTTCAGCAGTCGCTCGTGAGCGGGAGAGTCGGTGGCCGCCTCGAGCGCGTGGCGCTGGCAGAGCTGGATCGTATACCACAGCGCTGCCGAAGTCTGGACCAACATCATCCCATACTCGAACGCGAGCGCGCGCTCCGGATCAAGCTTGCGGCAGGACATCCGGCGGACATCGGCGAGCGACATTGGACAGGCCGCCCACCAAGTACCCACCGAGTGGGTGCCCCCGAGCCACGACGCGAACCGAGCCGCGTCCTCGCCGCGCTCGTCGAATCCTCGCCGGAACCGAGGCTCATCGCGAAGCGCCGAGTGGAAAATCTCCCGCCAGTCACGATCCGCTAAATCCCGGTCGATCCGGCCGCCGATCTCCGCGCTGATGGGTCCGTTCACGTTATGGCCCTGAACAATCCGGCCCTGGGCGTACAGATCAGGACACTGGTCGCTCATTCGGTCAGGGAATGCCGTCGTGCCGCTCATCGGAGTCAATTGCAGCGCCATGTAGTCCCGGAAATGCACGAGCGCGTATCGGGATAACAGATGGTCGAGGCTTTCACGGGAACAGAGATGAAAGGGATAGTAGAACGCTGCCCGATCCAAGAAGAAGCCCGCTCAGAAGACGGTTCTCTTTCCCTTCAAGATCATCTTAAAGCGTATGTCCAATCGCTCGGTGTGCGCCTCACGAATATAACTTGCCGGCAACACGATGGTATGGCCCGATTGCTGATTCTTGAACTCCACATGTTTGTCTTTAATGCTCTCAATCCGCCATTCGTTCGGTTGCACGGACGCGAGTTGACGCTTGGCATTGAGTTGCTCAGGCTCGGGGAGCAACTTCACTACCGAGCCGAGCTTTTTCTGTAGTTCCTCAAGATTCATGCGGCACCTCAGGGCGATACTATCATACTACTAGCGCGTCAGGGTGTCCTCGATCTCGGGGGGCGTGGCGTGGACCCCCTTGCCCAGAGCGGGGAAGCGTTGCTGTAGCGCTTGCTGTATCAGCCATGCGATCCGGCGGTAGGAGAAATGACCTTTCACGCCGGAACGCACGCGGGCGATGTATTCCGCCTCCGCATAATCCATTTTAAAGAGGCAGCGGGTTCGAAAACCGAACGGTGTCAGATAGGCGGCGGCTTCAGGGTGAGACACCGCCAAGCCCTCGATCTGCTCGCCGACCACCGACATCGTTTTGTGGTACTGCTCGGCTAGCCCGGCCGACGCCAGGACCGCCGGCGTCTCATAGCCATGGATGGTGGTGAAGTCCTGGCGGATCTGTTGGCAGCGGCGATGCCGATGCAGGTCTCGCCAGCCGCCGAGATCCATGAGGATATCGAAGGTAAACAGATAGCCGCAATGGAACTCTTTGAGGAGATCATCATGAGGACCCCGGTGTTGCAGAGCCACTTCGAGCAGTTCGCTCTTGTCCTTTTCCTGCCAGTCATGGACGGCTGCGAGGATCTGTTTGTAGGGATAGGCGCTGACCCGATAGAGCAATGTCGAGGCGAGCTCGTCGAGTGGGTCGTGAGCTTCAATCAGCTCCACGGGTTCGCTGACGTGAATGGCGCCAAGCCGCAAGCGCTCTGAGACAAACTGCTTCAGCGCGGGATAGGTCTTGCTTAGGTAGTCGTTCGGTCTGGCATAGCGAGCAAGCGTGGGCGCAAGGGGTTCGTTCAGACCGGCCGGTTGGCCGCAAAGCTCTCCCCATAGGTTTAGAGACGGGGAGGCGCAGGCCTTCTTCAAATCCTCGCCGATGGCCTGCAATTCAACGACGGGGAGAGAGAGCAGGCGGCTGATCTGCTTTTCCAGAGTGCGGATGCTCACCACCTGGCCCACATTCGTCTGCGACGCCAGTGTCAACAGATACCGGGTGATATCAAACGTCCTCGCGGCCATCGTGCGCTCATACGGCGCTGGCTTCATTGCCTCCGGCTTCGGGGTGGTCCGGCACAGGTATTCTTTGATCGGACCATGGAGCGCCTCATAGGCGCGATGGAGGCAAGTGGCGATACCGCGGTAGGTCCCTTCAACCGGCGTGCCGAGGATCGTCTCCGGAACAAACACGCCGCCGGGCCCGAAATCTTGGTAACGGGAGGATTTGGCTTGTCCATCCCACAGGGTCTCATCCTCGATATGGATGGCAGCCAGTTCCGAGATGCCTTCAAAGCAAATGATGACATGTCCCAAATCTGCAATCGACGCGTGACCGTAGTCGAAATAAAACTGCTCCCAGAATTTTTCGGAGGAATGCGCATGGACCCAGCGCAAGCTGTCTTCGATGGCATCCGCGGAGCGACTGTAGCGGGCCAGGGCATAGGCTGATTTTTCCGGGGGCATGGGAGCAAGCGCGAGCACCCGGCGGGTCGGAGCTGACATGAGTGCATGATAGGGAGCTGGACCGGACCCGTCAAGTGCGCTGCGGCTTCTCATGATTGAATCAGAGCAAAGGGAGTGTTAGGGTTCCGTAGCTGCGAGGTCATGGCGGAGCAGACATCGTGGATCCGATTCTCTTCACACCTGAAGAATTGAGCCTGATCGCGGACGAGAAGTTTTTTCGGGCTAAGACCCTGATCATGAAAAAGGTCCGTGCCGGCTTGGACTCCCTGTATGCAGACCTGAAGAAGGAACTTCAGGGGCTGGAGCTACTCGCCCCGGCGGGCTTTAACCCCGCCGCGCATCAGTTCGTCAAGGGCGAGCACCTTGAAAACTTTCCGTATCAGTACCTCGACTATTTCAAACACTTCGACGGGGACAACAAGTTTACTTTTCGCTCGCTGTTTTGGTGGGGGCACCATTATGTCTTCGCGCTGATCCTGGAGGGCGAAGGCTTGAGCCAGTACAAGAAAAACCTGGTCAACCGGTACGAGCAGGTGGCGGATAAGAAGCTTTCGCTCTGTTTGGGCGGCACGCCATGGGAATGGAAATCCGGTGAGGGCTATACGATGGAGCTCACATGGGAGAGAAAGGTTGACCTTGTGGCGCTGCTCTCGAACCGATCCTTTGTAAAGCTTGCGCGGTTTGTCCCTTTTGCCGATCCCGCGGTCCGAAGCGGGAGGATCGCCGAGATCGGACGCGCTACCATGCAGGACTTCCTGCCGATCATTACGCCATAACTATTGTGTCATTCTGAGCCCTTGGCGTGTCATCCTGAGCCCTTCGCGTGTCATCCTGAACCCTTCGGCTGTCATCCTGAGCGGCAGCGAAGGATCTAGTTCGTGGCTCAGGGTAAACTCCGTGAAGGATCTCATTCCACGCTCAGGGTAAACTCCGCGAAGGATCTCGCATGGCGGATGGACCATTCGCGTTCCTCTTCGTCAATCCACTTGCCAAGTGCCTCTAAACCTGATATTGTCTATACATCTGCAATACAGATTAAGAGGTATAAAATGACGACAGTTTCGTTACTCCGCAAAGCCAAACCTGTGAATGTTCGAGAGGCCCAGGCGAAGCTCTCCCAACTGATCAAATCCAGGTCTCCCTCCATGGTCGTCTCCCATGGTAAACCGGTCTCGTTCCTGGTTCCCTACGAAGAGATGCTTGATCTGGTGGAAACGCTCGACGAACTTAGGGACACCAAGTTACTGCGAGAAATTGCGCGGATGCGCGCCGAATACGCACGGGGTAGAGCAGTTCCTGCAGAACGCCTCTTCCGGAAGATGGGACGGTAGTTGCCCTACGAGGTTGTCTTTCCGAGCGAGCGCGCTGAACGCCTGTTTCAGAAGACCCTAGAGAAGATTCCCGCCGACTATCAGCAAGATATTGTTCACGCGCTCAGAGCATTAGGGGCAAATCCCAGGCCGCAGGGAAAACGCACGAAGCGGCTGAAGGGACAGGTGATCGTTTCACAGTTCACAGCGGAGTACCGGCTGCGGGTCGGTCCGTACCGCATCCTGTACGATATCGATGACCAACAGAAGAAAGCCGTCCTGCTCAAGCTCCTCAAGCGAGATGAACATACTTAACACAGCAGACTTGTCAGCAGCGAAATCATAAGGAGAACGCGATGGGCAAACTGACTGAACAGATTGATGCCTTTGATGCGAAACTAAGAGCCGTGGATGGAACTCAGCGTACCCCGACGGACAATAATCTTGCTCAGTTGTCCGTGTTTCTCTTAGAACTATCACGACGTATCGACAAAATTGTGGACGAAGATGTTGAGATGTAGAGAGCGATGCTGACCATGCCAGCCCAGTTCTCATTCCCACTTACACTCCTCGCCACGGTATTCATCAGTATCCTGATCCCGGCGTATGCGATCCATTACGGCTGGGCCAACTTTCTAGGGTTCTCGGACATCGGTCTTTTTGGAACCGTCCTGGCGTTATGGCTGGACAGTGCCTTGATTGCGAGTATGATGGCCGTCGGCACATTAGTTCTGGAGGCAGCCTGGATCATAGATTTCTTCG
>Ga0184632_10000844_pt1 | contig 12328 bp, 9 predicted proteins | sample PLM31_50_b1_FD_133153 | JGI IMG/M metagenome (GOLD analysis project Ga0184632, IMG submission 133153) | Groundwater sediment microbial communities from an aquifer in East River, Colorado, USA - PLM3-1_50_b1 | ecosystem: Environmental > Terrestrial > Soil > Riparian zone | place: USA: East River... | reverse complement strand
TGGTTAGATATGCCGGATACTGACAAAAAAGAGCTGCAGAAAATTCTGAAAATCAATTGATCCACCTGTGCTACGGTCAGGACGGCAAGTCGATGACGATAATCGTCGGCTTGCCCTTTTTTATGATTTCGAGTTTGATTTGAGCCGGGGTTTTTGTTGCCGCAATCACGCGCTCCAGATCGCCGGCGGATTTAATCGTCGTATCGTTGGCTTTCGTGATGATGTCGCCGCGTTGGATGCCGGCCGCCGCTGCCGGGCTGATGGATTCCACCTGGACCACTACCACCCCGCTCTCGTGTCCGACGTCGAAGAGGGCGGCGAGTTCGGCAGTAAGATCCTGGGTTTGGATGCCGAGTTTTCGGTGCCCATCGTCGGCCCGTTTGGGCGCCGGCACAGCCCTCGATTTAGCGAATACCTGAGCGGCAGCGAATACCGGCGCTTTCATTCTGAGCGCCAAGGCGATGGCGTCGCTGGGCCGCGCGTCGATTTGCAGCTCCTGGCCTTTTAGACGCAAATAAAGCGTCGCGTAGTAGGTATTGTTTCGAAGATCGGTGATGACCACGCGCTCGAGTGTGGCGCCGATCCGGTTGAGTATATTGCGCATCAGATCGTGAGTCAGAGGCCGCGGTGTCTTCACCTGTTCAAGCTCCAGGGCAATGGCGCGCGCTTCCGCAACATCGATCCAGATGGGCAGCAGTCTTTGGTCCGTCACGGATTCCAAAACCACCACCGGCGCCTGGGTATTGGGATCGACCATGACCGTTTTGATCTTGGTCTCCACCGTGCCCAGGTCTTGAGCTGCGGGCAGGCCGCCGGGATAGAGCAGCAGCCAAATTGCGAGCCACCGATAATACTTCATATGACCTCCCTCGCGGCGTTGTTTTCGCCGCAAGAAGCCTGGCGGATTCACGTTAGCCAAGGCTGATGGAACAAGTCAATGGGAGGGTTTTTGATAACGGCATGTTTTCTTGACCCTGTGATGCAGGCTAAGATATGCTCAAGATTAAGAAACTGCCACAAAAGTGAAAATCCAAATTCTTTCAGATGAGATGGCGAGCCGCATCGCGGCGGGGGAGGTGGTGGAACGTCCGGCTTCGGTGGTAAAGGAGCTGCTCGAAAATTCTATAGACGCGAGCGCTACGGAGATCTCGGTCTGGATCGAAAAGAGCGGCGCGTCATTGATTCGCGTGAGCGACAACGGCGAAGGGATGGCGCCCGACGACCTGGCGCTTGCCGTGGAACGACATTCGACGAGCAAACTTCGCAGCGAAGAAGATCTGTTGCGCATCGCGACGCTTGGCTTTCGCGGCGAAGCCTTGCCGAGCATCGGCTCGGTAGCGAAACTTGAAATCGTCTCGCGCCCGGCGACAGCGACGGCCGGCCAGAGGCTCCGGGTCAACGGCGGGCGCAAAGAGGCAGCGCGCGCCAGCGCGGCAGCGGTGGGAACGACGGTTGAGATCAGGGATATTTTTTTCAACACCCCGGCGCGCCGAAAGTTTCTTAAAGCTCCCGCTACGGAACTGAGCCATATCTGCGACGTGGTCAATCGCATGGCATTGGTTTTTCCGGCGATTCACTTTCGCCTGCAGCATGACGGACGGAACATCGCGGACTACGTGTCCGTGCGTGACGCCAAGGACCGGTTGGGCCAGGTTTTGGGTCCCGATATGGCTAAGAACCTTGCGCCGTTTTCCTGGTTTCATGGTGAAATCGGCATCAGCGGTTACTTAAGCTCCGCGCCGGTTTCCTATCCCAACGCCCGCTATCTTTTTACCTTCGTCAACCGCCGTTACGTGCGCGACAAGGTGCTTACCCACGCCGTGATGCAGGGCTACGATACTTTGCTGATGAAGGGGCAATATCCCGCCGTGGTTCTTTTTCTCGAGATTCCTTACGGCGAGGTCGACGTCAACGTTCATCCGGCAAAATTTGAAGTGCGCTTCCGCCGCCAGAACGAAATCCACGGCGCGGTGACGCAGGCGATCCGCGCGGCGATGAAAGACCATGCCAAAGAGCCGTCGGCGCGGGCGGTGCTCGCGGAGCACCGTGAGTTTTACCATGTCTTTGAATCGCCGCTGCCTTACGCGCGTTCATCGGCCGCGAATTTTCCATCGCTTCCCGCTCGGGAATTGTTTTCCGTGCCGGTCCAAGCGGCGGCTCGGCCGAATGGTTTTTTCTCTTCTATGACCGTGCTGGGCCAAATTCTCGGCTGCTATCTGGTCTGTGTGTCGGACAACGGGTTGTCGCTCATCGACCAGCATGCCGCCCATGAGCGGGTGGCTTTCGAGAAGCTCCGCCGCCAATTGTCCGGCGGCGCTGTGGCGATACAAAGCCTCTTGATTCCACAGACTTTGGAATTGTCGGCGGGCGAATTGGTTTTGCTGGAGCGCAAGCTGCCGGTGCTGGAGCGGTTCGGATTCATGTTGGAGCCTTTCGGCCCAAATTGCTTCGCGATCACGGCGGCGCCGGCGCTGTTGCCCGAAGGAGACTACGTCCAAACGGTGCGCCAGATGATCGCCGAGCTGGCGGAAGTCGACGAGTCGGAGAAATTGCGCCAGCACCTGGAAGAACGGCTCGCCACCATCGCCTGCCACAGCGTAATTCGCGCCAATCGAAAACTGGAGCCGGATGAGATGCGCGCCTTGCTTACCGATCTGGACCAGACCGATCACGCCACGCAATGTCCCCATGGGCGGCCGGTGCTGATCGAGTTTAGCCACGCTGATTTGGACCGGCTGTTCAAGCGGGTGACCTAAACCCGTTCAAGTTCAAAGCATGCCCTGAGCTTGTCGAACGGGTTCAATGTTCAACGTGGCGGAGCCGAGACTCAGAGAATCAACCTTGAACGTTGAACCGATTTTTAATGAAACCCAAAATCGTTGTTATCGTCGGCCCCACGGCGGTGGGCAAGAGTGAACTGGCTCTGGAGCTGTCCGCCCGAATCCGTGGGGAGATAATCAACGCCGATTCGCAACAGGTATACCGCTATATGGACATCGGCACGGGAAAGCCGTCGATATCCGATCGCGAGCGCATCCGCCATCACCTGATCGATGTCGTCAAACCCGATGAAGAGTTTAACGCCGCGATGTTCCGTCACCTGGCTACGGAAATCATTTGGCAAATTCATGAGAGGAATAAGTGTGTGATCGTTTGCGGCGGCACCGGATTGTATCTAAAGGCGTTAACCCGCGGGCTCTTCGAAGGACCCGGACAAGATCCGGAAATTCGCCGGAGGTTCGAACGAGAAATTGACGAAAGCGGCCTGGGCTCTCTATATCAACGTTTGGTCGATATCGATCCGACGGTAACGTCCTCGATTCATCCCAATGATCGCCAGCGCACGATCCGTGCGTTAGAGGTTTACGAGCTCACGGGTAGGCGGCTTAGCGAATGGCAGCGGCAGCATGCATTTCAAGAGCAGCCGTTTCAGGCGCTCAAAATCGGATTGAACCTAGAACGGGGCGAGCTTTATGATCTCATCAACCGGCGTTGCGATCAGATGATTCAGGACGGTTTGTTGGAAGAAGTACGGAGATTGGCCGCTAAGGGTTACGCTTTGGATCTAAAACCGCTGCGCAGCGTTGGCTATCTTCAGATGGGCCGGGTTTTACAGGGCGTGCAAGAACACTCGGACGCGCTTGAAGAAATGAAACAGGAAACCCGTCATCTCGCCAGGCGACAGCTCACCTGGTTTCGCGGCGACCGGGAGATTCTTTGGTATCATCCAAACCAACAGCAGGAGATATTGAAAACCGTCAACGGCTTTCTCTCTCCTTAAAGTTACACCTGAGGCGCACTATGAATGGAAGAAAATCCTTCATCCCCGTCGCGGTGGTCCTGGTTATCTTGGCTGCGGCTGCGGGCGGATACGCGGCCGAAGTCAAGCTTGACTGGAAAGCGTTAGAAGAGGAAGCGGTCTCGACTCTCAGCCGCTACATTCAAATCGATACCACCAATCCTCCGGGCAACGAAATCAAAGGCGCTCAGTTCTTCAAGCAAATCTTCGACCGCGCCGGCATCGAAGCGCGGATCATCGAGTCGGCGCCGGGGCGGGGCAATATTTTCGCCCGCTTGCGCGGCGACGGTTCGAAGAAGGCGGTGGTTTTGCTCAATCATATGGACGTGGTTCCCGCAAACCCGAAAGAATGGAAGGAGCCGCCGTTCAGCGGGCTCGTCAAGGATGGGCAGATCTGGGGCCGCGGCGCGCTGGATGATAAAGGGCCGGCGGTGGTGGAGTTAATGACACTTTTGGCGCTGAAGCGCCAAAATATCCCGCTCAAAGGGGACGTGATTTTTCTTGGCACCGCCGATGAAGAGGCGGGCGGCGCCATGGGCGTGGGATATTTGTTGGAAAAATATCCGGAATTGTTTGCCAACGTCGGTTTGGTTTTGAACGAAGGCGGCGGTATAAGACTGGGCACAGACGGTAAAGCACGGGAATACAGCGTCAGCATGGCGGAAAAGACGCCGCTCTGGCTGCGCTTGAGCGCTCGAGGACAACCCGGCCACGGTTCTACACCCGGCAGTAACCTTGCGGTGAACAAGCTCATCGCGGCATTGCAGCGCGTTACGCAATATCGCGCGCCGATCAAAGTCGTGCCTGAAGTGCAGAAGTTCTATGCTCAAACGGCGAACTCCGAGCCAGACGAGCGGCGCAAGAAGTATCTCGATCTGCGCGCTTCGTTGCAAGATCAAGCGTTCGCCGCCGAATTTGCCAAGGACCCGCGCAACGACGCCAGCGTCCGCAATACGATGGCGATCACGGTGATCAAGGCCTCCGAAAAAACCAACGTCATCCCAGCCGAAGCCACGGCCGAGCTCGATGTGCGACTTCTCCCCGGCGAGGATCCTCAGGAGTTCATTAAGGAGCTGAAGAAAATCATCGGCGATGATTCGATCAAGATCGAGGTTATCCTGTCATTTCCGCCGGCGACTTCGCCGCCGCACCCGGAGGCGATGGGAATCATTGCCGAGATGGCGAAAAACAACGACGGCGGCGTCGCGGTGGTTTCGCCGCTCGTGCGGGGTTTTACCGACTGTCATTTTTTTCGTGAGAAGGGTTTTCCTTGCTTTGGATTCATGCCGCTCAGAAATTCCCCGTTGGAAAGCGGCATGGTGCACGGCATCGACGAAAGAATTAGTATCGAAAGCCTGCGCACCGGCCTGCGCGGCATGTATGAGCTCGTGCACAAGCTCGCGGCGGATTAGTAATTGGATTCTAAATTTCTGCCGAGAATGTAGGGGCGGGTTTCAAACCCGCCCTTCGAATCAGCCGCAGAGAAGCCGGTTTTCGATCAGGTCACAAATACTGATGAAGGCGACTTCATTGTTAGGCGAACATTCGCGGGGCGTTGTTGACCCAGCCCGCTTTCAAGAGATAGGTGTTGCTCATGGAGAATACCACCCCCGGTAGAGGGTTAAGAACCGCAAAGCTACTCGGCGCACTTGCCGCATTGATAATGTCCGTTAACGGCTGTGCGACCCAATCTGTGGAGACGGGTTCAGCGAGGCCCTCGCTTAACCGTTCTGTCGGAAGCGCAACTGACGCGTCGAGTCCGGCCACCGATCGCGCCGCGGCTTGGTTCGAGGCGCATCGCCACCGTCCGCCCATGCTGCGCGCCTTTGTGCAACGTATGCCCAAGGGCGGCGATCTTCATTCGCACCTGAGCGGCGCTGTGTATGCGGAAAGCTATCTGGAGTGGGCAGCGGAAGGAAACTTTTGCGTCGACCTTGCGGCGCAACGTTTGGTCCCGCCGCCTTGCAAGGAAAGCGACCAAACGCCTCTAGCGAAAACCTTGATGCAAAAAACCGCGGCGCGGGATGCTCTCATTAACAAGCTTTCCACCCGCAATCTCGACTTTGCTGGCCAATCCGGCCACGATCAGTTCTTTGCCTCGTTCGGCGGCTTCGGCGCCGCGTCGAATCCTTACGAGCACGGCGTGGAGATGCTGACCGAAGTGGCCAATCGCGCGGCGTCACAAAATATCCAGTATCTTGAGATCATGCTCACCTTTGAGAGTGACGCCGTCTATGAACTAGCGGGAAAGATGCCCAAGATAGATCCTCAGGATCTAGGCGACTTCGGCAAGCAGCGGCAATGGCTGCTCGCCAACGGGTTGGGAACGCTCGTGAACCGAGCCCGGATCGACCTGAACAATCGCGTGCGTACATACCGTGAGTCGCTAAAATGCGATAGCCCCACCGAAGCGCAGCCGGCATGCAATGTTACGGTGCGCCTCATCGCGCAAACGAACCGGGTGAGTCAACCGGAGCAGGTATTCGCCCAGTTTGCTTTTGCCTTCGAGCTTGCCAAAGCCGAACCACTCGTGGTGGGCATCAATCTCGTGGCGCCAGAGGACCATACGGTGGCGCTGCGGGATTATAGTCTGCACATGACGATGGTGGGCTACCTCGCCAGCCAACTCCCCGAAGTCAAGATTTCGCTACACGCCGGCGAGCTAACCATGGGTCTGGTCCGCCCCGAGGACCTGCGCTTTCATATCCGTCAGGCGGTGGAAATCGCCAAAGCGCGCAGAATTGGCCATGGCGTAGATATTCTCCACGAAGACGAGCCCTTCGAGCTTATGGCGAAGATGAAACAGCGGGGCGTGGCGGTCGAGATCTGCCTGACCAGCAACGATGTCATTCTTAACGTTAAAGGCGCGGATCATCCGCTGCCGGATTATCTCAAGGCCGGGGTGCCGGTTGTCCTGGCCTCCGACGACGAAGGTGTAGCCCGAATCGATCTCAGTAATGAATTTCTCCGCGCCGCGCGCGATTATGGTCTGACCTACCCGGATTTAAAACGGCTGGCGCGCAATAGCCTGGAATACAGTTTCCTTCCCGGCGAAAGCCTCTGGCGCAGCAATGCCCCTTACATTATGGCATCAGCCTGCAGCGCGGATGCTCCCGGTACGCGGCCGCCATCGGAGAGTTGCGACAAACTTCTCGGGCGCAGCGAGCGCGCGCTGGAGCAGTGGCGCCTCGAGGCGGCGTTCATCGAGTTCGAGAATCTTTCCTGGCTTCGTTAACAGTGTGACGCAATCCGCCATTGCGAATTAACAGCAGGGAAGGGGATTTTCGATCAGGTTATAGACATGATCGAAGGTTACATCATTGATGCGCGCGAGAATCTTGAAAACTCTCGGCGGCTCGGCGGGCAAGAAAATCATGATCGCGGTTTCCACCGGCGGGCAGCCGGCTTTCACGCAGGGCACTTCCTTAATGATCATGGGCGCATCGGGTGGAAAAGTGAGGATTGTTTGCACCCAGTAGCGGATTTGGTCCAGGGTAAAATTTGAAACATCCTGCTTACGCCCGAAGGGATCGACGTCAGCGGCTGAAGCGTCGCCGTTTTCAGCCGTGATGCAGTCCATGAAACCACGAGTGATCTTTTCTTTGTTCAGTTCGCGGCCGATGAAGACGAGACGGTTTGTTCTGTCTTCGGCGTCTCCCCACGGGCGACCCGGCCGGCCCTCGAAAAGCATGTGCACGCCCTGGAAAACAAATTGATCGGGGTCTTTGCGCAGGTTTAGAATCCCCTTCATGCGCATGATCCGTTCGCCGAACTCGGCGATCAGCTCGCGAAACCATTGGCTGATTTTGACGCCGTCGAGATCGCCTGGGGTCACAATGGCGACCGTTTCAATGTCTTCCGTGTGTTTGTGATTATGGTCGTGCTGTTCGGCTTTGACCTCGAGGCTGAGGCTGTGCAGATCCAGGATCATGCCGATGTCCACATCGGAATTTCTCGTCTGGCAGATGCGCGCGGCGCCGTTCAGGTTTCTGATCTTATATTCCAGCTCCGGCAGGTCTTCGGGGTTGATGAGATCGGTTTTGTTCAACAGCACCATGTCGGCAAAGGCGATCTGCTCTTTCGCCTCAGGCGAATTGCCGAGCTGTTGAAAGATATGTTTGGCGTCGACGACGGTGACGACGCCATTGAGCTGGTACGCGCTTTTGATCCGCTCGTCGACGAAAAAGCTCTGGACCACCGGAGCAGGGTCGGCGAGGCCGGTCGTTTCAATCATCAAAGTGTCGAACTTCGATTTGTGCTCGAGCAGTTGAAACAGGCTGCGCAAGAGATCGCCGCGCACGGTGCAGCAAATACAACCGTTGCTCATCTCTACGATTTCCTGGTCCGACGAGATCAGCAAATGGTGGTCGATTCCCACTTCGCCGAACTCATTGACGATGACGGCGACCCGCCGGCCATGTTCGGCGGTGAGTATGCGATTGAGAAGGGTTGTCTTTCCCGCGCCCAGAAAACCCGTCAGTACGGTAACCGGGACTCTTTCGTTGGCATTGGCGCTCATTTTTTGTCGATCCCGCGAAAATCGTTGGATGAAGTTAACAACCGGTGAGAGTTGAGTCAACCCGGCGTCGAAGGTATATGTTGATTCCCAGGGAGGTTAGAGCGCGATGAAACTCAAAGGAAGAGTGGCGTTCATCACCGGCTTCGGTTCCGGCTTGGGCCAGGCCATCGCCGTGATGTTCGCCAAGGAAGGCGCGGCGGTGACGGGCACCTCGCCCACCGAATCTAAGGGGCGGGAGACCGTGGCCATGGTCGAGAAACTCGGCGGCAACGCATTGTTCTGGCCCGGCGATGTTTCCAACTCGGCACAGATGAAAACTTTGATCGATGAAACCGTCCGGCAGTTAGGGGGCATCGATATCGTCGTGAACAGCGGCGGCGTGCGCACCAACGGCAGCATCACCGACATCACGGAAGAGGATTGGGATCGCACCCTAGACGTCAATCTAAAAGGCGCTTTCATAGTTTCGCGTCTGGCGATTCCGGAGATGAAAAAACGCGGCGGCGGTGTGATCCTCCATATCGCGGCGCGGTCCGGAATACTCGGACAGTCGGGACGGGCGGCCTATTGCGCTTCCAAAGGCGGCATGGTGCGGCTCACTGAAGCGATGGCCATGGATCACGCCAAGGACAAGATTCGGGTGAACTGCATCTGCCCCGGTCCGACGCGAACGCCGATGGTGGATACGTCCACGCCAGAGAAGTTGGCGCGTTACAAAACCAGAGTGCCGATCGGCCGGATCGGCGAGCCGGAAGATGTTGCCTATGCGGCGCTCTATCTGGCCTCGGACGAAGCTTCGATGGTCACGGCGGCGATACTTCCGGTGGACGGCGGAATGCGCCTCACGGGACCATGATCTCTAACATGGTTCAAACAGTTCAAAACGTTCAAGCTGTTAAAACGGTTCCAAACCTAGCGGCGGTTCAAGGTTCAAGGTAGTAAGCGGCTCTGAGCCGCTGTTGCAGTCGTTCCAAACGTTCAAGCCGTTGGGGGAACTGAGGGAAGAGAGAATCGAGGATGGGGAGTGGAGAATTCAGATTTGAGCAGGCAGAATGCGGAATGAAAAATGCAAATCTCGTTTTTGAAATGTCACATCTGAAAATTTGCGATTCCGAGCGAAGCGAGGAGATGCCATGATTGAATTAAGACCACTGGGAATCGAGGACTATGCTGAGCGTCATAGCAAGCCGCTGTCGGATATCCATTCCAAGGTATGGCTCGAGACTTTCACCAAGACCCGTAGCCCTGGAATGATGGTCGGCGCGCTGGAGGGCGCGTTTCTGAAAATGTTGGTGCGCATGACCGGGGCGCGGCGGATTCTGGAGATCGGCATGTTTACCGGTTACAGCACGCTGGCTTGGGCCGAGGCGCTGCCCAAAGGCGGCCATATCGTCAGCTGCGATATCAATCCAGAGACCACCGAAATCGCGCGCCACTATTTCGCTCAGAGCGCGCATGCCGATAAAATCGAAGTAAAACTAGGACCGGCTTTGTTTTCGCTCAAGTTCATCCCCGGGCCGTTCGATATCTGCTTTATCGACGCCGACAAAGAATCCTACGGCGATTACTACGACGCGTGCATGGAATTGGTGCGCTCCAAAGGGCTGATCGTCTTGGACAATATGCTCAGGAGCGGCCGGGTGCTCGATCCCAAGGATCCCGGCAGCCAGGCCATCGACGCGCTCAATAAAAGAATTCGCCACGATCCGCGTGTCGACAACGTGCTCTTGCCGCTGCGCGACGGCATTATGTTGGTCTATAAGCTCTAACCGAACGTTCAAGGTTCAACGTTCAATGTTCAAGGTCGATACGATTCGGACGAATCCAAACGTTGAACATTCAACCTTGAACGTTAGACTTTGAACGGGCCGCGTTCGGCGCGTGATTTGGGCTTTTTGACGACCGTCCGTTTTACTCCGGCCGCGCCGAAACGCGAGCTTTGTCGAAAAGCGCATACGGTCATCACAATCAAACGTTGAACTTTGAACTTTGAACCTTGAACGGCACACGCTCGCCGCCGAGCGCGTGCAGGGTTCTCTGTAAATCATCGGGCGACGGCGCCACCCAAGTGAATCTGTTGCCGCGAAAACTCATGGTCAGGCGCGCCGCATGGAGAAAATGTCGTTTGAGACCGAATTGTTTGCGAAAAGACTTGTTGAAACCGAAGTCTCCATGTCGGCTATCTAAGACGACGGGGTAACCGAGTTTCGCGAAGTGCAGCCTGATTTGATGCATTCTGCCGGTTTCGATGGTCACGCGGACCAGTGTTGTATCGGAAAACCGTTTTTCAATTCGATAGTGGGTTATCGCGCGCACGGGTTTTCCATCCCGCCCAGGCAAAGGGGAGTCGATGGTGCCGGTATTTCGCGGCAACCGGCCGGCCACTAGGCAGAGATATTCCTTGTCAACTTTTCCCTCCTCGAAGTAGCTCGCGATTTCTTGCGCGACCTCGACATTTTTCGCGACCAGCAATACGCCTGACGTGTCCTTGTCCAAGCGGTGGATCAGGCGCGGCTTAGACGGCGTTCCTCGAAAATACGCTTCAAGAAGACCGAGAAGCGTGCGATTCTTTGCGATGGCTTTCGCTTCATGGACGGCGACGCCGGCGGGTTTATTGAGCACCAGGAGTTCAGCGCTTTCGAAGAGAACATCGATCTCCCGTGGTTCGGCTCGCGGGCCTTCGGCCTGCCTGGTCTCATGCTCGAAAGGGATGAAAAGCTCGATCCGGTCTCCAGGTCGAACTAGATCATGCGTCTTGGTGCGTTTGCCGTTCAGGCGTATGCCGTTTTTACGAAACAGCTTGCGCACGTAACCGATGGGAAAATTTCTCGTGAGAAAATTCTCGATTTTCTTGCCCGTTTGGCCCTCTGGAACGATGATCTCTTGCACCACTCTTGATAGTTACAGTCATGGCCCCGATCGGGTTAAGTCAAAATTTATCAATATTTGCAATTCCGTAGCGATTAAGATAGCTTACGGACACAGCATGGCGCATGCCGAGGGTCGGTGCGCGCACCCAGGTGAGGTAGTCATTGAACCGTATTGAGTCGGTCGATGCTCTTAGAAAAAAGATCGATCAAGCTGATGAAAAAATAGTAAGGCTGCTGAACGACAGGGCTTCTCTGGCGCAGCGAATTGGCCATCACAAAAGGCTAACCAACCAAGAAATCTACGTCCCCAGCCGTGAGCAGGAAATTCTCCAGAGAGTTTCCAAACTCAACCGCGGTCCGCTTCCAGCACCAGCCGTTCAATCCGTTTTTCGGGAAGTCATTGCGGCTTGCCGCAGTCTCGAAGCGCCTTTGAAAGTCGCGTTCTTCGGCGCCGAAGCGAGCTATTCGCATCTGGCCGCGCGGCGAAAATTCGGCGCCACGGCGGCGCTCCTGCCCGCCGCCAGCATCGCGGAAGTTTTTCAGGATGTAGCCCGCGGGCGGGTTGCTTTCGGCGTCGTACCCATCGAGAACTCAACTGAGGGAGTGGTGGCCTATACGCTGGATTTGCTGGTGGATTCGCGGTTGCAGATTTGCGCCGAAAGTTTTCTGGATATCCATCACAATCTCCTGTCACGGGGTGGCCGCGCTGCCGAAATTGCAAAAATTGTCTCCCATCCCCAGGCACTGGCGCAATGCCGCGGTTGGCTCAGCCGCCATTTTCCCAAAGTGGAATTGGAAGAGGTGCCGAGCACGTCCCATGCCGCATCGGCGGCGGCGCAAAACGGGTCCATCGGGGCGGTTTCCAGCAGCTTGGCGGCGGAGATTTACGATTTGAAGATTGTCGCGGCTAACATCGAAGATCAGAGCCAGAACATCACGCGCTTTTTGGTGATCGGCGACCAAGAAGCAAAGCCGTCCCGGCGCGATAAGACTTCGCTGGCCTTTTCCGTCAAAGATGAGCCGGGGATTTTGCATCGCATGCTGCGGCCCTTTGCCAACCGCCGGATCAATTTGAGCAAGATCGAATCGCGGCCGATCAAGAACAAGCCTTGGGAGTATATGTTTTTTCTCGATCTGAAG
>Ga0184632_10000843_pt1 | contig 12329 bp, 11 predicted proteins | sample PLM31_50_b1_FD_133153 | JGI IMG/M metagenome (GOLD analysis project Ga0184632, IMG submission 133153) | Groundwater sediment microbial communities from an aquifer in East River, Colorado, USA - PLM3-1_50_b1 | ecosystem: Environmental > Terrestrial > Soil > Riparian zone | place: USA: East... | reverse complement strand
TCTTGTATTCCGCCCGGCTTCACGTCTCTTAGGTGACCGCCATCGTGGCCAACCCGGCGACCCCCGACACCCTCTATGCAGCCGCCTACCTGGGTGGGGACCAGGGCGTTTGGAAGACCATCAATGGGGGCGCATTGTGGGCGCCTGTGAACAACGGCTTGCCCCTTGGTCCTGACATCGAATCCCTCGCTATCGACCCCTCAGCACCCGAAACGCTCTACGCCGGTACCTGGCAGGGAGCCTACAAGACCATGGATGGGGGGAACCACTGGGTGCCCATGAACGAGGGGCTCCCGAACAACCAACGGATGCCTGCCCTAGAGATTGATCCAACCGACCCGAAGACACTCTATGCGGGCCTGCTCTTCGACGGCGTGTATAGCACGACCGATGGAGGTCTGACGTGGCACCCCGCGAAGGACCCGGGCTTCAGATACGTGACCTCGTTGGCGATCGACCCCTCGTCCCCAGCGACGCTCTACGCCGGTGCGAATGAAGTAACGCGTCAGGGCCACTCGCTGTTCAAGACCATAGACGGAGGCAGCAGCTGGTCGACGGTCGACAGGGGTATCAACAGTAGGGATGTCGAAGCCCTGGCGATCGACCCCGCTGCTCCATCGACCCTCTACGCCGGCTTGGTCGGAGCCGGCGTGCTCAAGACTACCGATGGGGCTGCCAGCTGGAGTGGTTCGAACCATGGACTGGTGAACACGGTCATCCAGGAGCTGGCGGCCGATCCCTCCCTGGGCGGGACGATCTACGCCGGGGATGCGGTGGCCGGCGTGTTCAACACAAGCAGCGGTGGTCACGAGTGGCGCGTCCTCGCCAACGGCCTGCGGGGCTTCGATATCTCCGCCATTGCCATCGACCCGGCCGTCCCGACGAATGTCTACGTCGGCACCAGACCTGGCGCCTTCAGGTCCGTGGACGGGGGGAGGACCTGGAAGCAGGCCGCCAACGGCCTTCCGGGCGGAGGGACAGTTGAGGCCCTCGTCGTGGATCCCTCCAACTCGGCGATCGTCTACGCGGGGGTGGTCAGCGGGCAGTCGACCTCCGACGGGGTGTTCAAGAGCACGGACGGAGGTGCGACGTGGACGTTCATCGGACCGGACCACGGTGACGCCTTCTCTGTGGTCGTCGATCCCTCCATGCCGTCCACGGTGTACGCCGCGGCAAGCACAAGGAGCACCGCGCCACTGTGCCTGTCTAGCAGCGTCTACAAGTCAACCGATGCCGGCGATACGTGGCAGGTGAGCCTGTTCCTGAACCACGACTGCGACCTGGTCGCTTTGGCCATCGATCCGGTTACTGCCTCGACCGTCTACGCGGGGCACTCAACGAAAGGGGTGTTCAAGACGACCGATGGGGGCGAGACTTGGGGATCGATGAACACAGGTCTGACCGATAGGTCGATTACCGCGCTCGTCCTCGACGGCTCGATCCCGATGACGGTGTACGTCGCGACGCAAGGCGGAGTGTTCCGTACGAAGAACGGGGCGGCCACCTGGGAACAATTCAACGACGGACTTCCCACGGACAACGCCATCCTTTCGCTGGCTTTTGACGCTCTTCGGGGCACCCTCTACGCGGGGACCGACGGAGTAGGAGTCTTCCGAGCGGCCACCGGCTGACCGCGGCAGGGTGCAGCTTCGTAGCGGCCCCTCAGCGTCAGCTATGATCGCCAGCGAGTCCTCCTTGGTAGTGGATACTTTGAATGGTTTTGAGTTTCCCGGCACGGAACGGCGATCTGGCCGGAAAGCAGCAGCGCGTCTGATCAAAGCTTAGACGCGGTGTACCGGCGAAGCATCCTTCGATGGGGTGGTCGTTCTGGCTATGGCTGGCTTCCCAGCACGAATCGCGCCCTTTCAGCCCGAAGCATCTCGAAGGGCGTCATGCACTTGACTCCCAGCCCAATGCAGGCGTTCGGGATCTTGATCTTCTTAGTCGAGTGGGCGACTACCTCGTGGGTAACGACCACATGTCTGTGCGCATGCGCGTGGGCGACCAAATAGTAGTCGGCTACCTGAAAGAATGTGGTTACGGCGGCGGGCTCGTAGCCTCCGATATTCGCCCAGTGGCTCGCGGTTTGAAGGCTCGGAACCATGGCGGGGTCAGGCTTGAGAAAGAGTTGTTCCATCCTTTGCTTGGCCCAGTCCGCGAGCTCATCCGCTCCCCCGAGGAGTTCGTCGCCGACCCTCTCGATGCTGAATACGCTTCCGCTTTGATTGGCGGCATCGATCCAGTCCCAGAACGCGGGGCAGAAATCGAAGCCGTAATGGAGATTCTTCGCCTGAATGAACACGTTCGCGTCGAGTAAGTACGCCATCACATAACCCCGAGCCGGTGCCCAAGCTCGTGGAAGGTCGAGAGCTTCTTGAAGCCGAGCATCTGGAGCGCGTCTCGGTAAAGCGTTTGGCCCTCCAGGGTGCTGGCAATGACAGCTCTAGAAAATCGCTTGCTCACGCGCACCGGTTGGGTGCTGTAGAAGTTGCCGCCGCCTGCACCCTGTTCCAGGATCGCGAGGACTCGGGCTAATTCATCGCGGTAGGCGCTGCGGTATTCCTCCCCTGTTAGGTGTCCAGCATCATGCACGCGGCGTAGCACGACAAGGGTGCTGACTTTGAACGCGCGCGCGAGTCGGTCAAGTTGGTCGGTAAGCGATTGTTTGTCGGTGAACTGCTCCCGCATGGCTTCGAGTGGGACTAGCAACTCAGCTGCGACCTGGTTGCACCAGCGCTCAATAGCGTTGGTCGGGATCCCTGCCACCTCGGCGTCTGACAACGCAGATTCGCCAAGCCAGATGTGAGCCAGCTCGTGGGCGAGCGTGAAGATCTGAGCCGCCCTGGTGTCGGCTCCATTGACGAACACGAGTGGGGCAAGGTCGTCTACCAACGCAAACCCCCGGAACTCCTGTGGGTCGAGCCTGCGGTGAGTGTTACTAGCCACAACGCCATTCACCATCACCAAGACTCCGAGTTCCTCTGCCTGCTCGGCAAGGTGACGGAGAGCAGCTGTCCAAGTGGGGCCGCGTGCGGCAACATCAAAGTTGAGCGCACGTCGGATGCTCGCGGCGCCTTCCACGATGTCTGTGGTGAGGCTGAGCGAGCCGACGAAGCTCACGGCGTCTGCACGGTTAGCTTCCTGGTAGTCGCGATACCACTCTTGGCGTTGCTGGCACTGGAATACGGTGTCGAGGAGATCGGGACTCGGCCGACGGATTGGATCGTCGCCAATCGTTCGGAGGTCCGGAAGCGGAACGTGCACCTCGGGCGGCTCGGGAAGGAAGAAGAATCCAACTGGAGTGTGAGTTGCCTGGGCGAAATGCTCCAGCTGCTTCAGAGTTGGCGCCGCGTCGCCGCTCTCCCACTCATCTAGCTTCGGGAACCGGCGCGACAGATCATCGGGGGCGACGCCGGACCGCTCGCGCGCCCACGCGATTAACTCCGCTCGAATCTCTACACGAACGACCACGGGTCCTCATTCTGCTCTACCTGGGGTCGACATACCCCTATCTCCTTGGATATGGTCGTTTGGTTGCTTGGATTGCTGAGTGGCGCTCCAGGGTGATCCCCCCAGCGTCAAAGCACGGCCATCGTAGAGAGCCGGTCTGACAGGCGCATGCCCTCCCGGGCGGGGAGTCTCCACTTGACGGGAGCCCGGAAAAAGCAGTATTTTACCAATTAGTTACTTAACCGGAGGGTTGAATGGCAGTAGCCACCCATAGCCTGGACCGCACCTTCGCGGCCCTCGCGGATCCTACGCGGCGGGCGATTCTGGCCCGGCTTGCAGGGGGAGAGGCCTCCGTCACCGCGTTGGCGGAGCCGTTCGAGATGAGCCTGCCGGCTGTCTCGAAGCACCTCAAGGTGCTCGAGAGGGCGGGGCTGATCGCGCGGGGCCGCGAGCGGCAATGGCGGCCAGCCCGGCTCGATGCGAAGCCGCTCAAGGAGGTCGCCGAGTGGACCGAACGGTACCGGCGCTTCTGGGAGGAGAGTTACGACAGGCTGGATGAGTACCTGGACAAGCTCCAGGGACGAGGAAAGGAGAAGGGGAATGGGCGCAAGCGGTAGCAACTCACTCACTGTGACGACTCCAACCGACAGAGAGATCGTCATGACTCGGAACTTCGACGCGCCGCGTGATCTGGTGTTTGAGGCCCACACCTCGTGCGAGCACATGTCGAAGTGGTGGGGCCCACGGCGCTACGAATTCGGTAGCTGCGATCTGGACTTCCGTCCGGGCGGCGCCTGGCGGATCGTGCACCGCGGCCTCGGCGGCGAGGAATTCGGATTCCGCGGCGAGTTCCGCGAGATCGTCAGGCCGGAACGCATCACGTGGACGTTCGAGTTCGAGGGCATGCCCGGCCACGTCTCGGTCCAGACCGTGACGTTCGAGGAGCATGACGGCAAGACCATATTGACGGCCACCGTCGTCTTCGACACCATCGAGGACCGCGATGGGATGCTCCAGTCGGGGATGGAGTCCGGTGCCGCCGAGAGCATGGACCGGCTCGAGGAGTACCTTGAGGTCCTCAAGGGGGGCGCGGCAAGCTGACGATGCGATCGATCGCTAGGCGTCAGTCGTTCGGATGACCAGCGTGTCGATGTGCGCCTGGCCCACGCCCCAGACGTCCCCGCCGGGGAACCCCGCGATGCCGACGAGTGCGTCGTAGATCGGCCCGGGGTTTGGGCTGGACACCACTGTCCAGGCTGTCCCATCCCAGTGCTCGGTGAAGGTCTTGTAGTCCACGACGACGGGGTCGTAAGTGCTGCCGACCGCCCACACGTTCCCCGGGCCGAGGGCAAGCACTCCGTATAGCGCCGAATCGGGCTGGGGGCCATCCAGGCTGGGCACCACGGTCCATGCCGTACCGTCCCAGTGCTCCACCAATGTGTCGCCCCCTTGGTTGTTGGACGAGTCTCCCACCGCCCAAACGTCGTCGGGCCCGGTGGCGGAGACCGCGTAGATCTCGTTCTCTGACCGCATCCCGTTGGGGCTGGTCACCACTCTCCAGGCCACTCCGTCCCAGTGTTCGACCAACGTCGAGCCCTCGTGGCTCCCCACCGCCCAGACGTCATCGGCGGCCAGGGCCACGACCCCGTTCAAGATCCCGAACCCTCGTCCCAGGTTGGGAGATCTCACCAGCGACCAACGAACTCCATCCCAGTGCTCGATCAACGGGCGTCCGGTCTGGTTGCTGGTGCTGGCGCCGAGCCCCACAGCCCAGACATCGTTCGAGGCCACCGCCGAGACGGCGCGGAGGATGTTCGCGCTTGTCCCAATGTTCCGCGTTGGAACGATCGACCACTTCGTCCCGTCCCAGTGCAGCGCCATGGACTTCTCGGATCCGTAGTTGGCGATGTTGTGGTACCCGACCGCCCACACGTCGGTGGAGGACACGGCGGCGGCACCGTACAACTCGTTGTAGCCCGGCGTGGCGTTGGGGCTCGGCACCACGCTCCAGGCCGAGCCGTTCCAGTGTTCCGTGAGGGTCCCCGGTGTCGAACTCGGCCGATACGCGGCGCCTACCGCCCAAACGTCGTTCGCCGAGACCGGTGCAAGAGCGGCCAGGTAATTCCCCTGGTCACTCGGGTTCGGGCTTGGCACCACCACCCATCCGCCCTGCTCGGCCGTGGGGACAGCGATGCCGGCGCCCGCCGGAGACGCGATCACCAAGGCAGAGAGGGCCGCACAGAACAGGAACGAACGGATAAGGGGATGAGGCTTCATGGTTGTCTCCCGGGTCCGGTGGGTCACGCCGGTAGGTATACGGCCCGCTGGAGCTGGCGGCTTCCCCGGCCCTTCAAGATGAGGTCGCTTCTCCCGGAGTGGCGTCGGCCTTGGCGCGCGTGGGCGGGGGCGCGCCCTCGGGGCGTTCGGGGGTACGGTTGATGACCAGCCGCGGGGCTATTGGCGGTTCGCCCGAGCGCCGTGGCCCGGACCACGCCGCCGGCACCACGTCGAGGGCGTACGCCAGCCGATAGGCGAGCGCCTCGTAGTTAACGCGCCACCCCTGGAAGTGGGGCCAGGCTTCATCCGGCGTGCGCTGCATTTGGAAGTTCACCGACTGCAAACGTTGGATGCCCTGGTCGAACTCCTGGCGGGTAAGGGCGATTCCAGCATCGGGTCGTGGATCCTCGTCATAAGGCCACCCGAGCGTGTCGGCGAGCTGGCGGAGGCAACGGAACCCCATCGTCAGACACAGCCTGCCCTGGATCGGCAGCTCGTCGGGAGCCACCGCGGAGAACAGCGCGGCGGAGTCCATCACGGCGAGCAATGCGATCAACCACGACGCCATGGGGTGTGGGGACCGGAATCGCAGGAGGATGGGATAGCTTGAGTGGCTCTCCGCCACGTCGGCCGCCCAGCGCTCCCACTGTCGGTAGAAGTTGGGAAGTTCCTCTGTGGTGATCGTGAAGCGGCTGCGGGCCAGGAGCTCCGGCCCCCAGGCCGGTTGTCCGGCCCGCACCGCCATCAGCGTGACCTCGGTCTCGCGGCGATTGAACGCGCCGTAGAGCGTGGGGAGGTAGGCGATCTGCAGCGCCACCACGATGAGCCCTGTCGCGCCGGCCAGGAAGTCGATCGCCGTGGGGCCGCCGCCGCTAGTCGAGGCGAATCCCAGCGTGAGCAGCGAGGAGCCTGACTCCCGCAGCGCAGCGGCGAGGTTGCCGACAATGGGCCATAGCAGCAGGCCGAAGCCGGTGAGGAAGGCGATGAGCCAAGCGATCAGCATCCCCGCGAGAACGACCGGGGCCTGGAAGGCGAGGACGCGGTCCCGGCGCTCGAAGCCGGCCAGGCGCCGGACCGCCAGTCGGAAGAAGCTGTCCACGGTCCGGCCGACTGTCTTGTACAGGAGGCCGATCCTTCCGCCCGGCATGACCAGCGTCTTCAGGACGCTGGCCGACGTGCCGAGGAGGAGCACCCCACCGACAACGCTTGCAAGGATCCTTATCGCCTGCATCCCGCCCCGACTCCCTGTTCGACGGCGAGGAGACCCTACCGCGTCCGCCGCTCATCGCCGTCGTAGGCTCGTGAACAGGCGCTTCTCCGTGCCTAGGTGTGGCGCCCACTCGAGGCGGCTCGCGCCCGCGAAACGGAGATAGGCGCGCAGCGCTTCCCGCATCGCGTCGACGAAGCCGTCGGCCCGACGCGGCGCGAAGCCCTCCTCCCACCACAGGCCCAGCACCTGGACTCGGCCGCCGGCGCGGTCGATCCGAGGCTCGATGCGACCGATGAGGCGGTCGCGAAAGAGGATCGACAGCACGTAGTAACCCCACCGTCGTTTGTGTTGCGGGACATAGACCTCCCAGACATGCTCGAAGTCGAACAGCGATCGGAGCAGTGCCCGGTCCCATACGAACGGGTCGAGCGGCGCGAGGAACGCCACGGAGGGCGGCGTCTCCGGCGGCGCGGCGAGCAAGTCGACCTCGTCGCGGAGAACGAAGCGCGTGCCTCGCACGCCCTCGACCTCCACTGGGACCACTTCGCCGTCGGCGATGAGTTGCTCGCGCAGTTCGGTGCGCGAGGGCTGCTCCGGCTGCTGGGGGTTGGGCTTCGCGGAGCCCAGGCCGCCCCAGATCTCCCCGCCACCGACCCCCGGGAGGCCGTGTGCGCGGAACCTCGACAACATCTTGTGCCTGAGCTGCTCGCGACGTGGGATCTCGAGGGCGAGCAGGTGGGCGGGGAACAGGCGCTCGACCAGGTCATAGTAGCGACGGTTGCCCTCGCGCCGCGCCAGGCCGAGCACGCCGGTGGCCGCGAAGGCCTCCAACACCGCGCGTGCGATGCTCTCCGGCGTCCCGAACCAATTGGCCCTCCGCCCGCTATCGAAGTCGAGGGCGGTGAGTGGTCCCTCGGCGCGGATCCGCTCGAGTACCTCCTTGGCTACCTCGGGGTTCTCGGCGAGGGTTCGCGGCGAGTTCACGGTCTGAGTCCACGACACCCGGTACCACGGGAGCTCGCTCGTCGGGAGCAGGCAGAGCGCCTTGTTGTACGCCTCGAACAGCTCGCGCCGGCCGTACAGGAGTTCCTCGCACCAGGCCGGGTCGTAGTCAGCGACGCGAGCATGGAGCACGAGGTCGTGGTTACGCCCGGCGACCGACAGCGGGTCAAACTGGACCGAGCCGAGCCGGCGGAAGACCTCCATCACCGCGTCCGGACCTCCCTGGAGGGAGCGAGCCGGCGTGAGGAGGTGGTGCGCCACGAGGAACCGGCGCGCGGCGGCGGCAGCGACTTTCACGGGCGGCACCCTATCAAGGGTTGAGCCAAGTCCAGTGCCCCCCCTGCCCCTCACTGCGGCGAAACCGGGAAACCGGGTCGGGAGTAGTCTTTGGGCCGTTTGCCGCAACCGAAGAAAGAGGAGGGCAAGTTGGCTGAGGTGCTGCTGTTCCACCACGCGCAGGGTCAGACGACGGGCTTCCACGCCTTCGCAGACGAGCTACGACGAGCGGGCCACATCGTGCACACGCCCGACCTCTTCGATGGCCGCACCTTCGCCAGCATCGACGAGGGCTTGGCGTACGCCAAGTCGATCGGCTTCGGCGAGGTGGTGGAGCGGGGAGTGCGCGTCGCGGACGAGCTCCCCGCCGAGCTCGTCTACGCGGGTTTTTCGCTCGGGGTGGTGCCGGCCCAGAAGCTGGCGCAGACCCGGGCGGGTGCCCGGGGGGCGTTGCTGTTCTACTCGTGCGTCCCGACGTCGGAATTCGGGTCAGGGTGGCCGGCGGACGTGCCGGTGCAGGTCCATGGCATGGACGCCGACCCGTACTTCGTCGGCGAGGGCGACATCGATGCCGCCCGCGCCATCGTCGAGACGGCCCCGCGCGCGGAACTGTTCCTCTACCCCGGTGATCAGCACTACTTCGCCGACAGCAGCCTGCCGTCGTACGACCCGGATGCAACAGCCCTGCTCACCCGGCGAGTGCTCGACTTCCTCTCGGCTCGCTGAGGGACGTGGCGAAGCGGCCCGCGGGAGTGCGGCGGCTCGCCCGTGAGGAAGCTCGCCGGATCGCCATCCGCGCGCAACTGCTCGACGCCGATCGGCCGAACGACCTCGGCGCGGTGGTCGACCGACTGACGTTCCTGCAGCTCGACCCCACGGCGGCTGTGGCACCCAGCGCGGACCTCGTCGCGTGGAGCCGGCTCGGAGCCACGTACCAGCCGGCTCACTTGCAGCAGGCGCTCGAGGTGGACCGCACGCTGTTCGAGCACCGGGCGCAACCGGTGGAGACCGAGCCGGTCATCGCCATGGTCCGACCGATGGCGGACCTCGGGCTCTATCTCGCCGACATGGCCGCCTGGCCCCCGTGGGCACGGGCGCGCCAGTGGCTCGAGTCGAACGAGCTGTTCCGCCAGCGGGTGCTCGACCTGTTGCGCACCTCGGGTCCGCTGCTGTCGGGCGACATCCCCGACACCTCCGAGGTGCCGTGGGCGTCGACGGGCTGGACCAACGACCGAAACGTGACCCAGATGCTGGAGTTCCTCGCCTCCCGCGGCGAGGTCGCCGTTGCCGGCCGTCGAGGTCGCCAACGCGTGTGGGACGTGGCCGAACGGGTGTACCCGACCGGCATGCGGGCCGTGCCCTCAGAAGAGGCCCGCCGGATCCGCGACGAGCGGTGGCTGCACGCGCTCGGCGTCGCCCGCCCCAAGATCGTGGGCGATGCCGACATGCCAGTCGAGATCGAAGGCACGGCCGAGCTGTGGCGGGTCGATTCCAGCGCGACCGCCAAGGGGTTCGAAGGGCGCACGGCTCTGCTCTCGCCCTTCGACCGGCTGATCCACGACCGGCGGCGCTCCATGGAGTTGTTCGACTTCGACTACACCCTGGAGATGTACAAGCCGATGGCGAAGCGGCAGTGGGGGTACTACGCCCTCCCCGTGCTGCACGACGATCGACTCGTCGGCAAGGTCGACGCCACTGCCGACCGCAAGACCGCACGTCTGCGCGTGCACGCCGTCCACCAGGACGTTCCCTTCACGCGAGCCATGACCAAGGCAGTCCACGCGGAGCTGCATGCTCTGGCTCAGTGGCTCGGCCTGGACGATGTGCAACTCGCCTGAGCTCCCCGGCTGACAACCCGGCCCCCAGCGGTCATCATTGTCGAGGCCGGGGGGCATTCGAGGGCACGATGGATGAGATCAAGACATCAACGCCAGCTGAAGAGCGGTCCCCAGGGCCGCTCAGCCTGGAGCGGCTACGGCTGCGGTTCCGCGACCCGGCCCTCGAGTCGGCATTTCGGGACGACCGTTTCCGGCACAACTTGGCGAACATCCGCTTTGCCTACCTGGCTGGGATCGCCCTCTGGGTCTCCTGGGGCCTGCTCCTGCGACCGCACATCCTTGCCCTCTCCGACCGCCGGCTCGACATGCTCATGCGGTTCGGGGTGTTCATCCCGATGCTGATCGTCGGCTTCGGGCTCACCTTCACGCCCCTCTTCCGCCGCATGTGGCAATCGGCGTCGGTCATCATCGCGGGGGCGACGATCCTGCTGTGGGTCTACTACGTGTCGCATATCTTGACCTTGCCCGCCGAGTACGGGTACGTCGGTGTCATCCTGATAACCGCGTTTACCTACACCCTGCTGCGGCTTCGGTTCATCCTGGTCGTGCTGATCACGGTGCTCGGCATCGCCGCCTACCTGCCGTATGCCTTCACGGCACGGTACATCGTCGACGTGAGTCGCCTGCTGGCGACTCTCTACCTGCTCTCGTTCGGGGCTCTGGGCGGACTGGCCGCCTATCGGATGGAACGGTTCTCGCGGCAGCTGTTCCTGCGCGAGCGTCAGCTCGACCAGGAGCGGGAGCGATCCGACGGACTGCTCTTGAACATCCTGCCTCAGGCTATCGTCGAGCAGCTCAAGACCTCCTCCGCCGGGCGGATCGCCCAAGCGTTCGACCAGGTGACGGTGGACATCGCCGACGCGGTCGGATCCACGGAGCAGGGCGCACGTTCTACCGCGGAGGAGTTCGCGGGCGCCCTGGATGAGTTGTTCCGCCGGTTCGACCAGATCGCCGACCGGAACGGCCTCGAGAAGATCAAGACTATCGGAGACGCGTACATGGCCGTCGCCGGTGCGCCGGTTCCCATGGCCGATCACGCTGAGGCGGCCGTCGCGATGGCGCTCGACGTCGTCACCGAAGCGGGTGAGGTTCGGTGGCCGTCCGGTGAGCCCATCATCGTGCGGGTCGGGGTGGCCACCGGCCCTGCCGTCGCCGGAGTGATCGGGCACCGGAAGTTCGCGTACGACCTGTGGGGCGACACCGTGAACCTCGCCAGCAGGCTCCAGGAGTTCGCGGAGCCCGGCCAGGCCCTGGTCTCGGAGTCGATAGCCAGACAACGGGCCGATCGGTACGAGTTCGGGCCGGCCCAGATCGTGGTCCTGAAGGGCAAGGGACCTACTCCGGTCCATGCCCTGCTGGGCCGCCGCTCCAACGTTTCGATCACGGCGCTGTTCCCCTGAGGTGGAATGACCCTAAGGAGGAAGGTCGTCCGAGACGTTCGCTGATGGGCTCCGGAGGATCTTGCTTGAGGGAGCGATGATGCGCATCCATGGCAGACGCAGGCTCGCGGCAACCCTCGTGGTGGTGTGCGTCGCGGTAGCCGGGTGCAGTGGGTCAGGTCCGGGCGGGACACCGCGTGTCCCCGCCGGAGCGAAGGGGGTGATCGTCGTCGGCGTGTCCGGCGCCTTCGCCGAGAACCAGATCGTGGCGGAGATGTATGCGCAGGTCCTGGAGCAGGCCGGCTACATCGTCGAGCGACAGTTGGACTTGCGGTCTCGAGAGATCTCTCAGAACGCTTTGGAGTCGGGGCAGATCGACGTGAAGCCCGAGTACCTGTCGTCGCTACTCCTATTCCTGGATCCGAACGCGCAGGCCTCGGGCAATCCGGCCAGTGTTGCCGGGCAGGACAGCCAGCTGCTGCAGCCGAGAGGGATCATGCTGCTCTGGCCGTCACCGGCCCAGGACACCAATGAGTTCGTGGCGAATGCGAAGACGGCTCAGCAGTTCAACCTGACCACGATGAGCTCCCTGGCCCCCGTCGCCGGCCAACTGACGATGGGCGGGCCGCCGGAATGCGCCCAACGACCGCTCTGCATCCCGGGCCTGAAGAGGGTCTACGGGATCCTTTTCGACGACTTCAAACCGTTGGATGTGGGGGGGCCGCAGACCGTCGCTGCGCTCAAGGCCGACCAGGTGCAGGTCGGCCTGCTGTTCTCCACGGACCCGAGCATCAGGGAGAACGGGTTCGTCCCACTCGTGGACGACAAGCACCTCCAGAACGCGGAGAACCTCACGCCGGTGATCCGTTCCGACAAGCTCAGCGACGAGGTTCGGAG
>Ga0184632_10000842_pt1 | contig 12329 bp, 13 predicted proteins | sample PLM31_50_b1_FD_133153 | JGI IMG/M metagenome (GOLD analysis project Ga0184632, IMG submission 133153) | Groundwater sediment microbial communities from an aquifer in East River, Colorado, USA - PLM3-1_50_b1 | ecosystem: Environmental > Terrestrial > Soil > Riparian zone | place: USA: East... | reverse complement strand
GGGGAGCGCCGCCTTCGAGACGATCGTCGCCCTCGTCGACCGCCTGCCGGCGATGATCACCCCGAGCTGGGTGTCGACGCCAACCCAACCTATTGCGCTCGACGACGTCAGCCGCTATCTCGCCGGTATATGCGGCAATCGCGCTGCGCTCGGGGAGAGCTTCGATGCCGGCGGGCCTGAGGTGATGACCTACCGCCAGATGATGGAGCGGATCGCCGTGCTGCGCGGTCGGAGGCCATGGATCCTCGAAGTGCCGGTGCTGACGCCGAGATTGTCGTCGCTTTGGCTTCATCTCGTCACTCCCGTCGGTGCCTCCGTTGCCCGCCCGCTGATCGAGGGGCTCAAGAGTCCGACGATTGCGCGCGAGGAGCGGTTGCGGACGCTCGTTCCCTTCGAACTCACCCCGTTCGACGAAGCGGCGCGGTTGGCGTTCGCTCGGCGTCCTCGCGCCTGAACGTCTCGATGGCGTCCCCGAGGGGGAACCGATACGAACGAGGAGCACTGCTGTTGCTACGCAGGGCTCCTGGATGAAACCGACCGCTCACGCAACCGGAGCCTCTTCTACCTCGTAGGCTCGGGCAGTGACCATCTCGCGGATCTGCGCGTCGCTGATTTCCGGGTGGTACTGATCGCGGTGCTGTCGAATCCTCTCGATGAGGTCTACCTCGTTCTCCGCAGTGAACTGGGCTGCCTCGTGCGTCTCGTGAACGCAGTCGAACGCGAGCATCGGTTCCCTCCGTCATGAATAGTCCGTAAGCAGAGAGATACCCAGATGTCCCACGCCACAATCTCATGCCCACGCCCTGACGGTTCGTCGAGACGGAGGTCGAGCGTCGCGTCGACGTCGTCGCGCGTCGGCGCAGATCGACTACGTTGCAGCCTGTCCGAAGTCCCAGGCAGACGAGGAGGTCGCCCTCGCGAGCCTTCGTGCGGTCGCGTAGATCGGACCCAGAGATATGCCCGAAGAGCACCAGGACATCTCGACCGGCCGAACGCCACGACCCGCTGACTCGGTTGCAGGCTCGCTCAAGACACCGCGGTTTCTCGAGTCGACGACCGTCAAGCTCGGTCGGGCGTTCGGAGAGCGCCTCGACCGCGCCGTTCGCAGCCGCCATCGGCAGCGTCTCCGGCACGTCGGCTGGGAGCGAGCCCTCGATGCGTCCGGGCTCGGCTTCGCGCACGGAACGTTCCCCACGCGGGCCGGCAATCGGCTCGACGTCCTCGTGGACGGGTCGGAGGCACTTCCCGCGATTGCGGAGGAGCTGAGCCGCGCCGAGTCGTTCATCCACCTCGCCGGCTGGTTCTTCTCGCCGGAGCTCGACCTGTCGCGAGACGACGAGCCCATCGTCGTGCGCAACGTGCTCGCAGAGCTCGCGGAGCGCGTCGACGTCCGGCTGCTCTCGTGGAAAGGGGCGCCGGTGCCGCTCTTCAAACCGTCGCACAACGACGTTCGCGAGATGCTGGACGGGCTCGTGCGCCACACCAAGATCGAAGCGCACGCGGACGGCTGCACGGGCTTCACGCACTGCCATCACGAGAAGACGATCGTGATCGACGGAAGGGTCGCGTTCGTGGGGGGAATCGACCTGACGCTCGACGGCGGGGATCCCTGGGACACACCGAACCACGTCGCCCGGGGCGGGATCGGCTGGCACGACGCGGCGGCGCGAATCGAAGGCCCCGCGGTAGCGGACGTCGCGCAGCACTTCCGGCTGCGCTGGCACGGCGCGACGCGCGAGCTCCTGCCGCGTTCGACCATTCCCGACGAAGCGGGGGACGTCGAGGCGCAGATCGTGAGGACGCTCCCGGCCGGCACGTACCGGGCGGTGCGTCGCGGCGACTATTCGACTCTCGGGTCGTACATGGGCGCGCTGCGCTCGGCGGAGCGGTTCGTCTACCTCGAGAACCAGTTCCTCTGGTCGCCGGAGATCGTGGCGGTGCTCGCGGAAAAGCTCAGGAACCCGCCGAGCGATGACTTCCGCGTCCTCGTCCTGCTCCCGGCGCGCGCGAACGACGGCGCGGACATCTCGCGCGGCCAGGTCGCCGCGCTCATCCACGCGGCAGACGCGACGACACGGTTTCTCGCATGCACGATCTACGCGCGCTCGCGGAACCTTCGCGATCCGGTGTACGTCCACTCGAAGACCGGGATCGTCGACGATCGCTGGCTCACGATCGGCTCGGCGAACCTGAACGCACACTCGCTTTTCAACGACACGGAGATGAACGTCGTTACGCTTGATGCCGAGATCGCACGGTCGGCCCGTTTGCGCTTGTGGTCCGAGCATCTCGAGCTTCCACTCGATGAGGTGCAGGGCGATCCGATCGAAGTGATCGACGAGTGCTGGGAGCGCATCTCGTCCGAGCAACTCGAACTGCTCGAGAACGGGGAGGCGCTGACGCATCGTCTAGTGAAGCTGCCCGGTGTGTCGAGGCGTCGACGCCGCCTTATCGGCCCGCTGCAGAGCACACTCTACGACGTCTGACCGGCGGTGGCGCTCGCGGATCTCTCGTGGGCGGGCACCCTCGCATCCGCGACGTCGGCTGCCTGCTCGACCGGGGCGCCGAGCACGAGGAAGCGCCCGCCGAACGCGATCGCGGCGATGCCGAACCAGGCCCAGCCGAACGCGAGTCCGGCGATGACGTCCGACAGCCAGTGGACGCCGAGAAGGACGCGGCTGCAAGCGACCGCGACCGCGATCGCGACGGCCCCGCCGGCGAGGAGCGCGCGCGTCCTCGGCGAGCGTCGGCGCGCGAGCACGAGAGCGGCGGCGGCGTAGAACGCCGCCGCCAGCGCCGAGTGACCGCTCGGGAACGACGGCCCGAGCGACGCTGCGATCGGATCGAACGTCGGACGGACGCGGTGGAGAAGTCCTTTGATCGCGTTCACGAGCAGGACGTCTCCGGCGACGACCGTCACGAGGAACAGAGGCACCCAGCGGTTGGGCACACGCGCGTACTCGACGACCGCAATCACGACGAGCACGACGAGGACGACGTACGTGTTTCCGAGTTGCGTGACGAGCCGGAGTGCGTCCGTCGACCAATTCGTCGCGTTGTCGACTCCCCACTGACCGACCGAGAAGTCCACGCGCACCAGGGTCCCGCTGCCGCGTACGAGGTAGGCAAGGAGCCCGATGAGGACACCTCCCACGATCGCCAGGCCAAGGGCGAGCGTGAGCGCGAGCCCGGTCGCGGTTGCAGGGTTCATTCGATCGCGCACGAGCCGCAGGAGCCACGGATGGTGCTCCATGCCGGTCTCGATGTGCTCGGCTGCGGCGTGTGCCGGCCGCTGCCCAGCGAACGGGTATCGCGACGCCGCATGGGCGACGAGCGCGCCGATCGAAAGGGAGATGAGGATGAGGGCGACGATCGGCATGTTCTTCGGCGCAAGCCACCGTTCGTTTTACCCCGGTACCTACCGGGTAAACCACACATCCATGGATGCGGACGCACACGCGGCACCTGCTGCGCCCCGGCTGGCGGCGACCCTCGAACGCAGCAGAAAGAGCGGTCCGCGGTCCGGCCCTCCGATCATCGAGCCACGCGCTGGCGGGTTGGCCGAGCGGTTCTCCACGTTGGTCGGCCCGGAGAACCCGGTCCGGGTGTTCGCCGTGGGGCTGCTCGTCGGGTACGCGCTGCTGGTGACGGCCATTGTCTTCGTCGGGCTCGTCCTCATCCACGTCGTGCTGCCGCTCGGCGGCCTCGCCGAGGCGGACGAGGATGTCAGCAAGTGGCTCGCAGCCGATCGCTCGTCGGGTCAGGAGCATCTGTCATGGATCGGATCGACGCTGGCGGGCGGCCTTGTCATCCCGCTGGTGATTGGTCTCTGCCTCGTCGCCTTCCTCGTCACCCGACGCTGGCTGCTCGCCGCCTTCGTCCTCTTCGTCGTTGCTCTTGAGTCCGGAACGTACCGGGCGACGTCGCTCATCGTGCCGCGCGACCGGCCCGACGTCGACCGTCTCGAGAGCCTGCCCGCGGACGCGAGCTATCCGTCCGGTCACGCGGCGGCCTCGATCGCCCTCTATGGAGGGCTGCTCCTCCTCCTCGCGTCGAAGATCGACAACCTCACGCTCAGGATCACCGCGCTGCTCGTGGGCATCGCGATCCCTGTCTTCGTGAGCTGGTCCCGGATGTACCGCGGCATGCACCACGTCACCGATGTGGGCGCCGGCGTGCTCATGGGGCTCAGCGCGCTCGCGATCCTCGTCTTCGTCGCCCGTGCGTCTGGCGCAGCTGCACAGATGCGCGACGGCAGCCGCCCGTACGCAGCTGCGGAGGACCCGGCATGACGCGCGTCGCCGTGATCGCGCACGCCGGGAAGTCCATGGGCGGAGGGCTGGAGGAGCTCCGGAAGGTGCTAGGCAAAACAGGTGTCCCCGACCCGATGTGGACCGAGGTGCCGAAGAGCAAGTACACGCCAGAGCGTGTCGAGAAGGCGCTCGCCGAGGGTGCTGAGACGATCTTCGTCTGGGGCGGGGACGGAATGGTTCAGCGCGCGGTAGACGTACTGGCGGGTACCGACGCTCGCCTCGCAATCCTGCCGGCGGGGACCGCCAACCTCTTTGCCTCCAACCTCGGAATTCCCGACGACATCGCAGACGCCGTCCACGTCGGTCTCAGCGGACGCGAGAGGCGCCTCGACCTCGGGAAGATGAACGGCGAACACTTCGCGGTCATGGCAGGCGCGGGTCTCGACGCGCGCATGATCCGAGACGCCGACGGGGGGCCGAAGGACCAGTACGGACGACTCGCATACATCTGGGCGGCCTCGAAGAACCTACGCGTGGAGCCGTTCAAGGCGCGCATCGAGGTGAACGGAGACCTCTGGTACGACGACGAGGCGAGCTGCCTGCTCGTCGGCAACGTCGGCGCGCTGTTCGGAGGGCTCGAGGTATTCGACAATGCGTCCCCCGAGGACGGCCAACTAGAGGTCGGCGTGACGCATGCCGAGAGTCTCGGGCAGTGGGCGCGCACGGTCGCCCGCACCGCTATCGGCTCCGTCGCAAAGTCGCCGTTCATCCAAGCAACGAAGGCGGAGCGCATCGAAGTCGAGCTCAAACCGAAGGTTCTCTACGAGCTCGACGGTGGCGAGCGCGGGGTAGTGAAGCGCCTCAAGGTGAAGGTGAAGCCCGCGTCGCTCACGGTCATGGTGCCGTCGGAGACGCCGTCGTGAGTACCGCGTCGCTCGTCACGGAAACGTGGGAGCTGACGGGCGACGACGCACGCAAGACGCTCGCGTCGACGGGGCGCGTCAACCTTCTGAAGGACGCAGTCGTCAGGCTCCGCGCGGCCGACGGCACAACCCACGCCCGAGGCCTCGCGTTCTCGGTTTCGCTCGTCCTCGTACAGGGGCTAGTGATCGTGGTTGGGATAGCGGTGGCGACGGGTTCGGCGGGACTCCGGCAGCTCCTTCTCGACACGATCCATGCGTCTGCCCCCGGACCCACCAGCGATCTCCTGACGAACGCCGTCGAGCAAGCGACCCGTGTTGGCCGCCATCATCGCTACCTCCCGCTCGCGCTCGGCCTCATCGGCACGTTCATCACCGCGACGATGGCGATGGGGCAGCTCGAGCGAGCGATGAACCGAATCTATGGCATCGAGAAGGATCGCCCGTTCGCGGAGAAGTACAAGCGTGCATTCATGCTCGCGCTGAGCGCAGGGGCCGTGTTGGGGACCGCGTTCGCTTTGCTTGCTTTCGGTCGAGGTCTCGTCGACAGCGGCACCTTACGCTCCTTCTGGCTCGTTGTTCGCTGGCCCGTCGGGATCGCTCTCGTCGTGACCGGCCTGGCTGTCCTCTTCCGATGGGCGCCGAGGCGTAGGCAGCCTGGGTGGGCCTGGCTTGGCTTCGGGGCGGGCGTGGGCGTGGTCGCCTGGACCATGACGACGATCGGGCTTGCGCTCGTGTTCAACTTCGCGAAGACGTTTGGCGAGACGTACGGGTCACTCGCCGGGCTAGTCGCTTTGCAACTGTGGACGTTCTTCTCGGCGATCGCGATCCTGTTCGGCATCGCGGTCGCAGCTCAGCTCGAAGCCGTGCGAGCGGGCCTCACGGAGGCACAGGATCTTTCCAAGGGCGAGCCGACAGTCCAGCCCGGCCTCCAGGAAGTCCGGGCCTGAGCCTAAGCTAAGTCGTCGTCGAGCTCGTTGCCCGGAGCGAGTCGGAGCCCTCGTCACAGACGCGACAGCTCGCTTGGAACGGCGGACTCAGCCGATAAGCGGAAGCATGAGTCGGAGCGTCAGACCTTGCCTTGTCTGCGGGCAGCCGAGCGCTGGGGCGCGTTGCTTCGCCCATGCTGTGCCACGACGGGGCTGGGCACATGAGCGCGCGAGCAGACAGGTTCGCCTCGAGGAGACGAGCTGTTGGATCTGTGGCGAGCCCGCGAGGCTCGATGATCCGCTGACCGCCGACCACGTCCTGCCCCAGATCCACGGCGGCCCGGACGCCCGGTGGAACATGCGAGCTGCTCACCGATCATGCAACTCGCGTCGGGGTGCAGGGGTAGGGGGGTACATAGGCATCGTGGCCGCGAAGAACACGCGCATGAGCCCGCCACCTCTTTTTTCGAAAGTTTGAGCCTCCGAAATTTGCGATGACGCCGTGATTGACATCGACGCCGAATCCCGCTACCTCGAGGCCGTTGCCCGCCGTGACGCGATCCGTGACACCTGGATTGCCGAAGGTTCGCCTCTGCTCGCGACCGGCTCGACCGGCCAGCTCGTCGAGCACCCGTTCGTGAAGATGCTGCGCGAGCACGACGTGCTCGTGATGCGCCTCGAGGTCGCCGTCCGCAAGCGACACGCGGGGCCGGAGCCTTCGGCGGTGATCAAGTCCTCGATCGGCAGGTCGCCCGCGGCCAAGCTCCGGGCGGTCGGATGACGCCCTTTGTGAGCGTGTGGGAGGGGCAGGACCTGCGTATCTCGATCGAGGCGACTAACGCTGCGCCGCGTTGGGTCACCTATCGCGGGAAAACTCTCCGGCGCCTCACTACCCCTGACCGATCTGCCCGAGCTCGAAGATCGGCTCCATCTCATGCCCACAGTGCGGACAGCGGGAAGGAGCCTTCTTCGTGAGGCGTTTCTTTTCGTTCAGCTCATTGATTTCGGCAGGCGTCAGGTCAATCCGCTGTTCGTATTCCTTTCCGCAAGCCTCGCACGTCCAGCCTACGCCGATCCCGGGGAAGTCCATCAGACGGAGTCTATTGTCGGCTCGCCCACACTGATGGCTCGCCGTGACGCCTGGCGACGGTACGCGGCCGGCTCCGAAGTCGAGCACTTCGCGAAGTTCTGCCGCGAGCACCTGATCCAGTCGGAGGACCGCTGGGAGGGTAAGCCGCTCGTTCTGGAGCCCTGGCAGCGAAAGATGATGGGCGAGGCACTCGCGTTCGACTCGGACGGATGGCCAACGTGGCGTTCGGTCGTCATCGTCGCCCCGCGAAAGAACGGCAAGACGGCGACTCTTGCGGCGCTCTCGCTCTATAGACTGCTCACGTCGGCCGGTCGCCCGGAGATTCTCCTGGCGGCGCCCTCCGACCGGGTGGCCGGCCGGCTCTTTGACGCCGCTGCTCGCTTCGTTCGCCGCTCCCCCGAGCTATCGAAGCTCGTGCGCGTCCGTGACCACGCGGGCGAGCTCGTGCGCGAGGACGGCATGGGCATCATCTACCGGCTCTCGAGCGACCCGGCACGGCTGTACGGATTCAACCCCACGCATGTCGTCGTCGACGAGCTCGCCTGGTGGACGACGCCGAACCTGCGCCGTGCGTATGCGGCGCTCACCTCGGGCGGTGGAGCGCGATCGGCGCCGCAGGTGTTCACGATCACGACGGCCGGCGAGGCGGCGTTCCGGCACGACTCGATCCTCGGGAAGATCCTCGACGCCGGGCTCGACTCGGACGAGGTCGAGCGGGTGCCCGGACTCACGGTCTGCCGCATGGCTGACGCGCACACGCTCGTGTGGAGCTACGAAGCGCCGACGAGCGACCCGCACGACGTGGACGCCATGAAGCTCGCGAATCCGGCGAGCTGGATCACGAAGGCCTATCTCCGGCGCCAGGCGCTCGATCCCGAGCTGACCGACGCGCAGGTGCTTCAGTTGCACGGCTGCGTGTGGGCCGCCGGTGAGACGACGTTCGTCGCCCCCGATGCATGGGCGTCGCGTGCCGACCGAAACCGTGCCCTCGTGGAGGGCGAGAGGCTCGTGCTCGGCTTCGACGGCTCGTACAAGCGCGATGCGACCGCGCTCGTCGCCTGCACGCTCGACGGCTTCCTGAGCCCGCTGGCCGTGTGGGAGCGCCCGCAAGGTGCCTCGGCCGAGTGGAAGGTTCCGCGGGCTGAGGTCGACGACGCGATCGCCGACGCGATGGAGCGCTTCGACGTGCTCGAGCTCGTGGCGGATCCGCCAGGATGGAACGCCGAGCTTGACGGCTGGCGGGAGCTCTACGGCGACGTCGTGATCGACTACCCGACGAATCAGCGGCAGCGCATGTCGGCCGCTTGCGATCGCTTCCGAGTCGGCGTGCTCGAGCTCGACCTGACGCACTCCGGACACGCCGTGCTCGCCCGCCACCTCGGGCATTGCGTCGCGAAGGACACGCCCTACGGACAGCTCGTGACGAAGGACGCTGCCGACTCACCGCGCAAGATCGACGCCGCGATCGCGGCCATCGTCGCCTACGACCGGGCGATGTGGCATGCGGCGAAGCCAAAGCCCCAGTTTTCCTTCGCCTTCGCCTGACGGGAACGTCCGTTGAAGAGCGTAACGTCTTTCTGAATGGATACCGCCAGCGAGAAGGCGCCGGCGGCGAAGCTCACTGTAAAGCACGGCGCCGATGCCTAAGGTGCTCGTCGCCTGCAAAAGCTGCGGGAAGAGCTTCGAGTGCTACCCAAGCCAGAAGCGCGTCTATTGCTCGCTCGAATGTCGCCAATTACCAGGTCGCCAGCGCTCGTCGGTATGGGACGAAGGCGAGAGGATCGTCTCCCTCTATCTTGAGGGATCGACGCTTGAAGCGATCGGTTCGCTCTACAACGTGTCACTCAACACTGTGGCCAAGATTCTCGAGGCGAATGAGGTTCCCAGGCGGATGGGTGGCAACCCGCGGATCAATCCAGTCCCGAAGGAGCGAACCTGCGCGAACGACGGTTGCGAGGAGCGCTTCACCCCGACCGTTGGGCAGGTAAATCGAGGCAACGGCCTTTATTGCTCGTATCGGTGCCGAAACCAAGCAACGCTAGGAGGGCGGCGAACGAGAGGCGAGTGGGTGACCTGCCCTGTATGCGGCCGCGTTCGCTGGTTCATGGCTTCAGAGATCGCTCGCGGAAACAAATTCTGTTCTCTGTCGTGTTGGGGACGCCATAGATTCAAACACGGTCTCTTCTCCCCTGAGTTCGTCAGACCGTTTTGGTCAGGCCATTCGCGCCAGGTCTATCTCGGACGCGCCGCTGGCAAGTTCGGCAAGCTCGGCGGGCGTCAGCTCGTGCCCATTACCCACGAGCAGCGAACTCAGATCGCGAACCTCGCCGCGAACGGCTGGGGAAGGCGCGCGATTGCCAACCGGCTGTCCGTGAGTGAGCGCGCCGTCCGCAACGTCATCGAGGCCGCAGACAACTCATAGCGAAGGGGTTTTGTCCCGCCTCAGAGGCGCGTTGTCGGGACAAAACCCTTCCCGCCACGCACCCTGCTAGCGCATGGTGGATTCGTGAGTTGTATCGACCAAGAGCTGAGGTTCGAGCGAATGCTCGTCTACGCAGTCAGGGGTGGCGCTTAACGACTACCACCCCCAACGCGACATAGCGTGCCCTTCCGTAGCCGCCAAGCCCGCCGCTGAATATTGACCAGGCCGCGGGTCGGCCCCGACGGTCTACACGAGCAAGCAGACGCCAGTTTAGCGCCATGCGGTGCAAGACGCGGGCCGAGGAACAGGGAACCCACGGTGGAGCGGCGCACGTCGTCTACCTCGGCCACCGGCCTGCCTAGAGCGCCGAGACCGGCCACTCAACAAGGTCAAAGGGAATGTTGGAGCCATGCCCAAAAACGTGAAGCGGATTCCCCTGCTCGCACCGCTCCCCTACGGGAGTCCGTACTGCCAGCTCTGCCACGAGACGATCAACGTGGGCGCGCTGGTCGCCTGGTGGCGTCTACCAGGTCGAGGAGGACGCTGGACCGCGTATTGCGCGACGTGCCATAGCGCTTGCGTTCGAGCGGGAGAAGCGCTCCGGTGAGCTTCGAGCGCTACCGTCGGGCGCGGCTCGTCGAGCTCGAGCGGCGCTGTGAGTTCCTCGACGCCGAGCGCCGAAGGCTAGAACGGCTCCTCGGAACGGCGCTCCGGGTTGCCGTCGGCGGGACCGACACGACGCCAGAGGCTCTGCTCGATGTGATCTGTGAGTTCGACGGGACGAACCCGAGCTGTGCGGCGTTTCTCGAAGAGCGAGCAGCGGCGGCGTGACCGCCGGAAGCGAAAAGTTCTCTTTCCGGCTATACCCCGCTACTGCACGCGAGTGCGCTGCCTGCAAGCGCCCGCTGCGAGTCGCGGACGTCGCACGCATCCATTCCGGCATCACCTATCGCGATGGGGTTGGGCGGACGACGACCGTTTTCTACTGCGCGTTGCACCGGCGCGAGGGGTACGGGTCGGCGGCATGAGCGAGCGGCTCCCCGAGCTCCTGGACGCGAGGGCCCTCCGGCTCGAGCTCGGCATCACCCGCGCCGCGGCGGAGGCAATCATGCGCCACCTGCCGACCGTGCAGATCGAAGGGCTGAGGAAGACGTACGTCAGGCGGAGCGACGTCGCGGCCTACCTCGAGGCGAGGACGTTCACGAAGGACCAGGTGCCGGTGTAGGATGCGTGTACAGGTACACGTAAACGGGCGGGCACCGCGGAAACGGCCCCGCCCCGGCACCGAAAGGATTGGTTTCGATGCAGCAGGATCCTAACGAGCGGCTGTCCAGGCCAAACACGAAGGCTGGCCGCCTCCAACGCGCCGTTCTTGACCTCCTCCGCGAGCACGAGGCACGGGGCGAGCTCCCGACCTCCAACCGCTTCCTCTACTACGAGCTCGTCCAGCGCCGCGTGCTCGACAAGGCCAAGACGCGAAGGACCGGCAGAGGCTCCGACCAAGACCTCGCCGACGCCTCCAAGCGCTTGCGCGACGCCTCGTGCCCTGGGAGTGGATTGTGGACGAGACGCGCTCGCTCATCGAGTGGGAGTTCGCCGCCTCGGTAGCCGGGTACCTCGCGCACGCGCTCGACCACGCCCGCATCGACGCTTGGGCAGGCGACCCGCCGCCGCTCATCATCTGCGAGTCGCGGACGTTCGGCGGGGTGCTCAAGCGGACGCTCGCAGGCGAGTACCTCTGCCCCGTCACCGCGACCAACGGGCAGGTGGGAGGGTTCCTGCACACGAACGTTGCTCCCGTCCTCGCGGGGAACGCCCGCCGCGTGCTCTACATCGGCGACCTCGACCATCAGGGGCGGCAGATCGAGGAGAACACGCGCCGCGTACTGGTACGCGAGACGGGCGAGCGGGAGTGGCAGCGGATTGCGCTCACGGCCGACCAGGCCGAGGAGCACGGGCTCGAGCCGGTCGCGAAGGAAGACCGGCGCTACAACCCGCCGCAGGCGGGCTGGGCGATCGAGGTTGAGGCGCTCGGGCAGGGAGTTGTGACGCGGCTCGTGCGCGATGCGCTCGATGCCCTGCTACCCGAGCCGCTCGGAGATGTTCAAGACCGCTTGCAGGTCCAACGCGACGAGTGGAAGGAGCGCCTCGATGGCTAGCCTCACCGTCACCGCACGGCGGGCGAAGGATGGCCCAAGGTACGTCGTCCGCTTCCGCCTCGGCGGTCGGGCCTATCCGATCGTCCACGCCGGCAGCTTCAAGACGCTGAAGGAAGCCAAGGCAAGACGGGACTTCGTGGCTGGCGAGCTGGCGGCCGGGCGGAACCCTGCCGTGGCGCTACGGGCGCTCTCAGCGGCTCCTACGGCCGTCCTGAGCCTCGAGACCTGGGCGGACAGGTTCCTCGCCAGCCGCATCGACCTCGCGGAGAACACGCGCTCGATGTACCGCTCGCACCTGCGCAAGATCGGCGAGACCTTCGGTGCACGGGATCCCTTCGCGATCACTGCGGCCGAGATCGCCGAATGGGTCGCTGAGCAGGCCGAGGAGCGCAAGGCCGGGACGGTGGCGCAGTACCTCGACGTCCTCAAGGTGCTGCTGGACTTCGTGGGCGTCGGGCCGAACCCCGCGCGTGACGGGAGGGTGAAGCTCCCCCGCCGCGTCACCGAAGAGGCGAACCCACCCTCGGATGCGCACTTCCTCGCAATCGTCGAGAAG
>Ga0184632_10000841_pt1 | contig 12335 bp, 9 predicted proteins | sample PLM31_50_b1_FD_133153 | JGI IMG/M metagenome (GOLD analysis project Ga0184632, IMG submission 133153) | Groundwater sediment microbial communities from an aquifer in East River, Colorado, USA - PLM3-1_50_b1 | ecosystem: Environmental > Terrestrial > Soil > Riparian zone | place: USA: East River... | reverse complement strand
GTGCCGTCGCGACGGTCTCCTCGTCGGAAAGGGCGGCCAGCTCGGGAACGTCCTTCGGATCGCGCCGCCACTCACACTCACCGACGAGGAGTGCGAGGACGGCCTGCGGATTCTGGCCCACGCCATGGCCGAGCTAGGCCGAGGCTGACATTGCCGGGCACTGGCGATCCCGGGATTCAGATGGCGGCGTTTCCCGCCGAGCCCGCGACGCAGATGAGGACGAAGAGGTGACGGACGTGGCGGGGATCAAACGCATCACCCACTGGATCGACGGGAAGCCCTATGGGGCTCCGCCAGACGTGACCGGTGAGGTCTACGACCCTGCGATAGGGGAACTCAGCGGTCACGTCGACTTTGCTGGTCAGGCCGAGGTGGATTTGGCCGTAGCGGCCGCACTGCGCGCCTTCGAGAGCTGGCGGGACTCGTCGCTGCCACAGCGCACACGTGTTCTGTTCACCTTCCGCAACCTCGTTACGGAACACCGTGAGGAGATCGCGGGACTGATCACGGCCGAGCACGGCAAAACGCTCGAAGATGCCGCGGGCGAGCTCCAGCGCGGCCTCGAGGTCGTCGAATTCGCCTGTGGCATCCCACACTTGCTCAAGGGCGGCTTCGCCGAGAACGTGTCCACGGCCGTGGATTCCTACTCGGTTCGGCAGCCGCTGGGCGTGGTCGCAGGCATCACGCCGTTCAACTTCCCCGCCATGGTGCCCATGTGGATGTTCCCGATAGCCATCGCCTGCGGGAACACCTTTGTTCTCAAGCCGTCAGAGAAGGATCCCTCCACCTCGATCAAGCTCGCCGAGTTGTGGGCCGAAGCCGGGCTGCCGGATGGTGTCTTCAACGTCGTTCACGGCGGGAAGCAGGCAGTTGACGGGCTCCTGACGCATCCCGACGTCCGGGCGGTCTCGTTCGTCGGCTCGACGCCCATCGCTCGATACGTGTACGAGACCGGCACCTCGCACGGCAAGCGCGTGCAAGCGCTCGGCGGTGCCAAGAACCACATGGTCGTGCTGCCGGATGCCGACCTCGACCTGGCCGCGGACGCGGCCGTCAACGCCGGCTTCGGCTCCGCGGGCGAACGGTGCATGGCAATCTCAGTCGTCGTGGCGGTCGACCCGGTCGGTGACGAGCTTGTTGCAAGGATCGGCGAGCGGATCCGTGGGCTCCGCGTGGGGGATGGCCGGCGCAGCTGCGACATGGGGCCGCTGGTCACCCGGGCCCACCGGGACAAGGTCGCTGGTTACCTCAACGCCGGCCAGGCCGCTGGCGCCGCGCTGGTCGTTGACGGCAGGACCTGGCAAGTAGACGGCTCTGACAGCGGCTTCTGGCTCGGTCCGAGCCTGTTCGATCATGTGACGCCGGAGATGTCGATCTACCAGGACGAGATCTTCGGCCCGGTCCTGTCTGTGGTGCGGGCCGGCACCTACGACCAGGCCGTCGAGCTGGTGAACAGCAATCCGTACGGCAACGGGACGGCGATCTTCACCAACGACGGCGGTGCGGCACGGAAGTACCAGCACGAGGTGCAGGTGGGCATGGTCGGAGTCAATGTGCCGATCCCGGTGCCCATGGCCTATTTCTCGTTCGGCGGCTGGAAGTCGTCGCTTTTCGGGGACACGAATGTGCACGGACCGGACGGTGTGCATTTTTACACAAGGACGAAGACGGTCACCGCACGGTGGCCGGTCCCAACCGGAGCCCGCGCCATCGCCCTGCACTTCCCCACGGCCCAGTAAGACGGCGCACTCGATAAGAAAAGTCGATTGCCGCTCCCGATAGCCTGAGGTCGTGAACGATCAACTGACGTCGGACGACGAGGCCGCTGACGATCTCCCCGAGCAGATGAAAGTGAGGCGGGAGAAGCTCGACCGGCTCAGGCAGCGCGGCGTCGACGCGTATCCGCTTGGCTTTCCGCGGACAGCCACGATTGCCGAGATCCGTGAGAAGCACGCGGAATTGCCGCCGGACGCTCGCACGGGGGAGAACGTCGGTGTGGTCGGCCGGATAATGCTGAACCGTATCGGCGGAAAGTTGTGTTTCGCGACGATTCGCGACGGTAGCGGAGAAATCCAGATCATGCTGAGCCTTGACCGACTCGGTGCGGAATCCCTTGCCCAATGGAAGTCCGACGTAGATCTCGGTGACCATGTCGGAGTGGAGGGCGAGGTGATCACCTCGAAGCGGGGAGAGCTGTCGATCCTTGCCAGCCGATGGGCGATCACCGCGAAATCTTTGCGGCCACTTCCCGATAAACACCGGGGGCTGACCGATCCGGAAACTCGGGTCCGCCGCCGGTATCTGGACCTCATCGTGAATCCCGAGGCGCGATTCATGCTGAAGGCACGCAGCGAGGTGGTCCGATCACTGCGGGATTCGCTCTACCGCAGGGGCTTCACCGAGGTAGAAACGCCGATGCTCCAGGTCGTGCCCGGTGGTGCCGCGGCGCGACCGTTCGTGACCCACATCAACGCCTATGAGCTAGATCTCTACCTCAGAATCGCCCCCGAGCTCTATCTCAAACGGCTGCTTGTCGGCGGGAGTGAGAAGATCTTCGAGCTCAACCGGAACTTCCGCAACGAGGGCGCGGACGCGACCCACAATCCCGAGTTCACAATGCTCGAACTGTACGAGACTTACGGCGACTACAACACGGTCGCAAGGCTCACCCGAGAGCTCATCCAAGAGGCGGCCGAGCGTGTCTTCGGCTCCCAGGTGGTGCGCCACCTCGACGGCACCGAGCACGACCTGGGCGGCGACTGGGCAGAAATCACCCTCTACGGCGCGGTGAGCGAGGCTCTCGGTGAGGAAGTCACGCCCACGACGCCGTACGAGGCGCTCCGCGATCACGCTGCTCGTCTTGAGATGGACGTCGATCCGTTGTGGGGTCCGGGCAAACTGGTCGAGGAAATCTTCGAGGAGACCGTGGTTCCCACCCTGACAGCGCCAACCTTCGTGCGGGACTTTCCGGAGGAAACAAGCCCACTGACCCGGGCGCATCGCAGCATGCCGGGCCTAACGGAGAAGTGGGATCTCTACCTCTTCGGGGTGGAGCACGGCACCGGATACTCTGAGCTCACCGACCCTGTCGTGCAGCGCGAACGTTTCATTGTCCAAGCGCTGGCCGCCGCGCGCGGGGACAGTGAAGCGATGCGACTAGACGAGGATTTCATCCAGGCGCTTGAGTACGGCATGCCGCCTGCGGGCGGCATGGGAATGGGTGTCGACCGGCTACTGATGAGCTTGACCGGCGCCGGTGGATTGCGCGAGACGATTCTTTTTCCGCTGGTCAAGCCGGAGTAGCCGACTTGTGCCAGGTGTTTTGCCCGTAACTGCGCGGTGATCGGGACGGCGGGATTGGAGAGTGATGGTTGATGGGCGATGCAGTTGCCGCCCTTGTGCCATCGGTCGTTGTGGCCGTTGCGTTCGTGGCCATCATCGTGGCCATCATCAGGAACCAGGGGGGTACCAAGTGAGCAGCGCGTGCAAAGGGCGCGTACGGTAATGGCGCCGTCGCGTTCGGCAATCTCACCCTTGGCGTGGCTTGCGCTATCGCCGGAAATCCGCTTTCCTAACGACACCAATCCGGTTTGCCTCACGCCAGAAGTCGGGGAATAGCTCATGGCACAGAAGGTTCAGGTCACGCTGGTCGACGATTTGGACGGCTCAGAGGCAGAAGAGACTGTCCGCTTCAGCCTGGACCGGGTCGACTACGAAATCGACCTCTCAAAGAAAAACGCTGCCAAGCTTCGCGATGCGCTTGCTCAGTACGTCGGCGCCGCTCGCCGGCTTGGCGGCCGGCGGGCAAGTGGCGGCGCGCGCCGGGGTCGTACTGGGGGCAATGGGACGGCCGCGATCCGTGACTGGGCCAAGAGCAAGGGCTACAAGATCAGTGATCGAGGCAGGGTGCCCGCCAACATCGTGGAGGAATACAACAAGGCCCACTAGGTGCGCACAACGGGGATGAGCACGTCCACGACGAATCGGATCGGGCCTCCCCGCGACCTCGATTCTGGACCCAACGTCGCCCTCGGCTCACGAGATGTGCGAGCCCGCGCCGATTCACCAAACGAACGTGCAGGTCGATCCCCGGGGCTGACTCCGACAGGCTCCGAGTCTTGCGAGCCTCAGTGGCGCCGGAGGGCCTTGCCACGCTGCTCTTTGCGCGCCGTCGGCCGGGGGCCAAGCAGTGTCGCCCGTGTTGCTGCGGCCCATTTGGGCCTCGACAGATCCTGAGTCGGCTTCCCGCCGCCAGACTGTTCGCTCGTGGCGTAGTGGTCCCGCCGCACCCGGGGAACACCAGGTACAGGCACCTGGTTGGTCTCTACGTCGGCCCAACGGGTAGCCGTAAGGCACCCAGGACCGGTGTGACGCCGACTATGTGTCCGTCCCCAGGGCTAGCATGCGAGATGACAGGGGGCGGAGAGCCATCCCCTACCCCGACCGCTCCGAGGAGCGAAAGAGATGTTCGAGAGGTTTACCGACCGCGCGCGGCGAGTCGTCGTCCTGGCTCAAGAAGAGGCCAGGATGCTCAACCACAACTACATCGGCACTGAGCACATCCTCCTCGGGCTGATCCATGAGGGTGAGGGTGTCGCCGCGAAGGCGTTGGAGAGCCTCGGCATCAGCCTCGAGGCGGTGCGGCAGCAGGTCGAGGAGATCATCGGCCAAGGCCAGCAGGCGCCATCCGGCCACATTCCTTTCACCCCGCGGGCCAAGAAGGTCCTGGAGCTGTCTCTGCGTGAGGCGCTCCAGCTCGGCCACAACTACATCGGCACCGAGCACATCCTGCTCGGCCTGATCCGTGAGGGTGAGGGTGTCGCCGCCCAGGTGCTGGTCAAGCTCGGCGCGGACCTCAACCGGGTGCGCCAGCAGGTGATCCAGCTGCTTTCCGGCTACCAGGGCAAGGAGACCTCCCCCGCCGGTGGGCCGGCCGAGGGCACTCCGTCGACTTCTCTCGTGCTCGACCAGTTCGGCCGCAACCTGACCCAGGCGGCCAGGGAGGGCAAGCTCGACCCGGTTATCGGGCGGGAGAAGGAGATCGAGCGGGTCATGCAGGTGCTGTCCCGCCGCACCAAGAACAACCCTGTCCTTATCGGTGAGCCCGGGGTCGGCAAGACCGCTGTGGTCGAGGGTCTCGCCCAAAAGATCGTCCGTGCCGAGGTCCCCGAGACTCTCAAGGACAAGCAGCTCTACACGCTTGACCTCGGCGCCCTGGTGGCCGGATCGCGCTACCGCGGTGACTTCGAGGAGCGGCTCAAGAAGGTCCTCAAGGAGATCCGGACCCGCGGGGACATCATTCTCTTCATCGACGAGCTCCACACGCTGGTTGGTGCCGGGGCTGCCGAGGGCGCCATCGACGCCGCGAGCATCCTCAAGCCGATGCTCGCACGGGGTGAGCTGCAGACGATCGGTGCCACCACACTGGACGAATACCGGAAGTATCTCGAGAAGGACGCCGCCCTGGAGCGGCGCTTCCAGCCGATCCAGGTGGCCGAGCCTTCGCTGTCCCACACCATCGAGATTCTCAAGGGCCTGCGGGATCGATACGAGGCACACCATCGCGTCTCGATCACCGATGCCGCTTTGGTGGCTGCCGCACAGCTCGCCGACCGCTACATCAGTGACCGCTACTTGCCGGACAAGGCGATCGATCTGATCGACGAGGCGGGTTCGCGGATGCGCATCCGGCGTATGACCGCACCCCCGGATCTGAGGGAGTACGACGAGAAGATCGCCAACGTCCGGCGGGAGAAGGAATCGGCGATCGACGCGCAGGACTTCGAGAAGGCCGCGTCGCTACGCGACAGGGAAAAGCAGCTCCTGGCCGAGAAGGCACACCGGGAAAAGGAGTGGAAGGCCGGCGACATGGACGTCGTCGCCGAGGTGGACGAAGACCTGATCGCAGAGGTGCTGTCCACAGCCACGGGCATCCCGGTCTTCAAGCTCACCGAGGAGGAGAGCGCACGGCTGCTCCGGATGGAGGACGAGATCCACAAGCGGATCATCGGGCAGGAGGATGCCATCAAGGCCCTGGCTCGATCCATCCGCCGCACCCGCGCGGGCCTGAAGGATCCGAAGCGTCCAGGTGGCTCGTTCATCTTTGCCGGCCCGTCAGGTGTCGGTAAGACCGAGCTGTCCAAGGCGCTGGCCGAGTTCCTCTTCGGCGAGGAGAGTGCACTGATCCAGCTCGACATGAGCGAGTTCTCCGAGAAGCACACGGTATCCCGGCTGTTCGGATCACCGCCCGGCTATGTGGGCTACGAGGAAGGCGGTCAGCTGACCGAAAAGGTCCGGCGCAAGCCGTTCGCCGTGGTCCTCTTCGATGAGGTGGAGAAGGCACACCCCGACATCTTCAACTCGCTCCTGCAGATTCTCGAGGACGGTCGGCTCACCGACGCCCAAGGTCGAGTGGTCGACTTCAAGAACACGGTCATCATCATGACCACGAACCTTGGTACCAGAGACATCTCGAAGGGGTTCAACCTCGGGTTCGCGGCTGGTGGCGATGCCGAGACGAATTACGAGCGGATGAAGAACAAGGTCCAGGACGAGCTCAAGCAGCACTTCCGGCCCGAGTTCCTCAACCGTGTTGACGACCTGATCGTCTTCCACCAGCTCACCGAGGAGCAGATCATCGAGATTGTCGACCTGATGATCGCAATGGTGGACGAACGGATGCGGGACAAGGACATGGGCATCGAGCTCACCCAGCCCGCCAAGGTATTGCTCGCCAGGCACGGCTTCGACCCCGTCCTCGGGGCCAGGCCGCTGCGCCGGACGATTAGCCGGGAGATCGAGGACGCCCTGTCCGAGAAGATCCTCTTCGGCGAGCTTCGCGCTGGGCAGATCGTGGTCGTCGACGTCGAGGGCGAAGGCGAGACCGAAGCCTTCACCTTTACCGGGACGCAGAAGCCGCCGCTGCCTGAGGCACCCCGTGTGGAGGCCACAGCCGCCACCGGCTCGACCGCCACCGGGAGCGACGCCGCGGCGGGCCGCGGTCCGCAGGACTGAGGCTGTGGCCGCTCAGAGCACTTAGCGAGCCGGCGGGCCTCCGATCCTTCATTGGATCGGGGGCCCGTTGGACTTGTTGCTTATCCGGCCGCGACGAGCGGTCCTGTGGCTCAGCGGCGAGCGGTCCTGTGGCTCGGTGCATCGCCTCAGCCATAGGCCTTGCCCTGGGCACGGAAGAAGTCCTTAGAAGGCTGCCTCCACAGAAAGACCAATGCGGCGATGGCGGCAAGGCCGGCGATCGCACTCAGCAGTCGGAGCACGCCTGGCTGCGGCCGACTGATGCCGGCCAGGTTCAGTGCATTGATCGCGAGCAGGATCGTCGCCACCACTCTCGCCCAGCGACGTCCCTGAAGGACCTTCCGCCCCAGTAACACATAGATCAGCGCGAAGACGATTCCGAATACCACCGCGAAGCCGAGGATGCCGTTCACGGCCGAATCGACCTTGTCAGCGCTGTAGTCGGGGTTCTCGTCGCGCACGATGTCGCGAATCTCGTCCGTCATCGTGAACGAGACAATCGTGTTGATGATCCCCAAGCCGGCCAGGCCGAAGAGAATCTTCGACGCCCAGTCGACTTCCCGAGGCGGCGTGCCTGGTGGGCCTGAGGGTGTCTCGGCGTAGCCCGGCATCTGGGGGTACGAGGGGTATGCCGGCGGCTGTTGTGGCGGCGTTGACCCGGGCGGCCGATCACCTGACGGCTCATCGGGAGGCGAAGCAGATCCGGTGTCACTCATGATGTTTTCCTTCCCTTTGGGGCGCAAGCTTGCCCGGGAGATCGCCGGTTGGATAGATCCGGCTCGCCGTTCAAACAATCTCGTGACCTTCGAGCCGGCGGGCATTCATGCATTGGCGGCCAGACAAACCCCCGACGGGCCACGCTCACCCTGCGGGCAACAGCTAGCCAAGCTGCGGTCCTGGAAGCACATAGCGGCGATCGGGTAGAACGTCGATCAGCCCGTCTGACACCAAACTCGCGAGCGCGCGATCTCGTTGGGCGGCGTCGGATGGCCACGCGGCCGCCAGCTCCGCATCAGTCGTGGGTTGCGGGCGATCCCTGATCGTGCTGAGCAGGCGCCCACGAGCGTGCCTGTCGGTACCAAAGTAGGCCTGGCGGCGGGGCACAGCATCTGCGGCCGGCTGTCCAGAAGCCCGCCAAGCGCACAGCCCCGCGACCGGGCAGGCATCGCAGTGGGGGACCCTGGCCGTACAGACCAACGCGCCCAACTCCATGGAGGCGACAGCCCACCGCGACGCCTCTGCAGGGTCCGACGGGATGATCGCCTCGGCGCGGCGTCGCTCAGCCGCGGATGGGCCTGCGCCATGCGGCTGCTCGGTTCCTGCTATGACGCGCGAGAGCACTCGGCGAACATTCGTGTCGAGCACCGGGTGGCGCTGTCCGAACGCGAAGGATGCGACTGCGGCCGCGGTGTACGCGCCCACGCCCGGGAGCGCCAACAGATCGTGATGTGACGCGGGGACCTCTCCCCCATGCCGTTCGACGATTGCGATCGCAGACGCGTGCAGGCGCAGTGCTCTGCGGGGGTAGCCGAGGTTGCCCCATGCCCGCACGGCCGAACCGGCCGAATCCATGGCTAGCGCGGTCGGCGTCGGCCATCGCGCCATCCACGCCTCGTACACCGGCTTCACCCGGGCAACGGGTGTCTGTTGCAACATGATTTCGCTGACCAGGATCGGCCAGGCGCCGACGCCGGCCTCACGCCACGGCAGCTTCCTAGCCCGCTCGGCGTACCAGTTGAGCACCGGCTGGACCAGGCGATTGCCGCGGTCGGGCGGCATTGTCGCGGGTGCTGGTACGCGGTTCTGGCCGCTCCGGCGTCGGGAAATCGGGTTGTCGGGTGTCCGGCGTTGCGCCGACGAGTTGGGATTCATCGCTCCTATCGTGGCCGTCGTGGACGCCTTTATGCGACCGGTTGGGCCGGCCCCCCCTGCTACCTACTGGCGGCGGCGGGCGCTCGTTCTCACGGTCGTGGTCGTCCTCTCCTACTTTGTCGTACGCGCCTGCTCACCGGATTCCGGCGCTGATGACAGGCAGCAGGCATCGGCGAACGGTGCCTTCAGCTCGTCGACCCAGCCTGGCGATGAGGGAGAGCCAAGCGAGGCCCCCACCGGTGGCGGGACAGCGACGACGCAGACCGGCGGGCCAGCCGGGACCGGCGAGCCCAGCGGCGCTGGCCAAACCGGGGGCCCTGGCAACTCCGAGGCTCCGCAGACCCAAGAGGTGACTGCTGCCGTCGGCAACGGCGCGGCCCGGCCCGGCTACTGCATGGACGACAACGTTCGGCTGGACGTCCGACCGGACGAGCGGAACTACTCGGCCACCGAGAAGCCGGTGTTCACTCTCTCGATCTTCAATGTGGGCGACGGTCCCTGCAAGTTCGACGTGGGTCCGGCGGGCTGGAAGCTCGAGGTGTTCTCCGGTCGGGACCGCATCTGGTCCACCGATGACTGTGCAAAAAATGAGCAGAGCGATGTCGCCACCCTTCAGCGGCTGGACCCCGTCAAGGTCAAGGTGACGTGGGATCGATCGAGGTCGAAGCCCGGTTGTCCAACCGGCCAGGGCGTTGCCGCCTCCGGAACGTACACGGTTTCTGGCACCGCGGGCGGCGACATCGCGAGTCCCAAGGCCGTCTTCGTGCTCGCGGCTCCCGCGACCGCCGGCTGAGCCGGATCGGTCAGGGCTTGCGGGATCTGCCAGGGGTTAGCGGGATCGGCCAGGGGCTAGACATAGCGCTCGAGGATGGAAGATTCGGCCAGCCGCGACAGACCCTCCCGAACGGAGTGGGCTCGTGCCTCGCCGACTCCGTCGACCGCGAGCAGGTCGTCGGCGCTTGCCGCAAGAAGCTTCTGCAGGTTGCCGAAATGGTCGACAAGCCGGTCGATGACGGTCGTCGGCAACCTCGGGACTTTCGCCAGCAGCCGGTAGCCCCGTGGGCTCACAGCTGCATCGAGCCCGTCCGCTCCGCCGCCGAAGCCGAGAGCGCGAGCGACCGTCGCCACGTCAAGCAATTCATTGGCGCTGAGCCCGTCGAGATCCGCGAGCACTACCGCGGAGCTGCGCTGTCTCTTGCCGCCCTGCGGCAGGTAGTCGCGAACGATCAGCTCACGGTCCGGCTCGACACCGGCGAACAGCTCGTCAAGCTGAAGGGTGAGGAGGCGGCCGTCCGTGCCCAGCTCGACGACATAGCCTTGAATCTCCCTGGCAATCCTGCGCACCATCTCGAGGCGCTGGGACGTTGCACCTACGTCGCGGACGGTGACGAGATCCTCGATCTCCAGCGCGGACAGGGTCCCTGAGACCTCGTCAAGGCGCAGCCTGTAGCGCTCGAGGGTCGCGAGCGCTTGGTTGGCCCGAGACAGGATCGCCGCGGAGTCTTCCAGTACGTGCCGGCCGCCATCGATGTAGAGCGCGATCAACCGCATGGACTGGCTGACCGAGATGACCGGCAGCCCGGTTTGCTTGTTGATGCGCTCGGCCGTTCTGTGCCGGGTGCCTGATTCGTCGGTCGGGATGGTGGGGTCGGGCATCATGTGCACCGCCGCCCGGAGGATGCGGGTGCAGTCGTGGTCCAGGATGATGGCGCCGTCCATCTTCGCCAACTCACGCAGGCGCGTCGCCGAGAACTCGACATCGAGGACGAAGCCGCCGGTGCACATGCTCTCGATCGCATGGTCATGGCCGACAATGATCAACGCGCCGGTGTTCCCGCGCAGGATTCGCTCCAGGCCTTCGCGCAGTGGCGTGCCGGGTGCGACGTTGGCCAAGGTGTGCCGCAGATCGGTGTCGTGGCCCGGACTTCTGTCGGACCGGTTGCTCGCCGCCACAGATTCCCCGTGATCGTTTGTGGTTCGGAAAGATCAGGCGCTGAGTCTATCGGGCCCACGGACGAAATCACGAAGCGCTCACGGTCAACCACGGAGTGTAAGCATCCCAGTGTCCTTCCGCCAGCAGCCAGCCGCTATTGGAGTGGACGGAGCGCTCGGAGCGCGACAGCAAGGTCGGGCGCCTCACGAACGATGATGCCGTCGGGAACCAGGCCCGGCTCTGGCGGAACCAGGGCGTGGGTATAGCCAAGCCTGGCCGCCTCCGCGAGCCGCCGCTCGACACCGGATACCCGGCGGATCTCACCGGCGAGACCGACCTCGCCGATGGCGACCAGCCGCGGAAAGACCGGCGAGTTGGTCGCCGAACTGGCGACGGCGAGTGCGATCGCAAGATCGGCTGCCGGCTCGGTCACCCTCGCCCCGCCGACGGTCGCGGAATAGACCTCACGATCGATCAGCCGCACGCCGGCACGCCGCTCAAGGACCGCCAGCACCATGGCGACCCGACTCGAGTCCAGTCCAGACGTCGCGCGCCGCGGCGTCGCCATGGTGGAGCCGGCGACCAAGGCCTGCACCTCGGTGAGCAATGGCCGGCGGCCTTCCACGGTGACCGTGATGGATGTGCCAGGCACCGGCGAAGCGTGGCGTGACAGGAAGAGGCTGGTCGGATCGGCGAGCGACATGATCCCTGCATCCGAGAGATCGAAGCAGCCGACCTCGTCACTCGGACCGAAGCGATTCTTCACCGCGCGCACCATGCGCAGTGGCGAGTGCCGGTCTCCCTCGAAATAGAGGACGATGTCGACGAGATGCTCGAGCAGCCGCGGTCCGGCGATAGAACCGTCCTTGGTCACATGGCCGACGAGGACCGTGGCGATGCCCCGCTCCTTCGCGACCCTGATGAGGGCGGCCGCCACCTCGCGGACCTGGGTGACGCCGCCCGCCGTGCCATCGACCTCGGCCGAGGACACGGTCTGCACCGAATCCACCACCAGAAGCGTCGGCTTGATCTCGTCGATGTGCGCGAGAACCGCGCCGAGGTCGATCTCGGCGGCGAGGAACAGATGCTCAGACAAGGCGCCCGTCCGGCCCGCCCGCAGGCGGACCTGGGCGGCGGACTCCTCGGCCGTCACGTACAGCGCGCGGTTTTCGTCCGTCGCCCACCGCGCCGCCACCTCGAGGAGCAGGGTGGACTTGCCGACGCCTGGTTCTCCGGCGAGGAGGGCGACTGCCCCGGGAACGAAACCGCCGCCAAGGACTCGGTCGAGCTCGTCGACATCAGTCGGCCGTAATGTCGCCGCAGCAGCGTCCACCGTCGCGATCGGCACCGCAGGTGCCGAGACCACGCCAGCCCGCACCGTCCTAGGGCTGGGACCGCCGGCCTCTTCGACCGTCCCCCACGCCTGGCACTCGCCGCACCGGCCGACCCATCTGTGGCTCTGCCAGCCGCACTCGGTGCAGCGGAAGGCAGGGCGGTC
>Ga0184632_10000840_pt1 | contig 12335 bp, 8 predicted proteins | sample PLM31_50_b1_FD_133153 | JGI IMG/M metagenome (GOLD analysis project Ga0184632, IMG submission 133153) | Groundwater sediment microbial communities from an aquifer in East River, Colorado, USA - PLM3-1_50_b1 | ecosystem: Environmental > Terrestrial > Soil > Riparian zone | place: USA: East River... | reverse complement strand
GGGCTCGCGCCAGCTTCAGGCGCGGGGGCCGAGGGAGATGTCACAAACTTTCTAGACGAGGAGCAGAAATTTTTGGGAAAGGGGATGCCGCTGCATCTTGTGAACGTTACCATCAACGAGACTCTCGACGCCCGCTCCCAGGTCGAGCAGCGCGACCGCAAGGGGATCGGGATGGCGGTCGGTCCCGCCGCTATCAGCGCCGGTGTTTTCCATCATGTGGTTCTATGCGAGGAGTCGAGGCGCCTTCAGGTCGAAGTCTATCCTCAGGCCGACAAAAATATCCAACCTTACCAGATGTTTCAGTCGCCGTTTAAGGGAGAGTTTTTGACGCTTGGCAACTGGACCGGAATTTCGGGGGCGGCTTTTTCGACGAGCCTGGGATGGAGAACCAGCCTCGGCCTTAGCCTGCTCGCAGGATTGGCGAACGTCCGGCTTACTTACTGGTGGAATTCGGGAACGGTCCCTCGGCTCTTGGCGTCTCGTAAGTCCCTTTGGCTTCGCCGCTTGTCGCAAGTGTTCCAGTTTTTATTCAGCGTGCAAAGCTTTCTCCTCAGCGAGCTTCTCGCCCGCTTTCACGGCACAGCGCGGCAATGGTGGCCGCTGAGCGACGGCGGACACTTCGAAAACATGGGGGGTTACGAGCTGATCCGGCGCCGGCTACCGGTCATCGTCATCATCGACGCGGAAGCCGACCCGGATTACACCTTCGAAGGGCTGTCCAACCTGGTGCGCAAGGCACGTCTCGATTTCGGCGCCGAAATCGAATTTCTTGCCGCAGAAGAGTTGGACGGCAAGAACTTTTTGGGGGAAGTCAGAAAGAACTTCGGCACGCTCGAGCAGTTACGCCGCGGCGTTTGGGTGGAGGAGCCGGTCGACGATCCCAATGCCCCCATTGCGCCGGCGCCCGAGAACGGTGGGCGCAAACGGCTTCGCCGCTCCATCCGTCCGGTAAATATGGAGGCGCTCTCGTTGGCGCATGCGGCGATAGCTGAAGTCACGTATGGCGACAATGGTTCGAAATCGACACTTCTGTACATCAAGCCGACTCTCATCGGGGACGAATCCGCAGACGTCCAACGTTATCACACAGAGCATCCATCGTTTCCCCACGAGTCCACTCTGCAGCAGTTCTTCGATGAGGCCCAATGGGAAAGCTACCGCAAGCTCGGCGAGCATATCGCTCTCAAGCTTTTTCAGGAGCCGAGATTGCTCGCGACCGCCAAATAATTCGCTCTGTCGGTTGCATCGTTGTAAGCCGCGCCGCATTCGCCCCGGCGGCTCGTCAGATCATGATTTCCTCCTGAAATGTCCTCCCTATTCTTGTTTGCCGGCGCCAGCTTCGGATTCATCTGGCCAAGGAATTTCAAGACGGCGTTGGGGAGATTCTTCGCGTCCTCGATCGGAGCAAATGATCGAGCGGCCTAGGAAGTGGGGCGGACGTTGCTTGGCACTGGCCATCTATGATGAGCAAACCTTGGGGAATAAAATTACCCCAAGGATCGGTGTCAGGTATTCGTATTTACTCTATTGCCCCAAGATGTGAACCCATTTCAGCCGGTTCTTCACCGCGTTGTAGAGACATCTGTTCCCGGTCCGAAATGGCAACCTTCCTGCTGTTATTCTCCGTGCGAATACCGTCGGGGTGACACATCGTCGGTGCGACACCCTAACGGCAAGGATCGTCGTGCTCTTCCCCTTTGCCGAACAACTTCTCCACTTTTGCCTCCAGGCGCTCAGGGTCAAATTCGTGCGGCATATCGTCGTGCTCCGCGACGGCCTTACTGAATCGCGCCTTCGCTTTCTCCAGCTTGATTTTGTTCTCCGGAGTCGGACTCTTTTTGAAAACCTCGCAGGCGGCTTCGCGGGCTTTGAACGAACTTTTCAACTCGTCACTATTGCGGCGATGACGTTCGCGGCCAGCCTCGCTGTGCAGGCTGTCGAACCAGCCCTGGGCGATCAACGCCTGCATTGGGGTCATGTCGTCCTTGGCAGCCACCGCTTTCTCCGCGACTTTCAAATTCAGCCCGGTCTTTGCATTGATCTCCTCGGCGAGTTTCCCCTGCCGCGCCAGCAGTTGTCCGATGCGAAAATCCTGCTCGGCATGGCGGGCTTCGTGATAAATTGTCGCCGTTGTAGCTCTTGGATCGTGAAACTTCCCTGGCTGAAATTGCAGGGGATCGAGCTTCAACTTCCAATCCCCGGGGCTGAAAGCTCCGCGCGTCCCTATGCTGACGATTTGGAACCCGACCCGGGGAATTTTTAGGGCTTCGAGCCGCTTGTTGACGAGGTCGTTGACAATGGCTTCTGCCTTCACCTCTTCACTTTTGCCATCTTTATTGTCCCACACCTCGCGCGCTTTTTTGGTATAATCGCTGATCGAATCATCTTCAGCCAGCCCGAATTTAAAAATCGACGGCAGCGTGCGTGGCCCCGCTTTACCGTCAATCTTCAGCTTTGGCTCTGCATCAACATTCAGATCTTGCTGCCGTTTGGCTACCGCCTGTACGTCAACCGCGCTCATGCGCCCGGTCGGGGTTGTGCCAACCGCCATCTGGATTTCCATGATGATTTCGCGCGTGTAACGCGTGGATTTCGCGGCGTAATAAGCGATGGCGCTCTGAACTTGCGCCGGTGTCAGCGGCCCGGCGACAGTGTCAGGCGCTTTAAAGATGACGTTTTTCTGCCGAGTGATGAGCAGCCGCTGCACGGCGTGGTTGCCGACCACTTGTTGCAGATACAGCACGTTTCCTGGGCCAAAATTGCCTGGGAGATGACCACTTCGATTGGGCACAAAGCGGGTTTGCCGGACGACCGGAGCATGATCCGATAAATGCGTGCTGCTCGCATCGTGTTTTCGCCTACGCAGGCCACGGTTCACTTGGGATCGAGCATTCACTGCGAAGGCTTTTTTTCTGCCATTGGCGCTGCTCACTTCCATAAAATGACTTTTCAAAGAGAAGCAGGAACGAACGTCCCTACCTACTTTAGGGAAGAAGTAGCATTGGAACAAGAGCGACCAAGCCCAAAGGCGAAACCGAGATTGGCGACATCGACACCGCGCCGTTATCCGAAGAATTTAAAAAAGCGCGCGTCTTCATCCGATAAAAGTGATGATCTTCGATCCCTCCTACGGTCGATAAACTCACCGTCCCGAGAAAGATCGAGGGACAGCCAGCCAAATTAAAAGTCTCTTACCGCAATCGGAGGGGCAAATGTCCAGTCTTGCCTGCAAGCCGCTTACGAGTTGACATAACGCCACTTTATCGAATACTCTCCGCCTCGAAATGGGCATTGGCGGACTGCTTTCGTTGGATAGCTGGCTCGCAAGCGGCTGATGGAGCCGGTTTTTAGTTATCCAGGTCAAGATCTGAAAAGCAAATTTCTATCATTTAAATATGAAGCTGACTCTGTTCGTCCTGCTCTTCGCTATTTTTCCGGCCGCTGTTAGCAGCGTCTGTTCACAGGCGCCTTTTTATCAAGACAAAACGATTGCAGTCGTTTTGGGCGGCCCTCCGGGCGGCTCGGCCGACTTGAGGACAAGGGCGGTTACAAATTTCCTGCGTAAACATATTCCGGGAAATCCGACGATCACGATCCAGCATATGGGCGCGGGTGGAGGCCGGCAAGCGGCGAATCACGTCTATCGCGGAGCGCGCCCGGATGGGCTTACCGTCGGCAGTATGGGCGCCGCGTTGGTCGCCAACGCCGTGCTCGGCGAGCCGGGTGTTCAATATGACATCGACAAGTTCATTTATCTTGGCACGCCCGACAGCGCGCAGCATTATGTTTTCGTCACGCATCGCGAGGCGGGACTCTCGAGTATTGATAAACTGCGCGCAGCCTCCGGCGTGCGAATCGGCGCGCAATCAGTGGGTCATCCCATTTACATTACGGGCCGGCTTTACGCCTATCTACTGGGCCTGAAAGAACCCAGGTTCGTTACCGGCTATACCGGCCCCGAGATCGATATCGCGCTTTTCAAGCGTGAGCTTGACGCCAGAGTTACCACCGGCGAGTCCATCGTGCGCCGTTCGCCTGAATGGTTAGAGAAAAAACTCGTGGACATCCACGTCGGCATTGAAATCCCCAAGGGCGAGCGCAGTCAGCACTTCGCTAATTTGCCTGAGCTAGAAAGCTTTACGAAGTCTGCCAAAGAGAAGAAAATCGTGGAAATGTTTCGCGCCTTCAGACTTGCCGGGCAGAATTTTTTTCTGCCGCCGGGAACTCCCAAAGAGCGGGTGCAGATCTTGCAAGACGCCATGCGCAAGACGTTCGCCGATACCGAGTTTTTTAGGGAATACCAAAAGCTTGCAGGCGAGCCGCCATCGGCTCTTATGCCGGAGGTGCTGGAAAAAGTGATCAAGGAGCTGCCGCGCGACAACGAGGTCATCGAACTGTTCAAAAAACTCGCCGGCGCGGAACCCCTGCCCGCCCGCTAGCGCCGCTATAACCACTTCGCCTTGCGAAAACGGAAGAAAAGATAAAGCAAATTCCTATCATCCAAACTAGCGTTTGCTCTGTCGATATTTTTCCCATGCGGCGATACCGGCTTTGACCGCGCGCACGTCGCCGTCGCCGCGGTGGCCGGCGCTGCCCACGGCGCCGATGATGACGTTATCGACAATCAGCGGAAAGCCTCCCGGAATCAACATAACCTCCCCGCCGAGAATGCTAAGCGCGCTGTGAAAGCGCTGCGGGTTGGTTTGTAACTGGTCGCCGGATTCTGCTGTGGTCTGCTGCAGGGAGGCCGCGCCCACTGCCTTGCCGAGGGCGAAGCGCGCCGAAGTGCGCGGTGTGCCGTCCATCGAGTCGAACGAAACCAAGTTGCCGTTGAAGTCGACCACGGCGATTGCCGCACGGCCGCTGTCAGCCTTCACCACGGCTTTAGCAGCTTCGATAATCACGCGGGCCTCTTCCAAGGTCAGCGCTGTCGGTACGCGTATAAGCGGGCGGGATGCGCGGGCGGCGCTGGGCGCAGGCGGTTTATCTTGCGCCTCGAGTGCCCTGGTATCGCTGCCGCCGATAAAAAGCGCAATGGCGCTGCTTATTAGAGTGGCGGCGATGTTCGTTCGAAAGCGCTTGGTTGGTTTCATATGGCTTGTCCTTTCGCGAGATCTCGCTCATTTACCGCCCTGCGCCGCCGCCCGAGCCGCTTGCATGTTTGCGCTGTCGCCGTGGATGCCGACGATCGTGCTCACATCGAGGTTGAGCTTATCGAGGGCCGTGACAAATTCTTTAACCAATGGCGCGGCGCGCACTTGCCCGTTGCGCGGACTGATATGGTCCGCTTCGATCAGTATCTTCTCAGACGGTAAATAGACAACGACGAGATCTTCGGCGTGGGAAGTCGGCATTGGGTAGACTTCCACTCTGCGGCTACCGTCGGTCAGGACGCGCGGTCCACCGCCGAAAGATTCAATGACCACTCCGCCCGGGCTTTTTTCTAAACTGTCGGGTTTGCGCGTGTGCGGCGCTTTGGCGACGCGGCTGTAGAACTCCTTAGCCGAAAACGGCGCAATCACCGTTGCGCCCGATGCCATAAAAGCGCGTATGCCGCCCGCATGATCCAAGTGGTGGTGCGTCGGAACGATGTAGCGGATCGGTTTCGTGGGAAATTTTTCTTGAATGGATTTTACCACCGGCGCGGTGCGGGCTTCATAGAGCGGCCCTTCGATGGCGACCAAATGATCGCGCATTTCGACGACGACCGTGGCGTGGCCGACCCCTTGGATTTTGTGTACGCCGTCGGACAAGCGATTCCATTCGATGGACGCGGGGCGCCCCATGTCCTGATAGCTCACGTTGCCGGCGACCCGGCGCAGGATCCACTGCGAGGCAATGGGCGCCGCATCTGTTTTCTGCGCGCGCACCGACTCCGGCACGGTGAAGGCGTCGGTGGTGAGCGAGGCATTGTTCTTTATGGATTTAATTTGCTCCTCTTGGAGCGCTTTACCGTTGAGCTCGTAGCGCAGGCTGAAAGGCGTCATTATGCCGTCGACCTTGCGCCAATCGCCGTAGCGCAACAGATAGCTGCTATCGCCTTCCAGGGGATCATTCTCGAGAATATCGACTTGCGCCGGTAGATGCGTTTTGGGGTCGAGATAGATACGGAACTCATCGCCGTCGTCTTTGAATGCAATAACGCGATGCGATAACCCATTCACATCAGTGTCGGGTAGACGCTGAGCGCTTTTTCCCTTAGCGGCGACCAGTAGCAAATTGACCGCGCTGCGCTTCTCTTCACGCATGCGGGTGGCCAGGCGTCCTGGATGAAGGCGGCTTAGTTTGGCGGTCTTGGGATCGCCTTCTTGCAGGAGCCCGACGTTGCCGTCGATGATTTCGAGGAAACGGATGTTTTCGTTGCGGGCCGAATTGCGCCCGTCCCAGTCTATTCTGACCCGCGGCTGGGTTAGATCGCGCGTCAACGTGTAGCGAAAGGTGCTGATCTGGCGGGTGGCGCCGAGTGGCTGTGGTGTCGAAGAAGAATCGAACTGCTTGCCTTCGCTCTCAATGACTTGGTTCTTGATTGCGCGCAGCGCGGCTACTCCGCCCATGGCATTGGCGCTTTGGCCGAGTAACGCGTTCGCGGATTGGGCATGCGCGGTGGCGATCGCGCATGCGAACAACGCCGCAGCGGAGAAAAAGGTCATTGGAATTCTTCGGCTCATACTTGCCTCCTCATATATAATTCAACTGCCCCGTAGGCATATCACACGTCCGGCAATTGCCGAAATTGTTTTGCTGAACTGTTTGAGTTTACGGCCGAGCGTGCGCTCTGGCTCAGCACGGTGTCGATAGGGTCGGAGAGCTTGATGCCGATGGAGGCGAGATGGGTTACGAGTAATTAACTTGCTGGCGTGATCAATGTCCAGCCCTGTCTGCAAGCCGTTTACGAGTTGACATAACGCCATCTTACCGGATACCGTCTGCCCCAAAGATGGGGTGCCCGAGGGAATAATATCTGCTCAACTGGCCCATTCTGACACGATAGGTTGTCGTCTACGAACAGGGGGATGACCATGCCTGAGTACCGATTCAAGATCGAGAAGCCTTATTACCCGATCGTATACGTTCGCGGTTATGCGATGAGAGCGGCCGAACGCGAAGAGACGTTTAACGACACCTACTACGGCTTCTCGGCGACGTCGGTCGAAAAGCGGCAGGCGCCGGCGCCCCAGTACTTCGAGGCCGATGTGTTCGAGGGACAGTTGATTCGGCTCATGAAGATCAAGGACTACGGCTATGCCGACTCCGTCAATCGGGGGCTGGAGCTCTTCCATTCCAACCCGTCGCGGAGTGTCTGGATCGCAAGGTTCTACGATCAGGACGTCTTCCGGGACACGGTTCGGTCGATCGAGGACCACGCGGAGGATCTGTATACGCTCGTCTGTGAAACGATCCCGGAACGCCTGCGGGCCGCCGGGGTCGACCTCGGCGAGAACGACCGAGATTACCGGGTCATCTTGATTGCCCACTCGATGGGCGGACTGGTGTGCCGGACGCTGATCCAGAACCTCATGCCCGCGAAGACGTGCCCCTTGAACCGGAAGCACGAGCACGACGAACATCCCCACGACAGGGATCCCAAGCAATGGATCTACCGTTTGGTCACCATGGGTACCCCGCACAAGGGTATCGACCTCGGCCGGATTCCCGACGTGGTCGAGAACTTTGTCACCTCGAGGTTGAACCCGTTCGACGCGAACATCTTCGAGGAGAAGCGCATGCGCGAGTATCTGAAACTCAAAGCGACGGACGAGGTCCACAGCCTCGGCGACCCTGCTGCCGCACGGGCGTTCCCTGTGAAGCGCTGCCTCTGCATCATCGGGAGCGACTATCGCTCGTACGGCGTGACGAAGGAATTGACGGGGAGCTTCAGCGACGGTCTGGTCAAGCAGGACCACGCCTACGTCGTCGCGGGCCCAAAGCCCTCGGACAATGCCGTCTATCCGGACGACCGCCGGTCCTTCTGGGCCAACGTGCATCGGGCGCACTCCGGTAATCGCGGTATCGTCAACAGCTACGAGAGCTACGAGAACATCCAGCGGTTCCTGTTCGGCGACACCAGGGCAGAGATCTCACTCGATGGCATCAGTTTCGGGACGGCGCCGCCGTCGGGTAACGACCGGTACTTCTACGACTTCGAGTTCGTCTTCTCGATCCGAAAGAGCGGTGCCTATCTACACCGGCAGCAGCAGGATCCGTGCGAGAACGCGATTCGCTACGACCGGGCGGACATCCCTCCGCGCTTGTTGCTGCACACCGCGTTCATCAACTCGCGCCTAAGAGATGAGGGCGACAGGTTTTCGCATTTCGGCGGCAAGATCCGAGTGGTCGAGCATAGGGTCAAGGATGGTTTTCTGTGGGACCATGAGTACCCGGAGAGGCCAATCTACAACGAGAGCATCGAAGTCCGCGTCGGTGACGGCCAGGTCTTCTTCCGCTGGCTATCGGACGGCGACGACTGGCACGAAGTTCCGCGCGACGCGACTGCTGAATATCGGATCCCCTTGAGATCTGCCGGTGCCTTGGCTGGTGTGTTCACGATCAAGCCCGGCCAATGGCCGGACCCCGAGCTCACGAAAGAATAGCGAAAGGAAGATTTGGAATCGTGCGTGAGTATTGACTTATTCTTCTCGCCGATTTGACGGCGGCTGCAATGCCCGCAACGAGTCGGGCTATCCTAATAGTTTTGAATTATTTTATTCACCGGTTCGTTCAAACTTGTAAGCGCGGGACGAGACAGTCCGATAATCCATTCGAATGATTGAAGTCGTTCGAGGGATTTGGAAACGACTCCCTGCACATTTTACTTTTGTTTGCGTCGATTCAAATCAATGACCTGTTTCTTTCATGGGGTACTGCTTCCAATTTGACCGAGGCAAGCTCTTATGAGCTTGAAGTCGGCAAAAATCGGGTTGCTGCATCTGTGGTTTTGAGAAGACCTGGTTGTTACATCGCGGGGTCCTCGTGAAAAACTTCTTCGTGTATTTTGTCGCGGTCTTGCTCGGGGCTTCAACTGCTCATGCCGTGACTACGGTAACAATCAGTTGGCAGGACAACGCCAGCAATGAAGACGGCTTTACTATCGAACGCGCCACTTCTGCAGCAGGGCCCTTTACTGGAGTGGGAACCGTAGGTGCCAATGTCACTTCCTACGTGGACACGGACCTTCCAGAAGCCGCAACTGTTTGCTACCGCATGAACGCTTTTAACATTGCGGGAGCGTCGCCATACACCGGAGTCATCTGCGGGATCACGAAAGCGACTCTTAATTTGACCAAAGCAGGCACGGGCAACGGCCAGGTGACCAGTTCTCCGGCCGGAATAAACTGTACCGTGAGTTGTGTCGTTCAGCTCAGCGGCAACTCCATTGTAACGTTAACAGCGACGGCCGCGGCCGGGTCTGTTTTCACCGGTTGGTCAGGTAACTGCACAGGGACAGGTTCTTGTGCGGTGACGATGAACTCGGAAATGAATGTTACCGCGAACTTCAACCTGAATGGGGCCAATCGGGGGACTGACTATGATGGCGACGGTAAGACAGATATCGCAGTGTATCGAGGCGGAAACTGGTATATCGTGCGGTCATCAGATGGAGCACAGACGTTAGTGCAATGGGGCGGCGCCCAGGATATACCTGTGGCGGCAGACTATGATGGAGATGGGCGTTCGGACATAGCTATATATCGAGACGGCACTTGGTTTATTGAGAGATCATCGGATGGAGCGCAGTTATCAGTTCAATGGGGCGGAACAGCGCAAGATATGCCCGTTCCGGCTGACTATGACGGCGATGTTAAGGCTGATATCTCGGTGTACCGAAACGGGATCTGGTATATTTTAAGATCATCGGACGGCGGGATAACAGAAGTACAATTTGGCGGCTTGGCGCGAGATGTACCAGTACCTGGAGACTATGATGGGGACGGCAAAACCGACATCGCGGTGTACCGAGATGGAGAATGGAATATTTTGAGATCATCGAATGGTGAGATATCGGCAGTGAGTTTTGGCGGCTTGGCGCAAGATGTACCAGTACCGCAGGACTATGACGGGGATGGCAAAACGGATATGGCAGTGTACCGCGATGGTATTTGGTTTACCTTGAGGTCGTCAGACGGAGGTATAGCGGCAATGGCCTGGGGCGGAGCGTTACAAGACATCCCGCTGAAATGATACAGACAAAAGGGAGTCTCCCGGTCCGTTACGGTGGAACAAGTCGTCGACCTTAGTTTCCTCTAAAAGGCGCGTAAAGAGCTTAGTTAGATTGATGCGCTGACTCTATTCCCGCGAATCGTTCAAACCGTTCCAAATGTTTGAACGCCGTTTGATAGCCCGCCTGCTCTTGCTTCCCTTGCCGATTCGGACTTACCATACGAACTATTTCGTAAGATGAGAGGCCGACGGAGGTCATCATGGAGCCAATCGAGCCCGCAGTTCTCGCGACCGCCAACGAGAAAAGCCGCAAACTTAGAGAGTTAATCCGGGCGCCGGATATTCTTGTGATGCCGGGCGCCTACGATGTTCTGAGCGCGCTGTTGTTCCAACAGCTCGGCTTCGAAGCGATTCAATGCACCAGCGGCGGCATCGCCGCGGCGTTGGGCTATCCTGACGGCGAGGTCATCAGCCGGGATCTGTTTCTCCAGGTCACGGGAAATTTCGCCGCCGCGGTCTCGGTTCCCGTCAACGCCGATGGTGAGCGCGGCTACGGCGACGAGGAGGGCGTCAAAGAAACCGTGCGCGCGCTGGTCGCCGCCGGCGTGGCCGGTATGAATCTCGAAGACGGCGCCGGGGCCAAGCCGGGCGGCGCGCGCGGGTTGGTGCCGCTTGCCGAGCATTTACGCAAAATCGCCGCGGTCATGGAAACCAAACGCGCGCTGGACAGCGAGTTTTTCCTTAACGCTCGCGTGGACGCGTTCCACGTCATGACCGACGATCCAAAAAAAATTCTGGACGAGGCGATCCGCCGCGGCAACGCCTACGCGGAGGCGGGCGGCGACTGCATTTGCTACTTAAACCTGCATGCGCGGGACACCATCGGCGTCGTGGCCAGGGAAGTCAAAGCGCCGGTTAGTATTCTCGCCGGACCACAGTCCCCGAGCGTAAGTGAGTTGCAAGATTTGGGCGTGGCGCGAGTCAGTTACGGCTCCGGGTTTCTCAAAGCGGCCATCGGGGCAACCAAGCGCCTGGCGCAGGAAATCCTGGAGAAGGGAACTGTCGCGGCGATGAAAGAGGGAATGCAAACGCCCGAAATAAACGCCCTCGTGTCACGAAAAAAAGCGATTTGAGCGGATGAACCCCGCAGGCACAATCGTTTCCATTCACGTTGCTCCCACCGGCGCGGCGCCGATGAAGACCGTCAGCAAGATTCAAGTGGTGGCCGGCAAGGGGCTGGAAGGCGACCGTTACGCGATGAAACTCGGAACCTACTCGAATGATCCCGGTTCGGGGCGCGACGTGACGTTGATTGAAATAGAAGCTTTCGAAGCTCTGCGGCGCGACTATCAAATTACCTTCGAGCCCGGCTCGGCGCGCCGCAATATCGTTACCCGCGGTGTCGCGCTCAATCATCTCGTCGGTGTCGAATTCACCGTCGGTGACGCGCTCCTGCGCGGCACGCGCCTGTGCGACCCATGCGCGCATATGGAGAAACTCACGGTCAAAGGAGCAATGCGCGGCTTGATTCATCGCGGCGGACTGAGGGCGGAGATCATTCGTGGGGGAGTCATTCGTATCGGCGATCCCATTGGCGCGGGTGTCTAAGTAGTGATGTGTTTGGCCGTAGATAGCCAGACGATGCTGGGTGCTCGTCCATGACCGGCTGGGCGCTCACGTTAATTCTCGCCGCCGCCTTTATCCACGCGACTTGGAATTTCCTCAACAAAAAGGCCAGCGGTCATGTGACGTTTACCTGGTGGGTAGCTGTGTTGTCCGCGGTGCTGTATGCGCCGCTGGCGGCGGCAATGATATTTCACTGGCAAGCGCGCGTGGATCTAACGGCCATCGGTCTCATGGCCGGAAGCGCCGTGCTGCACGCGGCTTACTTCGTCCTATTAAATGAGGGTTATCGGGCCGGAGATCTTTCGCTAGTTTATCCGCTGGCGCGCGGCACCGGCCCGTTGCTTGCCACAGCCGCTGCCATTGTGTTTCTCGGCGAACGGCCATCGATCATCGCGCTCGCCGGGGGACTACTCGTCATTGCCGGAATCGTCATGCTCACCGGCAACCCCAAAAAACTCCGCCAAATCGGAGCGAGCAAGGCGATGACATTTGCACTGGCCACCGGAACGGTCATCGCGGCGTACACTCTGTGGGACAAGCAGGCAGTGAGC
>Ga0184632_10000838_pt1 | contig 12350 bp, 12 predicted proteins | sample PLM31_50_b1_FD_133153 | JGI IMG/M metagenome (GOLD analysis project Ga0184632, IMG submission 133153) | Groundwater sediment microbial communities from an aquifer in East River, Colorado, USA - PLM3-1_50_b1 | ecosystem: Environmental > Terrestrial > Soil > Riparian zone | place: USA: East... | reverse complement strand
CTTCCCGTCCGAGCTGCCGAGGGTGTCGGTCGTCGGGCCAGGGCTCAACTCGGCGTACGGGACCGGCAGCAGAGCCGCGACGGCCACCAGCAACACGAACAGAACACTGGCGACGACAATCGTCACCGATCGACGGGACATACCCCGACTGTATGTGACTGCCGGCTCAACGCCGGCGGCCCGCAATGACGGCCGGCCGGGCCTGGCCACCTACCCCTTACCCCGCCGAGGACATCGATCAAGCCGTCGTGATCACGCCGAGCCGACCCATTCATCGGTGCCGTCGGCGAATAGCTGGTGCTTCCAGATCGGCACCGTCACCTTGAGCTCGTCGATCAGTCTGTGGCAGGCAGCGAAGGCCTCCGCCCGGTGCGGGCACGCGACGCCGACGACAACGGCAAGATCGCCAACGGCGAGGTCCCCGACGCGGTGAACGGCCGCCAGCGCACGCACCGGGTAGTCGGCGACGACCTTTTCTGCGACCGCCCGCAGCCGGTCGATGGCTGCGGGATGCGCCGAGTATTCCAGGCCGGTGACCAACCTCCCGACATCATGATCACGAACCGTTCCGACGAAGAGGGCAACCCCGCCCGCTGCCGGATCGGAGACGGCAGCAAGCACCTCATCAACTGACAGGGGCGCATCCCTGATCGCCACCAGGCGGATGGCGGCTCTCTCGGCCTCCGGTGTCATCGCTGATCCGCTCCTCAAGAGACGCAGGCGCCGCTGCTCGCCGTACCTGCGAACCTACCGTCGCCGTGGCGCCAACTTCAGGGGGCTCGGCGCTTCCTTGCCCGCCGGACAACAGCCGCCGTACCGAGGATTGCCACCGTCGCGCTTGCAGCGCCGATCGTCGCGTCGCGCCGGCCGAGCCGGCGGGCACCGACGGCATGCCTGCCTTCGGTCTCGGCGAGTAGCGCCTCGAACGCGGTGAGGTTGTCGTACAGCGGTCGCCAGCCTGCGGCCCGAAGCCGAGTCGACGGGACCACCCACGGATAGGTGACGTACGCGAGATCGCTTGCGGCGGCGGGGATGACGCCGAGCCGATGCAGCCGATCCGCGGTACCGAAGGCGACCGACGCCGGCAGCTCTATCCGGCGCAGTCCTGACAGTCGCTCCACCTCGTCCTGCTCCAACCAGCCGTCGCATCCCACTGTGACCGATCCCTCGACGGCCCCGAGCGCTGCGAATTCGAGCGCGGACACGAGATCGTCGATGTGACAGAACTGCCAAGCGGGGCTGGATTCGCGTACGACAAGAAGCCTCGGCGCCTCGAAGTGCCGGGTGAGGAAGGTGTCGACGTTGGGGCCCACCATCATGGCCGGCCGCACCACGGTGACCGACAGTCCCGGATAGGTGCGCGGTGCACGCTCGGCCACCCGCTCGATCTCCAGTAGATCGCCGATGAGCGATCCTTCAGCGGTGGCGCGCAGCGGCCCATCCTCATCCAGCGGCACCGGATTGTCCGGCTGCGCCCCGTACACCTTCGCGCTCGTCCACAAGACCACGCGCTTGACGCCGGCCGCGGCGGCCGCGGTCAGGACGGTCTGGGTGCCACGCACGTTCAGCGCGGTGCGAGCGTGGCGGTCGGTGTCGACGCTCATGTCCACCGCGAGATGAACCACGGTGTCAACGCCGCCGAAACGGGCGGCGATCACGGGATCACGGACGTCGAGCACGCGCCATGACACGCCGCCGACGTCTCCACGGTGATCGTCGATCGCGACGACCTTGCGCACGGACTCGTGCGCGGCCAGCTTCGCCGCGAGCGCGCGGCCCGGCTCCCCCGCCGCGCCTGTCACGGCCACGGTCAGCGCTGCCCGGCGCCGCCCCCGCCCGGTGGCCGTCGCCGTCGCCGGCTCGGTCGAGTCCCGTACCAAGGCCACCCTCCGTCCCAGGACCGGCCCCCATGCCCGCCTCGGCCTCTCTCGAGATCGTTACGCCGACGGCGGACAGCCGGAACCTTTGGGTCAGGACACTAGTCGTTACCGTGGAGTGCATTGCGTTCCTCGCCTGCGGTCCTGGTGGTGAGCGGGCGCCGTGGACGTCCCTGAGGAGCCGTTGTGAACGATCTTCCGCGCGATCCGGATCGCGAGCCAGACGAGCCTGAGCGCGACAAGGACCCCGATCAGATGGGGTCCGCACAGAACCCGATGGCGGCCATGTTCGCAATGGACCCCAGCCAGCTCGGCGCGGTCTTCCAGCATCTCGGCCGGATGCTGGCCAGCGGCGACAGCGGACCGGTCAACTGGGACTTCGCCCGCGACATGGCCCGGCAGACCGTGTCAGCAGCAGGCGACGCGTCGGTGTCTGATACGGAGAAACGCGCGGTAGCCGACGCTGTGCAACTCGCCGACCACTGGCTCGACGGTGTAACCACGATCCCGTCAGGCGTCAAGGCGGCGACCGCCTGGAGCCGCGCGGAATGGGTCGAGGAGACACTGCCCGTCTGGCGCGCCCTTGTCGAGCCGGTTGCGGGCCGCGTCGTCGCCACCATGGACGAGATGGTGCCAACGGAAATGCGCCAGATGGCCGGACCCCTGCTCGGGGTAATCCGGCAGATGGGCGGCGCGATGTTCGGCGGCCAAGTCGGCCAGGCCATCGGTGAGCTCGCCGGGGAGGTGGTCGGCTCCACCGACATCGGGCTACCGCTCGGACCCTCGGGTACGGCCGCCCTGCTGCCCGCGAACGTCACCGCCTTCGGTGCGGGCCTCGGCATTCCCGACGACCAGATAAGGCTCTACCTCGCCTTGCGGGAGGCGGCTCATCACCGTTTGTTCTCGCACGTGCCGTGGCTAAGAGCCCACCTCCAGGGAGCTGTCGAGGCCTACTCCCGCGGCATCCGAGTGGACACCAGCCGGCTCGAGGAGGCCGTCGGGCACCTCGACCCGTCGGATCCCGCGGCGCTGCAGGAGGCGCTCTCCGGTGGGCTGTTCGAGATCGAGCAGACGCCCGCGCAAGCGGTCGCCCTGACCCGACTCGAGACGACGTTGGCGTTGGTCGAGGGTTGGGTGGACGAGGTCGTTAGCGCTGCCGCCGAGCCGCATCTCCCCTCTGGCATCGCGCTGCGCGAGACGGTACGGCGGCGTCGGGCTGCGGGCGGTCCGGCCGAGCAAACGTTCGCGACCCTCGTCGGGCTCGAGCTGCGGCCGCGGCGGCTGCGCGAAGCGGCCGCGCTGTGGCACGTGCTCGGCACGGAGCGTGGGATGGACTCACGAGACAGCGTGTGGGGACACCCCGATCTCATGCCGACCGCGGACGACCTCGATGACCCGGCCGATTACGTACGCCGCGTCGGCGCTGAGTTCACGCTGCCGGAGCTGGGAGATGGCGCGGAGGCTCCCGGGGACGACGAGCCGCAATCCTGACCGGCCGGCCCCTTGGCTTTATGGAGTCGCCTCGGCAGTCCGCGCCCTGAGGCGTCCGACCTCGTCGTGATCGGCGGCCGCCTTGCCGCTCGCCGCCCTGTTAGTCGGCTTCGTCCGACAGGTCGAGATGCGCGGTAGCGGCGACACCGTCGAGATAACCGCGAGCGCGCTCGGTCCTGGGGTAACCCGCGAGCAGACTCCAGAAGTCCTGGCCGTGTCCCGGCACTAGCAAGTGAGCTAGTTCGTGCAGCAGCACATAGTCGACGACGTACTCAGGCATCCCGCGCAGCCGACTCGACAACCGGATGGTGCGGTCCGCCGGCGTACACGACCCCCACCGGTGCCGCTGGTTGGCGACCCAGCGAACCGCCGTCGGCCGGGCAAGTCCGCCGAGAAACCGCTCGGACAGCAACGCGGCTCGGCTCAGCAACGTCTCGTCGCTCGGCCTCAGCCGCGACTCCTGCCGGGCGAGCCGCGCCACCATCGTGTCGACCCAGTGCTGCTCCTCGGCGTGCGTCATGCGCGCGGGAATGAGCACAACGGTCCGATCGCCGTCGCGGTAGGCCGAGACGGTCCGGCGCCGCCGAGTACTGCGACGTACCTCAACAATCGGGAACGCAGCAGAAGCGTCCGAATCAGCGGGATTGACGGCCACGACCGAAAGGTACAGCCCAATCGGGTGATCCACCGAGCATCTTTATGTCCTCCACAGCCGGGGGACGAGGTCGATGCAGGTCAGCAACGTCGTACACGCCCCATTCATCTGCTGTCCACAACGTCGTGAACCTCTCGTCCACAACGACACCCCAGACCGTCCCCATGCCCTCCACACTTTTGTCCACAGCGTCGTGTTGACCGGTAGCAACCGGTTTCCTACCGTGACTCGTCACGGAGCCTCCGGGAAAACCGGCTGGGCGCCCGCAAGGGGAAGGCGTGCGCACGGCTGTGCGGCCTGGGGGCTTCGGATCGTCAAGGGCAGCCGGCGCGGCTCCGCCGCAACCGCTTTTCCTGCCGCGCCGGCAAGCCCGCCCGACGTGGTCGCCCTAGCGGCCGGTGAACTCTGGCTTGCGCCTCTCCCGCTGGGCTGCAAGACCTTCGCGCAGGTCGGCAGTGGCCATCGTGACCGGTTGCGCGAGCGCCTCCCACTGCAGTGCCGCCTCGATGCTCACCGGTGCACCGTCGGCGAGTGCGGCCTTCGTCAGCCGGGTCGCGATCGGCGCCTTTGCAGCGATAGACGCAGCGATATCAAGCGCCTCCGCGAGCAAGGACCCGGTGGGAAAGGACCGGTTGACCAGCCCGGCTGCGGCCGCCTCCGTACCCGTGACTACCCGGCCGGTGAGGAGCAACTCCCGCGCCAGGCCGAGACCTCCGAGCTGTGGCAACAGCCATGTCGCTGCCATTCCTGCATGCAGCCCGAGTGCGGTGAACGGAGCGGAGAGGCTTGCATCCGCGGCCGCGTAGCGCAGATCACAGGCCAACGCGAGGCAAAGGCCCGCGCCGACGGCCGGCCCGTTGACAGCGGCGATCGAGGGCACTGGGAGATCACGAATCGCCAGCCAGTTCCGGTAGAAGGTCAGCATCCGTGCTCGCAGGTCGTCGACGCTGGCGTCCGGCGTGGCGGCGAGCCAATCCATGTCACCGCCGGAACAGAAGGCACTGCCTGCTCCGGTGACCACCACGCACCTCACCGAGGCGTCGTTACTCAGCGTAGTCATGGCGTTAGCCCACGAGCGTGTCATGTCGCGAGACATCGAGTTACGGCGGTCGGGATTGTCCAGCACGACGAGGACCACGCCGGCATCCCGGCGTTCGACCCGAAGGTGGTCATAGCGGGCATCGCTCTGATCGGCCATGGCGGGAGGCTAGCGATCGCGCGGACGGCGGTAGCGGCCGGGGCTCGGGAGCCTGCCGGCGCCGAAAGCATGCCTGCGGCGTGCCGCCGTGGTGCGCCCGCGACACGATTCGTTGGCTGCCGTATGGTTTCCACGTCCAGGTTACGGGGAGTTGCCAAATCGCCCGGCGGGGGGCGTATACCGAAGGAGGGCCAGAATGGCCGAGACATATACCGGCGAGGCCTACTGCGTGAAGTGCAAGGAGAAGCGTGACTTCACCGGCGAGGTCAGGGTGAGCCAGTCCGGTCGTCGCATGGCGCAGGGAACGTGTCCCGTCTGCGGCACCAAGCTCAACCGCATCCTCGGTAAGGCGTAAGCAGCCTCGCCACGCGCACGGCTGGCGGCGCTTTGAGCACCGCCCTTCCTGCGTGTCCTCGGAGACGGAGAGTGGGGCGGCCAGGCTCGCTTCTGGCGACGCCCGGCCGCCCCGGGTCCGCTTCACGGTTGCTTCCCACTGCCGTCCACAGATGGCCGCCGGCTGTGGACGTTGAACATCCGACGCCGCCGAAGGTGGCAGGGTGCCGTACAAGGCTGCGCGCCGTCCGCGCCGCGGCCACATCACCGCCAGCAGTGACGCACCCGAAGGGGGCCGGATGGATGTGCGGGCGAGCGTCATGGCAAGACCAGCGCTCAAGCCGGCGCTGCGTCGGGTGTGGCGGGACGCAGCCACGCTCCAGATCGGCCTCGATCCAACCCACGCATTGATCGTCGGCGACATCGACGACGGCGTCGCCAGATGGCTCGAGCAGCTCGACGGCAGCAGGGAATTCGCCGATGCACTCAATGTCGCCGCGGACTGCGGCGTGGAGTCGCCGAAGGCGCGAGCCCTGCTCGACCTGCTCGCGCGGTGCGGAGCGATCGAGGATGCAGCGGCAGATCGAGCTGTTCTCCGTGAACTCAGCACTGTCGAACGCGAGCGACTCGCGCCGGACCTCGCCGCTCTCTCGGTACGTGACGATGCCGTCGACGGAGGCGCCGCTGCGCTGGAACGGCGGCGAGCCCGCGCCGTCACTGTCTATGGAGCCGGCCGGATTGGTGCCTCGATCGCAGTCCTACTGGCGGCGGCCGGCATCGGCTATGTCAGGGTGAAAGACCAGGGACTGACTCGCCCTGCCGACCTTGCCCCAGCCGGGATCGCGTTCGACCAGCTCGATCGGCGTCGAGACACCGCAGCTGCACGAGCAGCACGGCGCGCGGCACCGAGCGTGACGGCGGCTTTGCCGCCTGGCCAATCGGACCCAGACCTTGCGATCGTCAGCCCCGCCGGCGCATTCGACAGAGCTGCCTGCGACCGGCTGGCGGAGTCGGCCGTTCCTCACCTTTACGCCGGTGTGCGGGAGCTCGTCGGCGTGGTCGGGCCGCTTGTGCTGCCGGGACGGTCGTCCTGCTTAGGTTGCCACGATCTCCATCGCAGCGACCGCGATCCAAGCTGGCCCCGAGTCGCCGCGCAGCTTGCAGCCATCGAGCGGGGACGCCAGGCGGTACGCGCGCCGGCGCCATGCGACATCATCCTTGCCACCGTCGTGGCGGCACATGCCGCATTGCATGCCCTCGTCTACCTTGACGGGGGGCTGCCCCCGATCATCGACGGAACGATCGAGATAGCGATGCCTGAAGGGAGATCGCGCCGAAGGTCATGGTCGGCTCACCCCGCGTGCAGCTGTGGCGCAGATGGGATGATCGCCTCTGCTGGCTTTGGCTAATTGTCCGCGATAATGGACGGGCGACCGTTTACGGTCATCCTGGCCAGTCCCCGCCCCGGCCGTCCGGGGATGACCGGGTTGGCTGAGGAAGTGCGGGCAGTGGTGGTCGAGAGCGAGGCATGCGAGTGAGCAAGCGACGCGGACGCGGCGACGCGGATGGCGGCAGCGCGATCCTCCCATTCGCTGGAACCGGCGCATCCTGCCGGAGTGCAGCCAGGGTGGCAGCGTGAGCGACCTGCCTCGCAAGGCTGTTACGCGATCGGTGAAGCTCGCCGCTCTCCCGCTCGGTTTTGCAGGCCGCACAACGATCGGGATTGGGAAGCGGCTCGGCGGGCGACCCGCCGAGCTTGTGGCCGCGGAGATCCAGCAACGAACCGCCGATCAGGTATTTCGGGTGCTCGGCGAGCTCAAGGGCGGCGCGATGAAGTTCGGGCAGGCCCTGTCGATCTTTGAGGCTGCCCTGCCAGAAAATCTGGTCAGTCCCTACCGCGCGACGCTCACTCGTCTCCAGGAGGCCGCGCCACCGCTGCCGGCCGCAACGGTCCATCGTGTGCTCGCGAACGCGATGGGACCTGACTGGCGTGACCGGTTCCTCGCCTTTGATGACAGCGCCGCTGCGGCCGCTTCGATCGGCCAGGTGCATCACGGGGTCTGGCATGACGGGCGCGAGGCCGCAGTGAAGATCCAGTACCCGGGCGCGGGAGATGCGCTGCTCGGCGACCTGGCGCAGATCGCCCGACTTGGCCGCATTTTCGGCGCCTTCATGCCGGGGTTGGACACCAAGCCGCTGCTCGGCGAGCTCCGCGAGCGAGTCGCTGAAGAACTCGACTATTGCCTCGAGGGCGCGGCCCAGCAGTCATTCGCCGACGCCTTCGACGGTGATTGCGACATCGTCGTGCCGAAGGTCCTCGCGCAGTCCGATCGCGTCCTCGTGACGGAATGGATCGAGGGCGTGCCGCTGTCCAGGATCATCTCTCATGGCGACCAGGACGCGAGGGATCGCGCGGGGCGGCTCTTCGTACGCTTCCTGTTCTCCGGTCCGGCGAGAGCCGGACTCCTGCACGCCGACCCGCATCCGGGCAACTTCCGGCTCATGCCCGACGGCCGGCTGGGCGTCCTCGACTTCGGCGCGGTGAACCGGCTTCCCGGCGGTCTACCGGAGCCGATCGGCAGGCTTCTCCGGATTGGGCTGGCGGGGGACGCGGATGGTCTGCTGGCCGGCCTGCGTGCGGAGGGTTTCGTTCGGGAGACCACCCGTATCGACCCCGATCGCCTGCTCGCCTATCTGCTCCCGTTCGTTGAACCGATCACCGTCGAGGAGTTCCGCTTCAGTCGGGCCTGGCTGCGCCGCCAAGCGGCCCGGGTCGCCGACCCACGGTCGCCCGCCTATCCGACCGGCCTGCAGCTCAACCTGCCACCCTCATATCTGCTGATCCATCGGGTCTGGATGGGCGGGATCGGCGTTCTCTGCCAACTGGAGGCCAACGGGCACTGGCGGGCCGAGCTGGAACCTTTGCTCCCCGGCTTGGCCGACCCGTCGAGGGACTAAGCGAGCTCGATAGAGGGAGGCCCCCGGCGCGGGTGGGTGCCGGGGGCCTCGGCGGCGGTCGATGAGCGACCGCCCTGGCTGCGATCTGTCCGCTAACGGCAGCGGTGCCCCTGTCACGACGGCAGTGCGTTGCGGTCAGTCGTACGAGATCGCAGAGGCGAGCGCGCGCCAGGCGTACAGCCGCGCCCTGTCGGCCTTGCGTACGGCCTTGCGGACCCTGACAAGCCCGCGGGCCACACGCTCTGCGGCCGCCTCGTCCTGGAGCTTGCGTATGTGCGCGCGAGCCAGGTCTTCTTGGATGAGATACATCTTGGTGCTCCTTGTCGCGATGTCAGTCATGGCGATCGTTCGAATCTGGTCGGGGAACGCCGTCCGGGGCGCGGGGCCCTGGCGTCCGTGTCGGATGGTGCTCATGCGGCGATCTCGGTCTTGCGTGGACGTCCTCGTGGCCGCTTGCGCGGCACGATGACGCCCTGGACGAACAGCTCGCCACCCCACACGCCCCATGGCTCCCGCCTGGCAAGAGCGCCGGCGAGGCACTGGACGCGGATTGGGCAGCTCTGGCACAGGGCCTTTGCGAACTCGACGTCCTCAGGCTTCTCCGCGAAGAACAACTCGGGGTCGTAGATCCGGCAGGGAAGCTCGCCGCTGCGGCTGTCGAGGTCCTCGACAACTGCCAACTGCACTGAGGCCACCTCCTTGTGATCCTCATTGATTCGGATAAACGAAAGGGCCGCGGATCCCGGTCTGGGTTCCGCGGCCCTGGAGGTGCCGGATCTAGTGTCATCTAGACCGGTGGACTCCAGGTGCGGACCGGGATGGCGCCGAAGGCGACGCCGGTGGTGCTCTGCTGCTTCTCGACGGTGGGGAGGTAGGAGACGGCGGTGCGCCCACGCATGTGGACGTAGCGGGCGTCGGTGACCGCCGGGCCTGCCGGGACCATGAAAATGGGCAGACTGGTCCCCTTGGCCGTCGCGAAGATGGGCGCGAGAGTCCTCCGCAGCGGACGGACCCAGGCGCGCACCTCGCCGGACACCGGAGCAGCGCACGAGGCGACCGCCGACGTCACGATGTAGGTGCTCTCCACCGGGGCCACCTCCTGTCCTGATCTCGATCTTGGTATCCCACGGAACTCGGTTCCGGCGGGAAACCCCTGGCTGTTGGGCGTGCAGGCGCACACCCGCGTGCTGAAAAGGCTACGACTAGCCGCGCGGTGGGTGCAAAGCATTTTCTGCATCGGTTATCGAACCGACGCTCGGCGGCCAACGGCAGGCCGCCGATCGGTCACATCCGCCCGTCCCGACGACGCCCCGCACCCGGTGCCTTGGCCGGTTGGACGGTTTCGCAAGACGTAGATCACCGCCCGACCCTCCTCACTCCGGGATCAGCCGCCGTCGCTGCACATCTCGAGCACAGCGGAGCCGTAGCGGTCCAGCTTGGTCGCACCGACCCCCGGGATTGAAGCCAGCTCCTGCTCGCTCGCCGGGCGGGTCTCAGCGATCGCGACCAGCGTGGCATCAGTGAATATGCAATAAGCGGGTAGCTTCGCGGCGCTTGCCTGATCCAGCCGCCAAGCACGAAGTCGCTCGTACAACACCTCGTCATAGGTGGCCGGACAGGACGCGCAGCGACCGATCTTGCGTTCTGTGGCCTCGCGCAGGGGCTTGCCGCAACCCCGGCAGGGCAAGGACCGGCGGCTCGCGCGGCGGTCAGCAGCCCGCTCACCGGTCGGTCTGCCGAGCTGTGGCGCGCCTTGGACGCGCAGACCGAAGAGAAAACGCGAGGGCCGCCGCCCGGCGCGGGCTCCGGGCGAGCGAGCCGCGGCCCAGGACAAGCGGACATGCTCCCTCGCCCGGGTAACTCCCACGTAGAGGAGGCGTCGTTCCTCCTCGACAGCCTCCGGTGTCTCGGCATAACTGATCGGAACGAGACCCTCGGCGAGACCGACCACGAAGACGGCGTCCCATTCCAGACCCTTGGCGGAATGCAGCGACGCGAGTGTCACTCCATCGGCCAAGGGAGCATGCTGGGCTGCGGCTCGTCGCTCGAGCTCCGCAGAGAAATCCGCGAGGGTGGCTGCCGTTCCGGATGCGATGAAGTCTTCCGCGAGCTGGACAATCGCGGCGATCGACTCCCACCGGTCTCGCGTCGCCCCGCCGGCGGCCGGTGGCTCAGGACGCCAGCCCAGGGTTGTGACGATGCCGCGGACTTGGCTAGGCAGATCCCCACGAGGTTCGCCAGCCCGCGCCGCTCCCCGCAGCAGCAGCAGCGCCTCGCGGACCTCACGGCGTTCGAAGAACCGCTCGCCCCCGCGCACCGCGTAGGGGATCCGTGCCTCGCTCAGTGCCTGCTCATAGCTCTGCGACTGTGCGTTGGTGCGGAACAGGACGGCGATCTGACTCGCTGCGCTGCCAGCAGCAATCAGCGCGGCGATGCTATCGGCGACGCCGGCCGCTTCCGCAGGCTCGTCGGCGTATTCCACGAGCTCCGGCCGCGGACCTGGATCGCGCTGGGCGACGAGCTCGACTCGCTGCCGGCCCGCCTCGCCGCCGCCGTAGCGGAGCAAGTCGTTGGCGAGGCCGACGACCTGCGGCGTGGATCGGTAGTCACGGACCAGTCGCACGAGCGTTGCCTCGGGATAGCGGCCAATGAAGCCGAGCAGGTATTCCGGCGTGGCACCGGCGAATGAATAGATCGTCTGACTCGGGTCTCCGACCACACAGAGACTCCGCCGATCACCCAGCCAGAGGGTGAGCAGCCGATGCTGGAGAGGGGAGACGTCCTGGAACTCGTCGACCACGAAGTGCCGGTATCGGTCGCGAACCTGATCGGCGACGTCCGGGGAATCCTCCACGATACCGACCGTCAGCAACAGCACATCCTCGAAGTCGATGAGCCCGCGCCCGGTCTTCACCTCTTCGTACGCCGCGTATATCCGGCCGACCGCGGCTTGATCAAGGCCCGCCGGCGACGGACGGCCGGCCTTTGCGGCCGCTGCGGGGTAGTCGTCCGCGACCGCCTGGGTGACCTTCGCCCACTCGATGTGGGCCGCCAGGTCCCGCACCGCAGCACGGTCAGCGTTGACCCGGCAGCGAGCCGACGCCTCGGCCACGAGGGGCGCCTTTGTCTCGATGATGCGGGGAAAGGCGCCGCCGATGGTCCTCGGCCAGAAGTATTGAAGCTGCCGCAACGCAGCGGAGTGAAAGGTCCGCGCCTGAACGTCCTCCACACCTAGTGCGCGCAATCGGCCGCGCATCTCACCCGCGGCGCGGGTGGTGAAGGTAACTGCCAGGATGTGCCGCGGCTGCTGGCGCCCGCTTTGGCATGCATATGCGATCCGATGAGTGATCGCCCGGGTTTTGCCGGTGCCCGCCCCGGCCAGCACACAGACAGGGCCGTCGAGCGCCGCCGCCACGATCCGCTGTTCGGCATCGAGGGCGTCGAGCACTTCGTCCGGAGTCACACGAGCAAAGTAGCCGAGCCCACCGACACCGCATGGCGCGAATCTCCGGCGCGCACCGGGCACCGCTAATCCATCCACATTGCTAGCAGGATCTCCCACCGGGGGGCGCACGCCTGTCAGGGCGCCACCGCAGCTACTGCGCTGCGAGATACGGCGGGAGCGGCAAGCCGGCGGCGAGATCTCGGTCTGGCACCGGCTTCTCGCGCACGGTACTGATCGGAATCACGCCTGCCCAGTACGGCAAGGCGAGATCGGCCGGCTCGTCGATGACTCCACCGGTGCGCACCTTCGCCGATACTTCGGCGAGTTCCAACCGCAGCACGGTCAGCGTTGACCCGGCAGCGAGCCGACGCCTCGGCCACGAGGGGCGCCTTT